>Ga0335071_10001520_pt1 | contig 25030 bp, 29 predicted proteins | sample Lox_Sample_15_FD_206724 | JGI IMG/M metagenome (GOLD analysis project Ga0335071, IMG submission 206724) | Soil microbial communities from Loxahatchee National Wildlife Refuge, Florida, United States - Lox_Sample_1.5 | ecosystem: Environmental > Terrestrial > Soil > Wetlands | place: USA...
AACACCGCCTGATCACGGGGCGAACGCCCCCGTCGGTGCGACGACGACGTCGAGGAGCAGCGGCTCCTCGCGCTCACCGAGGCTCGGAACGACCTCGTCGAGCACCGACTCGAGCTCGTCGTGCGTGACGATGCGGCGGGCGGGGCATCCGAAGCCCCGCGCCACCGCAGCGAGCTCGATCTCCGAGAACGAGGGCCACGGGCCTGCCCCGCCATGCTGCTCGGCGAGGCGGTCCATGATCGCGTAGCCGCCGTTCGAAAGCACGATGAAGAGCGCGCCCACGCGGTAGTGCGCGGCGCTCCACACGGACATGATCTGGTAGATGGCCGACCCGTCTCCGGTGATCGAGACGATCGGCCGGTCGGGCAGCGCCATGCGCAGCCCCATCGCAGCCGGCAGGGCGAAGCCGAGCCCGCCCTGGGCGGCGCTCAGGTAGCCGAGCGGCTCGCGCGCGGGCAGCCACGCGTGCAGGTCGGGACGGTCGACCGGAGCCTCCTCGAGGACGGTCGAGTACGCAGGCAGGCGGGCGGCGAGCGCCGCCAGCACGTGCACGGCCTGGAGCGGCTCGCCCGCTGCGGGCGGCGCCGGCGGCGGCGGGACGCGATGCGGCGCGGGCGGCGCGGTCGTGCGCGCAGGCACCGTGTCGGCGAGCGCGCGGACGAGCGGCGCCGGCGGCGCGATCGCGGCGAGCTCGGCCGGGCTGCGGTGCGCCTCCTCCGGGTCCTCCGTGATCAGCGCGATCCGCGTGTCCGGGTCGGTGAAGCGGCCGGGTGCGTAGAGCTGCTGGCGGAAGGCGGGGCCGCCGACGACGAGCACCGCGTCGTAGGGCGAAAGCGTCTTGCGCAGGCGCGCGCGATCGGCCGGCAGGAACCCGGCGAAGAGCGGATGGTCCTGCGGGAAGCCCGCCCGCCCCTCGAACGACGCCTGGTAGACGGGCGCGACGAGACGCTCGGCGAGGTCGGCCAGCGCGCGCCAGGTGTCGGCGTCGTCGGCGCCCGCCCCGACGACGATCGCAGGCGAGACGGCGTCCGCCAGGAAGGAGGCGAGCGCCGTCACCGTCTCCGGCGCGGCGCCGTGCCCGCGCAGGACGCGGCCGACGGCGGCGGCCGGCTCGCGGCTCTCGTCCGCGGGCGCCTGCCAGTCGTCCATCGGCACGATCACGAGCGCCGGCCCCCGGGCGGTCTCGGCGGCGTGCGCCGCGCGCTCCACGGCCGCCGGCACGTCCTGCGGAAGCAGCGGCTGCTCGACGCGTACCGGGTACTCGCCCGCGAGCCCGGACAGGCGCCCGGCGAGGAACGGCTCGTACGCGAGGTGGCGGCGGTCCTGCTGCCCGACCACGATCACGACCGGGGCGCGGTTGACGCGCGCGGTCGCGATCGCCCCGACCGCGTTGCCGAGCCCGGCGGTCGTGTGCAGGAGCGCGAGCGAGGCCCGGCCGCGCCCGATCGCGTAGCCGGATGCGAGGCCGACGACCGAGCCCTCGTGCAGGGCGAGCACGAACTCCATGTCCTCGGGCATCCCCGTCAGGAACGGGATCTCCGTCGAGCCCGGGTTGGCGAAGATCCGGGTCAGGCCGCGGCGGCGGAACACCTCGAAGGTCGCGTCCCGCACGGTGCGCGCCGGCGCCGGGAGCGGCAGGTGCGCGCGGTGCTGCTCGGCTGTGGTCTCGGTGGTCAATGCGCGAAGAAGACGGTCTGGTCGCCGCCCTGGAGGTGGATGTCGAAGCGAAGCGCGCCGTCCTCCGCCTGCGCGACGAGCGTCGAGCGCTCGTCGTCGGACAGCGCGGAGAGCACGGGGTCGGTGTCGTTGGCAGGCTCGCCCGGGAAGTAGATGCGCGTGAGCTGGTGGCGCAGCAGGCCGCGCGCGAAGACGAAGACATCGAGGCGCGGCGCCTCGGCTCCGTCGGCATCCGGCTTCGTGACGACGAACGAGAAGCGCCCGTCGGCGTCGGTGCCGCTCCTGCCCCAGCGCTTGCCGACGCGGTCCCACACCTCGATCAGCCCGTCGTTCACCGGCCGCCGGTCGCCGTCGAGGAGCTGGCCGTGCAGGCGCAGCGCGGCTGCGTCGGCGGGGGACGCGAGCTCGTTCTGGTCCCGGCGCGTGAGCCCGATCGCGTAGTACGGCCCGACGGTCTGCGACGGCGTCTTCGCAAGGCTCATTCGTGGTCCTCCAGCGGTGTCGTGCCGGCGCCGCCGCGGCCGAGGACGATGTTCCACGTGAACGCGAGCGCCCACTCGGGCTGCGTGCGCGACAGGTCGAACGCCGAGACCATCAGCTCGCGCGCCTTCGGGTCGCGCACCGAGTTGAAGATCGGGTCGAACGGGAACAGCGGGTCGCCCGGGAAGTACATCTGCGTCACGAGCCGCTGCGTGAACGCGCGCCCGAAGACGGAGAAGTGGATGTGCGCCGGCCGCCACGCGTTCTCGTGGTTGCCCCACGGGTAGGCGCCGGGCTTGACGGTGACGAACCGGTAGTTGCCGTCGTCGTCGGTGAGGCAGCGGCCGGCGCCGGCGAAGTTCGGGTCGAGCGGCGCCGGATGCTGGTCGACCTGGTGGTGGTAGCGCCCGCCCGCGTTCGCCTGCCAGATCTCGACGAGCGTGTTGCGCAGCGGCCTCCCGTCCTCGTCGAGCACGCGGCCGCTGACGACGATCCGCTCGCCGAGCGGCTCGCCGGCGAACTGGCGCGTCAGGTCGTGGTCGAGCTCGCCGATCGGCAGGTCGCCGAAGACGGGCCCGTCGATGGCGTGGAACTCCTCGGGCAGCGTGACGAGCGGGCTCTTCGGCGCACGCAGCCGCGTCGAGCGGTAGCCGGGGTAGTCCAGCTGCACCTCGGGCCCGAAGCTCGGGTCGTCGGGCAGGACGATCTCGGGATCGACTCCGGGAACGGTCATTCGCCTCCTCGCGTCTCGAGCGACCGGAGCGCCTCGAGCTCCGCGTCCGTCGGCGCCTCGGTCTCGGTGACATCGTCGGCGACGGCGAGGCCCCATCCCGTCGCGCGGCTTGCCTGCTCGACCGTCGTCCCCGGGTGCACCGACGTCAGCGTCAGCTCCCCGTCGCGCGGCTCGAGGATGCCCAGGTCGGTGACGACGACGCGCACGCGGTCCCCCCGCGTCGTCTTGAAGTCGAGCTTCTCGACGAAGGTGCGCGGCGACTGGCGCAGCATCACGAACACGTCGCGAACCGACGTGGCGATCTCGGGGGCGCCGCCGCCGCCGGGAAGCCGCACCTTCGGCGTCTCGTAGTTGCCGATGACGGTGCTGTTCAGGTTCCCCTGCGGGTCGATCTGCGCGGCCCCGAGGAAGCCGACGCCGATGCGGCCGCCCTGCAGCCAGTACGAGAACATCTCGGGCACCGAGACGACCGAGTCCGCGGTCTCGGCGAGCTCGCCGTCCCCGATCGAGAGCGGCAGCAGGGTCGGCTTGGCGCCGATCGTCCCGCTCTCGTAGACGAGGACGCAGCCGGGCGCGTGCGTGCGGCGCGCGAGATTCGCGGCGAGGCTCGGCAGCCCGATGCCGACGAAGCACACCGACGAGCTCGTGAGCCGGCGCGACGCCGCGACGGCCATCATCTCGTCCGCGGTGAAGCTCATGCCGCGACCGCCTGGAGCACGTGCTCGCGCATCCACGACGCGAAGGTGTCGCGATCGCGGCTGATCGCGTCCCACTCGACATAGAAGTCGTTGTCGCGGTCGTAGTAGCCGTGCGCGTAGGACGGGCGCGCGCCGCCCGGCACGCAGGCGACCGCGTCGATCACCCAGGCCGGGATGATGATGCCGCCCGGCCGCAGCTCGAGCTCGTCGACGATCTCCTCGACGGTGACGAGCGAGCGGTTCGAGGCGAGGACCGTCTCCTTCTGCACGCCGACGATCCCCCAGATCTGGACGTTCCCGTCGCGGTCGGCCTGCTGCGCGTGCACGATGCCGACGTCCGGCCGCATCGCCGGCACGGCGGCGAGCTCCTCGCCGGTGAACGGGCACTCGATCGTCGCAACGCGCGTGTGCTGCGGCAGGTCGGTGCCGAGGTAGCCGCGCACGGCGCCGAAGGGCAGGTTCGCGGCGCCGGCCGCGTAGGCGGCGGCCATGCCGGCGTGCGTGTGCTCCTCGATCTCGAGCGGCGCCGGCCAGCCATGCTCGACGGCGTCGCGCAGCCGGTGGAGCGAGCCGACACCCGGATTGCCGCCCCAGGAGAAGACGAGCTTGCGCGCGCAGCCCATCCCGATCATCTGGTCGTAGATCACGTCGGGCGTCATCCGGACGAGGGTCAGGTCGCGGACCCCCTGCCGGATCACCTCGTGCCCGGCGGCGTTCGGAATCAGGTGCGTGAAGCCCTCGAGGGCAACGGTGTCACCAGGCTGCACCAGGTTGGACACCGCTTCGCTGAGCGCAACGATCGGCACGCCGCGCCAACGTAGGCGATTTTCGGTTCGGCTGTCAAGAACGCCGTTCCGACTATTCGAACGTAAGGCCGAGCAGCTTCGCCGCGTTCTCCTTGACCACGAGCGGCCGGACCTCGTCCTTGAACGGCGCCTCCGCGAAGTCGGCGAGCCAGCGGTCGGGCGTGATCAAGGGGAAGTCGGAGCCGAACAGCACCTTGTGCCGGAGCTGGGTGTTCGCGTACTGGACGAGCTGCGGCGGGAAGTACTTCGGCGACCAGCCCGAGAGGTCGATGAACACGTTCTCCTTGTGCAGGCACACCGAGATCGCCTCGTCCTGCCACGGGAACGACGGATGCGCGAGCACGATCGGGAGGCCCGGGAAGTCGGCGGCGACGTCGTCGAGGCAGAGCGGGTTCGAGTACTTGAGCCGCAGCCCGCCCCCGCCCGGCACGCCGGTGCCGATGCCGCTGTGCCCGCTGTGGAAGAGCGCCGGCAGCCCCGCCTCCGCGATCACCTCGTACAGCGGGTAGGCCGACTCGTCGTTCGGGAAGAACCGCTGCAGGTTCGGATGGAACTTGAACCCCCGCACTCCGTGCTCGGCGATCAGCCGGCGCGCGCGCTCCGGCGCGTCGGGCCGGGCCGGGTCGACGCTCGCAAACGGGATCAGGATGTCGGGGTGCTCGCGCGCCGCCGCCGCGATCTCCTCGTTCGGGATCGGCGGGACGCCGCTCTCGAGCTCCCAGTCGACGGTGAAGAGCACGGCGGCGACGTTCCGTTCCCGGTAGTAGGCCGCGACGTCGTCGACGGTCGGCAGCGCGTCGCCCGTGAAGCCGGTGCGGAAGTAGCGCGCGGCCGCCTCGCGCAGCACCGGCGGCATGGGGTCGTGGCCGTCCCGCGCCCGCTCCGCGTGCACGTGGACGTCGATCGCCACGATGCGTTCGAGATCGATCATGTTCGACTATGCGAGATGGGTGACCGGAAAGTCGACACGTGCGTTCGGCGTGGGTTATACATCGAGCACGGCTCGCCCAAAGGAGGCTCGACAGTGAGCAGTGTCAAATCCGAGGTCAAGGAGTACCAGCAGTTCATCGGCGGCGCGTGGTCTGCGGCTGAAGGCGGCACCTTCGAGGACCGCGACCCGTATACCGGCGACGTCGTCGCGCTCGCGCCCCGCGGGACCCGTGCCGACGCGAAGCGCGCCATCGACGCGGCCGCCGCGGCGTTCCCCGCCTGGTCGCAGACCGTGCCGGCCGAGCGCCAGCGCATCTTCCTGAAGGCGGCCGACGTGCTCGAGAGCCGCCTGCACGAGGTCGTCGGCCTGCTCGCCCAGGAGACGGGCGCGAGCTTCGGCTTCGGCATGTTCCAGATGGGCTTCGTGCCGGGGCTCTTCCGGCAGGCGGCAGGGCTCGCGTATGCGCCGGTCGGCCAGGTCATCCCGTCCGACCATCCGGGCACGCTCGCAATGGGGATCCGCAGGCCGGTCGGCGTGGTCGCCGCGATCGCCCCGTGGAACGCGGCGCTGATCCTCTCCGCCCGCTCGATCGCGGCGCCGCTCGTGCTCGGCAACACGGTGGTGCTGAAGCCGTCGGAGCTGTCGCCGGTCGTCGGCGGGCTCATCTGGGGCGAGATCTTCGCCGAGGCGGGGCTGCCGGACGGTGTCCTGAACATCGTCACGCACGCGCCCGGCGAGGCTGCGCCGGTCGGCGACGAGCTGATCGAGAACCCGGCCGTGCGCCGCATCAACTTCACCGGCTCGACCGAGACGGGCCGCCGGATCGCCGAGGCGGCGGGCCGGCAGCTGAAGCGCGTGGTGCTCGAGCTCGGTGGCTCGAACCCGATGATCGTGCTCGACGACGCCGACCTCGACTACGCCGTCAACGCGTCCGCGTTCGGCGCGTTCCTGCACCAGGGCCAGATCTGCATGTCGACCCGGCGCATCTACGTCGAGAAGGGGATCGCCGACGCGTTCACGCAGCGCCTCGCCGACAAGGCGAAGACGCTGAAGGCGGGCGACCCGAAGGAGCACGACACGATCATCGGCCCGCTGATCACCGAGCAGGCCGTCTCGATGGTGTCCGAGCGCGTCAACGACGCGGTCGCCAAGGGCGCCAAGGTGCTCGCCGGCGGCGAGGCGTCCGGCGCCTGCTACCAGGCGACGGTGATCACGGACGTGCCCGCGGACTCGGACTTCGCGAAGTTCGAGACGTTCGGCCCGGTCGTCGCCGTCGAGGTGGTCGACTCGGCCGAGGAGGCGATCGCCCGCGCGAACGACACGAGCTACGGCCTGTCGGCGGGCATCCTGACCGCGGACACCGACCGCGGCTTCGCGCTCGCGCAGCAGATCGAGTCGGGGATCGTCCACGTCAACGACCAGTCCGTCGGCGACGAGCCGCAGATGCCGTTCGGAGGCGTGAAGGACTCCGGCTTCGGCCGCTTCGGCGGGCAGGCGGTGATCGACGAGTTCACCGAGCTCCGCTGGGTGACGGTGCAGGGCGGCTCCGGCCACCCGTTCCCGTTCTAGCGCTAGGCGCGCGCGTAGCCGATTCGTTCCGAGATCTGGGCCGCCGTTCGCGCGAGCGGCGGCCCGAGTCTTGCGACGAGCTCGTCGAACGACACCATCGTGCGGTGCACGGCGAGGTTGATCGCGGCCACGACCTCCCCGGTCGTCGACCGCACCGGGGCGGCGATCGAGCGAAGGCCGTACGCCAGCTCCTCGTTGTTCACGGCGAGACCGGCCTCCCGGACGCGCGCGAGCTCTTCGAGGAGCGCCGCCTGGGCGGTGAGCGTGTTCGGGCCGCGCTGGGCGAACTGCGTCCGCTCGAGCACGTCGCGGATCTCCGTGGGCGGCAGGTCGGCCAGCAGGACCTTCCCCATCGACGTGCAGTAGGCGGGGAGACGCGACCCGACGTGCAGGTTGAGGTCGATGTCGCGCTGCCCGATGCGGGACGTGCGGCAGCGCTCGATGTAGACGATGTCGGTGTCGTCGAGCACGGCCATGTTGACGGTGTGCCCGGTCTCGTCCGAGAGCGCCTGCAGGTGCGGCGCGGCGAGCTCGCGGAGGTCCATCGAGTTGATCGCCGAGAACCCGAGGTCGAGCACGCGCGGGCCGAGCCGGTACTTGCGGGTCGCCTGGTCCTGCTGCAGGTAGCCGAGCGCGGCGAGCGTCGCGATGTAGCGGTGGGTCGTCGAGCGGCTGAGCCCGACCTCGCGGGCGAGGTCGCTCACTCCGAGGAGCGGGCGGCCCGAGCGGAAGGCCGAGAGGATCGCGAGGCCGCGCTCCAGGGACTGCGAGTACGAGCCCGTCTTCGAGGGCGATTCAACCTGCACGCCGTGTGTTCTACATGTTCGGACAGTGCTCGTGCCTAGGCCTGCACGAGCGAGCCGCCGTCGATCACGTGCGCGGCGCCGGTGATGAAGCTCGACGCGGGTGAGGCGAGCAGGACGACGAGGCCCTTCAGCTCGTCCGGATGCGCCATCCGCCCGAGCGGGATCAGCGTGGCCCACGCCTCCTTCAGCTCCTCGGTCGGATGCTCGGTGACGCCCCCGCCGATCAGCGTCCCGTAGAAGGGCCCGGGACAGATCGCGTTGACGAGCACGTTGTGCGGGGCCAGCTCGAGCGCCGCGTGGCGGACCATGTGGATCACCGCCGCCTTGCTCGCGGCGTAGCCGTAGCAGACCATCGGCTCCGGCCTGAGCCCGGCGTTGGACGCCATCACGATGATGCGCCCGCCGTGCTCCTGCTTCTTCATCACGCCCGCGGCCGCCCGCATCGTGTGCATGACGCCGTGCAGGTTGACGTCGAGCACCCTGTCCCAGTCCTCGTGCCGCACCGTGTCGAGTGTCTGGCCGCCTTCCACCCGGAAGCCGGGGACCGATGCGAGCCCGGCGTTCGCGATTGCGACGTCGACCCCGCCGTCGTCGGCCGCGACCCGGTGGAAGAGCGCCTCCACCTGATCCTCGTCGCGGACGTCGGTGACGATGCCGCGCACCGTGCAGCCTCGATCGGCGAGCTTCGTGGTCGACGCTTCGAGCCGCGCCTCGTCGATGTCTGCAAGCGTGACGCGGGCGCCGCACTCGGCGAGGACCTCGGCCATGGCGAAGCCGAGCCCCGACGCGGCGCCGGTGACGACGACGCGGGTGCCGCGCACGTCGAAGAGCCGGGCGAGCACCTCTTGAGGCTCGGTCATGTGTCCACCCTCACGACCACCTTCATCACCTCTCCCGGATGGGTCATTGCGTACTCCATCGCCTTCGGCGCGTCCGCGAACGCGAACTCGTGCGTGACGAGCGCGGCCGCCACGTCGCGGCGGCGCGAGACGAGGTCGACGGCCGTCGCGAACTCGTCGGCGCGGCAGCAGCTCGAACCGAGGACGTCGATCTCCTTGAGCGGCAGGTCGCCGACCCGGATCGGCGCACGCGCGCTCGACAGGCTCACGACGACGACGCGGCCCGCCTGCGCGACGAGGTCGATGCAGCTCTGGGTCAGCTCGGCGACGCCGGTCGCCTCGAAGACGACCTCCGGCCCGTCGCCTCCCGCCCACTCGCGTGCGGCCCCGACGAGGTCGGCCTGCGACGCGTCGAGCACGTCGGCGCCGATCCGCTCGCCGTGCGCGAGCCGGCTCGCCACGGTGTCGACGAGCAGCACCGAGGCGCCGCGGTCGCCGGCCGCGAGCGCAAGCGCCTGCCCGATCGGCCCGGCGCCGAGGACGACCACGCGCTCGCCGGCGGTAACGCCGCCGCGGACGACCGCACGCACGGCGATCGAGACGGGCTCGATCAGCGCGGCGAGCGCGGCGTCCTGGTCGCCGACCGGGAAGACCTGCGCCGCCGGGAGCAGCAGCCGGTCCTGGAGGGCGCCGTCCCGGTGCACGCCGACGAGCGAGATGCGGACGCAGGCGTTCGGCCGGCCGCTGCGACAGGCGTGGCAGGCGCCGCAGCCCGACACCGGCCAGAGCGCGACGCGCGTCCCCGGCGCGAGCGCGGCCGGGCAGTCCGGTCCCGTCTCGACGATCGTCCCCGCCGCCTCGTGCCCCTGGATGCGCGGATACAGCGTCGACGGGTCGTCGATCGTCCCGATGTCGCCGGTGAAGTAGTGGAAGTCCGAGCCGCAGAGGCCGACGGCCTCGGGCGCGACGAGCACCTCGCCGGGGCCGGGCGCCGGGGGCTCGGGAGCGGCGGCGATCGCCATCACGCCGCGCGACTCCGTGATCGCGGCACGCATCGTGTGATCGAATCACCTTCCACCGTCCGAGCGCAACGTCAGGAGAGCGAAATGCGCGAGCCGCTGTTCACAGAGACCATGCAGATCTCGATCGTCGTGCGCGACGTCGACGCGACGATGAAGACCTACGTCGAGGAGTACGGCATCGGGCCGTGGGAGGTCTACGACTTCACGCCGGAGACGATGACGAGGATGGAGCCGGACGACGCCCCGTATCGCATCGCGGTGACGATGGTCGGGAGCGTGCAATGGGAGCTCGTCCAGCCCCTCTCGGACACCGGCGTGTTCGCAGACGTCCTCGCGACGAAGGGTGAAGGTGTCCACCACGTCGCGGTCGGCGGCCGTCCCTACGCCGAGACGAGGGCGGCGCTGGAGGCCAAGGGCTGCCGCGTGCTTCAGGGCGGCGTCTACAACGGCGTCACGTTCTCGTACATGACGACCGACGAGGACCTGGGCGTGATCACCGAGCTCTTCGACTGGCCGGAGGGGCTCACGCAGGAGCCCGACCGCGTCTATCCGCCCAGCTGACGCAGCGCCGGCCCGAGCGCCTGGCCGCCGTGCAGCACCGCCTCGAACAGGTCGCCGTGCTCGGCGGCGCGCTCGAGCGCGACGGCCATCGTGAAGTCGCGCGGCCGCACGTCCTCGGTCAGCTCGTCCCAGTGAAGCGGTGTCGACACCGGCGCGCCGGGCTTCGGCCGCACCGAGTAGACGGACGCGATCGTCTTGCCATGACCGTTCTGGCGGTGGTCGACGAGCACGCCTGACCGCTTCTTCTTCAGCCATTCGGTCGTCACCTCGCCCGGGTGCTCGGCCTCGAGGCGGCGCGCGAGCAGCTCTGCGAAGTCGTAGGTGTCCTGGTACGACGCGCGCCGGACGATCGGGACGAGGATGTGGATGCCGTCGGCGCCGCTCGTCTTCACGTACGAGCGCAGCCCGAGCCCGTCGAGCGCCTCGTGCAGGTAGTGCGCGACGCGGATGCAGAGCGCGAACGCGTCCGGCTCGTCGGGCGGGTCGAGGTCGAAGACGACCCAGTCCGGCCGTTCGGGCCGGTCGACGCGCGAGTACCACGCGTTCATGTCGATGCAGTGCATCTGCACCATCCACAGCAGCGCGTCGCGCGAGTCGACGAGCGGGAAGTCGACGAGCCGCGACTCGCCCTTGCCGCCGCGCGGCCACGTGCGGAACTGCCGCGTCGGGATCCAATCCGGCATCCCCTTCGGCGCCTGCTTCTGGAAGAACGCACCGCCGGCGAGCCCCTCGCGCCAGCGCTTCATCGTGAACGGCCGGTCGCGCAGATGCGGCAGGATCCACCCGGCGACCTTGCCGTAGTAGTCGAACAGGTCGCCCTTCGTGATCCCGTCGTCCGGGAAGAGGACGCGGTCGGCGCTCGACAGCTTCACCCGCGTCATGCCGCCTTGAGTCTAGGGAGATTCCCCGAAGCGGCGGCGGAGGCCGCGCGCCATCCTCATGGCATGGCCCGTGCGGCATCCGTGGTGCTCGCCGACGGGCTGACGAAGCGGTACGGAAGCCTCGTCGCCGTCGACGATCTCTCCTTCGCGCTCGCCGCCGGCACCGTGACGGGGTTCCTCGGCCCGAACGGCGCCGGCAAGACGACGACGCTGCGGCTGCTGCTCGGGCTTGCCGAGCCCGACGGGGGCCACGCGTTCGTCTTCGGCCGCCGCTACCGCGACCTCGACCGCCCGCTCCACCGCGTCGGCGCCGTGCTCGAGGCGAGCGACTTCCACCCCGGGCGCCGCGGGCGCGACCATCTGCGCTCGCAGGCGATCGCGGCGCGCATCCCGGTCGGCCGCGTCGACGAGCTGCTGCGGCTCGTCGAGCTCGACGGCGCGGCGGCGCAGCGCCGCGTGAAGGCGTACTCGCTCGGGATGCGCCAGCGGCTCGCGCTCGCGGGCGCGCTGCTCGGCGACCCCGAGCTGCTCGTGCTGGACGAGCCGGCGAACGGACTCGACCCCGAAGGGATGCGCTGGCTCCGCGACTTCCTGCGCTCGCTCGCAGGCGAGGGACGCACGGTCTTCGTCTCGAGCCACGTCCTCGCCGAGATCGCCCAGACGGTCGACCGCGTGATCATCATCAACAAGGGCCGGCTCGTCATCGAGTCCCCGCTCGACGAGCTGACGGCGCGCGTCGCAGGCTCGGTGCGCGTCCGGACACCGATGCGGCCGCAGCTCGAGCGGCTGCTCGAGGCGGCCGGCCTGCACGCGCAGGTGCTCGACGGCGACGAGCTGCTCGTCCCGGGGGCCGACACGCGCCGGATCGGCGAGATCGCCTTCCGCGGCGACATCCTCCTGCACGAGCTGCTGCAGGAGTCGGGCTCACTCGAGGACGTGTTCCTGGACCTGACGGCGGAGCAGCGATGAGCGCGGCGCTCCACTCCGAGCTCTTCAAGCTGCGGACGACGCGCACCGCGCTCGCGATCGTGCTCGCCCTGGTCGCGCTCATCCTGCTCATCGTGCTCGCGAGCGGCTTCTCGCTCTCGACCTGGGAGCTCACGCAGCGGAAGGACCAGTTCCTGCTGCTCGCAAACGGCTCGAACGCCGCGGCGTTCGCCGCCCTGCTCGGCGTTCTGGCGTTCACGGGCGAGTTCCGGCACGGCACGATCCGCCCGACGCTGCTCGCGACGCCCCGGCGCGGGCGCGTGGTCCTGGCGAAGATCGTGGCGAGCACGGCCGCCGGGGCGCTCCTCGGCGTGCTCGGCGTCGCACTGTCGTTCGGGGTCGGCCGGCTCGTGATGAGCATCCGCGGCATCCCGGCCGTCCTCGACCATCGCGACCTGGCGCTCGCGATCGGCGGTTCGGTTGCCGTCTCGGCGCTCTGGGGCGCGCTCGGCGCCGGTGTCGGCGCCGCCGTCCGCAACCAGGTTGCGGCGATCGTCGGCCTGCTCGTCTGGGCGCTGCTCGTGGAGAACATCCTGTTCGCCCTGCTGCCGGGAGTCGGCCGCTACCTGCCCGGGCAGGCGTCGAACGCGCTCGTGCAGGTCGAGGTGCCGCACCTGCTCGGAGTGCTGCCCGGAGCGCTCGTCCTCGTCGGCTACGTCGTGGCCGCGGGTGCGATCGGGCTGATCGTCACCGAGCGCCGCGACGTCGCCTAGAGCACGTCCATGATCGGGAAGCGCGCGTCGCGCTCCTCGCACGCGCGCGCGAAGAGCGCGGCGCCGATGTCGCCCGTGTAGAGCGAGTAGCGGTGCTGCACCTGCCCGAGGGCGGCGTCGGCGAACGACTGCGCACGCTCGAGCCAGCGCTCGTCGCCGGTGATCGCGTACGTGCGCAGGAGCGCGTACCCGTTGCCGGCGGTGCCGTGGCAGAGGCCCGGCCCCTTCTCGAGCGGCCCGGTCCGCCACGTGTGCTCGGCGGCCGCGAGCAGCAGGTCCTCGGGGAGCAGGTCGCCGAGAGACGTGACGATCCCGGGAGAGCCGTGGCACCACTGGGTGCGGCTCGGCTCGCGCCCGAGGCTCGTCGGCCAGTTGACCGTGTCGCCTTCCCACACCGCGTGCTCGCGCAGCACCGGCTCGATCCGCCGGCGGAGCTCGTCGTCGTCGAGATAGCCGCGGAGCGCGTGCACGTTCCCGGCGAAGCCGTGCGCGGCGCCGAAGTGCTGCGACGGCTCGTCCTCGCCGAGGAGCCGCTGCGTGAACAGGCCGAAGTTGCACCGTTCCCACTCCTCGGCGAGCAGCTCGGCCGGCCGGCGCCACTCGAGCCCGCACGCCTTGGCGGCCAGGATCGTGCCGGGCGAGCCCCAGATGGCGTCCCACGCCGGGTTCTCGGCGTTCTCGTCGACGAGCCGCTGCAGGCGCGCGTCGTCGGTCCGCGTGACGGCGAGCACGCCCGGCTCGCCCAGGAAGAGCCCGGGCGTTCCCTCCTCGAGCTCTCCGATCTCGACCTCGATGCGCGAGCCGAGCTTTCGGAGCGCCCAGAGCATCCCGGCCGCGCCGAGGTACAGCGTCAGCCGGTCGTCAGGCGTGACGTCGTCGTCGAGCGGATGCACCGGCCAGATGCCGCCGGCGCACGCGGCCTCGGCGTCGGCGACGATCTCCTCGACGGTCACGCTCGCACCGCCCAGCGCGCGGAGGCGCGGATCGTGAACCGGTACTCGCCCGGCGGGAGCAGTGCCCCGAGCTCGTCCATCAGCGCTTCCCGCTCGGGGTCGGGAAGCTTCGCGACGTAGCTGACCGAGCGCATGAAGGTCAGCATCGCATCGCGGTCCTGCAGCTGCTCGTGAAGGACGCTGTCGAGGTGCACCCGGCCGAACGGCCCGCGCCGGATCGCCTCCTCGCGCGTGCCGTCCTCGGCGCCCGCCCGCGTCGAGAACAGCTTCTCCAGGCGCGCCCGGTAGGCGCCGGGCAGCGGCGTCGGCTCCTCGGTCTCGTTCCAGACGTCGGCGAAGACGCCGCCGGGCCGCAGGACGCGCGCGATCTCGGCGACCGCCTCGTCGGTCGCGAACCAGTGGAACGCCTGCGCCGCGAACACGGCGTCGACGGAGGCGTCTGCGAGCGGGATCGCCTCCGCCCCGCCGGCGCGCACCTCCGCCTCGGGCACGACGCGCTCGAGGATCGCGCGCATCCCGTCGAGCGGCTCGACCGCGATGACGTGCGCATAGCGGCGCGCGAGCACGCGCGTCAGCTTCCCGGTGCCGGCGCCGAGGTCGAGCACCGTTGCGCCTCGCCCGACCGGGAGCAGGTCGAGGAGCTCGTCGGGATACGACGGCCGCGCGGCCTCGTACTCCTCGGCCGCGCGGTCGAAGCTGCGGGCGGGCTCGATCACGGGAGGCGCCGCCAGTAGAGATACGTCACGACGCGGAGCTCGTAGGACTCGTCCATCAGCGGGTACGCGCGCTCGGCGATCGCGGCGCGCTCGGCTGCGGGGATCGATGCCGGCGTGCTCGCCGTCAGGTGCAGGTCGACCAGGTCGCGGCCGGAGATCGCCACCGTGTCCACGAGCTCGGCCGGGCCTTCGAGCCCGGCCGCGGCCTGCCAGTCGGGAAACTCCCAGCCGGGCGTGTGGAAGCGCGCCCAGACCTCGTCGAGGTCGGCCTCGAACGCCCCCGGGACGAGGCCGGGCTGCTCGCGCATGCCCCAGCTGCGCGCGATCGCGACCAGGCCGCCGCCCGGACGCACGACGCGCTCGATCTCCGCGAGCGCAGGCTCGAGATCGAACCAGTGGAAGGCCTCGCCGGAGAAGACCGCGTCGACGGAGCCGTCCGGCAGCGGGATCGCCTCGGCGCTCCCCGCGAGCACGTCGCCCTCGAACTCGGCGCGCATGCGCTCGTCCGGCTCGACGGCGAGCACGGTCGCGAACCGCTCGCGCAACGCGCGCGTCAGGTTGCCGGTGCCGGCGCCGAGATCGAGCACGGTCGCCCCGCCGTCGAGCCCCAGCTCCGCGGCCGCGCGCTCGATCGTCGCCGCGGAGTACGGCGGGCGCGTGCGCGCGTACGCCTCGGCGACGGCGCCGAAGGTCTGCCCGGGCTCAGGCGACACCGGCAAGCAGGAAGGCGCGGTTCTCCCTGAGCATCTCGCGGGCGATGACGAGGCGTTGGATCTGGTTGGTGCCTTCGTAGATCTGGGTGATCTTGGCGTCGCGCATCATGCGCTCGACCGGGTACTCCTGGATGTAGCCGTAGCCGCCGAGGATCTGGACGGCGTCGGTGGTGACCTCCATCGCGACGTCGGTGCAGTAGAGCTTGGCCATCGCCGAGAGCTTGGTCAGCTCGGGGCCGGTGTCGCCTTCGTCGATCATGCGGCCGACCTTGTAGAGGAGGTTGCGGGCTGCTTCGCACTTGGTCTCCATGTCGGCGAGCATGCCGGCGATCAGCTGGTGCTGGGCGATCGGGCGGCCCATCGTGACGCGTGTCTTTGCGTAGTCGAGGGCGTAGTCGGTGGCGCCCTGGGCGAGGCCGAGGCCCTGCGCGCCGATCCCGGGGCGGGAGCGGTCGAGGATCCGCATCGCGATCTTGAAGCCGTCGCCCTCCTCGCCGAGCCGGTTGTCGGCCGGGATGCGGCAGTCGTCGAAGAACACCTCGCCGGTCGTCGAGCCCTTGATCCCCATCTTCGGCTCGATCCGTCCGACCGAGAACCCGGGCGCATCCGACTGCACGACGAACGCGCTGATCCCGGCGTGTCCCGCCGCGGGATCGGTCTTCGCGAACACCACGTAGACCGAGGCGACGCCGGCGCTCGTGATGAACCGCTTGCCGCCGTTCAGCACGTACTCGCCGCCCTCGAGGCGCGCCGTCGAGCGCATCGCCGCGCTGTCGGAGCCCGAGCCCGGCTCGGTCAGCGCGTAGGCCGCAAGCCACTCCCCGCTCGCAAGCCGCGGCAGGAACCGCCGCTTCTGCTCCTCGCTGCCGGCGACCTTGATGCCGAGCGAGCCGAGCTCCTGCACCGCGACGATCAGCCCGCTCGTCGCGCACACCTTCGACAGCTCCTCGATCGCCACCAGCGTCATCAGCGAGCTCTCACCGATGCCGCCGTACTCCTCGTCGTAGAGCACGCCGAAGAGGTCGTTCTCGCGGAACACCTCGACCACGTCCCACGGAAACTCCGCACTCCGGTCGATCTCCGCCGCGCGCGGCGCGACCCGCTCGCGCGCGATCGTCCGCACCAGCTCGCGAATCGCTCGCTGCTCGTCGCTGAGCGGATCGAGTGCACTCATCGAGGGTGCAGTCTAGAGCGGCATCTGCCGATATCCGCCCCATGATCGTGATCCCCGCCAGGATCCTCGCGCTCGTCGTCGCCGCGACCGGCCTCGCCTGCGCCGGGATGACGCTGCTGCTCGTCGCCGCCCGCTAGCCGAGCGCCTCTTGCAGCGCCGCGCCGGCGGCGAGCAGGTCCCAGTCCGCCCCGGGCGGCCCGATCAGCGACACGGACGTCGGCAGGCCGCTTCTGCGGCCGGTTCCGGAGGGCAGCGCCACGACGGGGAACCCGACCCAGTTCCAGTACTGCGTCAGGGAGATCTCGGCGTGGTCGGTGAACGCGACGTCGTAGCCGGTTCCGCGCGGGCGGGCGACGATCGGGACCGTCGGCTCGACGATCGCGTCGATGCGATGCTCGGCGAACCAGTCGCGCCAGCGCGCGGCGTCCTCCACCCGCTGCTGCTGGAGCGCCGCGTACCGCTCCCCGGTCAGCGCAGCGCTCTCGCCGAACTCGAGGAAGCCGCGGATCGAGGGCCGGTACAGCTCGCGCCGGTCGTCGAAGCGGCGGTGCCACGCGAGCATCTCGGTGCAGATCAGCTCGCCCGCCGCGGCGCCGATGTCGAGGTCGACCTCCGGCGGCGGAGCGGCGGCGAGCGGCAGCGCCGCGAGCGCGCGCTCGAAGCCGTCGGCCACGTCGGGGTCGAGGTCGGAGATGCGGGGCGAGACGGCGATCCGGCGGAGCGCGCGCCGCTCCGCCGGCGGCGTGACGCCGGCCATCGACGCGAGCAAGGGCTCGCAGTCGCCGACCGTCCGTGCCATCGGCCCTGCGTGGTCGAACGTGGGCGCAAGCGGCACGATGCCGCGGATCGACACGAGGCCGCGCGTCGGCTTGACGGTCGCGGTGCCGCACATCGCGGACGGGATGCGCAGCGAGCCGGCGGTGTCGGTCCCGGTCGCGGCGGGCGTCGTGACGCTCGCGAGCGCCGCGGCCGAGCCGCCGCTCGAGCCTCCGGCGGAACGCGACAGGTCGTGCGGATTGCCGACCTGGTCGGTGGTGCCGCCGGCGGCGAACTCGTGCGTATGGAGGTGGCCGAGCAGCACCATCCCGTCGGCGGCGAGCCGCGCCCACGCCTCGCAGTCGCGGTCGGGGATCTCGTCGAGCAGCCGGCTCGACGCGGTCAACGGCTTCCCCGCGACCGCGTACAGGTCCTTGAGACCGATCGGAATCCCGCAGACCGCCGGTGCGCCGCCCGCTGCGAGCCGTTCGTCCGCGCGCGCAGCCGCCGTGCGCGCGTCCTCCTCGTAGACGCGCACCCACGCGTTCACGGATCCGGCGTCGCCGTCGAAGCTGTGGGCGCCGTCCCGCTCGCGGATCCGCGCCAGACAGGCGTCGGTGAGCTCGCGCGCCGACAGGTTCCGCCCGGAGAGCAGCGCGGCCGCGTCGACGACGCCGAGGTCGGCGGGGTCGGTGCCCGTCGTCGTCGGTCCGTTCACGTCACCAGCGCACCGGCTCGGCCGCGAGGGACGTGACGTCCCCGTGCTGGTCGACCGACACCACCAGGCGCTGCTCCGCATACCCGTGCGCGAACCATCGCAGGGCAAAGTACAACCGGTGGCGGCGCACGATCACCGCCTGCACGCCTGAACGAGTCTCGACCCGGTAACCGCGGGCGGCGCGGCGCTCCAGGTACGCGTCGAGCGCCGCAGTGCGCGCGGCGCCTGAGAGGGCGCCTGTCACCGTTCGAGCGCGCTTCCCAGCTCGCCTCCGACGAGGACGCTGACCGCGCAGCGGCCCACGTGCACGACGAGCTGGCTGCGGCTCCGCCAGAACCCACGGACGAACTCGTCCGGCCTGATCACGAACCCGGTCTGGCGCGACCCCACGTGGAAGAAGAGCGTCTCCACCTCGGAGTCGTCGGAGCGAAGCAGCACCTCTTGCAACCGCTCGTCGAGCTCTCCGCGGTCGAGCCGCCCCGAGACGATCCCCGAGATGAACGGCGACGAGTCGGCCCCGGAGAACAAGACCAGCACGTGGCGCCCGATCAAGCCGAGCAGCGCCTCCAGCGTCTGCTCGTAGTCGAGCTCCGGGGCTCCGACGATCTCCGCCCCCTCGAACCGCGTCACGGCGTGTCCGGCTCCGCCTCGCGATCGTCGCCCGCGGCCGGCGCGTCTTCGGCTGCCCGCTGCGCGGCGCGGGCGTCCTTCTTCGCCTGCTTGAGCTCCCGCTTCTCGCGCAGCGCCTGCTCGCGTGCGCGCTTCAGCATCGACTCCGGGCTGCGCCTCCCCATCAGCGACGCCCACGGGAGCGGGCACGGCGCTCCGCGAACAGGGGCACGGCCGCGACCTTCACCGCGCGTCCCTCCTGCCTCGCGTCCGCGACGCGCTCGAAGCTGACCCGCGTGCCTCGGCAACGGTCCCCGAGCAGCTCGCCCGCGGCGAGACCGTCCTCATCGACCCGCAAGCGCTCGCCTTCGTCGGTTCGGATGAACCCGTGGCGCTTCGCGGGGTTGAACCACAGCATCGTTCCCTGCACAGGCGCTCCTTTCAGGCGCCGCGGGCGCGGGCGGAGACCCGCGCCCCGCGGGCGCGACTAGACGGCGACGACGCTCTTCGCCTCGGGGCCCTTCGCCCCCTCGACCGCCTCGAACTGCACTTCAGCGCCCTCTGCGAGCGACTTGAAGCCCTCGGCGAGGATCGACGAGTGGTGGACGAAGAGGTCCTTGCCACCGTCGGCGGGGGTGATGAACCCGTACCCCTTCGCGTCGTTGAACCACTTCACGGTTCCGGTTGCCATACAAACACCTCCTCCACCACGAAAGAACGGGCAGAGGAAGCGCACATCGCGCAACCGGTACTCGCTCGGTTGCGACGACGGTAGCACGGCCGGCCTGCTACCGTGGGTCGCACGGCTGCCGCTCGGCGCCGTGAGATCGGCTTCTCGTTCCTCCTTTCCAGGCGTTTCGAGTCTCTCTATCTCGACCCTGGCTGGACAAGGAGTGAACACATGCAGGAAACGTTCTCTGCGCTCGGCGTGAGCGCGCGCGTCGTTGGCGCGCTCGAGCGCCGCGGCATCGTTGCACCGTTCGCGGTGCAGAACCTCGTCTTGCCGGATGCCCTCGGTGGGCTCGACGTCCTCGCGGCGTCGCCCACGGGCTCCGGCAAGACACTCGCTTTCGGTATTCCCGTCGTCGAGCGCGTCGCCGGGGCACACGGCCGGCCGGCGGCGTTGATCCTCGTCCCCACCCGCGAGCTTGCCGCGCAGGTGGTGGAGGAGCTCGAGCCGCTCGCTGCGGCCTGCTCGCTGCGGATCGCGGCGGTGTACGGCGGCACGTCCGTCGGGGCGCAGGCGAAGCGGGCGCGCGGCGCCCAGATCCTGGTGGCGACCCCGGGACGCCTGCACGACCTGATCGAGCGCGGGCTCGTGTCGCTGCGCGACCTGCGCGTGCTCGTCCTCGACGAGGCCGACCGCATGCTCGACATGGGGTTCCGGCCGCAGGTCGACCGCGTCCTCCGCGACGTGCCCGCGAACCGGCAGACGCTGCTCTTCTCGGCGACGCTCGAGGGTGCCGTGATGGACCTTGCGCAGCGGTACACGCAGAACGCGGTCGAGATCCGCCTCGAGCGCTCGGCCGAAGAGGCTCGTGCCGACATCGAGCACCGTTTCGTCGCTGTCACCCCGGACACGAAGCTGGGCCGCCTCGCCGACACGATCGGCGACGCCCACGGCCTGTCACTCGTCTTCGTGCGGACGAAGCACGGCGCCGACCGGCTCGCACACAAGCTGAAGCGCGACCACGACGTGCGCGCCGTCGTCATGCACGGGAACATGTCGCAGAACGCCCGCGAGCGCTCGCTCGCCCAGTTCGAAGCCGGGAAGGTCACGACGCTCGTCGCGACCGACGTCGCCGCGCGCGGCCTCGACGTCGACGCGATCACGCACGTCATCAACTTCGACCCGCCGGGAACCGACGAGGACTACGTCCACCGGGTCGGGCGCACCGGGCGCGCCGGCCGGAGCGGCACGGGAGTCACCTTCGTGCTCCCCGAGCAGCGGAAGGACGTCGGCGGGCTCGCACGGCGCCTCGGCCATGTCGATGCGTTCACCGCCTCGATCGGCGGAGACGCGACCGGGTCGCGGCGGCCGCGCCGCCGCCGCTGAGCCGGCTCAGGCGCGATCGTGGAAGACGGCCTCGACGTTGTGGCCGTCCGGGTCGAGCACGAATGCCCCGTGGTAGCCGGGGTGGTACTCGGGCCGCTCGCCGGGCACGCCGTTGTCGACATAGCCGGCCGCGGTCGCGACCTCGTGGAAGCGCTGCACCGTCGCGAAGTCGGGCACGGCGAAGGCGAGGTGCACGTTCTGCGTCGGCTCGTCGCCGGCGGTGAACGTGAACGACCCGTCGCCGTCGGTGAAGCGGATCGTGTCCGGCGCGTCGTGGACGAGGCGTAGCCCGACAACAGGGGCGATCGTCTCGTAGAACGCGCGCTCGGCGGCGACGTCGCGCGTGCGCAGCCAGACGTGGTCGAGCCCGATCCGGCTGCCGGCGTGGCACATCGCCTCGACCGAGTTGCCGTCCGGGTCGAGGACGAAGGCGCCGTAGTAGCTGTCGCCGTACTCCGGCCGCCATCCGGGCTCGCCGTCGCTCTCGTATCCCTCGCCGGTCATGCGCAGCCACCAGGCGTCGACGGCGTCGCGGTCGGCGACCCCGAAGCCGAGATGCAGGCCGCGCGTCGTCTCCCCGTCCGGGACGAGGCTGAAGCTGTCCCACTCGACGTACTCGCCGTCGGAGGTCGGGAGCCCGAGCGCCTCGCCGTAGAAGCGCCTGCTGGCCCCGTGATCGGAGACGCGAATGGTCACGTGGTCGAACATCTCTCTAGATTCTTCCTCACGCGTGATCCTCGAGAACGGGCTCATCCGCACGCTCGACCCGCAGGTGCCGACCCAGCGCGCGCTGGCGATCGCAGGTGAGCGCATCGCCGGCGGGGTCGGCGTCCACGAGACGGCGCTCGCCTCGCCCGAGGTCGTCGACCTCGGCGGCCGCGTCGTCGTCCCCGGCTTCTCGGACGCGCACGTGCACTTCCCCACCTGGGCGCTCGCGCAGCACCAGGTGAAGCTCGACGGCTGCCGCACGCTCGAGGAGGCGCTCGACCGGCTGCGCGGGGCGGCGCCCGGCCCGGACGGCTGGCTGCGCGGCTACGGCTGGCGCAGCGGCGACTGGTCGCCGGCGCAGGAGCCGACGCGCCACGATCTCGACGCGTTCACCGGCGACACCCCCGCCGGCCTGATCGCACGCGACTACCACTCGCTGTGGCTGAACAGCGCGGCGCTCGCGCTCGCGGGCGGCGACCTCGAGGTCGAGGGCGGCGTCGTCGAGCGCGACGAGCGCGGCGAGCCGACCGGCGTGCTCCGGGAGGAGGCGGCGTGGCGGTTCAAGGAGCGGCACATGGGCGTCCCCGACGACGCGTACCTCGAGGCGATGCGGGCAGGGGTCCGGCTTGCGAACGCGCGCGGCGTCACCTCCGTCCACGACAAGGACGGCTGGCTCGGCGCGCTCCGGCTCTGGCGGCAGCTCGAGGAGCGCGGGCAGCTCACCCTCCGCGTGTGGCAGTCGATCCCGGCCGACCTGCTCGACGCGGCGGCCTCCGTCGGCCTGCGCTCGGGGCTCGGCGGGCCGATGCTGCGGCTCGGCTACCTGAAGACGTTCATGGACGGCACGCTCGGCTCGCAGACCGCGCTGATGCTCGACGGGAGCGGCGTGCGGATCACGAGCCGGGAGGAGCTCGCCGGCATCGTCCGCCGCGGCGCCGAGGCGGGCTTCCCGGTCGCCGTGCACGCGATCGGCGACCAGGCGAACCGCGATGCGCTCGACGCGTTCGAGGAGACCGCCGACGCCTGGAAGCCGCGCGGCCTTCGCCCGCGCATCGAGCACTGCCAGCTGCTCGCGCCCGAGGACATTCCCCGCTTCGCCGAGCTCGGCGTCGCCTGCTCGGTGCAGTTCTCGCACGCGCCGTCCGACCGCGACCTCGCCGACCGCTTCTGGGCCGGGAAGACCGGCGGCGCCTACGCGTACCGGTCGCTGGTCGACTCGGGCGCCGTCGTCGCCAACGGCTCCGACGCGCCGATCGAGGAGCTGGATCCCCTCGCGGGTATCAGGGCGGGGGTTCGGCGCTCGATCGACGGACGGCCGGCCTGGCATCCCGAGCAGGCGCTCACCGTCGACCAGGCGTTCCACGCGACGTGCGTCGCCCCGGCCTGGCTCGCCGGCGAGGAGCGCCGCCGCGGCACGCTCATTCCCGGCCACGACGCCGATCTCGTCGTTCTCGACCGCGACCCGTGGGAGGACCTCGACGCGCAGGTCGTCGCGACGATGGTCGCGGGCCGCTTCGTGCACAACCCGCCGCCCTGGTAGTTCCCTGAACCGAGGGACGGCCGTTTTGCATGCGCCTTACCGGCGCGAAACGAGCGGCTGCCGGAGCGCGCGCATCGTCAGGACGTCACCCAGGTCCATTCCAGGAGGCGTCAACCAATGAAGCATCGTGTTCTCACCACCATCGCCGCCGCGGCACTCGCGTGCGCAGCCCTCGCGGGCTCCGCATCCGCTGCGGCAGGCAAGGGGATCGCGTTCCAGTTCCGCGGCGAGCTGAAGTCTGCGAGCTCCACGTCGGTCGAGCTGCAGGTCGAGGGCGGCAACCACGCAGCACTGCGCGCGCTCCTCGGCCAGAGCCAGGACCAGACGTTCACGGTCGGCGACAAGACCGAGTTCCTGCTCTGGTCGCAGGGCGTCCCGAAGGTCGTCTCGTACTCCGACCTGAAGGCGGGCGACTGGGTCCAGGTCACCGTCCGCGCGAAGGCCGGGTCGTCGCTCTCGGACGTCGAGTCGACCGACGTCGGCATCGTCGGCGACCACGTCACGCAGCCGAACCCGCCGTCGAAGCCGCTGTACCTGTTCGTCGGGACCGTCGCCGGGCCGCAGTCCGGCGGGCACATCCAGCTCGAGGTCAAGGCGGGCAACCGCCGGGCGCTGCGCGCGATGATCGGACAGTCGTCGACCGAGACGTTCACGTACGACGACCAGACCATCTTCCTGCTCTGGCAGGGGAAGGTGCCGACGGTCATCGACCCGTCGCAGCTGAAGGCCGGCGACCGGATCACGATCCGCGTCCGCGCGGACGTGAAGGCATCGCTCGCGGACGTCGAGTCGACGCCGGCCGTCCACGTCGGCGACCACGAGCCGGCGAGCGGCCTCTCGGCGCTCCCGACCGCCACGTCGGCGACCGACACCACGACGACCACGGCGAGCGGGTCGGACAACGGCACCAAGGCGGACAAGCTGAAGGCGCTCCGCCAGAAGGTCGCGAAGCTCCGCAAGGAGCTCCGCAGCGGCAAGCACGGCTAACGCTTTCGCAATCGCCCGAATCGCCGCGGCCGGCCCTGCGCCGGCCGCGGCGGCACCCGGCGGCCGTCCACGATCGCGCCCGGCGCGTCCACGGTCAGCCAGCGTGCGAGCGCCTCGTCGCCGATTGCCGCGACTGCGCCGCTCAGCCCCACCTCGCGCACGTCCGGGTTGTGCGCGTCGCTCGCGACGAGGTGCGCGAGGCCGCGGTCGAGCAGCGTGAACGCGCATTCCTGCGCGCCGCGCCCCACCCGGCCGTCGACCGACGCCGCGGTCAGCTGCACGAGCAGGCCGGCCGCGACGAGCGGCTCGAGCAGCTCGGGCCGCCGCTGCACGTCGCGGTTCCGCTCCGGGTGCGCGAGTACCGCGTCGAAGCCGAGCGCGCGCAGCCGGAAGAGCCGGTCGCCGAGGTCGAGCGGCCAGCCGAGGTACGGCGTCTCGACGAGCAGCACGGCGGGGTTGCCGCCGAGCCCGAAGCGGCGCAGCTCCTCGACGGGACGGCCGAGCTCGGCGAGGTCGAGCTCGCCTCCGGGGAGCAGCCGGATCGTGTCGCCCGCAGCGTTCTGGAGCGCGGCGAGCGCGGCCTCCATCGCGTCCGGCGTCGTCGGGTAGTCGTCGCGGACGTGCGGCGTCGCGGCGAGCATCTCGATCCCGTCCGCCGCGGCCGCTCGGCAGAGGGCAAGCGCCTCGTCCAGGTTCCCGGCCCCGTCGTCGAGCCCCGGAAGGACGTGGCTGTGAAGGTCGATCACAGCTCGGCGAAGGCGAGGTACAGCTCGCGCGCGGCGCGGATCCCGGCCGGCACGTAGTCGGCGACGAGACGCTCGTTCGGCGAGTGGATCTGCGAGTCGGGCAGGCCGAACCCGGTGACGACCGTCGGGATCCCCTTGTCGGCGAGCGCGGCGACGATCGGCAGCGAGCCGCCGCTCCGGATCAGCGCCGGCCGCGTGCCGAGCGCGCGCTCGAAGGCGTCGAGCCCGAGCCGGATCGCATCCGCGTCCGGCGCGACGAGCCCCGGCGGCCCGGATGCGAGCACCTCGACCTCGAGGTCGGCGCCTTCCGGCGCCGCCTCGCGGAGCAGGCGCTCGAGGACCGGCAGGATCTCCTCCGGTTTCTGGTTGGGCGCGAGCCGGAGCGACACGTTCGCGACCGCCTCGACCGGCAGCACCGTCTTCTGCAGGACCGGCGAGCCGGAGGCGATGCCGTTCACGTCGAACGACGGCTCGGCGAACGTGCGGAGGTAGAAGTCGCGCGCCGCGTCGGCGTCCTTCGGCCGCGCCCCCTGCTCGGCCAGCTCGTCGGCGCCCGGCGGGAGCTGCGACCAGCCGGCGAGCTCCTCCTCCGTCGGCGCGGCGATCCCGGCGCGCAGCTCCTCGCGCACCGGCCCGTCGGCCGGAACGAGA
>Ga0335071_10001521_pt1 | contig 25024 bp, 22 predicted proteins | sample Lox_Sample_15_FD_206724 | JGI IMG/M metagenome (GOLD analysis project Ga0335071, IMG submission 206724) | Soil microbial communities from Loxahatchee National Wildlife Refuge, Florida, United States - Lox_Sample_1.5 | ecosystem: Environmental > Terrestrial > Soil > Wetlands | place: USA...
CGCGAGTGATTCGGAAACGGGAGACAGCGTCGGATCAGATGCGGTTGGAGCGGCAATAGATTTCCATGGAGGCCGTCTCGCAGATGCGCCCAAAGGCATGAACTGCGAAGGACACAAAGGTGCGCGAAGATAGTTCCTACCTGTCGCCCCACTTCAACTTCGTCGAGAGCACTTCGAAGAATGTCTTTTGGAAGCGGAGCAATTTTGCGGGATGCTCCGATTTTACGCAGCGCACGAGATCGCCGTCCTGGAGCGGCATTCCGACTTGGCCATCAAGGCTAAGATAGGCTTCTTCCTGCCCAGTTTTCACGCGGAGCTCGATCTGTACCGTGTCGCGCACAACTACCGGCCGGTGCGTCAGGCCGTGTGGCGAAACTGGGGTGATCACGAAGGCTTGCACGTCGGGCTTGAGAATTGGGCCACCGGCGCCCAATGAATAAGCGGTCGATCCGGTTGGTGAGGCGAGGATCAGTCCATCGGCCTTGTAGCTGGAAACGAATTCTCCGTCGACGTAGAGTTCGAAATGATTCAGGCGCGAGATGGCGCTTTTGCTGACGACCAGATCGTTGAGAGCGGTGTGCGTCGCGAGGACCGTGTCGCCACGAATCAACGAGCAAGCCAGCATTGACCGGCTATCGACGATGTAAGCTCCGCGTTCGATCGATTCGAGCGAAGGATAAAGGCCTGCGAGCGGCACCTCGGTGAGGAAACCGAGGGTGCCTAGGTTGATACCGAGGATGAGCGTTCCGCAAGTTGAAACGGCACGCGCGGCTGAGAGAAGGGTGCCGTCGCCGCCGAGCACCAGCGCAAGGCCGGGTGCATATTTGCCTAGTTCGCCGCGAGGAATGATCCTTTGCCCCGGGTAGTAGACCGCACTTTCCTCGTCGATCACAACTTCGTAGCGGCGAGCGCGAAGCCAGCCAGCCAATGTAGGCAAAACCTCTGTTAATTCTGAACGGTCGGGCTTGGAGAGAATGGCTACGTTTCTGGAACGAAGCGCATGCAGCGTGTCGGGCATAGGTCGCGGGCGAACTTTCGATTGTACAGAAGAGAGCGGCGGGAGGTTAGGGATAGAAGTCAGAGGCTAAAAGGTAAAAATCCATGGAGCAGGAATTCGCGATTGCCCTCTCCGCCCAGGATCGGCGATTCGATGGATTCGAGGCCTTGGGAGCCTAGTTCTATCAGGCACGACCTCACCTTGTCGACAGCGGACTGCTGTCCGACTTCGTCGCGCACGATGCCGCCTTTGCCGATCAGTTCCCTGCCCACCTCGAATTGTGGCTTTACGAGGACGACGACCTCCAGTGAAGCTCTTGCTGGGCGTTGCGGGCCTTCAAGTGCTGCTTGAACCACGGCGGGCAGGACTAGAGTGGCCGAAATAAAGGAGACGTCCATGGCAAGGAATGAGACCGCGCTGTTGGTTAGCTTCGCCAAATCCTCGCGCGTGAGATACCTAGCATTCGTTTTCTCGAGAAGCGCGACGCGCGGATCATTGCGCAGGCGAAGAGCGATTTGACCGTATCCGGTATCGACAGCGACGACCCTGGTTGCGCCGTGCTGGAGCATGCAATCGGTAAAGCCGCCGGTGGAGGCACCGATATCGAGGCAGAGCCGCCCAGTTAAGTCGATTCGCCAATGCTCAAGAGCTTTTTCTAATTTCAAGCCGCCGCGGCTTACATAGCGCAGGTCCTCCCCTAGCAGGCGAATATTGGATTCCACATCGACGGCGGCTCCCGCCTTGTCGATCTTTTGCTCGTTGACAAGGACCTTGCCGGCAAGGATGAGTGCCTGTGCGCGCTCGCGAGAAGGAGCCAGGCAGCGATCCAGTAGTAATTTGTCGAGGCGGGTTTTCAATGCCTTTGTACAAGCGATCGCTTCATCGCAAGAGCGATCTCGGCGAAATCTACGCGATGTTCCCCGCACTCTCTACGGTGCAGAGAGTAGAAACGATTCGTTAACAGAAAGTTACAAGGGTAAATCTCCGCTTTTCCACAAAGTTTTCCTCAATCGTGTTGAAAACTTCGAAAACAGCCTGCGTGGTTCGTCTTCTGTTTTTCGTCTTTCGCAAAAACGCACTTCATTACTCAGCTTGCGCAGGACGATGGACTAGGGATGCTCAAAAAGAAAAGGCCACCTTCGCAGGCAGCCGCTTGAAATCAGAAGAATGCAAAGTCATCCTGCCACTTCTTCCAATACCTTCTGGTCGATGTCGAAGTTGGCATGAACGTTTTGCACGTCGTCGTGATCTTCCAGGGCTTCGATGAGCCGTATCATTGTGGTTGCCGGCTGGCCTTCGAGCTTGATGTAGTTCTGCGGAATCATCGAGACGCTCGAAGATGCCGGCGTAATACCAGCTTTCTTCACTGCTTCGAGCACCGCTTCATAGGCGGAAGGCTCGGTCAGCAATTCCCAGTTTTCGCCATCGTCCTTAAGGTCTTCCCCGCCTGCCTCGAGAACGATATTCATCAAGTCGTCTTCTCTTGCCGCCGACTTCGGCACAATAATGTCACCCTTCTTGTGGAACAGATACGCCACCGCGCCGGCCGAGGCCATGTTACCGCCATTCTTGCCGAAGACGTGGCGAATCTCGCTTACCGTCCGGTTACGGTTATCGGTGGAGATTTCCGCGAGCACAGCGACTCCCCCGGGACCATAACCTTCGAGTACGAACTCTTCATAGGTGGCGCCCGGAAGTTCGCCGGTGCCCCGCTGGATGGCGCGCTTGATGTTATCGGCGGGCATGTTTTCGGCCTTGGCCGCAGCAATCGCGGTCCGCAGGCGTGGGTTCATATCGGGATCGCCACCACTCTTGGCCGCCATCGCGATTTCCTTAATAAGACGAGTAAAAATCTTGCCGCGCTTGGCGTCGAGCGCGCCCTTTTTATGCTTGATTGTCGCCCATTTTGAATGGCCGGACATGGGTATACCTCGGGTCGATAGATGTTAATTTGCGCTGATTCTGTGTGCCATTTCGAGCACGAGCGCGGATTCGCCTCTGGAGGAGATCATTGGATAACGACAGCCTCAAACGCAAAAGCTCAGGCGAATGTTGATTATAGCATGGGGCGAAGCGTGCAACGGTTGCTCGGGGAACGGGTTGCTTGACGCTGAGTCGGGCAATGTCGATGTAAGAACAGGAATGCACGCTTGCAAAATCATGTAGCCTAGTCAGTTCCGATATGGCCGCCAAATCTCTCGACCGTCTACTCTCTCAGCTGGATACCTCCCGCTATGAGTTCGGTGCGAAGGAAGCCGGCCGAACTCTTGGCCTTCTCCGCGACCTCGAAAAAGCGGGCTTCACTGATCCGTCTTCTTTAATTCGATTTCACGAACTGGTGCTCTTTATTCGCGCTTTCCCACAGAACGCGCTCGTACTGCGCACAGCTCAACGCATTCTCAACAATTTCCATCAGAGAGTTGCACTCGTCCGCAGCTCAGGGGCCGAGATGTCGGATTTCGACACCTACGGGCACTCCGGCGTCGCGGGCACTACGATGGAAGATACGCTTAGCTTCGACGTGGCTCGTTGGCTGGTGCGGCGAATTCCGGGGCAAGTCGAAATCGGGTGGGACAACTATGAACCCGGCCGGGAACTCGGCACCACCGGCCCACGCTTCATGCCGCTGCTTGAAGACGATGCCGATGTTGAGGCCGACACGCCCTGGAGAGAGTGGCTGGGGAGCGCCAGCGGCAAGCCCTCACGAAGTGCCGAATGGCTGATTGAGAACATTGAAAAATTACCCTTGCCGGATCGGCAGAAGTCTGAACTCTACGAATCGCTGCGCATCCCTCTTCGGTGGAACCTTGTCAATGTTCCATTTACGCGCACACGCAATGCTCGCCAGACGCGCGAGGTCTTCTATCATCGTGGGCCCTTGATTACCCGCAGCCAAGTTTCGCTGCGCGCTGAACTCGCCCGAAGGCCGCCAACATTTACGCGTCTCTCACTGCGAAAGGGCCAGGAGATCGTTGAGATGATTCGGGAGGTCATGCTGGTGCGCTACCGCGAACTCTACGGCACAACTTTGGCCGATCCGCGATCTGTCGTGCGGGTAGAACTCAACCCAGTCATTAAGGACGGCGCACGCGGCATCGAAATCTATCTCTGGAATCTGCCGCCAGCCCGCCGCTTGCCGCTGCGTGCTTACGTCGCGGGATTCACGCTCAAGAATGGTGTGCCCATTAATTACATCGAGGCCATCGGCCTCTGCGAGTGGATGGAGGTCGGCTTTAATACTTTCTACACTTTCCGCGGTGGCGAGGCAGGCTGGATATACGCCCAAGTACTGCGCGCTCTCTGCGCCTATATGGGCACAACTGTCGTCTCGGTGTATCCCTATCAGCTTGGACATGAGAACGACGAAGCCATTGAGTCGGGCGCGTTCTGGTTTTACCGAAAACTCGGTTTCCGCCCGGGCCACCCGAAGATTCTGGATCTGGTCACACGCGAAGAAAAAAAAATGGGCGTGAGTGGCGGGAGATATCGTACTCCCGCGCACATTCTCAATCGCCTTGCTGCCGGACACGTGTTTTACGAGTTGCCCGGGAGCGAGGCCGGGGCCTGGGATCGTTTCTCCACGCGCAATATCGGATTGAGGGTAAATCAGCGAATGGCACGAGATTTTAACGGAGACGGCGAGTTGATACGTGCCCACTCGAGCCGCGCGCTTGAGAACGCGCTCGGGGCGAGCAGGTCGAAGTGGAATCCTCTAGAGAAATCAGCCTTCGACAATCTGGCTCTGGTGCTTGGTGAAGGAGTGAGGAAATGGACCAGCGCAGAGAAGGCCTCCCTGCTTGGCATTATTCGCGCAAAGGCGGCTCCGGATGAAATGCTCTATCTCCATCTCACGCAGCAACACGATGGCTTGCGTCAGGCGCTCCTGAGGGCGGGATCGGGACTCGATTATTAGACGTCGATAGCGAGTTGAAGATCCCAAGTTATCAGTCGTGACGACGACTATTCCAGTTGTCGAATCACATTTCCCCGTACTCTTCGCGGCAGAAACTTAAACTCCGCGTTGTTTCCGCCGCGGGGAACATCCAGAAGCGGATATCCTCGGTCATTTGGAGCAGGGGCAGTTGAGGTTAATGAGCCAATTTGTCCCATTTGCCTGGCCCCGACCTGCAACTCCTTTTGTGTGAATCACTTAATGGCGTACCACGCTCACAGCGGCCTTCCAGTGCGCCAAGCTGTCCCTTTTGGTCTTCCCACCCGGGATTGTAATCCGCTGAAAACACAGTGTTTACTGCGAGCGCATTGGACCCGCGATTGCCCCACAAGGGCAGGCGCAAAGGGTGCGCTAGGAGTGCCCTCTAATAGCGCTCGACAAATTTATGGGGAACAACGACAAACCGCAGATTCCTAACCCAAGTAAGTCCAACTCGGTTGGCGCGACGTGGGGCCTGGTGTTTGGCCTGGTGTTGGCTATTTTCTTAGCCACACCCTCTTATGCCGTCAATGTTAACCGGAATAGTGGCGACGCAGACGCATCCCCCTTGCGCAAGCTCGCTGGCGACCTCAACCGCCATGTCAAGCAGGATGGCATGGTGACCGTGATCGTGCAGTACCGTCAGATGCCGACTTCGACGGGGCTCAACAACCTGAAGGGCCGTGGCGCCGCGATTCGCACCAAACTGCACGCGATCAACGGTGTTGTGATGCACGTTCCGGCCAGCATGCTGAACGAGCTGGCTCAGGATGCGAACGTTCGCTACATCACCCCGGACCGCTCTTTGAAGATGACGGCAAACCCCGTCACGGAGCAGTATGCCAGCGCGGTTGAGGCCGATATCGCAGCTTCGACGTATGCGCTCGATGGCACGGGCATCGGCGTGGCGGTGATCGATAGCGGTATTGCCGATCACGGCGACTTGCACAAAGGGAGCCCGAGTCGTGTGGTCTATAGCCAGAGCTTCGTGGCCGGCGATACGACCACCGGCGACAAGTACGGACACGGAACGCACGTGGCTGGCTTGATCGGCGGTTCGGGTGCAGGCTCCGGCAACGGCAACGGCTATGGCGGGAGCTATGCGGGCATGGCGCCGGGCGTCAATCTCGTCAACCTTCGCGTGCTCGACGCCAATGGCGTCGGAAGCGACAGCCAGGTGATCGCTGCCATCCAACAGGCGATCGCACTGAAAAACACCTACAACATCCGCGTGATTAACATGTCGCTCGGACGTCCGGTGTTTGAAACTTACACGCTCGATCCGGTCGACCAGGCAGTGGAAGCGGCCTGGCAGGCTGGCATCGTAGTCGTTTGCGCCGCCGGCAACAGCGGCCGCTACGCTCCGACCAACGGCTTTGCCACCATCGGGGTCCCGGCCAATGATCCGGCCGTGATCACAGTGGGCGCCACGATGACGCAAAGCACGGTTACGCGCGTCGATGACCAGATCGCCAGCTACAGCTCGAAAGGGCCGACGGCGATCGATCACATCGTGAAGCCCGACCTCGTTGCTCCCGGAAACCGCATGGTGTCGTTGCGCGTGAACGGCAGCACGCTCGATTCGGCGTATCCGCAATACGAAATCAACCCGAACAACGGCAACTCTTCTAAGTACTACGAGCTGAGCGGCACCAGCATGGCTACACCGCTCGTCAGCGGTGCGGTTGCGCTCATGCTGCAGCAGAACCCCAGCCTGACGCCTGACCAGGTGAAAGCGCGCCTGATGAAGACGGCATGGAAGGGCATCAACCAGTTCACCTACTCCCATGATGGATGGGGCAACCTCTACAACAACGAATACGATTTGTTCACCTATGGAGCGGGGTATCTGGACGTGAATGCCGCGCTCAGCAGCACCGACCTAGCCAACGGGCTGGCTCTGTCGCAAACCGCATATTTCAACTCCAACGGCACAGTCACGGTAAAGAACACGGTGCCGGGATCCACTTCGCCTTTCTATGGTTCGAGCGTCGTTTGGGGCGCGAACTCCGTAGTCTGGGGTAACTCGGTGGTCTGGGGTTCCAACTGCTTATCGGCTTCTTCGGTAGTGTGGGGCGCGACCAGCGTTGTCTGGGGCGCTAACTCAGCCATGACTGGCACCAGTGTTGTATGGGGAGCCACTTCCAGCGCCGCCAGCGCCACGCAGGCTCTGAGCGACGGCGACAGTGGAGACAACTAACCGACTGATACCTAATCGGAGAGAACCCATGACAAACACTATGCCCATCAAAGCTAAAGTGATGATCGGGATGGTAGCTGTCGCGAGTTTGAGCTTCCTGACCTTCGGAGTTACAAACTGGCGCATGCCAGCCTGGCCTCAGTTGGCGCTTCTCATGTTCGCCGCGGTTCTGACCTCGCGGCTGAAGGTGAAGCTGCCCGGTATGACGAGCACGATGTCCGGCAATTTGCCCGTCATTCTTCTGGGAGTCACGCAGCTGGGACTGCTCGGTAGCTTGTTAGTCGCTGTAACTGCTGCTGTCGCGCAATCCTTCGCTTCCGCAACCAAAATGAAACCGGTCCAGTTCGTGTTCAACGTTTGCACCTTGATGAATGCCTGCGCACTCGCCTACGCCGTTTATCACAGCCACTATCTGTTGGCGCGTGGGGGAGCGGCGCTGACGATGACGGCAGCGGCTGCGGCCTACTTCCTGGCCAACACTGCGCCAGTCGCCGGCATCATTGGACTGACCGAAGCGCATAACCCCTTTGCCATCTGGCACAAGGTCTTCCTGTGGTCGTTCCCGAACTACGTAATCGGCGCGGGACTGACTGCACTCGCTTCACTTTTCAGCTCAACGGCTGCGGTCGCCACGCTGGGAACCATGATGGTGGTGCTGTTCGGAGTCTATAAGTCGTACAAGATGTACGTAGCGAATTCCGGGCAGGAGGCGCCAAAGGTGATGGCGGTAGCCGCCGGCCACTAAATTTGATTACTCGCTAACGGCGCGCAGCCTAACCCGGCTGCGCGCTTTCTTACTTGCGTTGGACTGCGGTTGCTATGCGTTCGCTTTGATCATCTGCTCCGCGTGTTTGCGGGACGTATCGGTCAGCTTTGCTCCTGACAACATGCGGGCCACTTCTTCTGTCCGTTCGTCGCCGGTGATCTGGCGGACCGTGGTTTTGGTCCGTCCGGCTGCTGCTCGCTTTTCGATGAGGTAGTGCTGGTCGGCGAAGGTTGCGATCTGCGGGAGATGGGTGACGCAGAGAATCTGGTTGCCGCGTGAGAGCGACTTCAATTTCCTCCCAACGGCTTCGGCTGCGCGGCCACCGATACCGGTGTCAATTTCGTCAAAGACAAGCGTCCGCTGGCTGGCGGCTTTCTTTCGGCCACCCGAATTAGCGTCAGCTTCCACGCAGCATTTCAGAGCCAGCATTACTCGCGATAGTTCACCACCCGAGGCGATCTCCTCGAGCGGACGCATCGGCTCTCCCGGGTTAGTCGCGATCCGATAGACGACCTGATTAAAGCCGCCGGATGTCCAGTGCTCTTCCCCTTCGTTCTCTTCGACCGCTATGGCGAACTGGGCCCGCATGGACAAATCGTTGATCTCAGTTTCCACCGACTTTTCCAGTTTGTGCGCGGCGTGTTGACGCTTGCGCGAGAGAGTGAACGCGGTTTTGCGATAGTGGTCAGCCGCTTCTGCTAGTTGGGTGCGCAACTCGGCGAGGATCTGTTCTTTGTTCTCCATCTCCGACAGTTTGCGTTGTACGTCTTCGCCGAAAAGCATGACCTGATCAAGTTCCGGGCCATATTTTCGCTTGAGCCGGTCAAATAGCGCGAGGCGCTCTTCAATTTCTGCCAGCCGTTCGGGAGAGGCATGGATGCCCCCGGCGTAGTCACGCAAAGTCGCTCCGACATCTTCCACGCTGATGCGAGCCGACTCGAGAGCAGTGCGGGCCTCCTGAAACTTGGGTTCGTAGCGGGCGAGATCTTCAAGATGCTTTTGCGCGGCGCGCAAGGATGCCGAGGTCGAAGCCGTGCCTTCATAGAGCAGATCGAAAGCATTCAACGCCGCGCTGTAGATTTTTTCCGCGTTGGCGAGAACGAGTTTCTCGGCTTCCAGTTGATCGTCTTCGCCGGAGACAAGGTGCGCCTCTTCGATCTCACGCGCCTGAAAGGTCCAGAGATCAAGGAGACGCATCCGATCCTGTTCGTCGCGCTCGAGTTCGGCCATCCGGTTGCGAATCTGCTTCCAGTGAGCGAAAGAGGCAGCAACGTCTTCCAAATCGATCGCGGCAAAGGTGTCGAGCAAGGCCTGCCTCGCAGCAGCATCGAAACGCACGATCGACTCGTTTTGCGCGTGAATGACTCCAAGATGCGGAGCCAGCGACTTGAGGACCGCGACCGTGGCTGCCTGGTTGTTGACGAAGACGCGGCCTTTACCGGCGGCGGCGATTTCGCGGCGCAGGATCAGAGAAGCATCTTCGGCGTCCAACCCATTCGCTTCGAGTATGTCTTCAATCGCCTTGGATATTGCGCCTTCGTTCTCAAAGACACCCATGACAACAGCACGCTCCGCACCGGAGCGAATCACATCAGAAGAGCCTTTTTCTCCAAGCAGCAAGCTAAGTGCGTCGATGACGATCGATTTGCCGGCGCCAGTTTCTCCCGTGAGGAGGTTCAGGCCGGATGAGAACTCGATGACCGCGTTGTCGATGACCGCGTAGTTCTCCAGCCTCAGTTCTGCCAGCACGGTCTGCTCCTTGATTCACGCGCAGAATAGCACAGACCGGCGGAGAAGAAGGATACAGTCTGGAATCGTCCGGAACTCGATCGAGCGTTCTGAATCCTGCCTTGAAACCGAGCAGTGAGAGCGCGGTTTGCATGCCCTAACGATTTTGTACCTCCACATCTTCCTTCGCGAAAATTACTCCTATGAAGCCCCTTCCCCGCTTCCGTGGTCGCATACTGTCCCTTTGTTTCCTGTCCGTCATCCTGTTTGTCCTTGCGCATGTCTCGGCTGTTGCACAGGAACTGGAATGCCAGCCTTGCCGGCACGCTTTTGGCAAAGTTGAAGACGGTAACTCGAAAACGTTCAACATCAATCTGACGAACTCAGGAAAGCGCACGCTCAAGATCACGGGCGATCCCGTTCAGGGAAGCGAGTTTTCGGTTGGGGCGTTCCCTTTACCGATGACCCTCAAGCCCGGCGGACGTGTGCAACTGCCTGTTATCTTCACGCCAACTTCCGCGGGCAAGGTAACCGGAAGCGTTACGCTTGCGAATAACGGCCAAGACCCGCAACTCCAAATTAAGCTCAACGGCACCGGGGTAGCCCAAAGCTCGCACAGCGTCGGGTTGAGCTGGCAGCCTGGCGATCAGAACTACGTCGGCTTTAATATCTACCGCGCTACCTCGCAGAGTGGCCCCTATAGCAAGCTCAATTCTCAACTGGACACGATTTCCAGCTATACCGATTCCGAGGTTGGGGGAGGAATGACCTACTATTACGCTGCCACCGAAGTTGACGCGCAGGGCCAGGAAAGCGCGTATTCGAACATCGCAGTCGTCACGATTCCCGGGTCATAGCGCGCCGAGTCAGCTCAATCGGCAGTTTCCTGTCTCTACAGCATTTCCGCATTGACCGATGTGATACCTCGACTCAGCGTTCGCCGCTAAAAGGCTATAATTTGCAGAGGGGATTTATCGAATATCAATGCACCTGCCTTCCGTCCTTCTGTCTTTTGTCGGCGGCGAAATAGTCGATCTCGTCTTACAAACCGGTGCGGTCGCCAAAACCGTACTATTCATCCTTTTGCTCTTTAGCGTGCTTTCCTGGGCGGTGATCCTGTCGAAGTGGCGGGTGATCAAGCGGGCTCGCGCGCAGGGAGAGCGATTCGTGCGGGCGTTTCGCAAGGCGCAACGGCTTCAGGACATCGCTGCAGTCGTGGATCAGTTCCGCCCTAGTCCCCTGGTTGGTGTCTTTGATGGCGCCGTGGGCGAGTTCCGCCGCCAGATGGGAACAACCGGCGGCATCCATAGCTTAGTGTCGATCCAGCGCGCGATGCAGATCGCTTCGTCGGAAGAGATCACGCGACTGGAGCGCAATGTTCCCTGGCTGGCGATTACGGCGGCCGTCACGCCGTTCATTGGACTGTTTGGAACAGTTTGGGGAATTATTGACGCGTTCCACGGGCTCGGAACGGCCGGCGCTGCGACGCTGCGAGCCGTTGCGCCCGGAATTTCCGAGGCTCTCATCACTACGGCAGCGGGCTTGGCCGCGGCCATTCCCGCGGTGATCGCTTACAACCTGATCATTGGCTCGATCCGAGAGATGGCTGCTCGCAATGACGATTTCGCGCTGGAGATGATGAATCTGATCGAGCGACAGCAGGCGCCTGCCGCCGCGGAGGTTCGGCGCTGATGGCCTTCACCTCCGCCAACGGACGCACTCAGGTCGCCCTTGCCGACATTAATGTGACGCCGCTCGTCGACGTCGTACTCGTGCTGCTGATCATCTTCATGGTGACCGCGCCGGTTCTGCAATCCGGTATTGACGTAAACGTACCGAGAACGCGTACGGTGAAAGAAATCACGGAAGAGCGGCTGGTCATCAGCATCGACAAATCTCAGCGCGTCTTTCTGGGCAACGATCCCATCAATATCAATCAGATTGGGCCGACGTTGAAGCAGAGGATTCGCGATCCGCGCCATCAGGCAATTTACCTGCGCTCGGACCAGGATGTGCCATTTGGCGCATTCGCCACGGTGATGGATGCGATCAAGTCGGCAGGAATCGCTAATGTGAGCATCGTGACGCAGCCCATTGATTCTCATGGCCAGCACTAGTGAACTCGAACGCGGCGGACTCGGACGGCCACTTGCCTGGTCGGCGGGACTGCATGTGGGGTTCAGTGCGTTCGTCCTGCTCTGGGCGACATACATCACCGGAATTCGCGGACAAGGCTGGGGCAGCGGCGGAGGCGGAGACGCGATGGGCGCCACCCTCGTGACCTCGGTTCCTCTGCCCGCCAGCGAAGTCCAGACAAACAATGTGCTCGCCACCGAATCGAAGGGCCTTTCGCATTCGCAGCCGAAGGCGGAAGAGAAGGAACCCGAAGCGATTCCGATTCCGGACAAAAACGTAAAGAAGAAGAACAGGCCAGCAAGTACAACTGCGAAGAAGGCTGAACCGGAGCCGGAGACAAACGAGATTCCGTATGGCGAGGGCGGTCCGGTCAGTGGCCCATATGCGATGTTCAACGCGGGGGGTGCGAAGGGTGGATTTGGGTTCACCGGCGGCGGAGGGGACTTCGGTAGCCGCTTCTCCTGGTATGTGCAGGCGGTGCAGCGCAAGGTTTCCGAAAACTGGCTGAAGTATGAGATCGACCCGACGATTCACGAGGCAAATCGCGTCTATCTCACCTTCGATATAGCACGAGATGGGCATCCTTCGAATGTGCAGGTCGAGCAATCGAGCGGTGTGCCTTCGCTTGACCGGTCGGCTGTATACGCGATTCAGCGAATTGATACGTTTGGGCCTCTGCCGCCAGAGTATTCAGGCAGCCGGGTTTCGGTGGAGTTTTGGTTTGATTACAAGAAATAGTCGGTCGTCGATGGTCGTCCGCGATTTTTTGACGGCTGTAAACAGCTGCGGCAAAATGTTTTGCTAAGGACCAAGGACAAAGGACCAACGACTGCGAAATGGAGCTAGAATTTGAGCAACAAAACATCCCGGGTTTCACATCTTACTAAGCAGAGACAAGTTCGTTCGATCGGCAAGGGGATTACGTCGCGCCACGATCTTAAATCCCAGCTTGGCCGCCAGCTCTTACTTGCGTTTCTAGCCGTTCTCGCGCTGGCCGCTACCAGTTCCGCGCAAGACTGGATTCGCACCGGCACGGGCCTCGGTGTCGAAAAGGTCCGCCTCGCCGCTTCCGACTTCAAGCCTTCCACGCAAGACCCGAAGAATCCTGAACTGCTCAAGACCTTCAACGACACATTGTGGAATGACCTCGACAATGCCGGTATCTTCACACTGGTTTCGAAGAGCTTCTATCCGGTGCAGGTTCCGAGCCAGCCTTCGGAGGTGAAGTTTGCCGATTGGGCATCGCCACCGCCCGAGGCTTCCATGCTCGCCTTCGGCAATCTCGGAGTCAGCGCCGACCGCGTCGCGGTTCAGGGTTGGCTTTACGACGTGAAGAATCAGGGCTCGCCGCAAGTGCTTGGCAAGCAATATAGCGATGTCGCGACGAGCGACGCCGTGCGCGTGATCGCGCACAAATTTGCCGACGAGATCATCTTCCGCCTCGGCGGCGGGATTCAGGGCATCGCCGAAACCAAGATTTTCTTTGTCAGCGACCGCACCGGGCACAAAGAAATCTGGATGATGGACTACGACGGCGCGAACCAACAGCAGGTGACGCACCTCGGAAGCATCTCGCTGTCTCCGCGCATCTCGCCCGACAGTTCGCGGCTTGCTTTCAGTTCGGCGACGAAGAGCGGGTGGGACATCTTGATGTACTCCTTCGATCTCAACCGCATGGTCAGCTTCGCGCGCTTCGGCGGAACGAATCTCTCGCCGTCATGGTCGCCCGACGGCAAACTCGCCTTTTCTTCTTCGCGCAATGGCTATCCGAATATTTTCGTCTCAGACGGCTCGGGCGGGCACCTGCAGAAGCTCACGAACGACAAAGGGCCCGATGTAGCACCGACTTGGAATCGGAAAACAGGTTCGCAGATTGCGTTTGTCAGCGGGCGCACCGGTCTACCCCAGATTTACACCATGGAAGCGGACGGCACGAATCTGCAACGCATTACCGATCAGGGTTATGCGGTCTCGCCCAATTGGTCGCCAAACGGCCAATTCTTAACTTTTTCCTGGATGCGAAAATATGGCCCCGGTGAGCCCGGTTCGAACGATCTTTATCTAATGGATGTCGCGAGCAAGCAGTGGGTACAGTTAACGCACGACGCAGGCCGCAACGATTATCCTTGCTGGTCGCCGGATGGGCGACACATTATTTTTCAGTCGCACCGCACGGGAACGGATCAGATTTTTACCATGCTTGCCGATGGTACGAACGTGAAGCAGTTGACGTACAAAGGCAATAACACGCAACCGAACTGGAGTTGGAAATAGGCGGGCTGGACGTCTGTACGATTTTGTAGTTGGCAAGTTGTCATACAGGGAAGTAGATTCATTTTTTAAGGTCTTCCGGCATCGCGGCCGGCCAGATGTGCGCTCCGCCGCGATGCCGCAAATTACGCCACAAGTCGGGCGCACAGGAACTTGGAGGAACCAGTGAAGCAACAGATGAGGATGTTGAGCCTCGTAGCCGCGTTCGGCGCACTTATGCTGCTGGGCGCATGCGGGAAGAAAGCGGCTCCGCCCCCACCGCCGCCCCCGCCCGCACCGACCGCGCCCACGGCCTCGCTCTCCGCGAATCCGAATACCATCAACCAGGGGCAGTCGACGACGCTGACGTGGCAGACCACGAACGCGACCGAGGTCAGTATTGACAGCATCGGACCGGTTGATCCGAGTGGTTCCCGCCAGGTCACGCCCCCCGATTCGACCACCTATCATCTGGTCGCCAAGGGCCCGGGCGGCACGCAGGATGCTACCGCGCGCGTGACCGTGAATGCCGCGCCTGCTCCGCCGCCACCGCCGCCTCCGTCGGCCACCGAAGAAGAGCTCTTCGCGCAAAACGTGAAGGACATCTACTTCGACTACGACAAGGCGGACATCCGTTCCAGCGATCAGGCGACAATTCAGGCTGATGCGCAATTCCTTCAGCAGCACGCGGGAATCCACATCACGATCGAGGGGCACTGCGATGAGCGCGGATCGACCGAATACAACCTCGCGCTCGGGACCAACCGCGCCGATGCGGTAAAGAACGCGCTCATTCAGGCGGGCATCGCCGGCGATCGAATCAAGACGTACAGCTACGGAAAAGAGAAGCCGTTCTGCACTGAGTCCAACGAAAGTTGTTGGCAGCAGAACCGCCGTGGCCATTTTGTTTACGAAAAATAGACCGTGGTAAGGGCTCTTGGGACGGGGCGACCCCCTGTCCCTTTCTACAATCAAGGGGTTGTTGTGTCCCGATTTTGCATCGAATGTTGAGCCGCAGAGCGGCCGATACAGGTCAATTATGAAATCAAAACTCGTACCCCTCGCACTCGTAATGATGATCGCTCTCGTTATGCTGGCCTCGTTCACGCCCGCCTCCGGAGCCAACCGCGACATCGTGCAACTGCAGACGCAAGTCGACCAGTTGCAGCAGGCTATGACGCAGATGAAGCAGTCGTTCGACGAGCGTATGGGCATCATGAAGAACATGCTCGACGAGAACAAGGTGATCGCCAACAAGGTGAGTGCAGCGATCGACAACTTGCAGTCTTCCGTCAATCGCCAGCAGACAGACCGGGCAGCGCAGGTTGACCAGATCTCCGGGCAGATTCAGTCGCTCAACGACACCATGGACGAGTTGAAGGTACGTCTGGCCAAGGTGAGCAAGCAACTGGAAGACATGCAGGCGGCGCAGCAATCAATGGCCGCGCAGCAGTCGCAGGCCCAGGAGCAGGCCAAGCAGATGTCCCAGGCGCCGCCCCCTGATGTGCTCTACAACAATGCCCTGCGCGATTACAACGGCGGGAATGATGTGGCAGTGCAGGAGTTCAACGACTACATCAAGTACTACCCGGACACGGATCTCGCCGGAAATGCCTATTTCTATCTGGCGGAGATTTCTTTCAAGGCAGGCGACTACGAGAAAGCAATCGTGAATTACGACCTCGTCTTGAAGAATTTTCCAGGCGGCAATAAGGCGGCCTCTGCAGAACTGAAGAAGGGCTTTGCGCTGATCGAACTTGGCAAGAACGACGAAGGCACGCAGGAGTTGAAGCATGTGGTCCAGCGCTATCCGCGCACGAATGAGGCACAACAGGCGCGCGATAGGCTGCGAAAACTGGGGGCCGCTCCGACGCGGAATCGCTAGGCAGGGTTGCCTAGCGTCTTGCCGAATTCGGCACTTCCACCCCGCCATCGATCCTCGGAATGCCAAAGTGGCCACAGAGGTGCGCGAGGTCGAGTGGGCTGAGCGAACCTCTCACCTCAATCAAGTCGACTTCCGTCACTTTGGCAACGAGAACAGCGACATTGCTTATGGCTTTGTTTTCGAATCGCACCCACACATTGGTCGCATCCGGCCCGCCGTTTTTGTCGTATCTGCTGATCAATTGCGTCCAGCCTGCCTGACGGTAATCCTGCCTGACCTCGTCAATCGCCTGGGGAGCGAACGCGTCGGCCCTCGAAAAACGAAAATCGTGCACGGAAATGCCGCTAAGGCCAGCAATGACCCGGCGAAGATCCTCATTATTTGGATCAAGCTTTGAGGCGATCACCAGCATAGAGTGATCAAGCGTGAATTCGGTCTTTGAGGTTGCGATCTGGCGCAGTTGATCGATGCCTTGCGGCAGGAACGCTCCAGCGGGTGCGGACTTCTGGGCGCTCGCCAGCGAGGAAGCCGCGAGTGCGATGAATGCCGCGAAAGCCAAACAGAAAGGTCTCATACGTCCCTCACGATGTAGCTGATGTTTGGACGCGGGCCTCTCCCTATTGGTGAGCCGGTCCACGCATTCAAAACCCGGATCTTCCAGAGAAGTCGTGAGGTATTTTGGGTTTATGGACGCTATACGACTTCTGCTGCCGCTGATTTGGCAGCAGGAACATGGGCCGAACGCACCGTAACCCAATCCGTCTGGGTGCTCTCCCAGCCCTGAATCAAAAAGCCGTAGGACTCGAAAAGCTGGCGGATGCGCGGCCGCGCCCAGTCAGCAATTTCCTCGAGAATCGGAACCAGCGCGGGGAGCGCGTTATCGCTCAGAACGGTACGCTTGGCGATCTGCGCTACATGCTTCGACTCGGAAACGGCGATGGTGAATCCATCGTGACGGTTCACATGCAGCATGACGTGGATGTCGGAGCTGCCGTCGCCGACGTAGACAACACGATCAAGAGGCACGCCCAATTCTTCAGAAAGCTGTTCGAGCCTCGCCACCTTCCCATAACCGGCCGTGGCGCGCACCAACGATTGAATTTCGCCGCTCGCGGCGTATTCGAACTCCGTACCGAAGATGTGATCTTTGGGGACAATTCCTTCAAGAGCAGACTGAATTACCTCAACCGGCGCAGCCGAGAGGACATAAAAATCGAAGTGGAAGCCGTCGATATGGCGGTCGAGAATTTCGTAAACCTGACCGATGTTCTCCTTGAGGCGAATCCTCTTGCCCGCGGCAATCAGATCCTCGCGGCGCACGCGCGAGCGGAACTCTGGATCATGGAGCAGGAGATAGGAAAGCTCGGCGCCCTGCTGAACCAGGTTCAGCTTGACCATGCCCTTGATCTTGCGCTCAAACTCTTCGACGGAAATCCCCACGAGTTCGCTCAGCACATAACCCGTATCATTGAAGGTCAACGTCTGATCGAAATCGCTGGCAAACAGATAATGTTTACGGCTTTTGCTAACCATGCTCTATCTTAGATTCGAATGTAGGTTAACGGACGATAAAATTTCCCTATCGCAGTTATCACAACAAGTTGCGAACCCTTTCACGGGCACTGGGCATCGGCAAGAGCCTGCATAAATCCTGCTGAAAACGCGTATTGCCGCAAGCGGCCTTTGCGTGTAGCCTCTTCTGTTGTCATACTCCCGTCGCACTCGTGAGGTCGTTATGCCGAAGAGCGCCAGTGATCATCTCAAGAACGATGCCGACCGCGAAAAAGGTTCGCGCGAACCCGATGAACGCAACCAGCCCGGGAACAATTCCATGCGCGGACAGCTTTCCCACCGTGACAAGAGTCCTCTCGTGGAAGGGGCCGACAGCGATTTTCCCGAGCCCGGCTTCAGCCCCGAGCACTCCTTCGAGGGAAAGCTGAAAAAGAAATAGTCTGACGACCCTCTTCTAAATTAATCTCCATTTCTCTGGCCAGCCGGTACCCGGTATTCTTCTGGGGACGAGTGAACCCTTTTCCCCGCTTGGCTCATCTTTTATCGTGTCGTTCATTGTCCCAAACCCCACGGCATTTTTCTGAGGAGGATTCATGCCACGCATGAAGGTCGTGCAGGTAGCTAAACCAGGTGGCGATTTTGAAATTGTCGAACGCAATATTCCGGAGCCCACCCGGGGCCAGGTACGCGTCAAGGTTGAGGCCTGCGGAATTTGTCATAGTGACGTTCTGGTCAAGGAAGGCCTGTGGCCCGGCCTGCAATATCCACGCGTTCCCGGCCACGAGATTGCCGGACGCATCGACGCCGTCGGCGAAGGTGTCACTCAATGGAAGCCAGGCCAACGCGTTGGCGTCGGCTGGCATGGTGGACACGATTTCACTTGCGATTCCTGCCGCCGCGGCAATTTCACGCTTTGCGACAACGAGAAGGTCACCTCACTGAGCCACGATGGTGGTTATGGCGAGTACATGATTTCGCCTGCCGAAGCCGTGTGTGGGCTTCCCGATGACATTTCCGCGGCCGATGCGGCTCCTCTCCTCTGCGCGGGAATCACGGTATTCAATGCGTTGCGGAATTCGGGCGCGGGTGTGGGCAAGCGCGTCGCGGTTCAGGGCATCGGCGGCCTCGGGCATCTTGGCATTCAATACGCCCGACAGATGGGCTTTCACACTATCGCAGTGGGACGCGGGACAGGCGCCGATAAGGAAGGTCTGGCAAAAAAGCTCGGCGCGCATGACTACATCGATTCCGCCTCAGTAAATCCTGCCGATGCGCTGCAAAAACTCGGCGGGGCTGACGTCATCCTCGCTACAGCTCCGGATTCGAAATCGATGTCGGCACTGGTCGATGGTCTTGCTCCGGATGGGAAGTTGATGATCGTCGGTGCAACTGCGGATCCGATCAGCGTTACTCCGCTTCAGCTCATCTTGAAGCGCCGAGGCATCCAGGGCTGGCCGTCAGGCTCTGCGATTGACTGGGAGGACACGCTGAGTTTCAGCGTGCTCACCGGCGTGCGCCCCATGATCGAACGCTATCCGCTGGAAAAGGTCAACGAAGCCTACCAGCAGATGATCAGCGGGAAGGCGAGGTTCCGCGTGGTATTGACGATGGGTGCATAGGCTAAAGCGCGTAAGAAAGTTGAGCCGGCCGCAAATGCGACCGGCTCCGAGTTCCGTGGTTGCAGATCTACATCAACTCTTCCATGCACTTAGCCAGCGCTTCCCTGCTCGGACGCACAGCGGATTGCGGTAACGTCGCCAACGGCTGGTCCGTCACGTTCAGCATGTCGACAAAGCTCGGAGCCTTCGCATTCACGTAGAACACGCCTGTCAGCACCTCGCCTTTCGCATGCGACTCCATTAGTCGTTGCACGGCTTTGATTTTGTCGGTCGGGTCGTAATCTTCCTCCAGCTTTCGCAGCCGCAGGTGCGACCCATCGTGCATAGTCACTTCAAACGTCGTGCCGGCATCGTAGTCGACATTAATCTCCTCGAATGCTGGAACGAAGCTGACCTCGTGCAGGGGCTCCTCATGCGCCTGCATGTACTTGTAGGACTTGGTCGAACCCTCATGATCGTTGAACGTCACGCAAGGCGAGACCACGTCGAGCATGACCGTGCCATTGTGCGCAATCGCCGCCTTGAGCATCGTATGCAATTGCTTCTTGTCGCCAGAAAATGATCGACCGACAAAGGTCGCTCCGAGCTGAATCGCCATGGCGCAGGTATCGACCGGGGGCAGATCGTTGACGACACCACTCTTCAGCGTCGACCCAAGATCGGCCGTGGCGGAGAACTGTCCTTTTGTCAGTCCGTAGCAACCGTTGTCCTCGATGATGTAGATCATCGGAATATTGCGGCGCATGAGGTGAACAAACTGGCCAGCGCCGATGGAAACGGTGTCTCCGTCGCCCGTAACTCCGAGCCCCAGCAAATTTCGATTGGCGAGAATCGCACCGGTGGCTACCGACGGCATGCGCCCGTGTACTGAATTAAAGCTGTGGGAGCGGTTCATGAAATACGCCGGGCTCTTGGACGAACAACCGATGCCGCTGAACTTGGCCACACGCTCCGGCTTCACGCCCATTTCATACATGGCGTCGATGATGCGTTCCGAGATCGCGTTGTGGCCGCAGCCCGCGCAAAGAGTGGTTTTGCCGCCGCGGTAGTCGATGACCTGCAAACCGATCCGGTTTGTCTTTGGAGCCGGCGGCTGCGTGGTTGTGGTCCCCATTTACCTTCCCTCCATCATCATTAGTTCGTCAGTGACGGACCGCGCGTCGAGCGGTAGCCCGTGAATGTGGCAGATCGACCGCAGGCGCGTCGTCAATTCCGCCTTAAGGTCGAGTTTAAGCAGGCTGGCCATCTGGCCATCGCGATTTTGCTCGACGATGTAGATACGGTCATGATTGGCAATGAAATCGTGCACCTCTCGTGTGAACGGATAGGCGCGGACGCGCAGGTAATCGGTTTCCAGGCCGTATTCGTTGCGAAGTTGATCGCGAGCCTCGATCAGCGCCCAATGCGAGGTTCCATAGGCGAGAATGCCAACCTTTTCCTTGCCGCTACCTGAGAGCTCTGGACGCGGCACTGCGGCGCGCGCGTTTTCAAACTTCTTGTTGATCCGCTCCATATTGCGTTCGAAGTCATCAGGCCGCTCGCTGTATTGGCCCTTGGAATTGTGTCCGCTGCCACGCGCGAACCATGCCGCCGCTGGATGATCCGTCCCGGGCAAGGTGCGATAGCCGATGCCGTCGCCATCAACATCCTCATAGCGCGAAAAGTTGCCTAGCCGTTCCAGATCTTCCTTCGTCAGCACCTTCCCGCGATCGATCGGCTTCTCCGGATATGGGAATGGATCCGACATCCAATTATTCATGCCAAGATCGAGATCGGACATCACGAAGACCGGCGTTTGGAATCGCTCAGCAAGATCGAACGCGTCCTGCGCCATGGTAAAGCACTCGATCATGGAATCCGGAAACAGCATGATGTGCTTGGTATCGCCGTGGCTGAGGAACGCGGTCGAGAGCAAATCGCCCTGCGATGTGCGCGTCGGCAAGCCAGTTGATGGACCTACGCGCTGAATGTCCCATATCACCGCGGGCACCTCAACGTAATAAGCGAGTCCAGCGAACTCCGACATCAGCGAAATGCCAGGACCAGCCGTAGCGGTCATTGACCGCGCACCAGCCCATGCTGCGCCAATCACCATGCCAACCGCGGCAAGCTCGTCTTCCGCTTGCACGATGGCGAAAGTGGCTTTCCCATCCGGCCCAATGCGGTATTCCTTCATGTACTCGATCATCGTCTCGACCAGCGACGACGACGGGGTAATCGGGTACCACGTCACTACTGTGCAACCGGCAAACATGCAGCCCATAGCGGCAGCGGAATTTCCGTCGACGATAATCTTCCCCTTCGTCTTGTCCATCCGCGCGATGTAGTAGGGATCCAGCTTCTTCAGATTGGCCGCGGCGTAATCGTGTCCCGCCTTCGCCGCCGCAAGGTTCAGGTTTGCAGCCTTCGCCTTGGTCGCGAACTGTTTGCGGATCGCCTTTTCCACCTCGGCAAATTCAATTTCCAGCAACTGCGCGATTACGCCGACGTAAATCATGTTCTTGATCAGCTTGCGCAGCTTCGCCTCCGAACAAACCGCGGTGACGAGTTTGTCGTAGGGCACAGCGTAAAAATTCAGATCATTGCGCAACTTATCCAAACCGAGCGGCTCGTCGTAGAGCACGCTGGCTCCCGGAGCCAGAGTCCTGACATCGTCGTGCGCTGTCTCCGCATTCATTGCGATCAGGAAATCGATTTCCTTTTTGCGCCCGATGTAGCCATTTTTGTTCGCCCTGATGGTGTACCAGGTAGGAAGGCCCGCAATGTTCGACGGGAACAAGTTCTTACCCGAGATCGGAACTCCCATCTGGAAGATGCTGCGCAGCAGAACCGTGTTGGAACTTTGCGAGCCGGAGCCATTCACCGTCGCAACCTGGATGCTCATGTCATTCACAATGCGACTTTGCCCCGTATGCCCCGATGATTCCCGCGGCACGATGTCCGTAGTGGCCATTTCCCTGAACCTTCCTTTGTTGTAACCGGGCACCCCCGCCCGGAAGTTCGAAGTTGAGAGCGGAAAACTCTTCATTATACCGCTGCATCGGCGCGCTAGACATGGCCAACAGACGTTTTGTGGAGACGAGTTTGAGTCGTCTGGCAGACACAATCCGTGGGACCACGGCCATTTGACGAACAAGTTGCACTCAGTTGACACGAGGATGACACCAGGTCGTTCGCAGCAACCTACATTGAATTCACGCCGCCATCATCAGGACGACAAGGGCGCGGAAACTCAATTTTGAAGATCTGGAGCATGAAAATGAAGAAGGAAACATCTCTGGCTACAACATGCGATGCACTCGATTCAACGCCAGCAAATGGCCTGCAGCGCCGCTCATTTCTAAAGGGCGTAGGCGTGGCGGGCGCAGCCTTAGCTGGTGGTTCCCTGCTGGCTACCCTTGGCGAAGGCGAGGCGCTCGCTCAGTCAAAGAAAGGCCTCACCGTCGGAGACGTCGCAATCCTGCGATTCTTGGCGGCTGCGGAGATCATCGAGACCGATCTCTGGCAGCAGTACAACGAACTCGCGGGTATTCAGGACGACGAGGTGCCGGGCGGCAGCGGCAGTCCACGATATCAGAGAGCGGTGGCGAAGCTGGACGAGGACATGGCGCAGTACATTCACGACAACACCGAAGATGAACACACCCACGAGGATTTCATTAACGCGTACCTCGTTTCGAAAGGTGCTGAACCGGTCAGCCTCGATGCATTCCGCACCCTTCCCAGCAGTCAAGCGACTGGCGCTCAGCAAATCGGGCGGCTCACAAACCTGATGCAGCTCACCGTGGATACGACCTGGTATACACGCTACCGCAGCCGGACTCAGAACCCCGACCTCGGTGACAGTTTTCCGCACGCCATTGCTTCATTGGCGACAGGTCAGCATCCGGCAATTCCACGAACTGACGACGACCTGAACGACAAGAATTTCTTGCAGGCGATCGCCAACACGGCCGGTTTCCACTTCGCAACTATTGAACAAGGTGGAAGCAGCCTCTACCCGCAGTTGGCACAGCGTGTCACCAGCCTTGAAGTGTTACGCATTCTGTTGAGCATTGGCGGGACCGAGATCATGCACTTCCAAACCTGGAGCGACAAAGCTGGCAACGCACCGCCGTTGACCGCGGTCGACCCCGTCACAGGCGTGACCGTTACCTTCCCTGATCTCAACCAGCCCCCATTTGGTGGCGAGGATTTTCAGACCAACCTGATTATGCCTGAGCCGACGGTGTTTTTGAGCAAGAAGCTCCCGGTTTGTTCGATCATTCGCCCAACCGCCACCAAGGGCGCCGCTATGGATGCGCTCAACGCACTCACCGCCGACGGGCTCTTCATCGGCCAGTCGAGGGACTTTTTCCAGTTCATGACGACGTTGGCCAAGGAAGCGGACCTGGCGGTGCGCCAGTAGCAATCGCAGCCTTGCAGCAACCAGGCGCGCGGCAGAACCTGGCCGCAGCGCCCCAAACGCTGGAGAATCGGCGGAATTTTGTCGCCGCCGATTCTCCCTTCATGAAAGGAACAAGCAATGTTTGAAGGACTTTTTCAACCGACGCATCTATTGGCAATTCTCGGAATCGCCATCCTCATCTTCGGACCGAAGAAGTTGCCGGAACTCGGCAAGGGCATCGGGGAGAGCATTCGGGGCTTCAAATCCGCCATGAAGGAGCCGGAGAATAAGCCCGGCACAGAGACGGGCTCGCAAGACTGATGGATTTAAGGACGGATTACGGTCGTATCTCGCCCAGACTTGCGAGGGTCGCTACAATGGACGAGAAATGGCGCATGATCCGACTCTTGATTCAACCAGTCCTAAATGGACAGTTGCTGGGGCACAGAACAAAGTCTGGAAGGTAGCGCTCGCGGGCTTTGGGACCGTTGGCAAGTCGGTCGCCAAGATTCTCGTCGAGCGGCCGAACCCGTCCGTCCGGCTGACGCACATCTGCAATCGAAATGTGGCTCGCAAGAAAGTCGACTGGATTCCCGCCGATGTCGTCTGGACGGAGAATATCGACGAAATTCTCGCCTCCGATGTCGACATCGTCGTCGAGGTGATGGGCGGAGTGCTTCCGATCGAAGATTGGGTGCGCCGCGCATTAGCTTCGGGTAAATCGCTGGTCACAGCCAACAAGCAACTCATCGCGCACTGCGGGCCTGAACTCATGGGCATGGCGCGGCGGCTGCACCAGCATATTGAGTTCGGGGCATCGGTCGCTGGCGGCGTGCCGGTTATTTCCGGTCTTCACGAAGGGCTCGCTGGTGACGACCTCTTCAGGATTTGCGGAATCCTGAACGGCACCTGTAATTACATCCTCACTCAGATCGAAAGCAATGGTGTGCCCTTCACTACTGCCCTGCGTGAGGCACAGAAACTCGGCTTTGCCGAGGCCGATCCGACCGAGGACATTGACGGACTCGACGCTCGTGCCAAACTCGCCATCTTGGTTGGTGTTGGCCTGCACTGCAATGTCGCCGCGAACAGTATCGTAGCGCGATCCATCTCTCCGATCGATGCGATCGACTTCGAGTATGCGAAGCAGCTGGAATGCACAATCCGGCAGATCTCGCTGGCGGAAGTTAAAGACAATGCCTTATTCGCGGCAGTTCAGCCGGCGCTTGTATCGCTGGCATCGCCACTCGCCCGCGTGGAGCGCAGCCAGAACCTGGTGATTGCCACAGGCGCCTACGGAGGTGACACAGTTTTCGGAGGTCACGGAGCCGGCGGCCATCCCACGGCGGTTGCGGTAGTCTCTGACATTCTGGCCATTGTTCGGGCAAAACAGTCGCAAACCGGACGCGCGTCCGAAGTTTTGAAACCAGTGCCCGGTCAGAAATCGCCGGCAGTCTCAGCGGATTTCACGACTCGCCACTATCTTCGTTTTCAGGTGAAAGATCGCCCCGGAATCATCGCCACCCTGGCGACAATTCTGGCGCGTGCAGGCATTAACATCGACTCAGTCCTACAGAAACCGGGATACCCAAAATCACATCTGCCATTTCTCA
>Ga0335071_10001522_pt1 | contig 25011 bp, 21 predicted proteins | sample Lox_Sample_15_FD_206724 | JGI IMG/M metagenome (GOLD analysis project Ga0335071, IMG submission 206724) | Soil microbial communities from Loxahatchee National Wildlife Refuge, Florida, United States - Lox_Sample_1.5 | ecosystem: Environmental > Terrestrial > Soil > Wetlands | place: USA...
TGATCGGGTGCAGCGGTCTGTCCGGCGAAAGCCAAATCACCGCCCTTCGGGCATGCGGAATTCCAGTTCGATCCTTTCTCAGGTTCATCCTCCTTTTTGGACTCGGCGTAGGTTGTATTACGGCCTTTTTTTCCATCGTGGTCATGCCCAGGGCGAACGCGTTCGTCAGCAAAATGATGGAAGACGCCAATCTTACGCTGGCCACCTCCATGATTCAGCCACGCGTGTTTAATGAGGAATTTCCGGGCATCGTCTTTTATGTGGACGACCTTTCTTCCGACAAACAGCACCTGTCCAGAGTTTTTTTGGCGGATAATTCCGATCCCAAATCGCCGCGTGCCATCATTGCGCGTAATGGCGAATGGGTCGGCGACGATTCCAAGGTAAGCCTTCAGCTGCATCTTGATGGCGGTGCGAGCTACGCCGTCAATACCAAGGATCTCAGCCAGGACAGCATGATCCGGTTTTCCTCTTTGGAAATCCCGATTAAGAAGAAAAACCCGGATACGACCAAAAAGGCCGAGCATACGCCCAAAAAGATCTCGGAACTGAAAACCGGTTATCTGTGGCGCAATTACAGACTGGCTCCCCAGAACGTGAGAATTCTTCAACTTGTGGAGTTGAATAAGCGCATTGCGCTCCCGTTTGCCGTTTTCCCGTTTGCCGTGCTCGGACTTGCCTTGGCCGCAGGCCCTTCCAGAGGAAGCCGAACCACCGGATTTGCGCTTAGTCTTCTGACAGTCATCGTCTTTTATGTGTTGTTTTTCAATGGATTTCGTCTGGCTCAGGTTGGAAAGATCAGCCCGTTTTGGGGTGCCTGGAGCGCCAATATTCTTCTATCCGCAGTAGGCCTGATTCTGTTTTCCAGGGTGGAGCATGGATTCAATTTTCTTCCTTATTTATCGAGAGTTCTGTGGCATTTTAAATGGGATACTATAATTACAAAATTTGGAATTACCCGCTTGTCTAAACGGGTTGCAGCCGCCGGCCCTGCGACTGTTTCCGCATCGAACGGCCGGTATGCGCGCTTTGGATTTCCGAAGGTCTTCGACTTTTATATTTCCAGAGGATTTTTCGTTTATTTCTTCTGGTCCCTGATCACCTGCGGCACGTTATTTGTTCTTCTCACGCTATTTGACCTGCTGGATGATATTATTCGAAATGGAATTTCGGCCTACAGTGTTTTGGACTATTTTACCTTTCTGACGCCGCAGATATTGATGATCACCGTTCCGGTCTCGATTCTGCTCTCCATTCTGATCAATTTCGGAATTTTGGAAAAGAACTCGGAGATAACGGCGATCAAAGCCGGTGGGTGGAGCCTGTACCGAATTTCCCTGCCGATTTTTTTGATCGCTACGGGATTCTGCTGCAGCGTTTTCCTGTTGCAGGATTATATCCTTCCCTATGCAAATGTCCGCCAGGAGAACATACGGAACGTCATCAAAGGGCGTCCGCCGCAAACATCCAGCCGAATGCAAAGGAAGTGGATCTTCGGGGAATCGGGCCGTATTTTCAACTATGAGTATTTCGACAGCAATCAGGACTCCTTCGTCAATCTCAATGTTTTTGACACCAACCTGGCTTCGGTGCAAATTCGCAGGTGGATGTACGCTTCGCGGGCGCATATCGAAAATACCGGTTTGTGGGTCATCGAGGACGGATGGATTCGGGATTACCATTCGGCGCAATCCGGCTTCAAAAAAATCGACCGGGAGGAGATCTACCTCCCCGAAAAGGCGAGCTATTTCGAGAGGGAGATATTCCAGCCCAAGGAGTCTTCGAAGCTGAAATATTTCGAATTAAAGAGCGAAATAGACTATCTGAAGAAATCCGGGTACAACGCTACGGAACTCCAGGTCGAGCTTCACAAAAAAATAGCGTTTCCGCTAAGCTGCCTCATCATGGCTCTGCTGGGCATCCCGTTCTCTTTTTTCATGGGCAAGAGAGGCGCATTTTATGGAATTGCAATGAGCATCGCGATCGCGATTTCGTTTTGGGGGATTTCCGGTGTGTTTGAAGCCCTGGGAGCGTACGGCTATCTTGTGCCGGTTTTGGCTGCCTGGGCTCCCAATATCGTGTTCGGCGCTTCGGGATTTGTCCTGCTGTTTTCCATTCGAACATGAGCGATGGCTGCGAGTCTAATTTCTTATCCGACAGGCCTCAGGCTCTCGGGTGAAATTTGTTATACAACTGCTTCAGGCGCTCTCGTGTGATGTGCGTATAAATCTGCGTTGTGGATATATCGGAATGCCCCAGCATCAGCTGCACGGATCGAAGGTCGGCTCCATTCTCGAGCAGGTGCGTGGCAAAGCTGTGCCGGAGCATGTGGGGAGTCAGGGACTTCCTGATATTTGCCTTAATGCCGTAACGCCGGATTAGCTTCCAGAACGCCTGTCGGGTCATCCGAGCGCTTCTGGCGGTTACAAACAGATAATTGCTTTTCCTTTTGTCGAGGATTGCGGAACGGTACCTCCGGACATATTCCTCCAGCCTGGATTGAGCCGTCGCACCGACCGGAACGATTCTTTCCTTGCTCCCTTTCCCCATGCACGAGAGGATCCCCAGATTGAAATCGACTTGAGTCAGGGTAAGCTGAATCAACTCGCTGACGCGAAGGCCCGAAGCATATAGAATTTCGAGCATCGCGCGATCCCTGGATCCCAGCGGTGTGTCTGTGTCGGGTGCAGCCAGCAGCCGTTCTACCTCCTCTTTGGTCAAAAATCTCGGCAGCGGTTTCAGGGAGCGCGGGGTCTCGAGTTGTTCCGTGGGATCTGCCGCAATGATGCGGTCGCCCAGGAGAAATCTGAAAAAACTGCGGGCTGCGTTCAACGCTCTGCTTGTAGACCGGGCTGATAATCCATGGCTGAGCAGTTGCCTGCTCCAATTGAGAATATCTTCCCTGCCGAGCCGGGTGATGTCCAATCCTTCGACCTTGCAGAATTCAAAGAGCTTCTCCAGATCGTGAGAGTATGCCGTCACGGTATTTGCCGAGTGCCCCTTTTCAATCCGCAAAAAATTCTCGAATTCCGCCAGATAGTCGCGGCTCATCGGATCTTCCTCAGCAGCAGGCCTGCAATGCGATACATTTCCTTCGCTTCCTGAACTCGGAGCATTTGAAACAGCGGGAAGAGCGATGCAAAGCCGACCAGGATGGCCAACCCAAGCCTCAGGTGCTGGCCGAGATGAGTCGATGCGGGGAAAAGCGCTCCGGTCCCGTGGAAAACGAGCAAGGACAATCCTCCCATCATGACGGAAGCCAGGCCGATCCGAAAATAAGAAGCGGCAACTCCTCGGATGGCAGAGCCGCCCGCGTGTTGTCGGAATCGCCGCAGCAGAAGTCCCAGATTGAGCACGGAAGCCACAGACGTTGCCAGGGGCAATCCTAGAAATCCGAGCGGAATGATAAATGCGAAATTGAGAGCAATTTTGGCAGCTACGCTGACCAGACTCGTACGAACCGGCGTGCGCGCGTCATCCAGAGCGTAGAAGACCGGAACCAGTATTTTGACGGCAGAGTATGCGAATAAACCGAGCGCGTACATCAATACGACCTGGCTGGTTTTTAAAGTATGCTCAGGCAGGAACAATCCGCCCTCGTAGAGCAGCTGCACAATCTCGCGGCGGAAAATGATCAGACCGACCGATGCGGGAAATGTCAGGCAGGCCGCGAGCTTGAGGCTGGAATCGACGGCCTGAACAAGCTTCTCTTTCGCATTCATTGCCGCGTAGCGCGAAACCGCCGTCAACGTACTCGTGGCGATGGCGATTCCGAATACGCCGATTGGAAATTGGATGATTCTAAATCCGTAATTCAGCCAGGAGACCGGGCCGTTTCCAAAAAGGGAGGCAATCTGCGAATCGACGACGATGTTTATCTGCGTGGCGGACAGGCCAATCACGGCCGGAAGCATGAGGCGCGCAATGCGCCGAAGACCCGGGTCCGAAAAATCAAGGACGAAGCGATAGCGAAAACCTGCGGCATGGGCGGATGGGATCATGACCAGAAACTGGCTCATCCCGCCCGCGAGGGCACCGATCGCCATTGAAATGATGGGCGGCACGCCCCAGTGCGGCATCAGCGGGGATAAAAAAATCCCTGCGAGGATACAGCAGAGATTAAAAGCCGACGAAGCCATCGCCGGCACGAAAAACCGGCCGCAGGCATTGAGCAATCCCATGCCCACCGCGGCGAACGAAACGCACAGGAGAAATGGCGACATGATTCGCGTCATCTGCACGGTGAGTTCGAATTTTTCGGGGATCGAAGCATATCCGGAGGCCAGCAGATATACAAAAAGCCTCGCACCGAAAAAAAAGATCAGCGTCAGTGCGCCCAAAATGACGAGGAGGCCGTTCAATAGTCGATTGGCAAGCAACCAGGCCTGTTCCTTGCCATCCTGGGTCAGGCGACGGATGAACGTCGGTACAAAGGCAGAGCTCAGCGCGCCTTCCGCAAAAAGATCGCGCAACAGGTTCGGGATTCTGTAGGCTACATTGAACGCATCCGTATGGAGCCCGGCTCCGAAATACCGGGCCACCACCATTTCACGAACGAGGCCCAGGATGCGGCTGATCGATACGGCAATTCCTATCGAGAAAGCGGCGCGCGTTATGCCGCCTTCGGGCGCGCGAAGCTCTTCCTGTTTTTGCATGCCCGAATTCTGCGAGAATTCCAAAACAGCCTCTCCTTGACGCCTGCGGGTGCCTAATACTACCATAGCTGTTTTATGCGGCAACATCTTGAATTGTCGCATGTTGCGGAACTGCCGGATTTACGGCACAAATGAGGGAACCGGAAATACCGATTTCCGGAAGCCCGGTAATGACAGGATAACCTGTCGTTCAAGGAGTCGGTCTCTGCTGCCATGAAACTCTCACAGATCGCGCAAAAAATCGGTTGCCGCCTGGCCGGAGAGGATGTGGAGGTTGTTCGCGTTGCGGGCATCGATGAAGCCCGCGCGGGAGACCTTACGTTCGTTTCAAACCGAAAATATATCAGCCATATTCCCCAAACGAAGGCGACTGCAATTATTCTTGGTGAGGACATCCCGCCGGTATCGATGCCGAGCCTGCGCACAGACGACCCCTATCTCGCTTTCGCGCGCGCCCTGGAGATCTTCTTCGTTCCCGCGCCGCCTTCTCCCGGAATCCATCCGACGGCCGTGATCGCCGACGATGCGGAGATCGGCCGGGATGCATGCATCGGGGCCTATTCGGTTGTGGGCAAAGGATGCAAAGTCGGCGACGCCGTAGTGCTGTATCCGCATGTGGTATTGTATCCGGATGTGACGGTCGGGGCTGGATCCGTGCTGCACTCCTTTGCCGTGATCAGGGAATCTTGCCGGATCGGAAATCGCGTCATACTGCAGAACGGGGCCGTGATCGGCAGCGATGGGTTTGGGTTTGCACCGACCAAGGACGGGATGTTTTATAAAATCTGCCAGACCGGCTGTGTCGTCATTGAGGATGATGTGGAGATCGGCGCTAACACGACGGTCGATCGGGCCGCGGTCGGCGACACGGTCGTTCGGCGCGGCGCGAAGCTCGACAATCTGGTGCAGATCGGACATGGTTCGCAAGTAGGCGAACACTCCGTTCTGGCTGCCCAGGTTGGCGTCGCCGGATCCACACGCATCGGGAACGGAGTCTGGGTGGGCGGACAGGTCGGATTTGCCGGGCATACCGAAATTGGCGACAAGGCGATCATCACCGCTCAGAGCGGGACTTCGCATGATGTCCCTGCCGGTGCCATGGTGTCCGGTTCTCCCGCTTTCGAAAATGCGGCCTGGTTGCGCGCCGTTGTCGCATTTCCGAAACTGCCGAATCTGATGCGAAGAATTCGCGAGCTTGAGCGCGAGGTTCAGGGACTCAAGGAAAACGCCGGCCCAAAACTGTCAAAAAAATCTGAATAAAGGCCGCAGACCTGCCGATAAGCGGGTTAGGCTATTCGAGAAGCTAAACTCAGCCTGCGGCCCGATTCGCTCCGGTTCGCCGGGGCGGGCGGACCCAGGCTGGGGAAAATTCCTCCTCTCCGATCAAAACAAGCCTAAATCCGATTACCCAGCCTTCGGAATCACGCCATTCAGATAATGATCGGCATGCCGTTTTGATGTATCATTAAAAAATTGTGTGTTCATGACGGCAGAGAACGTTTAATGCAGGAGATGATGCATGTCGACAAAATATGTCTATTTATTTGCTGATGGGAAAGCCGACGGAAACGGCAATATGAAAGATCTTCTCGGCGGAAAAGGTGCAGGGCTCGCCGAGATGACCAATGCAGGGCTTCCGGTGCCTCCGGGTTTCACCATAACCACAGAAGCGTGTAACTCGTATTATTCCGGCGGAGCGCAATTCCCCGATGGGATGTGGAACCAGGTTCTATCCGCTCTTAAAAAAGTCGAAAATTCCACCGGGAAGGAATTTGGAAATTTATCGAATCCTCTGCTTGTCTCCGTGCGATCCGGCGCCAAATTCTCGATGCCGGGCATGATGGACACGGTTCTCAATCTGGGTTTGAATGAAGAAACGGTCCGCGGTCTCGCCAGCCTGACCGCGAATGAAAGATTCGCCTTGGATGCCTATCGCAGGTTCATCCAGATGTTCGGAAAAATCGTGTTGGGTGTAGACGGAGAATTGTTCGAGCACGCTCTCGATAAGATCAAGAAGGGCGCCGGCGCAAAGGCCGATACCGACCTGAACGCTGAAAACCTTGCAGCCGTATGCAATGAGTTTAAGAAAATCGTCAAAACGGAAACCGGCTCGGAGTTCCCCTCGGATCCCTATCAGCAACTGGAAGAAGCCATCAAGGCCGTCTTTCGCTCCTGGAACGGCGATCGCGCGATCGCCTACCGGCGCCGCGAGAAGATCCCGGATAATCTCGGAACCGCGGTAAACATCGTCACGATGGTGTTCGGCAACATGGGCGACGATTCCGGAACGGGAGTGGCCTTCACGCGAAACCCGGCGACAGGAGAGAAAAAGCTGTTTGGCGATTATTTAGCCAATGCTCAAGGGGAAGACGTGGTCGCCGGCATTCGCACGCCAAAACACATCGACGAACTCAAACAGGACATGCCGGAAATTTATGAGCAGTTCGTGCAGGTGGCAGAACGCCTCGAACGTCACTATCGCGATATGCAGGATCTGGAATTTACCGTCGAGCGCGGGAAACTTTGGATGCTGCAAACCCGGAACGGGAAGCGAACGGGGCCGGCAGGAGTCCGGATTGCAGTCGAAATGGTCCGGGAAGGAGTGATCGACGAACGCACGGCGATCATGCGAATTCCCGCAGGAGACCTCGATCAGCTACTACACAAAATGATCGATCCGAAGGCCAAGCTGAATGTTCTCACCAAAGGCATCAATGCGAGTCCCGGTGCGGCTTCCGGCCGTGTCGTGTTCACTCCAAAGGAAGCGGAGCTGTGGAAGGAAAAAGGAGAACGCGTGATTCTCGTGCGGCGCGAGACTTCCCCGGAAGATGTTCGCGGAATGGATGCGGCACAGGCTATTCTCACCTCTACGGGAGGCCCAACAAGCCATGCCGCTGTCGTTGCACGCGGCTGGGGCAAACCCTGCATCGTGGGCGCAGGAGAAGTCGCAATCAATTACGCCAAGAATGAATTTACCGTTAACGGTGTGCGCGTTTCCCGCGGCGACTGGATTACGGTGGACGGAACCAGCGGAAATGTGACCCTCGGCCTGGCCCCGCTGATCGACCCGGAATTGGGAGCCGATTTCCGCCAGCTAATGCAGTGGGCCGACAAAGTGCGCAGGCTGAAAGTTCGCACCAACGCGGATACTCCCGGCGACGCAGCCGTGGCGCGGTCTTTTGGCGCCGAGGGCATCGGCCTGTGCCGAACGGAACATATGTTCTTTGCCGGCGACCGCATCGACCACGTGCGCCAGATGATTCTCGGATCTCTGGAATTCAAGCGGTTGGAGCGCGAACTGAATGCCGTGGAGCTTGAATTGAGTCGCGCGGCATCTCCCAAGAAACGCAAAGAGCTTCAGGAAAGCCGCAAGAAGTTCAAAAAGGAGATGGAGGAACCCAAACGATTGTACAAGGGCGGCCTCAGCGAGCTTCTCAAGCTCCAGCGAAAGGATTTCGAGGGCATATTCAAAGCCATGGACGGGCTTCCGGTCACGATCAGGACTCTGGATCCGCCACTCCATGAATTCCTGCCGCACGGCGAAGAAGAAACCCGCAAGCTTGCGCGCAAGCTGAAGGTCAATGCCAAGAGCCTGTGGAACACGGTGCAGTCCCTCCATGAAGCCAATCCCATGCTAGGGCATCGGGGATGCCGCCTCGGAGTCGTTTTCCCCGAGATAACGGAGATGCAGGCTCAGGCGATTTTCCAGGCCGCTGTCAACATGCAGAAAAAAGGAGTCAAGGTGCTGCCGGAGGTTATGATTCCCCTGGTTGCGGATGTGAAGGAATTGAGGCTGCAGGGCGAAACCGTGCGCAGAGTCGCGGCCGAAGTCTGCGCCAAGAGCGGTCAAAGCGTGGAATTTCTTGTCGGAACCATGATCGAATTGCCGCGCGCAGCGCTGACCGCGGACCGCATCGCGGAAACCGCCGAATTCTTCTCGTTCGGAACGAACGATCTGACGCAGACAACCTACGGAATTTCCCGCGATGATTCGGGCAAGTTCCTTCCCTTCTATATCGAGCACCAAATTTTCAAGGATGATCCATTTCAGGTTTTGGATCAGGAAGGGGTCGGCCAGCTCGTGCGCATGGGGACGGAACGTGGAAGAAAGACCAGGCCGGAACTGAAAGTCGGAATCTGCGGCGAGCACGGCGGAGAGCCCTCTTCCGTCATCTTCTGCCACAGCGTCGGACTCAACTATGTATCCTGCTCGCCGTACCGCGTGCCCATTGCGCGGCTGGCTGCGGCGCAGGCGGCTCTGGGTTCGGAGCAGACAATCTCGCACACCGCTTAATACAATCCGTCGATGGACCGGCTGAAGAACACTCCCGCGTTCTCAGCGGTCCATCGACGATCCTGCATGATTAATCGTAGTATTCCAATCCCAGATGGGTAATCAGCTCTTCCCCCTTTAAATAGCGCAGCGTGTTTTTAAGCTTCATCAGCTGGATGAACAGGTCGTGCTCCGGATAGAGTTCCGGTGCGCACATCGGGCTTTTAAAGTAGAAGGATAGCCATTCCTGAATGCCGCTCATTCCGCACCGCTTGGCCAGATCGAGGAACAGAATGAGATCCAGCACGATGGGCGCCGCAAGAATCGAGTCACGGCAGAGGAAGTCGACTTTGATCTGCATGGGATAGCCGAGCCAACCGAAAATGTCTATGTTATCCCAGCCCTCTTTGTTGTCCCCCCTTGGCGGATAGTAGTTGATGCGGACTTTGTGCGTATAGTTGGAATAAAGATCCGGATACAGCTTCGGCTGAAGAATGTGCTCGAGGACCGAAAGCTTGCTTTCTTCCTTGGTCTTGAATGATGCCGGATCGTCCAGAACCTCTCCGTCACGGTTTCCCAGGATGTTCGTCGAAAACCAGCCGTTAAGCCCGATCAGCCTGGCTTTCAACCCGGGCGCGAGAATGGTTTTCATGAGGGTCTGCCCGGTCTTGAAATCCTTGCCGCAAATGGGAACGTTCCGTTCTTTGGCGAGCTTCATGAGAGCGGGAATATCTCCCGAAAGATTGGGCGCCCCGTTGGCGTAAGGGATACCGGATTTGATCGCACTATAGGCATAGACCATGCTGGGCGCGATGTCGGGATCGTTTTTCGCCAAACCCTGCTCAAAGCTCTCAACGGTTTGATGCACGGCGGCGGGTTTCAGGAAAATTTCCGTGCTGCCGCACCAGACCATCACGGTGCGGGACAGGTTGTTCTTCTTCTGGAAATTCTTGATGTCTTCCTGAACCATCTCCGCGAGCTCCATTTTATTGGCAGCCTTTTTCACGTTGGTTCCATCCAGCCGCCTGACATAGGCTTTGTCGAACGCTGCAGGCCATGGGCTGATGGATTCCAACTCGGGACGGATGCTGTCAATCAGACTGCGTTCCAGGACTCCGGCATTGGCCGCGGCCTGGTATATGTTGTCGGAGAATATGTCCCATCCTCCAAATACCAGGTCGTCGAGTGAAGCAAGCGATATAAAGTCCTTAATTTTGGGGATACGGTTGTCTGTCCGCTTGCCCAAGCGGATCGTCCCCATTTGCGTGAGCGATCCGATCGGCTTCGCATAGCCCTTCTTAACAGCTTCCACTCCTGCAATAAACGTCGAGGTGACAGCGCCCATCCCGGGAATCACAACGCCCAGCTTTCCCTGCGCAGGCTCGATTTTCTGTCCTTTGGAGATCATCTTTCATTCCTCAAATTGGACAACGCCGGCCGGCATCATCCGGATTGTTATGAATCTACCACTGGGAAAAACGCTTCTGCAAACGCCTTTCCCCCGTTTGAATCAATCGCTTTGAAATTATTGCAGCTCTCCGGCGTCGAAGCCGGAAGACTCGAACAATATCAAAGCAAACCACTATACAACCGACGTGGAATACGCATCAGGCGCTTCTTTCAATCACGATCCTTGAAATATCGGCGACACTGATGAAAAGCCGCGAAATGCGCGTCAACAAAGCGACCCTGTTCCTGCGGATCGCGGCGTCTTCCGCCATGACCATGACTTCCTTAAAAAACTCGTCGACCACGACCCGCACCGAAGCGAGTGCTCGCAAGGCGGCGCCATAATCATGGCTTTTTCGCGCAGCCTGCACCTCCGGCAGAATCCGGAGATATCCCTGCCATAAGGCGCGTTCCGCCGGTTCCTGGAGCAAAGCTTCCTGAAGTTCCCCCCCGTCCTGTGCAGCCTGGCTCACGATATTGACAATGCGCTTGAAATTGGAAGCGAGCGACAGGAAATCGGGAGCTTCCCGCATGGCCTGCAGCGCGCGCAGTCTCTCGAGCGCGTCCAGCGGATCGTCAAAGCCGGCCGCGAGAATCGCATTGACGCAATCGTACGAAAATCCCATCTCTTCGAACAGAAAACGTAGGCGCCCTTCGAAGAATTCCCGCAATTCCCCGGCCGTCTGATCTGAGCCTCGCCCGTAAGTCTGCAGACTCCAATCGATCAGAGAATCCAGCGAAACGCTCAATCGGTGATCGAACACAATCTTCAGAATGCCGTTTCCTTGCCGACGGACCGCAAAAGGATCTCCGGATCCCGAGGGAATCAGGCCGACACAAAAACAGCCGCACACCGTATCCAGGCGATCGAGGAGCGCAAGAATAGCGCCTGTATCCGAAGTCGGTGAAGCGGCGGTCGAAGATTTCGGGCTGTATTGTTCATATACCGCGCGCCAGACCGTCTCGGGAAATCCCTCGGCGCGCGCATACAATCCGCCGACAACGCCCTGCAGATCGGTGAATTCCTTGACCATTTCCGTGATCAAATCGCATTTGCACAAATGAGCTGCGCGTTCCAGATCTGCCAGAAGATCCCCTTTGCCCAAAATCGGCGTTACTTTGGGAAGGAGAGCGAGCAGGCGTTGCGTCTTGTCGAAATAGGACCCGAGCTTTTCCTGGAAAAGCACACTTTTGAGTGACGGTTCACGATCCCCGAGCGGCGTCTTCCGATCGGTATCCCAGAAAAAAGCAGCGTCCGCAAGCCGCGCGCGCAACACTCTTTCGTGCCCGACGCGGATGAGTCCTTTCGCATCCGACTGAAGATTTACGACCGCCAGAAAAACCGGCAGCAATTCGCCCTTTCCGTTCATGACGCAGAAATACTTCTGGTGTTCGCGCATGACGGTGATGAGGATTTCCGAAGGCAGCGACAAAAAACGCTGTTCAAACGATCCCCGTATGACAGAAGGCATCTCGTTCAAATTTACCACCGTCTTCAGAAGCTCGGGATCTTCCAACAGACGACCGCCGCAGGCTTCTGCTTCGCGCAGCAGCTCTGCGTTGATGCGGACCAGCCGTTCCTGCGGATCCACCAGAACGGAGTTCTCGCGGAGGGCGTTCTTCAAAGAATCGTAGGAGGAGACCGCAATCCTCGATTTGCCCAGGAACCGGTGTCCCACCGTGAACTTGGACGATGCAATGTCCGCTATTTTAAAACGAACGCACTTCCCGCCGAACAGCGCCACAATCCAGCGCAGCGGGCGCACAAAGCGGAAATTGTCGGCGGTCCAGTGCATGGTTTTGGGAAACTGAATTTTCGCGATCGCCGAGGGCAGGAGTGCTTCCAGTAATTTGTGAGTCTTCATCCCCCGGACTTTGCGCTCGATCGAGAGATATTCGCCTTTCGGGGTCTGGACGAATTTGAGTTGCGAAGCCGTCACTCCGTTTTTTTGCGCGAACGCCAGCGCCGCCCGCGTAGGATTTCCCGCGGAGTCGTAAGCGACGCTCTTGGGCGGCCCCACGATAGATTCCACCAGGTCTTCTTGGCATACGGGAATATCCCGAATCGCGGCGATGATGCGGCGCGGGGTATACAATCGATCGACGGTTCCGACCGGCAGCCGCTGCGTCTTGAGCGACTCCACCAGAATCTCTGCCAGTTGGCGTGCTGCATCTTCAATCATTGAAGCCGGGATCTCTTCGACCCCAAGCTCCACAACGAGTTCGGATTTTTCCATATCTGATAAACTAAGCCGGCTCGGGTTGCGACGTTTTGCGCGATTCGAGCAGCGGAAATCCCTGCTTCTCCCGGCTTGCGAGATAACGCCGTGCCACCTCGCAGGCGAGTTGCCGCACGCGGGCGATAATTCCCACGCGCTCCGTGACGCTGATCGCTCCCCGAGAATCCAGCAGATTAAACGTGTGCGAGCATTTTAAACAATAATCGTAGGCAGGTAGCACCAGGTCCATGTTCAACGATCGCTTGCTCTCTTCTTCATAAAGAGAGAAAAGCTTGAACAACATGTCCACATTCGCTGCCTCAAAGTTGTACTTGGAAAACTCGACTTCTTCGCGGTGTCGAATATCGCGATACGTGACAGTGTCGGACCACTGCAGGTCGTAGATGCTGTCGACCTGCGCAATGAAGGTGCCGATACGTTCCAGACCGTAGGTGATTTCGGCGCTGATGGGTTCCAGATCGATCCCGCCGGCCTGCTGGAAATAGGTGAATTGGGTGATCTCGAGGCCATCCAGCAATACCTGCCACCCGATTCCCCAGGCTCCGAGAGTCGGAGATTCCCAATTGTCCTCTTCAAACCGGAGATCATGCTCTCTCAGATCGATGCCGAGAGCGGAAAGGCTCTGCAGATAAAGGTCCTGAACATTCTTCGGCGAAGGCTTCAGAATCACCTGGTACTGGTGATGCTTTTGAACGCGGTTGGGATTGTCGCCATAGCGCCCGTCCGTCGGGCGCCTGGAAGGCATGACATAGGCAACGCGATAAGGCTCCGGCCCCAGCACTCGCAGGAATGTTTCGGGAGCCATCGTGCCGGCCCCGACTTCCACATCGTATGGTTGCTGCAATACGCATCCCTGCCGGTCCCAGAACCGCTCCAGGGTCAAGATGATTTGCTGCACATTTTTCGGTCCCATCATTACTCTACGGGCTTTGAAGAGCTTCTTTTAAAATCCGATAGGATTTTAGCTGCTTTTCCAGATGCATCGCCAGGAGCCTCTGCGACAACCGCTCGATCTCCCTGGCCGCGTCCTCCACTAGAGGGCGTGCCGCAAACTGCTCCGGCGGAAGCTTTGCCATTAATGTTAAAGCCACGGCCGCAGGCGCTCCGATCCTTAGTCCCCGTCCTTGAGCGCAGGCATTGCAGCGGGCTTGACCGACTTCAACCCATGCGAAAAAAACATCATCTTTAACACATTTACCACAACTTGAGCAATAGGCATAATTGGGAAATAATCCGCTCAATTTCAGACACCAGGTCTCAAAATACCGCACCAGCGCCTCGTTGACGCCGTTCTTCTCTCCAGCCTCCATCGAGCTCAATAAAAGTCTGAATAACGGATAGTTAACCTGATAATCTTGAACAATTTCATTAGCAATTTCTGCGAAATAACTGTACGCATAAACCTGCTTTAAAGTGGGCTTTATTCCCAGGTAGGAGCGGATGAGTTCTGCCCGGCGAATTTGGCTGAGATCCCGCCCTTCACGCGCATAAAACTCGATCCGGACATGGCTCAGTGGCTCGAGACAACCGGCGAAGTGGCTTTGCGGTTTCTTGACGCCCTTGGCTGCGGCACGTATTTTGCCAAACTCCCTGGTGATAAGAACAACGATGCGATCCGAATCGGAAAGGGCATACTGGCGGAGAACAATGGCTTCAGCCTCGTGTACGGGCATGGCAGATACCGTATGTGACAGTTCGCAATGAGATACCGTGGGTCTCCCAATCCAAAATGCCGGACCCTGCATTTTGGAGCATCAGTGATGCTGGACAGAATCGGCGAGGGTCATTTCTTCGCCGGTCTTTTTGCGGCGGATGATTCCATACAGCCGGCCAACCGGGCCTGAGATCACGTACGCTATCGCCAGTGCGAGCAGAGTCGGCTTCGAAAGGTAGACAATCAATGCCAGCAGCAGAGCCATGACGAGGATTGTGAAGTGAGATTTTTTCCCTAGAGTGAGGTTTTTCAGACTGCTGTAGCGGATGGTGCTGATCATCAGGAAAGCCAGGATGAACACCGTCGCCACCATCAGGTTGGATCCCAACCGATCACGGACCGGATCCGAAAAAAAGTGGACGATCGCGGCGATGGCCCCTCCGCCGGCAGGAATCGGGAGGCCCACAAAGTGCTTCAAATTGCCGGCCTGGACATTGAAACGCGCCAGACGCATGGCGCCGCATATCGTAAATGTGAAAGCGGCGATCCAGGCAAGCCTGTAATCGACATGGGACAGTCCCCAAACGAGAGCAAGCACAGACGGAGCGATGCCAAAAGAGATCACGTCCGCAAGGGAGTCCAGCTGCAGGCCGAATCCCGTGCTGGAGTTCGTTGCCCGAGCGATGCGCCCGTCCAGCATGTCGAGGATGATGGCAATTCCGATTGCGTGGGCGGCGGGCGCGTAATTGCCGCCCATCGTCGCCAGAATGGCGTAGTATCCGCAAAAAATATTGCCCACAGTGAACAGGCTTGGCAGCACGAAAATACTTCGTCCCAGCCGCCGATGTCGCGGACCCGCCTCGCTGGGTTCTTTTTCTTCATTCATCGGTTCTGTCATGCATATTCTCCAAGAATGGAGCTCCCACCTCGCACGCGGTCACCGATCTTGACCTGAATTCTGACACGCTCCGGGACTGTAACATCCACTCGGGACCCAAAACGGATCAAACCGATTAGTTCGCCGCGATCCAGGCTGTCTCCCGGCTTCTTCCAGCATATCACACGCCGTGCGATCAACCCAGCGATCTGCCGGACCACGACGGTTGAGTTCTCGCCGGAGATGGTGAGGATATTCTGCTCGTTGACTTTTGAGGCTTCTTCGTCAAAAGCGACCTTGAACTTGCCGCGCTTATATTCAAGCTGTTCCAGCCGGCCCGAGATAGGCGAACGATTCACATGCACGTTGAATATGTTGAGGAAAATACTGATCGTTGTCGCCCCGTCAGGCAACTCCAGAATCTTGACCACCTTGCCGTCGGCGGGAGAAACGACCAGGTTGTTCCCCGGTGGTATTTCGCGCTTCGGATTTCGGAAGAAATAGCAGATAAAGGAGGCCAGAAGAAGGCAGATCACAGCCAACAGAGGACAGCTCAAAATGAAAAACAGAACGCACAGGATAAAAACTGGAATGCAAAACTTATAGACATCACGGGCCATGGGCTTTCCTTTGACGGCTCATTCCTTCAGAGTACAAGTTCCGAACGGGGAGGAAGCTCCTCCTCTGCCTGGATTATTGCTCGATCCGCTTCTTCGCTGCATCCTTTCACAAAGAGAACGGGCGTTGCGGTCTCCTATTTGGAGCCCGATTCCATCTGTTTGCGCACCTTTTGCACCATCGAATACATTTGATCCTTCAGCATCAGTTTTTTCTTCTTGAGCGTTTTTTCCTGCAATTCTTCCTCTTCGCTTAAAAAATGCTTATTCGCCAGATCTTCCAACTGATCGTCGTAAGATTGATGCTCGGCTGCCAGTCGCCGGTATTCGTCGTTATCCTTTAACAATTGTTCTCGAAGTTCTGCGTCGCGAATATTCAAGCTCATAAGCCTTTCCTCCTGCATGCCTCAACAGCTTGGGTTCACCAGGCTTCTAGGTTAAAAATGCTGTATACAAAAGAGCATCGAAAACTGTTTCAAAATTTCTTACCCGACAGATATCTTCTGTCCCGCTTTCTCGCGATATCTTTCCTCGCCCAATTCCACGAGCCTTCGCACGAGTTGCTCAAACGGCACGCCGCTTGCGTCCCAGAGCTTCGTATACATGCTGATGGGCGTGAATCCGGGCATGGTATTGATTTCGTTCAACCAAACCTTTCCGGTCGTCCGCTCGAGAAAGAAATCGACGCGCGCGAGACCCGCGCCGTCGATGGTTTTGAACGACCGCAAAGCCAGTTCTCGGATCTCCTCCGCTTTAGACGATTCTATCCGCGCCGGAATTTCAGTCCGGCTCTCGGGATTGCGATATTTGGCATCATAGTCGTAAAACTCATGCGCGGAAAATACCTCCCCCACCAGGGATGCCCGCGGAGCATCGTTCCCAAGAATCGCGCATTCCATCTCTCGGGCATCGATGCCCTTCTCTATCAAAATCTTACGATCAAATTGTGCAGAGTGCCGCAGCGCAATCTCAAATTCGCTTTCATTGTGAATTTTGCATATGCCCACCGACGAGCCCAGGTTCGCCGGCTTTGAGAACATGGGGTATCCGAGTTCCCGCGCTGTCAGCTGCTTTAGAGATTCCATGTTCTTATCGAGATCGCGCGCCATTACAGCCCGGTACGGCGCAACCGGAAGCTGAGCCTGCAGGAACAACCGCTTCATGACATCCTTGTCCATCCCCACGGCGGATGCGAGAACTCCGCATCCGATGTACGGCAGGCCGGCAATTTCAAGCAACCCCTGAATGGTACCGTCCTCGCCATAAGGGCCATGCAGCAATGGGAAGATGATTTGTGGGAATGTTCTCGGATCGCGGCGCTCCTGCGGCAAATCGGTCACCACCGTCATGCTGGAGCCGTCGCCCTCGAGTGCGGGGCTCAGAAGAACGCGGGGCTGTATGTCTTCGGGCAACATGGCGCGCATTTCGGATGTATTCGCAAGCTTCCCGGTTTTGGTGATACCGATCGCGGTAATCTCGAATTCCTGGGGGTCCAGGGCTTTTATTACAGAAGCGGCAGACGTAATGGAGACTTCATGCTCCCCGGATCTCCCGCCAAAAATGATGCCAAGCCTAATCTTTCGATCCTTTGCCATTCCTGCTGTTTCCCTCGGATCTCGTTCCGTTCTCATCGTGCCGCTGGTAGGCCTTGATAATCAGGCGCACCAGGTGGTGGCGCACAACATCATTCTCGTTGAAGTAACAAAAGGCAAGCCCTGTAATGTCGCCCAGAATGCTCTTAGCCTCGATGAGGCCTGAACTTCGTCCGAACGGCAAATCAATCTGCGTGACGTCTCCCGTGATGACAGCCTTGGATCGTATGCCGATTCGGGTTAGAAACATCTTCATTTGCTCGGAAGTAGTGTTCTGGGCTTCATCCAGAATGATGAATGCGTCGTTCAGCGTTCGCCCGCGCATGAAAGCAAGTGGGGCGATTTCGATTGTGCCCTCTTCCATATAGCCGTGAATCTTTTCGCTGTCCAAAAGGTAGTACAGCGCATCATAGAGCGGCCGGAGATAAGGATTTATTTTTTCCTCGATATCACCGGGAAGAAACCCGAGCCGTTCTCCGGCTTCGACCGCGGGCCTGGTTAGAATGATTCGAGAAACGCTCTTCTCGAACAAGTGCGTCAGCGCCATTGCCACTGCCAGGAATGTCTTGCCCGTTCCTCCGGGGCCAATCCCGAATACGATGTCGTTATTTCGGATAGCCTCGATATAACGCCGCTGATTGGCACTCTTGGGCGTAACCTGTCGTTTGCCCGTCGTCAGCAATTGCATCTTCGGGAAAAAATCGTGCAACGAGAGTGCGGCATCGGCGGCAATTTGCTTGAACGCCGATTTGAGATCGCCATTAGCCATCGAATGGCCTTTGTCGACCAGCGCCGAGAAATCCAGAAGAATCGCTTCCAGCGAGGCGACGTCGTCTTCCTCTCCGTCGATGATCAAAGACGAATCGCGTGTTTGAATCGTTACGTTGAATAGATCTTCCAGAAATCTAAGGTTTTCGTCCAATGGCCCGAACAGAAGCTGTAGACTCCGGTCTGATAGCAGAACTTTTCTCATCTATGGATTTGGCCCGACCTCACGTAGGGAAAAAATTGCGGAAGAGGGCGAATAATACCCGGTACCTGCAAGGACAGGAATAAAGCTGATAGGCAATCGCACACGCATGTCAGAAATCAAATTTTAGGTCCGACCAGAACTTAAGTCAATCACAAAATAAAATTTGACATGTATCTTAAATACTTGTAAAGTAAGGGGTTTTAAAGGACTCGGGCATCCCGCGGTCTTGCGTATGTATTATAAACCTGAAGGAGTTAATTAGGATGGCCAATCATGCCTCGGCCCTCAAGGCGCACCGACAGAACCTGAAGCATCGCAGCAGAAACCGAAGCAATCGCAGCAGTTTGCGAAGCAGCCTGAAACAGTTTAACGACCGGCTCGAATCAGGAAAGACAGAGGAAGCAAAGAGTTCCCTGTCTGAACTGTACGCCGCTGTCGACAAATCGCAAAAGAAAAAGGCGATCAGCAAGAACGCCGCAAGCAGGCAAAAGTCCCGCCTCACCAAACGATTGAATGCAGCCCTGGCCGCACCCAAACAAGCCTAGGCAGGCACTACTCGATGTCCGGAATCCGGGGGATTGCTATTGTGGATTCCGGTTCCGGCGCGCCGGCGCAAGCATGCTTCCCGACTACACCAGCGAGCAGATGAGCTTTTCGAGCAGGATGCGTCCGTCCGCGGATGAGGACTTAAGCTTTCGATCGATGTCGGCAAGATGCAAGTGCATTTCCTGAATTTTTCCGATATCTGCCGTGCGCGCCTCGCGAAGGAATTGATCCAGCATAAACGGCGGAATTTGCGCCGCCGCCGCGATCTCGCGCGCTTGCACGCCCCTGGCCAGGCAATCCTTTGCTATAAGCGTTTGCCGGCAGTACCGCGCCATCATTGTGACCACTACCAGCGGGTGTTCCCCCATCCCCAGTAAATTCGCCAGCGATCGCAGCGCGTCATTCCGCCTTCCCTGCGCAACGGCGTTTATCAGCTCAAAGATCCCCTGCTGCCGGCTACTGCTGATTAGATTGTTTACGGCGCTGTCCGGTATATCTTTTTCTTTTCCCGCGTACAACAGCAGCTTTTCCAGTTCTGCAGCAAGCATCTGCAAATCCGAACCTGCCAATCCCGCAATTGTTTTGATTGCAGTTGAGGATAGCCGGAAACCCTGCCGCCGAATATAGGCTGCGGCCCATTGTTCCAGCGCCGCGCCCTTCAGTTTCGGAAACTCCGCAACGCAGTATTTGTCCTGCATGGTCCGGTAGAATTTTTTGCGGTGGTCGAATTCTTCCGCGAAGAACACCAGCAGGCTTCGCGAAGGCAAACTGTTCAACGCGTCCAGGAGCGTCTCCAGATCGGAGTCGGGGAGATCATCGGCATCCCTGACGAGCACCAGTCTTTTGCCGGACATCATCGGAAAAGTATTTGCCGCTTCGACAATGTGATCGACGGAATCTTCACCCGCACGGAATTCCGAAAAATCGAAAGCAAAAGCATCCTCTGCCACGACCGTGCGTTTGACGAGATCAAGCGCCAACTGGCACAAGTACAGTTCCGGTCCCACTACCAGACAGACGCGCAATGTACCGTTCCGCAGGATATCTTCCAACTCTCCCAGCGTTTGAATTTTCACGGCTTTGACCGGCTTAATACAATGCTTGCCAGGCTTGCCGCGAAATGCTGCGCAAGCCGTTCCAGGGCAGGATTTTCCTCTGAAAAGAAATCCCGCACGTTCGCGTTCAGCACATAGGGCTCTCGAAAAAGAAAGTTGTCGTTCTGCCACAGAATCGACGAATCCTTAAGCCGCACAAGCTTTGCACTGATCTGTACCGAGATCATAAATGTTGCGCCATAGGTCTGCGAATCGACTTTCTGCGTACCGAAGGTCACAGGCGTGGCGCTAAGTTTGACAATGTCCCCCATGAGCACGGAGTCGACGCCCGTGCCGCTGGAATTCACCGGAGCTTTCGTTCGAATGGAAAATTCCTTCAGTACGGCGCCCGTGATGATCTGTTCTACCCGATACTGGCCAGTCAGATTTCGAAATGTTGGAATGCCAATAGATTGAATTCCATCGGGCAATTTACCGACCGAACCGCGAACCCTATATCCGCAACCACCGCACGTTAGAATAATGCTCAGCAGCAGCATCGATCCATAACTGCGGCGCCTATTACCGATATTCGCATTATTAACCTTCATGTCGTGGTCCATTATTTGAGAATAATCCCCCCGCATTCGCACTTACTATACTTTCGAAAGGCGAATCTGCTTCTGTGCCTGATACTTGCCTTTGCGATCCGCATAGGACGTGTGGCACTCGGATTCTGCCCTGATGAAGAGCAGTTGGCCGATCCCTTCGCCGGAATAAACAATCGCGGCGACAGGGGATGCATTTACCAGTGCCAGCGTGATATACCCTTCCCACTCCGGCTCCAGGGGCGTCACATTGACGATTACCCCGCACCGCGCGTAAGTCGATTTCCCCTGACAGGTTACGATAACGTCACGGGGAATGCGAAAGTATTCCAGCGACCGACCCACAATAAAAGAGTTTGGGGGAATTTTGCAGGTCCGTCCAGAGTAATCTCTGAAACGAACCGCATTGATTCTTTTCGGATCCAAAGTTTCACTGCCCGTAAATTCCGGCACTTTATACTCGCTAAATAGTCGGAAATCATATCCATAGGAAGACGCGCCAAAAGAGATCTTTCCCTTCCGCTGCCGCTGATCCGCGAACGGCTCAATCATTCCATGATCTTTAGCCATCCGTTTAATCCAGGTATCGGGCAAAACTGCCATGACTAACTCCTTGAGCAAAGCCTTGAATTCGATTGCTGCTGGAAAACTCGAGGATCTTTATTGTTCTCCTCAGAGAGATTGGGGAGTCTATCATCGGGGCCAGAACCTGTAAATAGAAATGACTTGACAGTTTACAGACCCACAAGTAAAATGCCTTCACTAACTTATGGGAGGCTCGGCGTGATAAAGCAGGACATCGTAAACCGTGTTTCGGAGCAGTTGAACATCACCAAGGTAAAAGCGGAAATTGCGGTGGAATCTGTATTCAATTCGCTCAAGAATGCGCTAAAGCGTGGCGAAAGAATCGAGTTGCGGGGATTTGGAGTATTTATTGTCAAGCCGAGAAAAAGCGGCGTAGGGAGAAATCCTCGCACGGGAGAAGAAGTGGCAATCCCTCCCGGAAAAACCATACGTTTTAAGCCCGGCAAAGAAATACGGGCGGATAAAATCGTTCGCAGCGTTTTGCAGTAAAGGCATTCCTCTAACATCAACAGAAAGCCTTATATTGTTGTGAGCAGTAATCTTCCGGAACTCGCAGATGTGTCTCTACCATCCGGTGCGCCTGCGAATATTCCCGATCCTCGTATTCAAAGCACACAACTCAAAGAATGGCTTATCGCAGCCATACTCTTTTGCCTTACTCTGATCTGCACTTCCTTTGCCGGAATGTTCTACAGCTTTGGAGACATAGGTTTTACGCGCGCACTTATGATGCTTGCGCGCGATCCCGGGATCATCCTGTATGGGTTGGCATTCTCTATCCCTTTGATTTCCATACTGCTGGCTCACGAACTGGGACACTACTTCGCCTGTAAGTATTATGGAATGAGCTGCACTCCGCCGTTTTTCATCCCCGTGCCCATTCCAATCACCGGGACGCTCGGCGCTTTCATCCGAATCAAATCCGCGTTTCTGAATAAGCGGGCTCTGTTCGATGTCGGGGTATCCGGACCGCTTGCCGGTTTCTGTTTGACGGTGCCGTTTCTTTGTATCGGTATAGGCATGTCCAAACTCGTTCCCAAGGGGACATTTCCACCGGGCGGCATCAGCTTCGGCGAGCCTTTGATTTTTCGTTTTGTGGGAGCTCTTCTGCTGGGTTATTCCCCGGTCAGCCAGGATATGATTCCGCATCCGATTGCTATGGCAGCGTGGATAGGGTTACTGGCTACAAGTCTGAATCTGCTGCCGGTATGGCAACTTGACGGCGGGCACATCACGTATGCCATCCTGGGCCGCGCACGACAGAAGCTGCTCACGATAGTCGGCATTGCCTTCATGGTGCTCTTAAGCCTCTGGCAATGGCCTACTCCATCCTATCTTCTTTTTGCCATGATGCTTCTGTTCTTTGGATGGCGCTCGCGCTTTGACCATCCGCGCACGCTGTTTGAGGAGGAGCCGCTTGGCGAAGGTCGAATAGCGGTGGGTTTGGTTGCCCTGCTGATATTTATAGCTTCCTTTATTCCCGTCCCGATATCTTTCGGATAGGACCTGAAGCTTTAGGCGAAAATTTGACCGGACCGGGATCGAGGCGATTCCGGTCCAGCCTGCTTTTCTGTCGACCGCGGCCTAATTTATCTGTACGAGTTCCCCGTCCTTTACTTCTTCTTCTTGTCCATTCGCGCTGCGCGGCTTCACTCGACTTGCGGCGACCGGATCCACCCGCAGGTCATGCGCGTAGCTGTCTAGCGGCAACGGCTTATGATTGGCGTAGACCGCATGGCGTCCGTGCGTTTTATACCAGTCGGCAGTCGTGGCATTCATGTGGACTTTTTCCACGATGCTTCGCCAGCCAATGCCGGTATTGTAAGCGCAGAACGAAATTTCCCCTTCCTGCGTGCCATAGGGAATGATGCACATTTCAGTTCGGCGGAAATCGTACGTAAACAGATCCTGGAACCACATCCCTGCAACAAACAAGAAATTCCACGGGTCCTTCCTTCTTTCCAATCCCTTCCCGTAGCTCTTTCCTGTTGCGCCCATCGTCTTATCAAATTTTTTGAGAATGTCCGTCAAAGTCAGGCTCTTGGGGGCGCTGAATGGATCGTAGTTCCGCAGCAGTGCCAGAGCCATCATGAAATTGGAGAAGAACTTTCCGCGGGCGGCATCCGTGACCTTCTGCGAATCGCTGGCCAACCGCGGAACGTTGATGAACTGCGGAACCATGGCCTTTTCTTTGGTTTCTTTGTTTATCATGAAGCCTGTCCCGACTCCGCAGTCAGGATGGCAGCTGCAGCACAGATGTCCCCAGTTTGCCCGCGGACCGTGGACCAGGTCCGCAAAGTCGGAAAAGGCGCTCATCAGTGAAATCGGGAACCAGTCCCGCATGGGCTCGGAAATTCCGAGCTGAGATTTTACATCCCGGACCATATGGGAGATCGTGTAGCGTTCGCGGAAGCGTCTTTCATCGGAGATCTCCTCATCCCGGCCGGTGAATGACACCGGCTGAAAGGAAATAAAGGCGATCTTCTTGGGATTATCCATCGCGAACTGAATAATCGGCCCGACCTGGTCGTTGTTCACACCGTTGACCAACGTGGTTACGAGCACGATATCGACGCCGGCGTTGTGCAGGTTATTGATCGCTCTCAGTTTCACGTCAAACAGATTTGAGATCTTGCGATGACTGTTCGCGTCATTGCCGATTCCATCAAATTGGAGGTAGACATAGCGCAGTCCGGCTTCATATGCGCGTTTTGCAAGGGTTTCGTCCTTGGCGAATTCGATGCCATTTGTCGCGGCCTGGACGCTGTTAAACCCCACCTTCCTGGCATACGCGATGGCATCGATGAAGTAAGGGGATATCGTCGGTTCGCCTCCGGAAAACTGCACCGACATCTGGCGCCGCGGTTTCACGGTGACGGCACGGTCCAGGATTTTTTTGATCTCTTCCCAACCCAACTCGCAGATAAAGCCGACCTGGTTGGCATCGGTGAAACAGGGATCGCACATCATGTTGCAGCGGTTCGTCAGGTCGACGGTCAGCACCGCGCCGCGGCCGAACTTGACGGTGCTGGACCCATGGTCATGGAGCGAATCGTCGTTGTGAGCCTCTATGTCGCGACCCGGATACAGATCCTCGATGCGCTGCTGAAGCTTGCTGTCCAGTGAGAGAATGTCCTCGAATTTTCCATGGATGGGGCATTCCTTCACGATCCACACCTGTCCGTTCCGCACAAGAATAGTAGCCGGGATCTCCCCGATTTTATTTTCGATGACGGTTTTATAGTCCAGTTCATCCTTGAGTATCTTCTTGCGTGCTTCGATGACACATTTCGGACAAAGCGAATCGGTGGTGCGAGGAAAGCCCAGCGGAGGTTTGGTTTTTTGAGCAGACTTAAGCAACGGTTTGTCAGACCAATTTGGGATGAAAGAGGGACGCTCACTCCTGGTGAAAATACGGCATATATTAAAGGCCATTCCTGCCGTAAGGGTGAGGATTTTCTCCAAATATTTTACCGGCTTATGCATTTCCATCTCTCCTCAACATAGTAATCGGAACACCTCCAGAATCGGGTATTCACTGCTTCGGATCGCTCCGGGCTTACAGAGACAAAAATAACCTCTTCTCACCTAAGCCTTCAGGGCGTGTGGCCTGCGGGAGCAATCCCAACTCATATACTTAGTAGCGGAATATATCACGAACGGGCTATAAGTGAAGACAAAAAATGACGATCCGGCGATGTCCTCAAAACCTCGGCCGGCGGCTATTCCCCAGGAGAAAAGGAAGGATGCGTATCGCATACACGATCAATATTGCCCGTTTCCCGGGTATTCACCGGCGTTATGAAGGGGACCTCAGGGGTAACAGCTCCAAACAACGAGAGGATTAGTGGATGCAGGAAGATGGTGCCGAAGGGGGGACTCGAACCCCCACGAGCTTAAGCCCACTA
>Ga0335071_10001523_pt1 | contig 25004 bp, 26 predicted proteins | sample Lox_Sample_15_FD_206724 | JGI IMG/M metagenome (GOLD analysis project Ga0335071, IMG submission 206724) | Soil microbial communities from Loxahatchee National Wildlife Refuge, Florida, United States - Lox_Sample_1.5 | ecosystem: Environmental > Terrestrial > Soil > Wetlands | place: USA...
TCGCTCGTGCGCTAAGGATGGGGCACGGCAGGCTTGGCCTCGCTGGCCATCGTTCGATTCGCGAGCGCCGTTCTCTGGCCGGCAAGATCGACGCTAGGTTCACCTCGACGGTCATCCGCCCGCGCATACACGGTGGTCATAACCTACCCAGGCATCCTCGGGGGGGTCGGTCCGCGGTCTTGCACACCATGGCCAGCCGCGAACTGCGTCCGCCTCACCGTCGACGCAGCGCTCCGGTTCGACTGACCGCGATTGAACGTCTACGTGTCGGACGACGGAGCACGGCCCCAGATACAGGCGATCGCGGCGGAGCTCGGGGCGGCTACATCACGCGTGGTGAGGCGTGGACCGGCAAGCTGCGCCACAAACAATGCCCTGATGTCGACCGACGGCGAGTTCACCCGGATCCTCGACGCGGATCTTCGGCCGCCGCGTCGTCCAGCGCACCATCGGTTACTTGGGAGCCCCGGCTCGCGTTCGTCCAGAACCCCTCAGCACTTCTACCACGCCCCCCCCGATCGATTGCCCCCTTTTCCGCCCGCCACGGGACGGCCGTTCTTGATGCCGGGCATGGTCACTGCGCCAGCAGCGGGGCGGGCGGCGCGGAAAGGGCCGTGCCGAGGCAAGCCGACCGTCAGCGGATCCCTCGCGAGCTACCGGATGGGACCCTTGGCGCTGCCGTCCGCGGAGAGCCCGAAATCGTCCGTGCCCGGCATTCTCTCGATCTGGGGTCGAGCAGCAGTCCAGGCACGCTGCACGATCCAGGAGAGGGAGCGGTCCTGACGCATGGCCTCCCCCTGGATCTCGCGAAGCATCTCCTCCGGGAAGTACAGCGACTGCTTCCTCTTGCTCGAAGACTGTCCCATGGAGCCTCGGGAGTGTTGTACGCCCTGCGTTCTCGAAGTGAACAGGTGCGATGGGGCGGCCCAATAGCCGAGAAGGGTGCCCCTTGCGGCCTCCCGGGGAAAGCGTACCGTAAGGCATGAGTATCGAGACGACCGACCCTACCGAATCACCGTCCTGCCCATGATCTTCTGGAGCCAGACGGAGAGTGGCTGGGCGGTGAACCTCGATGGCACGAACGCGGCGCTGCAGTTCACGCTGCCGCGCATCGAGATCCGTTCCACCCCGCGAGGATGGGCCTGCACCTGTCATCTCGGCAATGGCACGTCGTGCCTGGTACCGCTCCGAAACGCACCCACGGTGGCCGAGGCAATGAGGGCCGGGATCGAGGGCAGCCTGCCCGCGCTGGGCGAGGAGCACCAGCAGGAGCTCCGCGCGCTGCTCGAGGTGCCGCGTCGAAGTTGACGACAGCCCCCTGGATCACTTGTCAGGGGTCTATCTGGACACGAGCGAAGTCGATGAAGCCGCGGGCCACGTCGGCCCGGTCAAGCCGCACGCGTACCTTTTGCCCGACCTTGAGCCCGCGCTCGCTTCGCACGACCTTGCCCTCCACTGGCGGCACGGTGACGCGGACCCAGGTGCCCTTCTCCGAAGCGCCGGTGACGATGGCGTCGAAGGTCTGGCCGGTCCGCCCCTGAAGCAGCATCGCCGCGGCCGACTTGCCGACCTGGCGCTCCACCTTGGCCGCCTGGTCCTCCTGCGCTGTGCAGTGCTCGGCCAGGGTCCGCAGCTCGTCGACAGCGTATGGCGAGGGGTGGCCCGAGATGGCCGCCTTGAGCAGCCGCTGGGTGACGATGTCGGGATAGCGACGGTTGGGCGCCGTGGAGTGAGCATAGTCGCGCACCGCCAGGGCGAAATGGCCGGGGGACGGCTGGCCGGGGACGTCGACGTCATACTCTCCGGAACCGACGAGCTTCACCACCGCGAGCGAGAGGTCGGGGAAGTGGACCGGGTCGGTCCGCTGCTGCTCGGAGAGGAAGGCGTTGAGCGGCCGCGGGTCGGGCTGCGCCGGAAGCGTGAAGCCGTGCTCGGCGGCCAAGGTCACCAGTCGCTCCCAGTACTTCGGCACCTTGACCACCCGCCGCATCGTGGCGAAGCCCTTGGCCTCGAGGAAGCGAGCCACCGCACCGTTGGCAGCGATCATGAAATCCTCGATGAGCGCCTTGGCCTGGTCGGTTTCGTCAGGGACGAGGTCTCGCAGCGCATCGCCGTCGAACACGGCGTGGCTCTGGATGGTCCGCAGGGTGAGCGCGCCCTGATCGCGTCGGACCGCGCGGAGCGCGTCGGCCACCTGGGCCTGGAGCTTGATCTGCTCGGCGATACCCGGGGCCTCCGCCATGGCGCGCGGCATCTCCGCCTTCCCGTCGAGCCAGGCGGCCACCGCGCGGTAGGCGAGCTTGCAGCGGTTGCGGACCAGCGCCCGATAGAAGGCCGCGCCGATGACCTCTCCCCGGGGATTGACGGTGAGCTCGGTGACCACTGCGAGACGGTCGACGTTCGGACCGAGGGAGGTGAGATCGGTGGAGAGCCGCTCGGGCAGCATGGGGTAGACGCGGCCCGCCGCGTAGACAGAGGTGGTGTTGGTCTCGGCGTGCCGGTCGACCGGGGAGCCGCGCGGCACGAGCGCGTCGACGTCGGCGATGCCGATCAGGACCTTGACCGAGCCGTCCGACAGCCGCTCGGCCACCTCGATCTGGTCAAGGTCCATCGAGTCGTCGTTGTCGATGGAGGACCAGAGAAGACCCCGCAGGTCGCGGACGTCGCCCTCACCGCCCGCCGGCTCGGCGCTGCGCGCCTGCTCCAGCGCGGCCGGTGGGAACTCCGGTTCGAGGCCGTGGTCGACCATCGCCTGACGGGCGATGAACTGGAGGGTGCCACGGTTGGAGCGGGAGTCCTGGGCGGGGCTGGACCGCGGGTCAAGCGTGGAATCCGGATGATCGTTCATGGGCGGTGATGATAGCTGAATCCGCGCCTCTCCTTCTGCAGCCGGCAGGATGCCGGTCAGTTCTTCGAAGCAGCCAACCGCCAGCCCCGAACCGCGGGGAGGCCGGCCGGCCCAGTGCAGCTCGAGATGTCCGCCGGCCGCCCGATCGGGTGCGATCGCCCACAAACCGGCGCTGCCATCGCCAGAGCACAGCCGGCCGGGCGGCGAACGTGCGGGGCATAGACGGAGATCACGAGCCGGCTTCCTGGCCTGGTCGATCCCGCGACCACGCGATTCCGCTCGGCCGAAGGGCTGGCGGGCGCGCTTCGAGCGGAGGCGGCCCACGCCGCGAGAGGCATAAGCAGGGCGAGATGCGGTCTGGCCGGAATGGTACGCAGCCTGCCTGATGGCCGAGCAAGACTGGCCAAGAGCTGTCTTCGTGAACGATTGCCGTTCTACGTGATGGGCGGCCGCTCCACCCATTCCCATGACGGGAGGCAATATGCGCTCCGACCTCCGGCGGTGGAACCGGCCCACCGGGCAGGGATCGTCGCGCCAACCAAGGGAGAAACGGCATGTCCAGAGCGGTCTCGACGTTCGCGACGATGGCAGGGGCGGTCGCCGACGAGGGTCGAACCCTGGCGCCGCGTGCCCAGTATGCGGGGGTCCGGGTGTGGACCTTGAAAGGACGGACCCCGTGAAGCGGATCGCTCTCTTGCTGGTTGCGGCTGCAGCGGCGGCGGGCGCTGTCGCCTCTCTCGTCCCGGGATCTGGAAAAGCCGATGAAAAGGCGGTGTCGGTCTACCTCACCGAGATACCCCCCGGATACCGCGACTGGAGGCGGATCTCGGTGGCCCGCGAAGAAGCCACTACGGCCACGTCTCCTCGGAGGAGAACGACAGAGCCTTTGGCAAGTCCCACCAACGTTCAGTTCATGCTCGAGGACTCGATCAAGTACGCCTCGACGGGCGGATGGGGGTTCGGTCACTTCCAGGGCGGCAAAGGTGGCGACGAGGCGATGATGTAGACCTGCTTCCCTTGCCACGCGCAGATGAAAGCTCGCGACCTCGCATTCACGCAGTACGCACCCGCACCGCAGGAGGACGGGAAGCAAGGGAACACGTTGCATTAGGCCCAGAGCAGCTGCCGCACCCCGTCGCGCTCCATCGAGGTGGCCTCGCCCCGCCGGACGATCTCGCCGCGTTCCATGACCAGGTAGTGATCGGCCAGCGACCGGGCGAACTCGTAGTACTGCTCGACCAGCAGGATGGCCATCTTCCCCGATGCGGCCAGTCCGCGGATGGCCCGCTCGATGTCCTTGATGATGGAGGGCTGGATGCCCTCGGTGGGCTCGTCCAGGATGAGGAGCTTGGGCCCCGAGGCCAGCGCCCGGGCAATGGCGAGTTGTTGTTGCTGCCCCCCGGACAGGTCGCCGCCAGGCCGGTGGAGCATCGATCCGATGGCGGGGAACATGTTCAAGGCGATGGGGGGGAGAGGCTGACGGCCGGAGCGGCCGGCCAACCCCATGAGCAGGTTCTCCTTGACGGTGAGGCGAGGGAAGATCTCCCGCCCCTGGGGTACGTAGCCGATGCCGGCCCGGACCCGGTGGTGGGATGGAGCCCCGGCCAGGTCGCGGCCCTCGAAGGAGATGGCCCCCCGCGCCACCGGAACGAGCCCCATGATGCAGCGGAGTAGCGTGGTCTTCCCCACGCCGTTGCGGCCGAGGAGGACCGTCACCTTGCCGGGCGGGACCTGCAGCGACACGTCCCGCAGGATATGGCTGCCTCCGTAGTACTGATCCACGTGATCGAGGTTGAGCATGCCTAGCGTCCTAGGTAGACCTCGATGACCTTGGGATCGGCCTGGACCTTTGCGAGCGGGCCCTCGGCCAGGACCGCGCCCTCGTGCAGGACCGTCACCGTTCCGCCGAGCCGCTCGACGAAGTCCATGTCGTGCTCGACCACCACCACCGAGCGCGCGCCGGCCAGCGAGCGGATCAGCTCCGCGCTTCGCTCCGTCTCCTCGTCGGTGAGTCCGGCCACCGGCTCGTCGAGCAAGAGGAGCTTCGGGCCCTGCATGAGCAGCATGCCGATTTCCAGCCACTGCTTCTGGCCGTGGGCGAGGAGCCCGGCGGGGCGGTCGGCCTCGTCGGTCAAGCGCACCAGTTCGAGCGTCTCGGCGATCCGCCCACGCTCCTCCGGGGAAAGCTCGGCGACCAGGCTCCGGCGGGCCCTCCGGTCCCGGGTTCCGGCCAGCTCCAGGTTCTCGAGGACGGTGTGCTCCTGGAAGACGGTCGGCTTCTGGAACTTCCGCCCGATCCCCGCCCGGGCGATCTCCACCTCGGAGAGGCGGGTCAGATCGAGCGTCTGGCCGAAGAAGGCGCGTCCCCGGGCCGGCCGGGTGCGGCCGGTGATGACGTCCATCATGGTGGTCTTCCCTGCCCCGTTGGGACCGATGACGCAGCGGAGTTCGCCGACGTCGACGTACATGGTGAGGCCGTTCAGCGCCTTGAAGCCGTCGAAGGAGACGGTGACGTCCTCGAGGTAGAGGACCACGCCGTGCGAGGTGTCCACCTCGAGCGACGCGGCGGAGGCGAGGCTCATGCCACCACCTCCTCGACCGCGCCGGCGCGCTCGGCGGTGGCGTCCGGCGTCCTTCGTCGTCGGCGTAGACGGAGGCGACGGAGGGTGCCCACCACGCCGCCGGGAAGAAAGAGAGTCACCGCCACGAACAGCGCACCCAGGAAGAAGAGCCACAGCTCGGGGAGCGCCTTTGTGAACCAGCTCTTGGCCAGGTTGACGAGCACCGCTCCCACTGCCGCGCCCAGGAGCGTGCCCCGCCCGCCCACCGCCACCCAGATGGCGATCTCGATGGAGTTGGCAGGCGACATCTCCGAGGGATTGATGATCCCCACCTGCGGGACATAGAGGGCGCCGGCGAGGGCGCACAGCACCGCCGAGGCCGTCCAGGCGACGAGCTTGTACCAGAGCGGGTCGTATCCCAGGCTGGCCAGGCGGGCCTCCCCGTCGCGGACGGCGCGCAGCACGCGCCCGAAGGAGGAAGTGGTGAGCCAGCGGCAAAGGAGCAGGGTGAGGAGGAGCATGAGCACGCTGGCCGCGAACAGGGCCACCCGCGTGCCGGGGGCGGCGATGGGGAACCCGAAGATGCGCTTGAAGTCGGTGAAGCCGTTGTTGCCGCCGAACCCGGTGTCGTTCCGGAAGAAGAGCAGCATGGCGGCATAGGTGAGCGCCTGGGTGATGATGGACAGGTAGACGCCGCGGATCTTGGAGCGGAAGGCGAACCAGCCGAAGACCAGCGCCAAGAGGCCGGGCACGAGGATCACGAGCGAGATCGCCCAGGCGGCGTGCTGCGTTCCCTGCCAGTACCAGGGGTATGCCTTCCAGTCGAGGAAGACCATGAAGTCCGGCAAGTCGGACTGGTACACACCGTCGTGGCCGATGGCGCGCATGAGGTACATGCCGAAGGCGTAGCCGCCCAGCGCGAAGAAGAGGCCATGGCCCAGGGAGAGGATCCCGGCGTAGCCCCAGACAAGGTCCAGGGCCACCGCCACCGTTGCGTAGCAGGCGATCTTGCCCGCCACCGCCACGGAGTAGTCGGAGAGATGGAGCGGGTTCGTCGCCGGAACGACCAGGTGCAGCACCGGCACGGCCACGAAGGCCAGGGCGGCCACGGCGCCGACGGCCCACCAGCCGGAGCGGGGCGTGGCCCGGAGAACGGCGCGAACGAGCGAGGCGCGCGCGGGCGTGGCCATCTTCTCTAGCCCTCGACCGCGCGGCCCTTGAGAGCGAACAGCCCCTGCGGCCGTTTCTGGATGAAGACGATGACGAAGGCCAGCACCAGGATCTTGGCGATCACTGCCCCGGAGACGCCCTCCAGGAACTTGGAGACCACGCCCAGCCCGAGCGCCGCCAGCACCGCGCCGGCCAGCTGTCCGACGCCACCCAGGACCACCACCATGAAGGAGTCCACGATGTAGAGCTGGCCCATGTCCGGACCGACGTTGCCGATCTGGGAGAGGGCCAGCCCTCCCAGCCCGGCGATGCCGGCGCCCAGGCCGAAGGCGAGCGTGTCCACCCGGCCGGTGGGCACTCCCACGCAGCCGGCCATGGACCGGTTCTGGGTGACCGCCCGCACGTAGAGGCCGAGCCGGGTCCGGTTGAGGAGCAGCCAGGTGACGCTCAGCACCCCCAGGGAGAAACCGATGATGACGATCCGGTTCCGGGGGAGGACGACGCTGGGGAGCAACGCCATCCCACCCGACATCCAGGACGGGTTTGCCACCTGCACGTTCTGGGCGCCGAAGCTGACCCGGGCGGCCTGGACCAGGATGAGCGACAGCCCCCAGGTGGCGAGGAGCGACTCCAGCGGACGCCGGTAGAGGTGACGGATCACGACGCGCTCCATCGCCACCCCCATGGCGAAGGCAGCGGCGAAGGCCACTGGGACCGCCGCAACGACGTACCAGTCCTGGGCGCCGGGAAGCCGGGATCGGAACAGCACCTGCACCGCATAACCGGTGTAGGCGCCGATCATGAGCAGTTCCCCGTGGGCCATGTTGATCACGCCCATGATCCCGTAGGTGATGGCGAGGCCCAGGGCGGCAAGGAGCAGGATGCTCCCCAGGGACAGGCCGGAGAAGATGCGGTCGACGACGTCGGCCCAGAGGAGCCGGCGCTCGACCGTGGCCAGCGAGGCCGCGGCGGCGGAGCGAACCTCCGCAGCGGGCTCGTCAGCCGGTCGGGTGGCGGCCTCGAGCAAGGAACGGACGCCCAGGGTCGCGCCCGCGCCGAGCGCTTTGACCGCGGCCAGGCGGGTGGCCGGGTCCTCGCTCTTGAGCTCCACCCTGGCCCGGGCGAGCTCCAGCGATTCTCGGATCTCCGGATCCTGTTCCTTCTCGAGCGCCCGCTCCACGATGGGGAGCAGATCGGGGGTGAGGGTTCCCCGCAGTGCGGCGGCGGCCTCGGCCCGCACCTTCCGGCTCGGGTCGAAGACGCGCAGGAGCGCCAGCGCACTCTCCAGCGTGCGCCGCACCCGGTTGTTGATGGTGATGGGCTCCGCCCCGGCCGGCGGCTGGGCCAGCAACTCGCCGGTGATGGCGTCGCGGAGCCGGTCCCCCTCGGCGATGAGGATCCGGTCGCCGGCCGCCTGGAGGCGGTCGTCGGCCAAGGCCTGGAGCACCGCTGCGGCCTCCGGCCCGGCGCGGAGGGTCAGGACGCGGATGGCGGCGATCTTGTCGTCGGAATCCTCGGCGGCGAGGCCCTTGAGCTGGGCCGGGTCAGCCGGGGACGCCCGGGCGACTCGTCCGGTGACGCCGAGCGCTGCGAGGAGCAGGACGCGGAGGAGGCGCATGGTGGGCCGGCAGGGGGAAGCGGGTTGGGCTGAGGCGAGCCGCCCCCGCCCCGGGGCTCCTCCCGTGATGGGAGCCGGGGCGGGAGCAGAACGGTCGGCGATCACAGGCTCTGCTTGCTCTCGTTGCCGGCGATGAACGGGCTCCACGGCTGCGCCCGGATCGGCTCCTTCGTCTTCCAGACCACGTTGAACTGCCCGTCGGCCCGGACCTCGCCGATGAACACCGGCTTGTGCAGGTGGTGGTTGGTCTTGTCCATGGTGAGGACGAAACCGGAAGGTGCCTGGAAGGTCTGGCCGGCCATGGCGGTGATCACCTTGTCGGTCTCGGTGGAGTGGGCCTTCTCCACCGCCTGCTTCCACATGTGGATGCCGACATAGGTGGCCTCCATGGGATCGTTGGTGACGACCTTGTCGGCATTGGGCAGGTTCCGCTTCTTGGCCCAGGCCCGGTACTTCTTCACGAACTCGTCATTGGTCGGGTTCTTGAGCGTCATGAAGTAGTTCCAGGCAGCGAGGTGGCCGACCAGGGGCTTCGTGTCGACGCCGCGCAGCTCCTCCTCCCCGACGGAGAAGGCGACCACCGGGACCTCGGTGGCCTTGAGCCCGGCGTTCCCCAGCTCCTTGTAGAAGGGCACGTTCGAGTCGCCGTTGATGGTGGAGATGACCGCGGTCTTGCCGCCGGCCGCGAACTTCTTGATGTCGGCGACGATGGTCTGGTAGTCGCTGTGGCCGAAGGGGGTGTAGACCTCGGCGATGTCCTTGTCCTCCACCCCCTTGGAGTGCAGGAACGCGCGCAGGATCTTGTTGGTGGTCCGGGGGTAGACGTAGTCCGTCCCCAGGAGGAAGAAGCGCTTGGCTCCGCCGCCGTCCGGGGACATGAGATACTCGACCGCAGGGATGGCCTGCTGATTGGGCGCTGCCCCGGTGTAGAAGACGTTCTTCTCCAGCTCCTCGCCCTCGTACTGCACCGGGTAGAACAAAAGGCCGTTCAGCTCGCTGAACACCGGCAGGACCGACTTGCGCGAGACCGACGTCCAGCACCCGAAGACCACTGCCACCTTGTCCTGCGAAATGAGTTGGCGGGCCTTCTCCGCGAAGAGCGGCCAGTTCGAGGCCGGGTCGACCACCACCGGCTGCAGTTTCTTGCCCATTACGCCACCCGAGGCGTTGATCTCCTCGATGGTCATGAGGGCGGTTTCCTTGAGGGCCGTCTCCGAGATGGCCATGGTCCCGGAGAGGGAGTGCAGGATGCCGACCTTGATGGTGTCCTCTGCGTGCGCCCCGAGAGGCGCGAAAAGCACGAGGAGCATCGCCTGGGCGGCGATGGTACGGGAACCGAAATGCATCGGGGTCCTTTCGCGTGTGTGTTGATGCTGTCGTCGGGGAGGAGCCAGAACCGTGCCAGCCCTGCAATGCACGTCCGCCGGCTCTTTGGCGCGGGGCGATACGACTGTTGCTCGCGACGCTCGCAGCGGCTGCCCGGGTCGCGGGCCAGCGTTCACTTTTTGTCAACCCAGACGGGGAGCCTGACGGGACCCCTCGAGCCGGGCGGGTTGCCGCCCCCCCACTTGGCCCGGACCTTGCCCCCAGCAGAGGGCGCACCCATGCTGACCTCGACCTGGCACGATCTTGTCGGTGCGCTGCCCGAGCCGCGCGCAGGCAGCTGCCTTTCTTCGCAGCAGGCGATTGTGCCCGGCGCCGGGCGGGTGAAGGTGGAGGAGGTCGAGGGGGCTTCGGCGCTCGTGGGATGTGCCGCGTCGAGCCCGCTCCAGCTTCTCTCGCCGCGGCCGCGGGGGCGCGCCGTCTGGGTGGTGGCCGCGAGCCACGGTGGGGGTCTGGTGGCCGGGGACCGGACGGAGCTGCACCTCTCGGTGGGGCCGGGTGCGACGGCATGCCTGGGAACGCAGGCCGAGACCAAGGTATACCGGGCGGGCACATCCGGGGGTGCCCGTTGTGGCCTTTACGCCGAGGTCGGCTCCGGCGGGCTCCTCGTGCTTCTTCCCGACCCGGTGAGCCCCTATGCCGGCTCGCGGTACGAGCAGATCCAGCGCTTCGAGCTGGAAGCCGGCTCGAGCCTGGCCCTCCTCGACGCCGTCACCTCGGGGCGTGCCGCGCGTGGAGAACGCTGGGCACTGGAGAGCTACCGCTCGCGGAACGAGGTCCGGGTGGGCAGGGAACTCGTCCTCTCGGATGCGCTGCATCTCGAAGCCGCCGAGGGGCCGCCGCTCTCGCACCGGCTCGCCGGCGTGGAGCTCTTCGCGACGGTGGTGCTCCTCGGCCCGCGCGTCTGTCATGCCGGCCGGGCGATCCTGGCGGAGCTGGACGAGACGCCGGCCTCGAGCGAGGCTTCAGTCCTCGCAGTGGCCAGCCCGGTTGCCGACGGCATCCTCCTCCGCCTGGCGGCTCGATCCATGGAGGCCGGCCTATCCGCTCTTCGCGCCCGCCTGGCCTTCCTTGCGGACCCCCTCGGTGGTGACCCCCTTCTGCGCAGACCCTGACCGGAGCGACCATGCACCTTTCCCCTCGCGAGATCGACAAGCTCATGCTGCACCAGGCGGGCTTCTTGGCCCAGAAGCGGCTGGCCCGCGGCCTTCGCCTCAATCATCCGGAGGCGGTGGCACTGATCGCCACCCAGGTCCTGGAGTACATCCGGGACGGCCGGCGGGTGGCCGAGCTCATGGACCTCGGGCGCAAGCTCCTCGGGCGCCGCCAGGTCATGCCCGGCATCCCCGAGCTGGTGAGCGAGGTCCAGGTGGAGGGTACCTTTCCGGACGGCACCAAGCTCGTCACCGTCCACCACCCGATCGCCTCGCGCGACGGCGATCTGGCACTGGCGCTGTACGGTTCCTTCCTCCCCGTGCCGGATCTCTCCGTGTTCGGGGAGGTCACCGCCGCGGCGGCGGAGGAGGAGCGGCCGGGCGAGGTGTTCCCCGCGCCGGGCGAGATCGTGCTCAACGAGGGGCGGCAGGCGGTTTCGCTCAAGGTGACCAACCTGGCCGATCGACCCATCCAGGTGGGCAGCCACTACCACCTGGTCGAGGCCAACCCCTACCTGCGTTTCGATCGAGGGCGTGCCTACGGCAAGCGGCTGGACGTGCCCGCCGGCATGGCGGTCCGGTTCGAGCCCGGCGAGACGCGGACGGTGCAGGTGGTGGACATCGCCGGGGGCCGGGTCATCCGCGGCGGCAACGCCCTGGCCACCGGTCCGGTCTCGGAGGAGGGTCGCCGCCGCGCGCTGGAGGCTGCCAAGGCGCGGGGGTTCGCGCACCAGGACGAGGAGGCCTAGACATGGCCCGCACCATGGAGCGGCAGCAGTATGCGCAGGTCTACGGCCCGACCGTGGGGGATCGTGTCCGGCTGGGCGACACCGCCCTCGTGGCCGAGGTCGAGGAGGATCTCACCGTCTACGGGGACGAGTGCGTGTTCGGAGGGGGCAAGGTGCTCCGCGATGGGATGGGGCAGGCCGCCGGCGTATCCGACGAGCTGGCCCTCGACCTGGTCATCACCAACGCGCTGGTGATCGACTTCGGCGGCGTCTTCAAGGCCGACGTGGGGGTGAAGGGCGGGCGCATCGCCGGCATCGGCAAGGCAGGGAACCCCGAGGTCATGGCCGGGGTGAACCCGAGCATGATCGTCGGCCCGGCCACGGAGTGCATCGCCGGGGAGGGGATGATCCTCACCGCCGGTGCGATCGACACCCATATCCACTTCATCAGCCCGCAGCAGGCGATCGAGGCGCTGGCGAGCGGGGTGACCACCATGGTCGGTGGCGGTACCGGGCCGGCCACCGGCACCAACGCCACCACCTGCACACCGGGCGCGCGCCATGCCCGGCTCATGCTCCAGGCACTCGATTCGCTTCCGGTCAACGTAGGCCTATTGGGCAAGGGGAACGCCGCCCGTTCGGAGGGGCTCGAGGAGCAGATCCGGGCCGGCTGCGTGGGGCTCAAGCTGCACGAGGACTGGGGGACCACGCCGGCGGCCATCGATGCCTGCCTGGCGGTGGCCGAGGCGTACGACGTGCAGGTGGCCATCCACACGGACACCCTCAACGAGTCGGGCTGCGCCGAGCACACCATCGCCGCCTTCGCCGGCCGGACCATCCACTCCTTCCACACCGAGGGAGCCGGCGGCGGGCATGCTCCGGACATCATCCGGGTGTGCGGTGAGCCCAACGTGCTCCCCTCCTCCACCAACCCCACCCGGCCCTTCACGGTCAACACGCTCGACGAGCATCTGGACATGCTGCTCGTCTGCCACCACCTCGACCCCTCACTCCCCGAGGACCTGGCATTCGCCGAGAGCCGGATCCGGGGTGAGACCATCGCCGCCGAGGACATCCTCCACGATCTGGGTGCCATCTCCATGATGAGCTCGGACTCGCAGGCCATGGGCCGGGTGGGCGAGGTGGTGACCCGCACCTGGCAGACCGCCGACAAGATGCGGCGTCAGCGCGGTCCCCTCCCCGGCGAGAAGGGCGCGAGCGACAACCTCCGCATCCGCCGCTACCTGGCCAAGTACACGGTCAACCCGGCCATCACCCACGGCATGGCCCACCTCATCGGCTCGGTGGAGGTGGGGAAGCTCGCCGACCTGGTGCTGTGGCGCCCGGCGCTCTTCGGTGCCAAGCCGGAGCTGGTCATCAAGGGCGGGTTCATCGCCTGGGGACAGATGGGTGATCCCAACGCCTCCATCCCCACCCCCCAGCCCGTCGCCATGCGCCCGATGTTCGGGGCCTTCGGGCGCGCCACCGGCTCGACCAGCATCGCCTTCGTCTCCCGGCTGGCCATGGAGAACGGTGCCGTCCACGGCTACGGCCTGGCGAAGCAGCTGGAGGCAGTGCGGGGGTGCCGCGGGCTCCAGAAGCGCAACATGAAGCTGAACGATGCCCTGCCCCGCATCGAGGTCGACCCGGAAACCTACGAGGTGCGTGCCGATGGCGTGCTCCTCCGCTGCGATCCGGCACAGCGCCTACCGCTGGCGCAGCGCTACTTCCTTTTCTAGGCGATGCGCCCGTGACTCCCTGGATGGTCTTGCAGCTCGCCGACTCGGCCCTCCCCGCGGGCGGCTTCGCCCACTCTGGCGGGGTGGAGGCGGCCGTGCAGCTCGGGCGAGTGCGGGGGCCGGAGGACTTGGCCGATTTCTTGGACGAGGTGGTGTGGAACCTCGCCACCTCGGCCCTCCCCTTCGTCACCGCGGCGGTCCGCCGGCCCTCGGGCCTTCCCGCCCTGGATCGCCGCTGCGACGCCAGCCTTCCCAGCCAGATCGCGAACCGGGCCAGCCGCGCGCAGGGACGCGCCTTCTTGCGGGCCGCGGCTGCGGCCTTCGGGGACGCGCTGGCTCCCCTCGGGGAGGAGGTCCAGCAGCTCCACCTCCCCGGCCACCTGGCCCCGGTGTTCGGGGCGGTGCTGGGCCGGCTCGGAGCGGCCGAGGGCGAGGCGCGGCGGCTGTTCCTGTTCCAGGGCGTCCGCGGGGCGGCCTCGGCCGCGGTCCGGCTCGGAGTGATCGGTCCGCTCGAGGCCCAGGCCCTTCTCTCCGCAGCGGCCGCGGCCGCGGAGCGCGCGCTCCAGGCCACCGCCGGGGTCGCCCCGGAGCAGGCGTCGAGCAGCGCGCCGCTGGTCGACCTCTTGCAGGGATACCAGGAGCGTCTCTACTCCAGGCTCTTCCAGAGCTAGCACCCGAGCGTCGGCCCGGACCGAAGGAGGACTGAACGTGAATCACCCATACCCCGACCACCGCCCCGGCCTGCCGGGCCTTCGCCTCCATGGTGGCCACGAGCACCCCAGGGGCCCGGGAGCATTCGCCGCCCGTGACCGGACCAGGCGGCGCGACCTCGAGCGGCGAGCCTTCACGGTCGGCGTGGGCGGCCCGGTGGGGAGCGGCAAGACGGCGCTCGTGCTGGAGCTGTGCCGGATGCTGCGCGACTCGCTCTCCCTGGCGGTGGTGACCAACGACATCTTCACCCGGGAGGACGCCGAATTCCTGACCCGCAATCGTGCCCTGCCCGCCGACCGGATCCGTGCGGTGGAGACGGGCGGCTGTCCGCATGCTGCCATCCGCGAGGACATCACCGCCAACCTCCTGGCCCTCGAAGCGCTCACCGAGCTCCACCACCCCGAGCTGCTCTTCTGCGAATCCGGGGGTGACAACCTGGCGGCGCACTTCAGTCGGGAGCTGGCCGACTACACCGTCTACGTCATCGACGTCGCGGGCGGGGACAAGGTCCCGCGCAAGGGCGGCCCGGGGATCACCCAGTCCGATCTCTTGGTGGTGAACAAGACCGACCTCGCCACGGCGGTGGGCGCCGACCTCGAGGTGATGGCGCGCGACGCGGCCCGGATGCGGGGGGAGGGGCCGGTGGTGTTCGCGCAGGTGACCCGGGCCGTGGGGGTCGATCTTGTCGCGGGTCACCTCCTCCATGCCCTGCAGCATGCGACCGGGAGGCCGCACGGGGACTGATGTGCATCGCCCGAACGGGGCATCCCTTGGTCGGTCGGGCTAAAGGAGCCCGCGCCAGCGTGCCGATGTCAAGCTGCGAGCCGGAAAACGGCTCGCGCGATGGCGGCGCGGTCCGCCCGACTTGGCCATGACCGATCGACAACGTTCGATGCTGCAGCACGATGCGCGCCTCGCCCGGACGCTGCACGCTCGGGCGCTCCTGCTCGCCGCGCTGGCCGAGGCTGCCGGGGAGCTGGATCGTGCGGAGGAGCTGCACGCGGACGCCGCCCGTCTGCTGGTGGAGGCCGAGCAGGCCGAGGATGCGATCGTGGCGAAGAACCCCGGCGGCCCGCATCCGCCGCACGGGCGCAGGGCCGGGTGAGGCGCCAGCGGAAGGTCAGCTGAACCCGAGCACCGGGTGGGGCCGGTAGGGCTCCTCCAGCGAGCGGATCTCCTCGGCGCCGAGCTTGAGCGAGAGGGCGGCGACGGCGTCGGCCAGGTGGCCGGGCTTGGTCGCCCCCACGATGGGGGCGGTGACATAGGGCTTGCCGAGCATCCAGGCAAGTGCCACCTGCGCTCGCGGCACGTTGCGCCGGGCTGCGACCTCGCCGACGCGCTCGACCACGGGCCGGTCAAGATCCTCGGTCCGCTGGTACATGGAGTTCCCGAACCGATCGGTCTGGGAGCGCTGGGTGGCCTCGGCGCCCCAGGGCCGGGCCAGCCTTCCCCGGGCGAGCGGGCTCCAGGGGAGGATGCCGATTCCCTCGGCCTGGCAGAGGCCGACCATCTCCCGCTCCTCCTCGCGGTAGAGGAGGTTGTAGTGATTCTGCATGGAAACGAAGCGTGAAGAGCCGCGCCGGTCGGCGAGGTAGAGCGACTTGGCGAACTGCCAGGCGTACATCGACGAGGCGCCGATGTAACGCACCCGGCCCGACTTGACCGCATCATGCAGCGCCTCGAGCGTCTCCTCGATGGGGGTCTCGTGGTCCCAGCGGTGGATCTGGTACAGGTCGACGTAGTCGGTCTCCAGACGCCGCAGGCTCTGGTCGAGCTCGTGGAGGATGGCCTTGCGGGAGAGGCCGCGGCCGTTGGGCTCGTCGCGCATGACCCCGTGGACCTTGGTGGCCACCACCACCGCTTCGCGGCGTACGTTTCGCCGGAGGAAGCGTCCCAGCACCTCCTCGCTGGCGCCGCTCGAGTACACGTTGGCCGTGTCGAAGAAGTTGATCCCCAGGTCGAGCGCCTGGCGCAGGAATGGCTGGCTGTCCTGCTCCCCGAGCGCCCAGGCGTGCCGGCCGCCCAGGGTCTCTCCGGGCGCGGGGGCACCGTAGCTCATGCACCCGAGGCAGATGCGCGAGACCTTCAGGCCCGTTCCACCGAGGTTCACGAATTCCATGAGGCCTCCATCCGGGGCGGCCGTCCGGCGGCCCACCCGCAGGTGGATACATCAGCAGCGGCGCCAGCGCACGCGCGAGAACGCCCGCTCTAATGCGACGGCGCCCCCGACGCGGTCCGCTCTCTCCGTCCAGCCCGCTCGATGGCGACGAGGAGGGCCAGGCTGCCGAGGCAAGCCGCGGCGACCTCGGCGACGCTCGCCGCCGGCGCGACGCGCTGCAGGAGGAGACCCTGAAGCGGGGGGAGCAACATGCCGCCCAGGCTGCTCGTGGCGATGATGACGCTCACCGCCCGGCTCGGGGCCGAGGGGAAGGCCTCCGTGCCGAGCACTACCACGGTCGGGAAGATGGGGCCGATGCTCGTCCCCATGACCACCGTCCCCAGGATGGTGAGGGGAACACTGCCGGCGCCGAGGAGAAGCGTGGTCGATCCGGCACAGGCCCCGAGGATGGCGATCCTCGCCAGGACGGGCGCGGTGAGCCGCGCGCCGGCGACCGCACCCAGGAGCCGCCCGCCGGTGAGGGCCAGCCAGTACCCCGACACCAACCAGGCGACGGCGCCCACGCCGAGTGAGGTGGTGCGCTCGACGTAGACGGTCGTCCACCCGCCCACGCCCATCTCCACTCCCACGCCGAGGAACAGGAGCAGGCTGAGGAACCACAGCACCGGACGCCGGTAGAGTGACCCGGGCTTGCCCCGGCGAGCTCCCTCGCTCGGGCCGGTGCTCGCCTGCAGCAACCAGCGGAAGCCCGCCGCCAGGGTGGCGAACCCGAGCGCTGCCGCGATCCAGAGGATGGGCATGGGCGTTCCCCAGGTTTCGAGGGCCAGGGTGGTGAGCAGCGGCGACATCACCGCGCCGGCCCCGAAGGCGAAGTGGAGCAGGTTCACGGCCGCTACCACGGCCCGGCCCTGGAAGACGGCGGGCACGAGCACGTTGGTGCTGACGTCCAGGGTGCCCTGGCCGGCCCCCGCCAGGAGCGCGCAGCCGAGAAGGGTCGGCAGCGTCGTGCTCACCGTGATCCCGAAGATGCCCAGGGCGACGAGCGCCACGCCGGCCAGGACCATGTTGCGAAGCCCGACGCGCTCGTTCAGCCATCCTCCGAAGACCTGCATGGAAAGCGCGCCGAGGAAGAGGGCGGTGAACAGGGCGCCGAGCGCATCGACGGGGAGGCCCAGCCGTGCCGCCAGTTGCGGCAGGAACGGACCGAGGGCTCCCGAGAGGATCCCCACGACGAAGAGGGAGGAGATAGAGATGGCCAGCGTGGTACGCGGGCTCGCCATGTGCGCCGCTCCTGCCCCGACCTCCGAACGGCGACCTGGAACCTGCACACCTGCAGGAGGCCCGACCACCCCGACGACGGTCTGGTGCGTTGTCGCCGGATGGTAGCCGATCTTGCCTCCTGGTGTGGAGTGGGCTTGCGCCGTAGCCACCTGGCCCTGCTCAGGTGACGATGCCCGGTGAACGACCGGTGACGCCCTTCCTTGGGGGGCGCGGCCCCGGCCCGCCCGGTGCACAGCTGCCGGCCTCTTCCATGTGGGAGCCCTCGGACGATCCGGGCCAGGGCCGAGCGATGGAGATCGATGTCGGCCGCTGGAGGAGGCGTGAGGCCGAGGCAGTGGCCAGCCTGCACCACCCCAACATCATCACCCTCTATGATTCTGTGACTAATAGTTCGAGTCAGTACCTGGTCCTCGAGCTGCTCGGCGGCGAGCTGGTCGGGCTCGAGGAGGCGGCCCGTCGCTTGCGGCCCCGCCGATGGGCAAGGCGGATCGCACCGCGGTTCGGCCGGAGCGGGTCGCAAGGGCGGCGGTGGGAGCGGAGGGGGGCGCCGCGGATCGCTGGCGAGCTCCGGTAGGCTCGAAGCTGGGGGGGAAAGGCCGGGCGTTCTTAGGCGGGTTCGCCCGTTCCGCCCCTCCTTCGAGGTGGGCGCGCGTCCCCACCGGCCATCGGTCGCCCGCCCTTCCGCGAACCATCGCAACCCGGCCCAGGGGCCCGCCCCGCGAACCGCTTGCCCAGCAGCGGCCCGGGGAGTTAAGGCCCTCCGGGAGAGACGGAGCGAGCAGGCACTCCCAAGCCTGACCAAGCGAACCGAAGAACGAACAGCGTGGATCGCTATCACCGCCCTCGCCCACCGGAGCCGGCATGCCCCACCGCTATCTGGACCCGAGTCGCCCCCCCGAGGAGCGCGCCCGCGACCTCCTGGCGCGGATGAGCCTGCCGGAGAAGCTGGCCCAGTTGCACGCGCTCTGGCTCATCCTCTCCGAGGACGGGGACCACCGCGCTCGCGCGGACGGATTCATCGGGGCCGGTGACCCGGACCGGGTGCGCGAGATGCTGGCGCAGGGACTGGGGCAGATCAGCCGGCCGCTGGGGAGCCACGTGGTCGAGCCCCGCCGGGGAGTTCGGGCGCTGAATCGCCTCCAGAAGTTCCTGCGCGAGGAAACGCGCCTCGGTATCCCGGCCATGTCGCACGAGGAGATGCTGGTCGGGCTGATGATCCAGGGCGCCACTCTCTTTCCCTCGGCGCTGGCCTACGGAGCCACCTGGAACCCGGCACTGGTGGAGGAGGCGGCCCGGTGGATCGGCCGCGAGGCGCGAAGCGTCGGATGTCACCAGGGACTGGCGCCGGTTCTCGACGTCTCCCGCGACGTGCGCTGGGGGCGCACCGAGGAGACGTTCGGCGAGGACCCTTACCTGGTCGGGAGGATGGGCATCGGCTTCGTGCGCGGGCTACAAGGGGAGAGCGGCGACCTGCTCGCGACGTTGAAGCACTTCGCCGGCCATTCGTTCGGCGAGGGTGCGCGCAACCACGCGCCCGTGCACCTGGGCTGGCGCGAGCTCAACGACGTCTTCCTCCTGCCGTTCGAGATGGTGGTGAAGCAGGGCAACGCCCGCGCCGTCATGCCGGCCTACCACGACATCGATGGCGAGCCGGTCCACGCCTCTCGCCATCTCCTCACCGAGGTGCTACGCGACCGGTGGGGTTTCGACGGACTCGTGGTCGCCGACTACATCGGGGTGACCCTCCTCCACGAGCACCATGCGGTGGCGGCGGACCGCGCCGAGGCGGCGGCGCTGGCCTTCGGGGCCGGGCTGGACCTGGAGCTCCCCGGCGCCGATTGCGTACCGAGCCTCCGGGAAGCGCTGGACCGAGGCCTCATCGCGCTCGAACGGATCGACGCCGCCGTGCTCCGCATCCTCGGGGAGAAGTTCCGGCTCGGGCTCTTCGAGCACCCCTACACCGACGAAGGCGCCATCGAGCTCCGCATGCCGGATGCGGTCGAGGTCGCCCGGGAGGTCGCGCGGGAGTCCATTGTCGTGCTCGAGAACCGCGGTCTGCTCCCGCTGGATCCGGCCAGCGGGGATCGCGTGGCCGTGATCGGGCCCACCGCCGACGATCCGCTGGCCCTTCTCTCCGGCTACAGCTTCCCCGTGCACCTCATCCTCTCCGGCGAGGGCGGCGCGGGCGCAGAAGGCGTGGTGACCCCACGGGCAGCGCTGAGCCGAGCGCTGGGGGCGAAACGGGTGCGCTACGCCAGGGGATGCCACATCCTGGAGAAGCGCGAGGTGGGGGCACCCATCTTTCCCGGCGACGTCGATCGGGCCGCCCGGCAGGACCGAAGCTCGCCCCTGTCGCGCTCGACGGCGCTCATCCCGGAAGCGGTCGACTGCGCGCGGGACGCCGAGGTGGTCGTGGCCTGCGTCGGCGATCTCGCCGGGCTCTTCCAGACCGGAACGGTGGGCGAGGGCTCCGACACCGACTCGCTGGCACTTCCCGGCGTTCAGCAGCAGTTGCTCGAGGGACTCGTCGCGACCGGAAAGCCGGTGGTGGTGGTCTTGACCGGGGGTCGGCCCTACTCGCTCGGCGGCCTGGAGTCGAGGGTGGCGGCGTTCCTCTGGGCTTTCGCCGGCGGGCAGGAGGGCGGTACCGCCCTCGCGGAAGTGCTGACCGGGGCGGTGGAGCCATCCGGCCGGCTCACGGTGTCGTTCCCCAAGAGTGCCGGCGCAACCCCCTACTACTACGACCACAAGCTGAAGAGCGCCGGCACGCCGGTGGCGCTCCACTTCGGGAGCAGATATCCATTCGGGCACGGCCTTTCCTACACACGCCTTCACTATCGCGATCTGGTCGTCGGCCCGGGGACGGTCGACGTCGAGGGGGAGATCGGGGTTCGCTTCACGGTGGAGAACACCGGACCGCGGCCCGGCGTGGCCGTTCCGCAGCTCTACCTGCGGGACCTCTGGGCCTCGGTGGTGCGGCCAGTCCGAGAGCTGAAGGCCTTTGGACGGGTGGTGCTCGAGCCGGGGCAGGCGGTGCGGTTGGAGATGGTTCTCCCGGTGGACATGCTCTCCTTCACTGGTCGCGATGGTGACCGCGTCGTGGAACCGGGAGAGATCGAGCTCCTGGTCGGGCCCTCCAGCATGGAACTGCCACTGCGCGCCAGGGTGCGAGTACAGGGCGAGGCGCGCAGGCTCGGGACATCCTGGCGCATGACCAGCACCTGCCACGTGGTCGGCTGAGCGGCCTCCATCAGGGACGCGTCTGGCATCGACCGGATACCGCCCCGCCTGAGGGCGGTCGGTCAGCGGCGCAGGAGGGTCTTGTGCTCTCGTCTAGGACTCTGCGGGTTCGCCTTGCTCGGCCGGGCCCGTGTCCCCGACGCGGCCGAGGTCGACGGGTGGCCCCTGCATCGCCGCGCGGACGAACTCCAGCAGCTCGCGGCGCTTGAAGGGCTTGAACAGCACGGGAGCCGGCCACAGCGCCGCCCGGACCGTGGGCAGCGACAGGGCGGAGACGAAGAGGACGTGGATGGGGCCGTCGGCCTGTCGGCTCAGGGCGCGAGCCACTCCGAGGCCGCCGGCGTCCGGCAGGAAGACGTCGATCACCGCGACGTCGAACACCGCCACTCGAGACGCTTCCATTGCCGCCGTGCCGCTCGTGGCGGTGCTCACCCGGAATCCCTCGCGCAGCAGGCACTCGACCATGACTGCGAGCAGCGCCGAGTCATCCTCGACCAGCAATACCGAAGCCGATCGTTCCTGAGAGACGCTCATGGGACACCTCCAGCGTTCTGGGGCACAACGGCCGAGCACCGGTTCGATTCCTGGGCCCGCTGTGGCGGGACCGGTCCTCGTGCCAGCGCCGTGCCATGAGCGGCGGCCAAGAGAACGTTTTTGGTCCCATCCCGTACGTGCGGTAGCCGCTGGAACAGCGACGAAAAGGTCTGGGGTGGGCGTGACCGGCATAGGTTCGTCGGCGTCGGCGCCCCATGCATGCTGCCAGAAAGGCGGCGCAGCATCGGAGGCGTGCCTTCCTGGCAAACCGACGTGTGGTCGAGTCGCAAACGACCCACCTTGGACCAGCGCGGCCCGGGTGCGCGGTCGATCATGAACGGCAGGAGTCGCTGGCATGTGCGAGCCAGCCGAGGAGGTTCTCGTGGCTCACGTTTCCACCGGCATGGACACGACCGTCCCACCCGAGACGGTTATCGGCGCGCTCACGGACTTCTCCGAGGCGCGGCTCGCGCTCTGGCCGAACATCGACCGCAAGTACTACCAGGTCCACCAGGTCGCGGGGACCTCTGCGGAGGTGACAGAAGGCTCACGGGGGATCTGGGAGCGGACCCATTACGACTGGTCCCAGCCCGGCACGGTCCGCATCGACGTGCAGGACTCGAACGCGTTCCGTCCGGGCAGCTACTGGATCTACTCGGTAAGGCCCAGGCCGGGCGGGGGCAGCCACGTCCACCTGGAGTTCCTGCGAAGGCCGCGGAACGCGAGAGGGCTTCTCGTTAGCGCACTCCTCAGCGTCGCGGGCGAGAAGATCTTCGGTGATTTTCTCGGCGAGACGCTCCACCGCCTGGAGCGACGCTCGCCCGCCGCCGGGGGATCGGATCTCTCCGCCCGCCGGCCCGGGCTAGACAGGGGCCCGCCCCAGACCCCACCGAGCTAGCGTGCGTGCCGCCGGGGCTTCACTCGGTGGAGACCGACCGGGCCAACGCCGCCCTGAGCGAGGCCCGCCGCCCGATGAGTCACGCGCTCATCGTTCTGCGCCCACGCCGATGGGGGGCGGGGCCATCGAGACGATCCTCGAGAACAGCTGGCGAAACTCGTCGGCCACGTCGGCCGCTCCGAAAGCCGGAGCCTGGTGGGCGGCGAACGCGTCATGGACGGCCCCCCAGTCCTCGGGGGTGAGCACCCGCTGGGCGACCGGCAACACCTCCTCCTCCTCCCTGCGCATGTGCGCCCAGTGAAAGTCGGCGTAGGCTCGGACCTGGCGCTCGAGGGACTCGGCCGCGCCTGGGAGGTTCGCCTCCAGCCGGTCGAGGGCTTTCGCGAGCTCGGAGAGGCGGGCCTCCCCCCCGGCGTGCTCGGCTGCGAGCTGGGCGATGGCGCTGTCGGCTTCGCGAGTTCGCAGCCTGAGCCGGGTGAAGAGGGTGCGATCCTCGGCCGGGTGGTGGAGCCTCTCGGGGTAAGCACGGATGTAGTGGAGCATGGCTCGCAGGAGCGGCAGGTCCGGCGTCCTTCCCCTCGCCAGCGCCTCTCCGACGAGGAACTCGAGGCCGTGGAGTACGGCCCCTAGCGAGCGGTGCTCGTCCTCGATGGCGGCGATGGCGCGGTGACGCATCATGGCAGGAAATCCCCGGCGAGGAGTTGGTCCCCTTCGCGGCGGACCGGGAAGGGAGCGAGGCCGACCTCGCCACACGGTCCGTCCACGCAGCCTCCGTCCTCGAAGCGGAAGGTGGCATTGTGGTGGGCGCAGACCACCAGGGTCCGCTCGACGGTGACGAAGCGCTGAGGGTGGTAGTGGAGAGGGAGCGAGAAGTGTGGGCAGAGGTTGCGGTAGCCGTAGACATCGTCGCCGCGCCGAAGGAGGAGCACCCGGAAGGCCTCGCGCCCTTCCCCGAAAGCGACCTCGCGTCCGCCGCCATCGGGGACCTCGCTGATGCTGCACAGTGGCGTGCCGGCCGGCGGTGCGAGCGGATGGCGCGGCGCGCTCAAGCGGATCTCCGGGGATCGCCCAGGCCGCAGTGCCAGGCTCGCACCTCCAGGGCTTGGAAGACCCCGGCGCGTACGTACGGGTCGTCGGCCAGAAAGGCGCGAACGTCCTCGAGACGCTCGGCCTCGACGACCAGCATGGTGCCGTTCATCTCGCTCGATCCCTCGGTGAGCGTGGGGCCGCCGAGCCATACCCGGACCGGGTGGAGCCCCGGCTGTCGGAGGTGGGTGCGGTGTGCGGCGCGGGCCGCCTGCCGGACCTGGGGCTGGCCCGGCCGATCAGTGCCGAAGACGACGAAGAGCACGGAGGTCACCTTTGGGCCGCGGGGAGGGGCTCCAGCACGAAGTCACGCTCCAGCCGGTAGCGCGGCGATTCGCTCGGCTCTGCGCCCTCCTCGTGCAGCTTCACCACCAGCGACTCCTTCACGCCGAAGACGGCGTCCGAATCCAGATAGGGATCGCCCTCGCTGAAGAGCTCGGTCACGACCGGCTTGTGGCCAGGAGCGGAGACGATGAAGTGGATGTGCGCGGGGCGGTAGGGGTGGCGCCCCAGGCGAAGGAGGAGCTTGCCCACGGGTCCGTCGGTGGGGATGGAGTAGCTCACCGGGGCGCGTGTCCGGAAGACGAACCGACCCTCGCCGTCGGCCCGCAGCCGGCCACAGAGGTCGAACTTCGGCGCATTGCGGTCTTGCATGTGGTAGAGGCCGTTGGCCGCGGTCTGCCAGACGTCGAGCAAGGCGTCCGGCAGCGGCCGCCCGCTCGTGTCCTTCACCCGCCCCGAGACCGAGACCCGCGGCCCCTCGGTCCCGCCCAGGTCGGCGCCGGCGGGCCGCTCCGGTGCGCCCTCCATGTAGAACGGACCGAGTACGCTGCTCTCGGTGGCACCGGGCGGTTTGCGATTGTTGACCGCGTCCACCAGAATGGTCGCGCCCAGCGTGTCGGAGAGCAGGATGAACTCCTGCCGCTGTGCGTCGCACAACTGGCCCGTCTCGGTGAGAAAACGGATTCCCTCGAGCCACTCCTCCGGGGTGGGCTCCACCTCTCGCAGGAAGGCGTGCAGATGGCGCACCAGGCTCTCCATCACCTGGCGTAGGCGGGGGTCCTCACAGTGGCAGAGCGCCCCCAGGACCGCCTCCGTCACGTTCGCCTCGGTCAGGTTCCGCATCTGTTCCTCTGCGGCTCGTTCAGGCCCGCTCCAAGAGCGTCGCGATTGCCTGGCCCTCGCCGAGGGCGGTCGCGCTCACCGCGTAGCGCCCACCACGGCGGACCAGTTCCCGCGCCGCGCCGAGCAAGAGATGTGCATGTCCGGCCCCCGGCGTCCCGAGGCCCTCGTCCAGGTGGTAGACCGTCACGTCCTGGGGCCAGATTCCGACTCTGGCCAAGAGGCGCTCCACCGCCCCGGTGGTGGCTCCCCGGCCCACGGCCGGCGCGATCGTCGTCCCCACCACACGGGCGAGCGGCCGCAGGCCATGGCGGAGAGAGCCGCGTTCGCTCGCCAGGACGAGGGCGCAGGCCACCGGGGGAAGCCCGGGCGGCACGATCACCGCGAGTACCAGGTCGGCCTCGCCGGATTTGATGGCTCGTGCCGCCACCGCCACCACGTCGAGCCCGGAACCTGTTCCGCGTCGCACGGTGACGGCAGCGCTCCCCGCCGGGAGCACGGTGCCGAGGGCAGCAACAACCTCCCCGTCCACCGCATCGGTGAGCCCCATCACCACGTCGTCCAGCTCGGCCAGGGCGAGCGTCCCCAGCCGGGCCACCAAGGCGCGAAGCGCAAGGGCCACGGCCCCTGCCGCGGCCGTGGTGCCAGGCGCCGCCTCCACCCGCTCGCCATCGCACAGGAAGGCCTCGCTCACCTTTGGGCCTCCGGGGCGGGCGGGGGGGGCCCAACCAGACGACGCCGTACCGGGAAGAGGTGCACGTCGAAGCGGGCCACCGCCCAGCCCCATAGCCCCTGTCGGGCGCGGAGCATGA
>Ga0335071_10001524_pt1 | contig 24995 bp, 26 predicted proteins | sample Lox_Sample_15_FD_206724 | JGI IMG/M metagenome (GOLD analysis project Ga0335071, IMG submission 206724) | Soil microbial communities from Loxahatchee National Wildlife Refuge, Florida, United States - Lox_Sample_1.5 | ecosystem: Environmental > Terrestrial > Soil > Wetlands | place: USA...
CCCCGAGAGGATCCGACCTCGGCAGATCCCTACCGCACGAGGGTGGGGCTACCGTCCAGGTTGGTCGACCTCGACACGCCCGGATCGCTCCGGTCCGGGGACGTCGCGGCAGAGGATTCATCCGGGGCGCTCGCCGGCCAGCCGACGATGACCAGGAACACGTCGAGCACGAACAGCGCGACGGCGATGTCATTGAAGAGCGCGGCCGGGTGACTATCCGGCCAGAGCTGGTTGGCCGCCCAGAAGAGGAAGGCAACGGCAAGCATGACCGCCTTGAGGACCTCCCGGGGCGCAGGACGGTGGGTGACCTTGTAGGCGAGATAGGCCAAGGCGATCAACGCCAGCGGAAGGGCGCCGAGAACCTCATGAGACCCGGGAGGGAATCGCTCCGGAAAGGCGTCCCGGGCAAGGAGCACGGCGACGGCCACAAGTGTGATCGCGCCGAGGATCAAGGGAATCGCCCGGCGGGCACGGTCAAGGCGGTGCATGGAGGGGAGATATGCTGCCGAGACACCCGCCGCTCAGGGTTGCCCGGCAGGGATCTCGACGGTGACGAGGAGCGGGTACCCGGCGGTCGGCGTCGAGCTCCTCTCCTTGGCCGCGAGGTCTCGAGAACGGGGATGGGCCCCTCAGATCGGCCAGGCCGGCCGCGGCCTTCGCACGAGGAGGCCGGGAGCGGCTAGGCGTCCGTCGTCTCCGACAGCATCCTCCGCCTGAGCGCGGCCCGGAACGCCTCGGGATTCGGCTCCCTTGCGCCGTTCTCGCCGAGCACCCGCACTCTCGCCCGCCGGAGCATCCCCAGCTGGGGATGCTCGAGCAGCGCTCGGGCGACCCGTTGCAGATCGCCGAGCGTCCGGGCGAGCCCGCCCGCGTCGCAGCCAGCCACGTGCGGGACGTGGAGCGTCCTGTAAGCCCACTGCCAGTGCGGTGGCGAGCCGCTGCCCCCGACCTTGACGAGCGTGGTCGCCAGGATGGCGTCCCAGGGCGAGGCGAACTCGATGCGCGCCTCTCCATCGACCTCGCAGTCGGGGCCCGGCTGGTGGCCGTCGCAGCCCTGGATCACCTTGCAGTCGAGGAGGCAGAGGGCGCGCACGAGCAGCGCTACGCCGAGGTCGAGGCCTTTCCCCTCCGCCACGACCGGCGACGGTCGCCAGCGGCCGCGGGTCCGGAACTGGCTCCAGCTGTCCTCCGAGGTGGAGAGGAAGGCGCAACCCGCGTGCTCCACGGCGATCACGGACCGGGCCGCCAGGAGCCATGGATCGCCGCCTTCAAGGCCCTGCTCCGGAGCGTCGCCGCCCCCGCTCCCGGGGGATTCCGACCCGTCGGGACGCAGGACCCGCCCGTCCGTGGCGAGGTCGAGGATCCCCTTCAGCGCTGCTCGGTCGGACGGGTGGTCCAGGATGACCCTCAACCGACCCGACTCGATGCGTGCGTGAAAGCCGCGCAGCAGGAGAGCCTCCGCGAGCAGCTCTCGAGGCGAGAGGTAGCTCCCCCGTGTTTCGAGCCACAAAGTAGCCGCGTCCGTCATCCTGGCCAAGGTGGACCTCGCGAGCAGAGACTCCCGCCGCGCGCCACGGGGGAGCTACCACTTCTTCCATGGGGTTCCGATGACGGTGCCCACCGACGTCCGGCTCAGTGGAGCCGCCGCTGGGCCGCTTCACGCAGGAGGCGGACGGCCAAGTCGTGGTACGCTTTCTCGAGCGCAGGGCGGCGTTGGCCGTCCAGCTCGTCGAAGATCGCGATGTCGTGGACGGTGCCGTCCGGCTCGACGTGGCCCCTGATGGCGTACCAGAGCCACTTGTGCGCCCAGGCGTGGAACCGGTTGGCGTGGGTCTCGATGAGCATGGAGCCGCAAGCGTAGAGCGGTCCAGCGCCCTTGCCAACCACGACCGTCCGCCGACACCACGCGGGCCCCGCCAAGCGGGGGGTGCCTGAACCTCTGCGCCGTGGGGGGCGGGCCGCTCACAGCGTCCGTGGGTGCTTGCGCGACCGCGAGGCCGGTCAGTGCCAGCCGATAGGGGCTCGCCGAGGTCGATGTGCACCTGCTTGGCTCCCGGTAGTCCTCGAGCCCCCACCCTCCGAGATCGCGGCCGAAGCCGGACTGCTTGTAGCCGCCCCAGGGCGCCTCGACGTAGGTGGGCTGCATGTGGTTGACCCAGACCATGCCGGTTCTCAGCAACCCGACCACGCGGATGGCGTGGTTCAGGTCGTGGGTCCAGAATGCCGCGGCCAGGCCTCAGGGAGCTCCTTGGCCGGCCAGACGGCGTCGCGCTCGTCCTCGAAGGCCATGACCGCCACCACCGGCTCGAAGATCTCCTCGCTGGCGATCCGTGCCGTGTTGGCAACCTCGGCGAAGACGGTCGGCTGCACCCAAGAGCCGCGCTCGAAGCCCGGGCGCGGCTCCGCCGCAGACGAGCCTTCCCCCCGCTCGCCCGGCTCGATGGGGCCGAGGACGCGGTCATGTTGCTTCTGGCTCAACAGCCGCCCCTGTTGGTGGACCGTTGGACGAAGCGGCCGTCCAGCTCCTGCCGGTGGGTCCTGATGGAGCCGGGCACTTCCTCGCCCCCGTCACCGGGTTCGTTGCCCAACTCCTCCCAGTCTATTGTATGAAGCGAGCGTCGAAGAGGATGACCCGACCCGAGGAGGGTCGGGGCGCGGGACTCCCAGGCGCCCCGGCGCCGCACCCACCACCCGAAGGCCTGCCATGACCCCCGTCCCCCCCGCCCAGGCGATGCGCGACGTCATCGAGTCCGACCGGGCGCACGTCTGGCACCACCTGGTGCAGCACAAGCCCTTCGAGACGGTCGATCCCCGCGTCTACGTGGAGGGCAAGGGCATGCTGCTGCGGGACGCGGCCGGCCGCGAGTACCTGGACGCGGTGTCGGGCGGCGTCTGGACCGTCAACGTCGGCTACGGCCGAGAGAGCATCGCCAACGCGGTCCGCGACCAGCTGGTCCGGATGAACTACTTCGTGAACGCCGCCGGCTCCGTCCCCGGCGCGCTGTTCGCCCGCCGCCTCGTCGAGAAGATGCCCGGCATGAGCCGCGTCTACTACGGCAACTCGGGCTCGGAGGCCAACGAGAAGGCCTTCAAGATGGTGCGCCAGATCGCCCACCGGCACCACGGGGGGCGCAAGTACAAGATCCTGTACCGCGAGCGGGACTACCACGGCACCACTCTCGGGGCGCTCTCGGCCGGTGGTCATCCGCAGCGCAATGCGCAGTACGGCCCGCTGGCGCCGGGGTTCGTCGAGGTCCCCCACTGCCTGGAGTACCGCAGCCAGTACGGCCAGATCGATCACTACGGTGAGCGCGCGGCGGATGCGATCGAGGAGGTGATCCTCCGCGAGGGGCCGGACACGGTCGGCGCCATCTGCCTCGAGACCGTGACCGCGGGGGGCGGGGTGATCCCGCCGCCGACGGGCTACTGGGAGCGCGTACAGGAAATCTGCCGCCGCCACCAGATCCTGCTGCACCTCGACGAGGTCGTCTGCGGCGTCGGCCGGACCGGCGAGTGGTTCGGCTACCAGCGCTACGGGATCAAGCCCGACTTCGTCACCACGGCCAAGGGCCTCGCCTCCGGCTACGCCGCCATCGCCTGCACCATCACCACCGAGGCCGTCTTCGACCTCTTCAAGGATGACCCCGGCGATCCGCTCTGCTACTTCCGCGACGTCTCGACCTTTGGCGGCTGCGCCAGCGGTCCCGCTGCGGCGCTGGAGAACATGCGGATCATCGAGGACGAGCAGCTGCTCGCCAACACGCTGCGCATGGGGGATCGGCTGATCGGTAACCTGCGCGAGCTCCAGCAGCGGCACGCGGTGATCGGCGATGTGCGCGGCGTCGGGCTCTTCTGCGGCGCCGAGCTGGTGCGCGACCGGAAGACGCGCGAGCCCGTCGAGGAGAAGCTCGTCCAGGCGGTCGTCGCCGACTGCCTGGCGAGCGGGGTGATCATCGGCGCCACGAACCGTTCCCTGCCGGGGTTCAACAACACGCTCTGCCTGAGCCCGGCGCTCATCGCCACCGAGAGCGACATCGACCGGATCACGGGCGCCATCGACGCCGCGCTGGGGCGCGTGTTTCGCTGAGGCGCGCCGCCGCGGCCGCCGCAGGTCCTCAGCTTCCCGCGGGAGCCGTCCTCCCGGGAGGGCGGGGCACGGACCGGCCTCGCGGCCTTGAAGGCCACCTCTCCGCCGCTCTCGCGGTCCCGGGCCTGCCGGGCCGCCCCGGTCCGGCCGAGTCTCGAAGCGATCGGTCACGGCCTCCGGCGGCGGGCCCGATCCCGGGCGCCGCCACGCTCCCTTGGCCGCGAACGAGCTCCCGGAGCGGTGCCGAAGAGCGCGGGAGGGATCTACCCGGGCGGGGGGCGCTGGCAGGCCGTCTCTGCTCCCATCCTCCCCATCAAACACCCGAAACAATCAATTTGTGGTCTATTTAATCATTCAAGATGAACTATTTGTCTTGCGTAGTTCGAGCAGATGGGGATAGGTTGTGGCTGTTCTGATTGTTTGTGGCGTTGACGGTGCGTCGTCGAACTCCCCGCCGGGAGGGCAGACACGTGGCGCTCGTGGCGACGGTCGGATGCCCCTCCGGAAGGGGCGAGACGAAGGACGTCGCCGCGGCGCGCGAGGTCGCGAGGCGACCCGCCTCGCCGGCGGCGATCCCGCGGCCGAGCGCGGTCGAGGGGGGCCGTGGGGTCTGTGGGTGCGCAGAGCCGGGCCCGGCGGGACACTCTCGCGGGCACCGTCGCCCAGGCGGCCTGCCTCGGCCGCTGAGTGGGATCCGCGCCGCCCAGAGCGCCGGCGCGGTCGGCCTCGCGCTGCGCAACGCCCGGGAGTCGCTCGGGGCGGGCAGGGCGGCGGCGATGATCGGTTTCGGGGTCTCGAGCGCGCCTCCCCAGGCCGGCCCGCGGCATGGACCAAGGCCCTGGGGAAGCCGCCTTCCACGGGCCCGCCTCGGACCCGGTTCCAGTTCGCAGTTCCCACCCGCATAGGAGGAAGCATGGCGTCCGTTCAACGATCCCCGCGGAGCCCAGCCACTCGCTCGGATCCGGGCGAGGTCCTGCCATGACTCGGCCCCGACTCCAGATCGCGCTCGACAAGACCGATCTGCCCAGCGCGCTCGGTCCGCTGCAGAGGGCGGCGCCCAAGATCGACATCATCGAGTGCGGCACCGTCTTGATCCTCGCCGAGGGCCTGCGCGCCGTGCGCGAGATCCGCGCGCTCTTCCCGAACAAGGAGATCCTGGCCGACATTCGGATCGCCGAGGCCGGCAAGTTGCTCTCGCAGATGGCCTTCGCGGCAGGGGCCTCCCTCGTCTCGGTGGTGGCCGGAGCCTCCATGAGCACGGTGCGGCAGGTCTGTGCCGTGGCGGTCGTACACGGAGGTGAGGTCCAGGTGGAGCTTTCCGATGAGTGGTACGACCCGGCCAAGGCGCGCCAGTGGCGGGAGGCGGGCGTCCAGCACGTCATCGTCAAGCGGTCCCGCGATCGCGAGGCGGGAGGCGACCTCTCCTGGGGTCCCACGGACGTGGCTCGCGTCGATGAGCTCGCTGCCATGGGCTTCACCGTCACCATCACGGGTGGGGTCACCCCGGCCGACCTGGCGGCCTTCGCGAAGCGCCCGGTCGGCATCGTCATCGCCGGGCGATCCATCGTGGACGCGAAGGACCCGCTGGCGGCGGCCACCGAGATGCTGCGGGTCATCGGGGAGGTGTGGCCTCCATGATGCGGGCGGCCACCACGCATACGGCTCGCCTCGAAGGCGCTTCCCCCTGCTGGAAGGCAACGAAACCATGTCGATCACGGGAAGGGATGACGAGATGACCACCTACGATCTGGTTACGTTCGGTGAGGCACAGATCCGGCTCACGGTTCCCCGGGGCGACCGCCTCGCCACCTGCCGCGAGCTGCGGCTCAGCCCCGCCGGCTCCGAGGCCAACGTGGCCGGCCTGCTCTCGCAGCTGGGCCGGCGGACGGCCTTCGCGTCGGTCATCCCGCAAGGCGACCTGGCCCAGAGGTTCATCGAGGAGTACCGCGGCGTGGGCGTCGACCTGTCGCACTGCGTGCGCTGCGAGGGCCGGATGGCGCTCTACTTCATGGAGCCGGGCGATCCGCCGCTGCCTGCGAAGGTGACCTACGACCGCCTCCACACCAAGTTCCGGGAGATCTCGCCCGAGACGCTCGACTGGAAGGCCTTGCTCGACGCGCGGGTCCTGTTCGTGACGGGCATCACGGCGGCGCTCACCGAGCACACGGGGCGAACGGTCGCCTTCGCCGTCGAGGAGGCAAGCAAGCGCGGCGTCAAGGTCGCGCTCGACGTCAACTACCGGGCCCTGCTGTGGACGCCGGAGAGGGCCCGCTCCGTTCTGGAGCCGCTGCTCGACAAGGTCTCCATCCTGTTCTGCTCGCGCCTGGACGGTATCAAGGTCTTCGGCATGAAGGGCGACGGACCGGCCATCAACGCGGCCCTGCGCGAGAAGTACCACCTGGACCACGTGGTCTCCACCGACTCCACCGCGGGCTGCTACTACTCCGGCATCGAGGGCCAGAAGGTCTTTGCCGTCGAGCCGGTCCCGGTGACCGACCGACCGGGCGCCGGCGACGCGCTGGTCGGCGGGACCCTGCACGGGTACCTCGGCGACAGCGTCATGGAGGGCATCCACTACGGCCTGCGGACCTCGAAGCTGGCCCTCACCCACCACGGCGACCTGACCCACGTCTCGCCCAGTGAGCTTCAGATTCCTGCCACCACCGACATCCTTCGCTGACTCGCTCGGGCCACTCACTCGAAAGGAACTCGCATGATCCCCGCTCCTGCAGGCGCTGCCGGCATGACTGCCTTGCAGCAGATCGATTCCCGGCCACTCACCAAGAACCAGAAGAACCTCATCGTGCTTGCCGTGGTCGGGAACGTCTCTGAGTTCTTCGACATGTTCCTGATCGGCTTCGCCGTGAGCAGCCTGCTCAAGGATCCCCACTGGCACCTGCGGGGCAACGAGGCGGGCTGGATTCTCGCCATGTCCGGGCTCGGCACGGTGATCGGCGCCATCGCCTGGGGCCGTCTGGCCGACCGGATCGGCCGCAAGATGGCCTTCTTCTGGTGCGTACTCCTCTTCACCGTCTTCACCCTCGCTTCGGTGTTCACGCCGAACGATGGCTGGGTCATGCTCGCCATCCTCCGCATCTTCGTGGGCATGGGCGTCGGCGGCTTGAACATCTCCTCGATCCCCTACGTGCAGGAGTTCGTCCCCGCCAAGCAGCGCGGCCTGCTGTCCGGCCTGGCCTCGGTGTTCATCCCCTTCGGCCTCTTCCTCGGCTCGATGGCCCAGATGATCGTCGGCTCGAACTGGCGCCTGCTCATCGCCCTGGGCGTCATCCCCATCTTCCTGCTCATCTGGCTGCGCCTGGTGCCGGAGTCCCCGCGGTTCCTGCAGACCCGCGGTCGCACCGACGAGGCCCGCAAGGCACTTGCCTGGGCCCTGGAGCTGCCGGTCGAGCAGCTCGGCACCCTCCCCGAGGTTAAGGCCACGCAGTCGGCGTCCTACTCGGTCGTCTTCAGCAAGTACCTCAAGTCGCTGATCATCATCACCATCGGCTCGTTCTGCTTCATCCTCGGCTCGTCGGTCATTCAGTCCTGGGGCCAGTCCATCCTCGGCTCGGGCTACAAATTCGGCCCCGGCACGGTCGGCGCCCTGTTCATGGTGGTGTCGCTGGGCGATCTGCTCGGCCGCCTTTCGTCGGCATGGCTCGCCGACCGGATCGGGCGGCGCTGGACCATGTTCAGCTTCGGCCTGGTGGGTGCCCTCGGCCTGCTGCTGGCGTCCGCGTCGGTGCTGATCGCGAAGACCGCTCAGTGGGAGGCCTCCACCGCGGGATGGGTCTTCTTCGCTGGCATCCTCATCGCCATGACCTTCGGCGACGGCGCGTTCGGCGTGCTCAACGCCTTCGGGGCCGAGCAGTTCCCGAACGAGGCCCGCTCGACCGGCCTGGGCCTCGGCTACGGCATCGGCGCCAGTGCGAAGGTCTTCGGGCCGGCGCTTCTCGGCTCCCTGTTCGGGGCCAAGGTGACGCTCGACTCCATCTCGCCGGCCTTCACCCTGTTCGCGGTGCTGCTTGTCCTCGGCGGCATCACCTACCTGTTCGCCAGGGAGACCAAGGGCACGTCGCTCGACGCGATCTAGACGGCGCCTGCAGCGTCAGGCAGGCGCAAGGAGCAACCGTGAGCAAGATCGACGACATCACACGCGAGAAGTGGATTCTGGGTGCCTTCCCCGAGTGGGGCACGTGGCTGAACGAGGAGATCGACGCAACGCAGGTCGCGCCCGGGACGTTCAGCATGTGGTGGATCGGTTGCACCGGCATCTGGCTCAAGACCGAGAAGGGCACCAGCATCGCTACCGACCTATGGTTCGGCAACGGGAAGCGATCCCATAAGGTCAAGGAGATGGCGCCCTTCCACCAGATGCGAAACATGACAGGGGGGCGCGCGACGCAGCCGAACCTGCGCGCCGCTCCCATCGTGTTCGACCCGTTCGCAGTCACGCAGCTGGACGCCGTGCTGTCGACCCACATCCACCAGGACCACATCGATCCGTTCTTCGCGGCGGCCGTCCTGAAGAACTGCGCGCCGGATGTTCCCTTCATCGGGCCGCAGGGGTGTGCCGACATCTGGATGAAGTGGGGCGTCCCCGCCAAGCGGATCGAGGTCGTCCGCCCCGGCCAAACCGTCACCATCGGGGACGTGGAGATCGTCGTCCTCGAGTCGTTCGACCGAACCGTGCTCGTCACCGCGGGCGAGCCTCTTCAGGGCACGGTTCCCACCATGGACGACAAGGCCGTGAACTACCTGTTCAAGACTCCGGGCGGCAACCTCTACCACAGTGGCGACTCGCACTACTCCATCCGCTTCGCCAAGCACGGCAAGGAGCACAAGATCGATGTGGCGCTGGGCTCCTACGGCGAGAACCCGGTCGGCAACCAGGACAAGATGACCTCGGTCGATATCCTGCGCATGGCCGAGGCTCTCGGGACGAAGGTGGTCATCCCCTTCCACCACGACGTCTGGACCAACTTCAAGGCCGACCCGCTCGAGATCCTCCTGCTCTGGAACTACAAGAAGAACGTGCTCCAATACCAGTTCAAGCCGTTCCTCTGGGACGTCGGCGGGAAGTTCACCTACCCCGATGACGCCGACAAGATCCAGTACCACTACCGGCGCGGGTTCGAGGACGCGTTCACCGACGAGCAGAACGTGCCGTTTCCGTCGATCCTGTGACGGCCGCCCTGCGCTCGCCGTGCCTCGCTTCTATCGACCGGGGCACGGCGAGCAGCACCCGGAGGCCCTGTAGCCGGGGAAGACGCCCCGGGACGATCCCGGGGGACCCAATCGAGCCACGTGCCGGCACCGAGGAGATCGCAGGCCCCCTGGCGCGATCTCGGAACCAACCCGTCGAGCGTGGCTCGGGATGCGGGCTGGCCCGCAAAGGTGGCGAGGCCGAGAGCGCGACGTCGGCGACAGGGCGAGGGTGGCAGGGGAAGACCGGGCATCCGGACGTCGGGGGTGCCGCCGTGCGGAGGGCCCGCTCCCCTCAACCCGCAGGCGAGAGGAGCACCACCGGATCGCCAACGCGCACCAGGCCGGGGGCGACCACGCTGGCGTAGACCCGGCTCCAGCCGGGATGCAGGTCCTGGGAGATGCGCTCGAAGTCGCCGCCCCTGAAGCAGCCGGCGATCTTGCTGCACGGCTCGGTGTAGCTGGTGACGCGCAGGTGGGCCTCCCCGATGCGGAGCTCGGCGCCCGGCGCGAGAAGGTCCCACTCCACTCCCGAGAGCGTGAGGTTCTCGCCCGCGCAGCCGGGCGCGATGGGGTGTCCTTCGCCGCGCAGCGACTCGATCCGCTCGAGTCCGTACAGGCACACGGCCCTCGTCGGGCCGCCGTGGTGGCGCCAGCGTTGCAGGTCGCCGGACAGGCCCTGGGCGCCGACCTTCGCCTCGGGCACCGGCAGCTTCGGTACCCCGCCTCGCGATACGTTGATCGAGCTCACCACGGCGGAGGCCACGGCGAGGAGGTAGCGGGGCGAGAAGGCGTACGCCACCGCTTGGTGGCGTCAGGGTCGTCTGCCAACGGTCGGAGACGCCGCACCGGTGGCGTCGGCGCCAGCGCTCCCCGAGCTAGACCAGGGTCGCCCCGAGCAGGCGGCGAGCGCGCATCCGGGCTGGCCTGGGCGGAGGGGTCGCTGTGGGTCGGGCAGTACCAGGACCAGAAGATCCGCCGGATCGACCCCGAACCGGGCGCCATCCTGCGCACCATCGAGTCCAACCGCTTCGTCACCGGGGTCACCTGGGTAGACGGGGAGCTCTGGCACCGGACCTGGGAGGATGGGTCGGAGATCCGCCGGATCCATCCCGGGAGCGGAGAGGTCCTGGCTCGCCTGAACATGCCCGAGGGAGCCGGGGTCAGCGGCCTCGAGTCGGACGGAGCGGACGTTCTCTACGCCGGGGGAGGCGGGAGCGGCGTCGTCCGGGCCGTGCGGCGGCCCGGGCGACGGTCAGGGCGCTGACTCGAGCCAGAAATCCGGCCAGGCTGGGGCGGACGGCGCGAGGGCGAGCGACCGACGCAGGGCAAGGAAACGCGCCCGCCGCCCCGCTCTCACGACGACCCTTCCGCCACATGGTGGAACGGCCCCTCGTCCCCGCCTCGCGCAGGGCAGGGCCGAGGAGGTCCAGGGCCGGCGGGAGTACGCCATCCGCTCGTCGGAGGGCGGCAGTACCAGGTGGCTTCCGGCGAGCCCCTTCCGGGGGGCGGGCCGGGCCGTCAGGGCAGGAATCCCTCGGCCACCCCCTGCCGCAGGGCCTCGGCCAGGACGTCGAGGGACTCGCTGGTGTCGGAGCGCGTGGTCACCGACGTGGCGGTCTCGGAGCGCGAGTCCTTGCCGGCCAGGAACGGCAGGGGCCTGCGACCCAGCCGAAGGAGCCGCTCGTCGTAGAAGGCGCCCGGGGCGTGCTCGCGAAGACGCCGGCCCAGCTCGGCCATGTTGCCGGCGTGCGAGGGCTGCATGGCCGGCCCCAGGCAGGAGAATTCGAGCTCCTGCTCGGCCAGCGCGGCCGCGCGACCGTCGCGGAGGTAGAGGAGCAGGACCTGCTCGACCTCCTCGTTCGAGGTGCGGACCGTCCGCGAGGTGGTCCGGGAGTTCAGGAGCCCACCGGTGGCGATGGCCCGGACGGGCGAGAAGCCCCGCGACCGCTCCTCTCGTTCGACGTCGGTGCGCAGGGCGCGGCTTCCGCGGAGGAGGGCTGTCACCTCCGCCCAGGTGAACTGGAGGGTGTCGCCAGAACGGCTGGTGAAGGTTGCCCCGGCCATCCCCAGCATGAAGCGCCTCACCACCATGCGGTCTCGGTCGGTGGGGCAGGGTGCCTGGATGGCGAGCACGGTCAACCCGCCTCGCCGGAGCGCGCCGACGAGGGCGTCGGCCTGCTCGCCCTGCAGCCGCGCCAGGAGGGCGGGCGGCTCGGGCGCGAGCCGCATCCGCGCCTCGGCGAGCGGGAGGCCCGAGGCCTCGGCCAGGGCCGCCGCCGCTAGCTCGGCGCGTGCCGGGTGGCGGAGGAGCACCACCAGCTTCATGTCGCAAAGGTAGCAGAACGGGCGCCGCAGGGCTCGCCGCCCGCCGCGGTATCGAGGGGATGCCGCCACCGGTACTCCTGGCCCGGGCCATCGGGCGGAGCTAGAGTCGTCCCGCGACAGGAGGGGGAACGCGGTGGCCTTCGGGCCACGGAGGTGAGTCCCGTGAACTCTGGGTTCCTGCTGGTCCGGCTGCTCCTGGGCGGGTACCTCGCGGCGCACGGTGTCCAGAAGCTGTTCGGGTGGTTCGGCGGCCACGGGCTGGCCGGCACGGGGGGCTTCATGGAGACCCTCGGGTTCCGGCCTGGCAAGCTGTTTGCGCTGGCGGCGGGGCTCTGCGAGGGCCTGGGCGGCGTCCTGGTCGTCCTCGGTCTGCTGGGCCCGATCGGGCCAGCGCTCATCATCGTGGCGATGGTGGTGGCGATGGGCGCTGTGCACCTGAAGAACGGGTTCTTCGCCGCCAGCAACGGCGTGGAGATGCCTCTCGCATGGGCAACCTGCGCCGTGGCCGTCGCCTTCTACCCCGGCCGGTACTCGCTCGATACCGCCCTGGGCCTCGCCCTCAACGGGGCGTGGGTGGTCCGAATCACCATCGTCGTCGCGGTGCTGATCGCCTTGGGGAACCTCCTGTTGCGCAAGCCCGAGGCGCCTGCCAAGGCGGCGTGACACCAGGCCGCGGCGAGGGCTCACACGGTCTCGTCGCCCGCCCCCCGGTCGACGGGGAGCACCAGGCAGAGCATCCAGCCGCCGGCTCCCCGGGGGGAGATGCTCACCCTGGCGCCATGGCGGCGGAGCAGCTGGAAGGCCTGTGCCGCGGCCAGGCCCAGGCGGAGAGCCGGGCCTTCCGGCAGTCGAAGATCGAGCAGGCGCCGCTGCTCCTCGGGGGAGACGACAAGCGCCGGGTCCTCGACGATCACCGCCGGTCGCCCTTCGATGACCGCGTCGCGGACGGTGATCGGGGACGGCGGGCACGTCCGCGGCAAGCCCGCCGCGACCAGGAAGCGGAGCAGCTCGGTGAGGGCCGTCCGCAGCAGCGCATACGGGGCCCAGGCGGGCGGTGCCGGTGGGTCGTCCCGCTCCTGGCGCACCTCGGGGGCACCCGCCCCGGCGGGCGAGAGCTCGGCCAGGCTGGCGGCGATGGCGCCGCGCAGGTCCACCGGCCCGAACTCGCCCGGCGTGCCGGGGCCCACGACCTTCCGCAGGTCGTCGACCAGCCGCCCGATGCGGCGGGTGCCCTCGAGCGAGTCGTCGACCAGCTCGGCCAGGTCACCGGCCGCGGAGGCGCCGGCCGCCCCCGCCGCGCGGAGCGCCGCGGCGATCGCCGGCAGGCGCTCCCGCAGCGAGGCGAGGTTGGAGCGGAGGTAGGCGAGGGGGTTGCTGGCGTCCTCGGCGATGGACAGAGCCAGCCGCCCGGCCAGGGCCAGCTTCTCGGCCTCGAGCAGGCGCGCCTCGGTCCTGCGCAGCTGCGCCTTGACCCGGTAGCGCTCCAGCGCCAGTCCGACTTGACGGCCCAGGGCCGTTGCCAGGTCGAGGTCCCCCGCGGAGTAGGCGACGGGCCTGCACCGCCCCAGCATCAGCACGGCCGGCGTTTCGTGGTCTCCGATGCCTCCGTTGGCCAGGGGAAGCCAGGCGGCGACCTGGAGGCCGAGCTCCCGGAGCGCGGGATCCATCCCAGGGTCGTCGGCTGCGACCACCCTCGACACCGGTGCGCGCGTCCGCAACGCCTCGCGGAGGTGGCTGCCCTCGCCGGCGCTGGGCGTCCAGGTGGGGAGGTCCTCGGGGAGGCCGAGGGTGGCGACGGGTGAGAAGGCTCCGCCGGCCCCACCTTCGAGGAGGGCCACCACATCGGAGGCGAACAGCTCGGAGAGCGTGGCCAGCGCCCGGTCGAGGAGCGCGTGCAGGGGGATGTCCTCCGAGAGCACGGTGAGGAGCCGGGAGAAGCCGGTCGTGTCCCGGAGCGCGGCCCGCAGGGCGCCCAGCGATTCCGCGGCGGGTCCGGTCCTCTCCTGGGGCAGCACGGCCGGGTGGCTTGCGATCGACCGAGGCAAGGGGGTGGCTACAGGGCGAGGGCGGTCAGGGTGGCGTTGTGGGTGCCGAGGACGCCCGCGGTCCGGGCGAACTCGGCACAGCAGTAGAATCCGAAGGTGGGGACGGCGCCGGCCGCGTCCTGGAGGCGCCGCGGCTCCTCGCCGGCGCGCTCCCCCAGGATCCTCGAGCGCGCCGCGCAGCTGAAGGCGAGCAGAAGGGCGGCATCGGGGCGGACGGCCAGCGCCTCCGCGGCCACCTCGGGGACGACGGCCAGCAGCGAGTCGGGCGTGCCGGTCATGACCTGGACCGCGCAGCCGGGCGGCGGGAGGCAGCCCTGGATGGTCAGGTGGCCCTCGGCGCTCCGGGCGCGCGCGACCCGGATCACCGCCGTCCCGTCGGCCTGGCGCAGGCCGAACGGGTGGAGGACGGAGGTGTCCCAGAAGCGTTCCGGCGGGAGCGCTCCGGGCGCGAGGCCGAGCTGCTCCTCGTAGGCCGCCGCGGCGGAGCGCCCACCCAGCTCCATGATGGTCGTGCCCTGGGCGCGGGTGACGAGCATGGGGTTGCCGACCGGCCGAAAGCCGTGCCGGGTGACGGTGCCGAGGGGGAGATCGCTGGCGATCCAGAGGGCCACCGCCCCCTGCTCCAGGATCTGGTCGCCGTGAAAGACCAACGTCCGCAGGAACCTCTGCTCGTCGCCGGCGGCCCCCCCCACGAGCGCCACCCGGGGGCCGGTGACCCGGTAGGTGCCATGGACCAGCTCCTGCAGGTCTCCGAGCAACGAGTCCGCGAGCAGCACCAGCGCCGCGTGCGCGCTCGGCCCGGCCCGGTCGCGGCTGGTGCGAGCAAGCTGCTGGCCTGCCCGGTCCATGTCGTCGCGGACAAAGCTGGCCGAGGCGGCGCCGAATCGGTACGGCCCGGCGGTGGCGGCCAGGACCGCGACCCCGGCGCCGAAGCCCAGGTACTCCCCCAGGGCGAGCTCGCCCGAGGTCGTCGCCCCCACCAGCAGGGCAGGGCCGGTCACGGCGCGCACGCCGGCGAGCAGCGCGGCCAGGTCGTGACGGGGCGTGGTGAAGACGAGGACCAGCGCGGGCGGCTCGTCTCCCAGAGGGCCCATGGCCGAGGTCGCGGCCTGGCGACCCGCCTGGGACGAGCCCTGCAGCCGGCTCACGCCGGCGCCTACACGTAACCGCGCCGTGGGCATCGGCGTGTTCCCTCCTCGGGCGATACCAGAGCACCCCTGGGCCATGGCCGCAAGGCTCAGCGGCGGATGGCAGCCGCGGAGGTCGAGGGCCGGCACCCGACCGCGGATCGCCTGATGGCCTCGCGTTGCCCGGGCGGGCTCGGGTGGGGCCGCGCTCCCTCGCTCCGCCCGCCGCGCGCTGCACCCGGCTAGAATCGCCGAACCCGGGAGGAGCGATGGCACGCGACATCTTCACCGAGCCGGCGAAGGTCGACCTCGACACGCTCGCCAACCTGGGCCCGCTGGCGGCCATGGCCGGCACGTGGGAGGGAGGCGGGACCGACACCCATCCCGTGGAAGCAGGTGGCGAGGACGAGCCCTACCGCGAGCGGATGCTGTTCGAGCCCATCGATCCGCAGATGAACGGCCCCCAGGTCCTCTACGGCCTCCGGTACCACGTCCACGTCACCAAGCTCGACGAGGTGCTCACCTTCCACGACCAGGTCGGCTACTGGCTGTGGGAGCCGGCCACGCGGACCATCTTCCAGTCGGTGGCCATCCCCCGCGGACAGGTGGTGCTGGCGTCGGGGGTGGCCGATCCCTGGGCGCGTCAGTTCACCGTCAAGGCGCTGCTGGGATCGCCGGTGTCGGGGATCGTGTCTGCGCCGTTCTTGCACGAGAACTTCCAGACCCTCGAGTACTCCATCACCATCACCTTGGGCGGGGAGGGCAGGCTCGCCTACGAGCAGGACACGGTCCTCCAGGTGGCGGGGCGGCCCGAGCCCTTCCATCACCTGGACAAGAACGTTCTCCGCCAGGTCGCTCCGCCCCGGCCGAACCCGGCCGCCGGCCGGTAGCGATCCCGGGCCAGCCAACGGATGCCCGTTCTCGAGCAGGCCGGCCTGGCGGGAGAGCCGGGAGTGCGCCACAACCGGCTCGAAGCCGCCGCGGCGCAGAGGCACCGGACGGCCTCCCCTCGACCACCTCTCGATCAGCCTGGCCTCGTCCGCCTCGTCTCGCGGGCGGCAGCCCGTGCGTGGGCACATTGGCCGCAGTCGCGGGTGCGCCTGGACCGGGATGCTCGACCCGGGTGCTCGATCACCCGTGGTGCATGCCGACCATCCGCCCGTCTCGCCTCGGAATCGGATGGTGCTTCCCGTGCAGAAGGACCGGCCGGGCGAAGGAGCCCGGAGGTAGACCTCATGCCCACCTGGACGTCGGCCATCGCCGTAGGCCACCCCACCATCGACCAGCAGCACAAGGAGCTCTTCGCCCGCGCCGACCAGCTCCTCGAAGCGATGCACCAGGGCCGCGCGTCCGCGGAGCTGGCGGAGCTGTTCCAGTTCCTGGGAGGCTACGTGCGGGAGCACTTCGGGACCGAGGAGCGGCTCATGGCCGCCAAGGTGTACCCCGCCATGGCCGGCCACAAGGCGCAGCACGGAGAGTTCGTGAGGCGGCTCGAGGAGGACCTCGTGGCGTTCAGGGCCAAGGGTGCGACCGCGGCGGTGGTGCTCGACCTCAGCAGCCTCATCCGCGGCTGGCTGGTGAACCACATCTCCACCGTCGACGTTAAGCTCGCCGACTTCCTGAAGGCGAGGGAGCCGGTGGCGGGCGCCCGGAGCCCGTAGCCCCGCCCGGCGGGGCGGCGCGGGGCCGGGCGCAGGCACGGGGATCGAGGATCCGCGCGGGGAGGCCGGGCCACGCCAGGCGCGGGACCTGCCGCCCGAGGGGCAGCGACACGCGGGTAAGGCTCCACCGTCCTGGGTGGCGATCCGGCCGGCCCGTGGCCATCTCCGGCCGATGGCTCCTCCTGCCGATCCCGGTCACCGTGGGCCGACCTCAATCCCCGCCCGACCAGGTCCTCCACCGGGATCGCGGACCGGATGGCCGAGCACGGTCCGGTGGCGAGGGCGGGGTAAGGGGCCACCTGGCTCGAGCCCGGCTCCCGGCCTCTGGGCCTCCTCCGGCGCGTGGCATTGAGCACGCCCGGGCCCTGGGCCCGGTCGACACAGGCGCGGGGGCGGGCCTAGTAGCGCAGCCCCAGCAGGCCGAACCCCACCGCGTTGAGGACGGCGGCGACGCCGAACAGGGTCACCGGTACCATGGCCTTGGCCCGCAGGGTCCGGCGTTCGATGGCGAACTTGGCCGCCAGGAAGAACCACAGGTAGCCGAAGACGAAGATGAGGAGGAGGCCCAGCGGGCCCCGGTTCCAGAAGGAGTAGTCCCAGACCAGCAGGCCGCCGCGGTTGAGGAACGTCTCCACGACGACGCAGATGGCGGAGTAGAGCAGGGCCCAGAACCAGCGCTCGGGGACGCCGAGGATCTTGGCGGCCGGGTCGTCGGAGAGCGTCCGGTAGTAGATGATCCCCAGGAGGAGGAACAGGAACATGATCTCCGCGTTCCACCCCACCAGCGTGCGTAGCGCGGTCGGTCCGGGGACCAGCCAGAGGGCGCTGTAGCCGCTCAGCGCGAATATCCAGCCGTTCACCGTTTCGTTCACGAAGTCGGCGCAGAAGAGCGCCGCCCCGGCGATGACGCAGTCCCAGTTCCCGGTGCGCCGCGCGGCCCCGACCTCGTGCACGTAGATGAAGAAGAGCAGGGCCAGCAGGGGGACCACGTACCACTGGAGCGTGGTCCAGTCCCGCATGCCCACCAGGCAGCGCGCGGCCGCTTCGGTCATGGCGTCCTCCTCCGCCCCGGGAGGAGCATGCCACGGCCGAGGGGGTCTGCGGCTCAGGATCGCTTGGCACGGGCCTGGTGGGGCAGCGGGCAGGACAGATAGCCGTGCTTCTCGTCCCACTGCTGGTGGTACTCCTCGGCCTTCCAGAACCTGCCGGCCGGGGCGATCTCGGTGGTGATGGGGTCGGCGAGCCGCGCCTGGGCCTCCTTTCGCGAGGCCAGCGCCTGCTCCAGCTGCTGGGGGCCGAAGGTGAAGATGGCCGAGCGGTAGTTGCTGCCCACGTCCGGCCCCTGCCGGTCGCCCGAGGTCGGGTCGTGGGTCTTCCAGAAGAAGTCGAGCAACTGCCGGTAGGTCACCTGGTCGGGGTCGAACTCCACCAGCACCGCCTCGGTGTGTCCAGTGGTGTGGGTGCAGACATCCTCGTAGGTGGGATCGTCCTTGGTCCCGCCGGTGTAGCCGACCGCGGTCGCCACCACCCCCGGCACCTTGCGAAAGCGCTCCTCCACGCCCCAGAAGCAGCCCTGGGCGAAGATGGCCAGCTGGTGGTTCCCGGTGGGCAGCAGCGGGGTGCCGCGGCCCGCGTGGCCGGGGTCCTTGCCGCAGGCGGGGTTGCCGATCTGCATGTCGCCGCCCTTCCCGCGGGCCGGGCCCGCGACCGCGTGCACCGTCAGCGCCACCACCACCGCCGCGAGCGCGGCGAGCGCCAGCGGCGCCCTCACGGCCGCGGCCCTCCCGCCGCCGCCTGCTCCCCTGCCTTCCGGAAGAGCGGAAGGTACTTCCCGTAGCCCTCCGCCTCCAGCCGCTCCACCGGAACGAAGCGGAGCGCCGCCGAGTTCATGCAGTAGCGCAGGCCGGTGGGGGCCGGGCCGTCGTCGAACACGTGGCCGAGGTGGGAGCCGGCGGCGGTCGAGCGGACCTCGGTGCGGGCCATGATGAGCTGGTGGTCGGTGCGGGTGGTGACCGCGCTGGGGTCGATGGGCCGGGTGAAGCTGGGCCACCCGGTTCCCGAATCGAACTTGTCGAGCGAGCTGAAGAGGGGCTGGCCGGAGACCACGTCGACGTAGATGCCGGCGCGGTGCTCGTCCCAGTACTGGTTCTGGAAGGGCGGCTCGGTGCCCTCGTGCTGGGTGACCTGGTACTGGTCGGGGCTGAGGCGCTTGCGGAGCTCCTCGTCCGAGGGCTTCTGGTAGGCGGTCATCGCGGCTCCCTCCTGGCGGGGGCTCGGGGACGGCTCGGCGGTGGGCTCTGCGCTGGAGCGGCAGGCGGCCGCCGCGCCCAGGAGGGCTGCGACGGCCAACAGACGCCCTGAAACGGGATGGTTCACGCGTATCATGACCTAGCTCCGGCCCGGTCCGAGGGCCACGGTTCCTGGGACGTGGAGGCATACGCGGGTCCGGACCCGGCGGTTACGGTCTCCAGGCGGCGAAACCGGAAGGCGGGACGAACGTATGCGGAGGATGGAGAGCGAGGAGGCCCTCATGGAGGCCTACGTCGCCGGCGACGCCGGCGCCTTTCAGCGCCTGTTCCGCCTGCTTGCGCCCTCGCTGCACGCTTTCTTCACCCGCACGGCGGGCGACGCCCCCGCGGAGGACCTGCTGCAGACCACCTTCCTCAAGATGCACCGGGCACGCGGGAGCTGGCGCCCCGGGGAGCGGCTCCGGCCCTGGGTCTTCACCATCGCCGCCCGGGCCCGGGTGGACTGGCTCCGGCGCCACGGCCGCCGCGGGGAAGAGGAGGAGCTCGACGGGGAGGCGCTGCCCGACCCGGAGGGCCGGGGCGACCCGGGAGAGGCGCTCGCGGGCAAGCAGCGGGCCGAGCGGGTCCGCCTGGCCATGGACCGCCTGCCGGTGGCCCAGCGTGCGGTGGTGCACCTCCACCGCTTCGAGGGGCTGGGGTTCGCGGAGATCGGCCAGGCGCTGGGCATCACCGAGGGGGCGGCCAAGCTGCGCGCCTTTCGCGCCTACGCCCAGCTGCGGGAACAGCTTGCCGACCTGGTGACCGAGGAGCAGTCATGACCAACTGTGAACGCCTGCGCGCCGACGCTCCCGGGCTCGCCTCCCTGCCGGCCCGGGACCCGGAGCGCCTCGCCGCCTTCGCGCATGCGGCCGGCTGCGAGGGGTGCGCAAGGGCCCTGCGGGAGGCGGAGCGGCTCCAGACGCTCCTGGGGGAGCTGAGCCCGTCCCCCTTGTCGGCGGCCGCCTACGGGCGGGCGGCGCTGGCCGTCGAGGCCGAGCTGGGTCGCGAGGCCCGGCGGAGGGCGGCCTGGCCGGTGGTGGCGGCGGCGGCCTTCATGGCGGCGATGTTGGCCATGGCCCGCCATCCCGGCGGATCGGCGCTGGACTGGGCCACGGCCGGCGGCCTGGGGGTGGTGGCGCTGGCCCTCCTGGCCCTGGCCGGCCGCAGGCCCTGGCTGGTGGTGGCGGGAGCGGCGGCCGCGGCAGTCGTCGCGGCGCTGGTGGCCGGGCACGCCGGGCCGCTCGAGCCCGGGCAAGGCGCGGAGTGCCTGCTCTGGGAGCTCTGCGCAGCAGCGCTGGTGGTGGGGGCGGGCTGGCTGGCCTTGCGGGGTGGCTCCACCACGCCCTCCCGCTCGGCGGCGGCCGCCGCGGCGGCAGCGGGCGCCCTGGCCGGCGACGCGGCGCTGCAGGTCACCTGCGCGGCGCACGGCATGGGGCCGCACCTCCTGGTGTTTCACGCCGGCGGCGTCCTCCTGGCCGCCGCCCTCGCCGGCCTGCTGGGGCGCGCGCGCCGGCGCCCGGTCGCCGCCTGAGGGCTCCTCTCGGGGCGTCGGCGTAGCCGCTCGTCGGGAGGCCGCGTATCCGTCGGTGAAGCGAGCAAGCCTTCACCGAAAGGAACACGGTCATGCTCCGCGCCGCTCCGTACCTCCTCCTCCTGGCCCTGCCGGCGGCCACCGCCGCCCGCGCCGAGGAGCTGGAGGTGAACCCCGACGCCGGCAACAACGCCCTGTCGGCGGTCTTCGACGCCCGGCTGGGGGAGCGGATCACCGCCGTCAGCTCCGCCGTGGGCTGCGACCTCCGCCTCGATGAGGGGGCCGGGTCCGTCTCCGGCCGGTGCTCGGTGCCGCTCTCCAGCATCCGCGTCGACAACGACGACACCAAGAGCGACCACTTCCGCCAGTGGGCCACCAACAAGAAGTCGGATCCGGCTGCCTGCCTCCTGGAGGCGGAGCTCAGGAACGTGCACGTCGGCACCCTGGTCCCGGGCAAGCCGGTGGCCTTCCGGGCGGAGATCCCCTTCCGCGTCTGCGGCCGGGGCCGGGTCGACGGTGGCCGCGAGCGGGTGTCGGGCACGGCGTTGCTCTTTCCGCCCGGCGCCTACGGCGAGCGGGAGGCCATCCGCATCCGGGCGACCGTCTCCGGCTTCGATCGCGAGGCCTACCAGGTGGGGCCCCAGTTCACCGAGGGCTGGCTGGCACGGGTGCAGTCCCTGGCCAAGGTTGTGGCCGGGAAGGGCGAGGTGCAGCTCTCGCTCTTCGCCCGGCCCAAGGGCCCTTGATCCTCGAGCCGGGCCCTCGCGGCCCGCGCCGCACCGGACCGCTGGCGCGGTCCGTTCACAGTAGCAGCCAACCAAGAAAGGGAGAGCCATGGTCCGTGAAGCGATGAAGGGTGCCGCCGTCGCCGCCGCAGTCTGCTCGCTGTTCGCAGCCGGTGCGGTGCGGGCGGCCGACAAGATGGACAAGTCGAAGATGGGCGAGAAGGTGGTGCAGTGCGCCGGCATCAACGCCTGCAAGGGGCAGGGAAGCTGCGCCGGCGCCGACAACTCCTGCAAGGGCCAGAACTCCTGCAAGGGGAAGGGCTGGGCCGAGACCAAGAGCGCCAAGGAATGCACCGACAAGGGCGGCACCGTCGTCGCCTCCAAGTGAACGGAGGGGGCCGGCCCGGACCCCGCGGCCGGCCCCGTTCTTCCCATGCCCCTCGAGCGTCCCGCACTCGGCCACGGCGTAGGCCTCCGCACCCAGCATTTTCCGTCCTACCTGTCCGACCCGCCGCCGGTGGACTGGGTCGAGGTCATCAGCGAGAACTTCATGTCCTCCGGCGGGCGCCCCCGGGCGGTACTGGAGAAGGTGCGCGGCGAGGTGCCGGTGGTTCTCCACGGCGTGTCGCTCTCCATCGGCTCGGTCGAGCCCCTCTCCGAGCGCTACCTGGCCGACCTGGCGCGCCTGGTGCGGTGGGTGGAGCCGGCGCTGGTGTCCGACCACCTCTGCTGGGGCACCCACCGCGGCCAGTACGTCCACGACCTCCTGCCGCTGCCGCTCACCGAGGAGTCGCTGGACCACCTGGTGGCGAGGGTCGGACAGGTGCAGGACCGGCTGGGGCGGCGGCTCCTCCTCGAGAACCCTTCCTCCTATCTCCGCTACCGGGACTCGACCATGAGCGAGTGGGAGTTCCTGGCTGAGCTGTGTCGGCGGGCCGACTGCGGGCTGCTCCTCGACGTGAACAACGTCTTCGTCTCCGGCAAGAACCTGGGCTTCGACCCGGACGAGTACCTGGCCGGCATCCCCGCCGACCGCGTGGGCTACCTCCACCTGGCCGGCCACACCGACCGGGGCCGCTTCCTCCTCGACAGCCACGCCGCCCCGGTGCCCGAGGCAGTGTGGGCGCTCTACCGGCAGGTCCTGGGGCGCCTCGGGCCGGTTCCCACCCTGGTGGAATGGGACGACCACGTCCCGCCCCTGGAGGCGGTGGTGGCGGAGAGCCGCCGCGCCGCCGACATCGAGGCCGAGGAGCTGGATCGGGCAAGGAGGCTGGCGTCGTGACGCTCGCCGAGACCCAGGCGCTCTTCCACGCCGCCATCACCGGGGGAGAGGTCTCCCCGGCGGCGCTCGAGGCGTGCTTCGCCGGGACCCCGGCGCTCCCTGCCGCGGATCGCGTGGGTATCTACGCCGAGATGTGGCTCTGGCGCCAGGTCGAGGCGCTCGGGGCCGAGTTCCCGGCGGTGCGCGCCTGCGTGGGTGGGGAGCGGTTCCCGGAGCTGTGCCGGGACTACCTACGCGCGCATCCCTCCGAGCACCACGACATCGGCCGGCTGGGCCGGCGGCTGGCCGAGTTCCTCCGCCTTCATCCGGCGCCGGAACGATCCGACCTGGGTGATCTGGCCGAGCTGGAGTGGGCCCGCTCGGAGGTGTTCTGCGAGGCGCCGGCCTCGCCGGTCGGCCGGGAGGCGCTGGCCGCGCTCGGCCCCGAGGAGTTCGCACGGGCGCGGCTCCGCCTGGTGCCGGCGCTGCGACTCTTGTCGCTGGCCCACCGGGCGCAGGAGCCCTGGCGCGCCGCCCACCGGGGCGAGGAGCCGACGCCGGCGGCGCCCGGGCCGGCATACCTCGCGGTATGGCGCGCCGGGCACGACGTGCTCCACGCGCCGCTCGATGCCGCCGAGGCGCGGGCCCTCGAGGCCGCGCTCGCCGGGGCGGCCCTCTCGGAGGTGTGCGCCAGCTTCGCGGCGGCGGACCAGCCGGCGACGGTCGGCTTCGCGGCCCTCTCCTCCTGGCTCGACGAGGGCTGGGTGGCGGGGGTGGAAGTGGTGGAGGACCCCAACCGCCCCGCCGGCGCTCACGGGGCCTTGGCACCCATCGAGGTGTAGGGCGTCTACACGCAGAAGGGGCCCGGACGGCACTGCGGGGCGGGACATGGACGAGGTGCTGTGCGCCCGGCGGCACGTCGCTCGAACCTCCAGCGGCGAGCCCCACCTCCACGGGGCGCGGAGCACGCCGGGGCCCGGCTGGGGCGCTCGCCTTCCGCGTGCCGACCCCGCTGCTCCGGTGCCGGCAGCCCGGTATCCTCGACCCGGCGGCTTCGCCGGCCCCGCGGCGGGTGGCGACTGCCGGGCGAGAAGAGTAGGCCATTCAGACCTATGCCCACCTTGTGTGCGGAGCTCCTCGTCGAGGCTCGCTTCCGGGGGTTCGAGGGCCTGGCCTTGGGCGGATACCTGGCGGGGCGGATCGCCGCCGGGCTCCCTTCGGCCGAGGTCAAGCTGCGACGGCCCGTGCCGGTGGGGCGGAGGCTCTTCCTGGAGGAGCGCGGGGCCGGGGTCCGCGAGCTCCTCGACGCCGAGGGCACCGTGCTGGCCCGCGCCCGCCCCGCGGAGGTGGATCTCTCGCCGCCGCGGCCCGTCGCGGTGGCGGAGGCCGCCGTCGCATCGGAAGGGTCGCTGCAGCGGTCGGGCGTCCGGCACCCGTTCCCCGGCTGCTTCGCCTGCGGTGATGGACGGGCCGATGGCGACGGCCTGCGCCTCTTCGCCGGGCCGGTGGGAGGAGAGGGGCTGGTGGCGGCGGCCTGGACGCCTCCTCCGACCCTGGCGAACGGCGCGGGCGAGGTCCAGCCGGAGCTCGTCTGGGCAGCCCTGGACTGCCCCACCATCATGGCGGCGGTCTTCGCCTCGGACCCGGACGATCGGCAGCGGGTGGTGAGCCGGCAGCTGGCGGTGGCGCTGCGGGGGCCGGTCCGCACCGGGCAGCCGCATGCGGTGGTGGCCTGGCTGGCGGCGCGGGAGGCGAGGCTCCTCGTCGCCGGCGGCGCGGTCCTGGGCGCGGACGGAGAGGTCCTGGCGGTGGCCCGTCACGTGCTGGCGCCGGCGGAATGGGGAGTTCCCCTGGGCCGGGCTCTCTGGGGCCGAATGCCGAGCGGCCCGCCTGCGTAGGGGGGACGCCGACTCCGGCGCTCCGTCGGCCGCCGGAATCGCTGCGGCGATCCGCGCCATCCAAGCAGCGGCCGGTCGAAGCCTGTCGTCCGGCCGCCTACCTGGGAGCAGGCCTCGCGCCGGAGCCCACATTGCCCTCGTCCCAGGACTCCCCTCGTCGCCCGATCGTGGTACTCGGTCAGTGAACATTGTTTGCTCGGAGTCAATTGACCCCGCCGTCAGATCCTGGAGAATGAGGCCATCGAGGAGTCCCATGGGCCGAGCCTCAGCAACCCCAGCGCTTCCGACGGAATCCGCCATGTGCAGACCGATCCATGCCGCCGCGATGTTCCTCGCCCTGGTCCTCGCCGCCGCGCCGCAGCCGGGCTCCGCCGCCCTCCGAACCGAGCTGAAGCGCACCCCCACGCTGCGCGGGCCGGCGCTCAAGCCGCTGCCGCCCTCCGAGGCCAAGCACGCCATGGCGCCGTTCCAGGCCGGCCAGTGCGGGGTCTGCCACGTCAAGAACGACCCGCTGAAGCCCGGGCCCATCAAGCACGCCAGCATCAACGAGGAGTGCTTCTCCTGCCACGACGACGTGAAGGAGCTGATGGGTCACCGGTACAAGCACGTCTCGGCCAAGGACTCCTGCACCGACTGTCACAACCCTCACAACTCCAAGGAGCCGGCGCTTCTGCACACCGACATGGTGACGCTGTGCACCTCCTGCCACGTGGGCATCGGCGCCCAGGTCGCCTCGTCGCGGATCAAGCATGCCGCCATCCACAAGGACAAGAAGTGCTCCAACTGCCACAACCCGCACGCCGCCAACGTCGAGAAGCTCCTCATCGGGCTGCCCTTCA
>Ga0335071_10001528_pt1 | contig 24969 bp, 21 predicted proteins | sample Lox_Sample_15_FD_206724 | JGI IMG/M metagenome (GOLD analysis project Ga0335071, IMG submission 206724) | Soil microbial communities from Loxahatchee National Wildlife Refuge, Florida, United States - Lox_Sample_1.5 | ecosystem: Environmental > Terrestrial > Soil > Wetlands | place: USA...
TTCACCCGAGCTTCCCAAAGGTCCGGGTGGAGGGCGAGCGCCCGCTGATACGCGGAAACAGCCGCAGCTTCCTTGTGCATTGAGAGCAGAGCGTTGCCGAGCTCGAAATGATCGGAGAAATCATCCGGCTGCAGCTCAATGGAGCGCTGCAGTAACGGTACGGCTTCCTCCGGACGGTGAAGGCTGATGTACGCCGTAGCCAGGTTTCGATACGCCTCCACATAATCGGGCTGGTTGCTAATCGCCGCCCGGAAGAAGGAAATTGCTTCTTCGATTTTGCCTTTCCGGGCCAGAATACTGCCTAGATTGTTGTTGGCTTTGGCGTAGCGCGGCTCGATACGGAGCGTCGCGCGAAAATGGGATTCTGCTTCATCGATCCGGCCTCTGTCGAGAAGATCGACGCCGAGGTTATAGTGAACGAATGCGTTGTTCGACGTAACGCGCAAAGCGTGCCGCAGCAGCGTGTCGCTGTTGCGCCAATGCTGAACCTGAACGCCTGCAACGGCTGCCGCAGCTGCAATCAATGCACAGGCGGCGACGGCAAGAGCCGTTTTCGCAATGCGCAGCGCCGCAGCGGCTTCCGCCAAGCCCCACGTCACTGCTATGAAGATGCCGATGAGCGTCAGGTACGTGTACCGGTCGGCCATCGACTGAGTTCCGACCTGCACAATGCCGATGACCGGAACCAGAGTGCCGGCATACCAAAGCCAGCCCACTGCGAGATAGGGCCGCCGTCGCGCCTGTAGGATGACGAAGATCGTTATCCCCGCCAGGAGGATTGCCGCCGGCAGAACTTGCCATAGCGGCGAACCATCTCCAGGGTGAGGATAGAAAACCGCGAGGCGGCAGGGCCAAATCGTTTTGCCAAGATAGGCTACGTAAGCCATGACCGCGTTCTTGATGCGGGCGTATGGGGAAAAATATTCGAAGGACATCACTGCGCCGCCATGATTCTGAACGAGAAAAGTGACAATACTGCTGGCGGCCGCGATAACCATCAAAGGAGCCTTTTCGAGCGCCAGCTTCACTGCCTGATGCCGGGTCTCCTTTCCTGAACCCGAGAATGTGATCCGTCCCAGCGGCCAGTAGTCGAGCAAAAGCAGAACCAGAGGGAGAGTCACGAGCATCGGTTTGGCCATTAATCCCAACGCGAGACAAATGGCGACCAGAAGATACCGCAGCGGGCCTCCGCGCCTGACATACCCCAGGTAGGCAGCAAGAGTCAGCATGAAGAAAAAGGCGCTCAAGACGTCTTTCCGCTCGGCAATCCACGCTACAGACTCGACGTGGAGCGGATGAATGGCGAAGAGCGCTGCAACAATCGAGCTGCGCCAGTGCGCGCGCGTCATGCGTCTCAGGATTTCAAAAAGCAATATCGTATTGACGAGATGCAGCAGGAGATTGGTCGAATGGTGGCCGCTCGCCCGAAGACCGTACAGTGCAACATCCACGGCATGCGATAGCCAGGTCAACGGGTGCCAGTTGTACATGTGACCCGTCGTGAATGCCCAGAGAATCACATCGGTCGAAGGGAAGGGCTTGAGATGCGGATTATCGGCGACGTATCCGGGGTCGTCGAGGTTCACGAAATCGAAATCGATCGTGGGCAGAAACACTGCCAGCGTAATGGCCGCAAGAGCCACCCACAAGGCAAATCTTATTTTGGCATTCGGCGAAGTCTGCTCGGGCGGCGGCAACCCCGGCCTGCCCGGTTTTCCTGATGAATTCTGCGCCGCATTCTGCCGGCGCATGCGCGCTTGTGCGGTTTTTTTCATCGTGTCTGCTTAAACCCCGGTCGCCGGTGATAGTAGGCGGTCGCCCGCAAACCCGTCAAGCCAAATGAATCAGCGATGTCATTTTCGTTGTACTGCCTTTCTTGGTTCCGGTATAGAATGGAATCAGCGTTGGAGTATTCCAAATATCTTATGGAAATTCTGCACCGAATCGATGCCGGCTTTGCCCTGGCTGCCGTTTTAATCAACGGCGCTTTCATTCTGATGGTGCTGACGCGAACCTCGCTCACAGCCGTTTATGTCACCTTTCTATTCAATTGCTTCGCAACCATCGTTTGGAATTTCGGCGATTTTATGGTGATGGCAACGGCAGACCCCTTCTGGTTCTATTTTTCGCTGATCGGGACCGGCATGATTCCAGCCGTGATGTTCCATTTTGTCAATGCTCTTGTCGAACCGGGCAAAAACCGCATCTGGATAGGGATTGCCTATGTCTTATGTCTGCCGTTGGCCCTGAGTGCTCCCGTTGCACTGATGGATGCTCGCGTTCGGGCATTTGTCGATGGCCCACTCTGGAATGTGCTTTTCATACTGCTTTTGTTCCCACTGTTTTCGGTTTCTATCGGTTTGCTGGTACGAGCCATTCGGAGAGCAACCTCCAGGAGCGAAGCGAACCGGCTGCGCTATATCCTCATCGCCGCCTGCATCGCCTGCTTTTCCGGACTGACGGACCTCTTGCAGATCTTCGCCGCACCGGTTCCTCCCTTGGGACATCTGGGATCGCTGATCTATTCATCTGTTCTCGCGGTCGGTGTGTTCAAGCATCGAACCGCCTATGATCTTCTGGCCGCCATGCGCACCAAGCTCGATTTGCTGAACGAGCTTTCCGCGGGCGTCGCACACGAACTGAAAAATCCGCTCAGCTCCATCCAGGGGGCGGCCCGTCTTCTTCACGCAAAAGCCGGGGACCATGCGCTCGGGGAAACCAAGCAGTACCTGAGCATCATTTCTGAAGAAGTGGAACGCCTGAATGGAATTGTGAACAATTACGGCTGCCTCGTCCGCCCGACAAAGATCGAGAGAGAACCGATCCTTATCAACCGTGTTCTCGAAAAGACCGTGATGCTGATGCGAGCGAGCGAAGGTACGCCCCGAGTGGAACTGAATCTTTCTCCGGAGTCTCCTCTGTGTAAGGCCGATGCGGCTACGCTCAAGCAGATTTTTATAAATCTTATCAAGAATGCGGCCGAGGCCTGCGGCCCGGAGGATACAATACGGATACGATCGGAACTGGTGTCGCCTTGGGTCAGAATCACAGTTCATGATTCGGGCAATGGAGTGCCTTCGGAAATTCTGCCCCATATCTTTGAGCCGTTTGTCTCGACGAAGGCGAACAGCATGGGACTCGGCTTAGCCATCTGCCGACGGCTCGTGGATCTGAATGGCGGCACGATTGAAGCCGCAAATACAGCCGAGGGTGCATGTTTCACTATCCATCTTCCTGTAGCAGATGCGCCGCTGAGGAGTTCCTGAGCGCAGGGGCCTTGCTCTTTCAATCCGGGAGGAATCGTTGCCGGCCATACTGATTGTGGATGACGACCAGAATTTGCTGAGAGTCCTGCGCGGCATTCTCCGGGAACTGGATGCGGACATTCGGGCTGCGACAAATGTCGAATCGGCATTGTCCGCAATGCAATCGGAGTCGTTTGATCTTGTCGTCACTGATTTGAAAATGCCCGGCCTGAGCGGCATGGACCTTTTGAGACGGAGTCTGCGAACCCATCCGTCGGTGCCGGTCATCATGATGTCTGCTTTTGGAACAGTCGAAGCGGCCGTGGATGCAATGAAGCAGGGGGCATACGATTTCATTACGAAACCGTTTGACCCGGACGAGCTCCTTCAAACGGCAAGAAAAGCGCTGTGCGAGTCGGGGAAAAACAGGGAACTGCTATCTCCTTACTTCGATGAAGAGAAGAGTTTTACCCCTGAAATCATCGGCCGGACGCCGGTCATCATGGAGATTCTTCGTTCCGTAAAGCGGGTTGCCCCGACCGAAGCGAGCGTTCTCATCGCCGGTGAAACAGGCGTGGGGAAGGAACTGGTGGCCCGTGCCCTTCATCTGGCAAGCCGGAGGCGCACGAAGCCGTTCGTCAAAGTCAATTGCGCCGCCATCCCGGATGCTCTGCTCGAGAGCGATCTCTTTGGCCATGAGAAAGGCGCCTTTACCGGCGCGGTGGCCGCAAAACCGGGCCGCTTTGAACTGGCAAACGGTGGGACGATATTTCTGGACGAAATCGGCGAACTCCCGCTCAATCTTCAGGCAAAGCTTCTCGCTTTTATTCAGGACAAAACCGTCGAACGCGTGGGAGGCGTAAAGACCATCCGTATCGATGCCAGGATTGTATCGGCTACCAACCGGGATCTTGCGATTGCCTGCCGAAACGGCTTATTCCGCTCCGACCTTTTCTACCGATTGAACGTAGTGCCGGTCTGCATTCCTCCCTTACGCGAAAGAAGGGAAGATATCGTTCCTCTGGCAGAGTATTTCATTCATCGCCTGGAAGCGAAATACCAACGGAAAACCCAGGTTCCCGAGATGGTATGGAACGCGCTGATCGCCTATGCCTGGCCCGGCAATATCCGTGAGCTCGAAAACGTTCTCGAACGGTTGTTTGTCCTGTCCGAAGGAACTTCGCTCGACTCCAATCTGTTACCGCTGGAAATCGGCTCGGGAATCGCCCCTGCCGTCGGGTCCAGCTATAAATCTCGAACCGGAGCAGTCGTCCGCGGGGCCGAGAAGCAGATGATCGTGGATGCGCTGAATTCCACGGATCAAAACCGCACCCGGGCGGCAAAGCTTCTGGGAATAAGCCGCCGAACTCTTCAAAACAAAATAAAGGATTTTGGTTTATAACTCCGGGTGCGCAACTCTGTTCCCACCTTGGATAGGAAGTGCGCATTCCTCTGCGCAGTTGTCCCAATTCCATATCCGGCAAATTCTTTTATTAGAGCGATTTAACGTCTTGAGGTGTCCCCGGCGTTTCTGGCACACCGCGTGTATTAGTGAAGATCGGGCTTTATGGGAGTGAACACAATCAATATCCACTGAGAGGAGGATTTGCCGTGAGAAAACGGATTTTGTCTTTTTTCTTTTGCACGATGTGCCTTTTGGCGCCCGCAGCGCAGTCTCAGGACCGCTGCAAGCATCCTGGTGTGACCGTAAAAGTAATGACTCGCAATATGTATCCGGGGGCGGACCTTGGCGTGATCGCGGGGGTGGATGCAGATAATCTAGAGGAGGTTGTTCAAACCACGATGGAGAGCGTGATTCGGAGCCGAATCCCGAAACGCGCCGCTCAAATCGCCGCAGAAATAGCCGAAAACAAACCGGACCTTGTCGCGCTTCAGGAAGCGACCACATGGGGGTTCAAAAGCGCGCATGGGTGGACAGAGCTGGACCAGTTGGACTCGCTCATGGACTCGCTTCGAAAAGAAGGCGAGCATTACAAAGTGGCCGTTGTGCAGACCCTGACGGACTTCCGGGTTCCGGATCTTATATCCTATACCGACCATGATGTCATCCTGGTGCGGGCCAGCCTGATGCTCCGGGTGGTCGCAACGGAAACTCATGACTTCGATACGCTGCTGCATTTCCCGGGACCCGATGGGGAAATCCCGGTCCTGCGGGGATGGATGGCGGCGGAGATAATAAAGAATGAGTGCCGGTTTAAATTTGCCAATACCCATCTCGAAGCTCCGCTGGAGGGCATCCCGGAAACGCAGGATCTGCAGCTTGCCCAGGCCTTCCAGCTTGTCAATGATCTTAGCGCGACGCACCAGCCCGTTATCCTGGCCGGCGACTTTAACTCCGACGCCGAACCGACTCAGGGATATCCTCCCGACGAAACGGGCAGCTATGCCCTGATCCTGCAATCGGGCTATACCGATGCATGGCGCGACGTGCATGCAAATGACCCGGTGTACGATTATGGATATACCTGGCCTCTTTTTTGGGAAGGGACCGGAGAAGTTGCGAACCCGATCGAGCGGATCGACCTGGTTTTCCTGCGCGGACTCAAGGCAGTTTCCATGAGCCGAATCGGTGCGAGTTCCACACGCGGTTTGTTTGCCTCAGACCACGCCGGGATGGTGGCTGTGATCCAATGCGTCAATTCATTCTAATACCCTGGGAAACCAATCAGGAGGGATGCCGTGAATAAGATGTTCACAGTGCTATTAGTTGTTACTTTGTTGTTGCCCGCCGCCGCGATTGCCGGTGACGCCGACAATCACTGGACGGCCTTAAAATCAATCCCCGCGGGGCAGCTTCTGGCGGTGAAAACCTTTTCGGGAAAGAATCTTAAAGGCTCATTGCAGCATGCGACAGATTCGATCATAGGAATCAATGCAAACGGCAAAGATCTGGAAGTTCCGGTTGCCGAAGTATCCCGTGTGTATGTCCTTCGTGGGCGGCCGATCATGAAAGCAACGCTCATAGGAGCTGCAGTTGGGACCGCTGCCGGCGCCGGATTCGGCGCTCTGGCAGGCAGAGATTCTCATGGTTGGTTTCTGGACCAAGGAAGTTGCACAGCCATCGGGGCCGGACTCGGCCTTGTCGCAGGAAGCGTTACTGGATTGCTTATCGGAACTTCGAGACACAATAGAGTGCTGATCTACAAAGCAACACGGGACCGCCGATAACAAATATATGGCTCGGGGACACTCCGGAGACCGGGAGCTGTCCTCGAGTCGCGGCAAACACTCCACCGCCAAAGACTTCGACTCGACCGGTCTCGCGCACTTTAGGGCTTACGGAATCCTCCCAAATTAGTTTCCAGTCGTGACATTTTGCTATCGCAAAAGCCCGTCTTGGGGCTATGATCAGCCCGAAATCCGATCCGCACGCAAGTGACAAGTAAATCCCGGGAATGCCCGAACAGTGCATTCGCTATTTAGAGGAGAGCCTGATGAATTCGCAAGCCGATACGATGTCGAAAACACCGGTAAAAACGCCCGCATATGCCTGGGTCGTTCTGTTTGCTTTATATATGGCCACTTTGGCCGCGCCGCTGAATTTATTTAAGTTGCCGCCCGTGATGACCATTATTCAAAAGGCATTCAACCTGAGCACGAGTGGCTCGGGCGACCTGATGTCGATCTTCTCCATCATGGGATTTGTTCTTGCGATTCCGGCGGGCTATATCCTGAGGAGTATCGGGATAAAAATGACCGGGTTGATTTCTGTCGCTTCGGTGACAATCGGATCCGCCTTGGGCGCGGTAGCCGTAACGTCCCGAATGCTGTTTGTCGGACGGTTCATCGAGGGAGTGGGCATGGGGTTGATCATGGTCGCGGCGCCATTGGCCATCAGTTTATGGTTCCCGCCCCAAAAGCGCGCTCTTGCGACCGGGCTATGGGCAAGCAGCGTAGGAATTGGAAACGTCGCGACCCTGCTTCTCGCTCCTTCAATGGCTGTGGCTCACGGCTGGCAATCCGTGTGGTGGGCAGGAGCGATCTTTGCGGCAATCGCTTTCATTCTGTTTGCCATCCTGTTCCGTTTGCCCAGAAGAGAAGAGATGTTTGAGACTCCGGCGCCCGCCGTACAAGAAGAAGCGCCCAGCCTTTTGAAAGGCATGGCCAACGGCAGTTTCTGGATGATCAGCATCGCGTTCGGGTGCTACAACCTGGTGGTCATGGCTATGTGTTCCTTTCTCCCCATGTTTCTAGAAACGGGGCGCGGCTATTCCCTGACATTCGAAAATGGCGTTTTCATGAACGCTTCCTTCGTCACAGCTTTTATTATGCTGGCCTCGATCGTTTCGGGGCCCGTCGGCGGCCGTATCTCTGATCGGCTGGGGAAGCGCAAGATGGTGGTTCTCATTTCCTATACCCTGATGACCTTGACGTTCGTGGTGCCGTTCACTGTCACGGGATGGATGATCCCGACCTATATGCTGATCTTCGGAATCGTCGGTGGTCCCATTGCCCCCATTCTTCTCGCCTCGGTTCCGGAAGTGGCACGGAAACCCCAGCTGATCGGAATCGGAATGTCCGTGGCAGCACTGGGCCAAAACATCGGAATGTATATCGGGCCGTCGCTATTCAGCCGGCTTCAGGTGGCGCAGGGATGGGCCGCCGCGGGGTTTTGGATGATTCCCGTCTGCCTCATAGGCATTATCGCCACTTTAAGAATCAAGGTGAGGTAGGAATCGGGTCCGGCGGCGTTTGACGAACGGAATCCAAACGCTGAAGAATACTGAAATCGGGATTGTTTGAAGCACACGGGGATGGCAGGGAGTGACCGATCCTTTTCATAAAAGGAGAAAGCCTATGTCTAGACGTTGGATCGCCGTCGGAATTCTTTTTGGCATTCTGTCTGCCGGTACACTGCTGGCGCAGGATCGTGCCATTAAGGTAGTATCCAGCAAAAACAACGATGGATCCGTTTCGAGCTCGGTTTCCGGCGAAACGGTCAATCTGGGGGTCTATCACGCCCTGCTGATCGGGATTAACAAATACCAACATCCCGAGTTTGCGCCAAGTCTCAGCACTCCGCTGAATGACCTGTACAACATGCGCGAACTTCTCATCCGGTATTATGGTTTCAGCAATGAGAATGTGAAGCTGCTGCAGGACGACCAGGCGACACGCGCGGGCATTCTCCACGCTTTGACGGAATTTCGCGATGTCCCCCTGGGAGAATCGGATAACCTGCTGGTTTATTATGCAGGGCACGGATTTCAGCACCCGAATACCGAAGACGGGTTCTGGATCCCCGCGGATGCCACATCGGACGAATCGACCTGGGTGCCTGTTTCGGAGATTCGAAGGATCGTCAAGAATATCAAAGCCAAGCATACGCTCCTGATTTCGGACAGCTGTTTTTCGGGAACTCTGACCCGCGCGACCGTGGCCCTTCCGGTGAATGACCGGTTCATGAGTGAAGTTGCCAAAAAAGACTCCTACCAGGTCCTGACCTCCGGTGGATTGGAGCCGGTCGCTGATGGCGGCAGGGACGGGATGTCCCTTTTTGCCTATTCTCTGTCCGGTTACTTGAAGAACCCGCCTCGCCCATACTTCACGACGGCGCAGCTGTACACGGACATTGCACCGATTGTGTCGAATGCTTCAGGATCGCGTCAGACTCCGGAGCATGGCAAGATTCCCGGCACTTTTGACCAGAACGGGCAATTCATCTTCATGCGCGTGGATTTGGTGGGTAACATGCCGCCGCTTCCTGCTCCGCCTCCTGCTGTGGCTGCCGCGAAACCGGTCAGCACCCTGGCGCCTGCTTCTCCCACTTCCATCCCAGCTGGAAGGATGTCGTTTCTGGATATCACATTCGCCTCTCCGACAGGATGGGATGTGACCAAGAATCAACCGGGGCAAACCATCGAATACAAAGAGCCGCAATCCGGTGCATCAATTGCGCTCACTTCATTCCAGCAAGAATCTGCGGATGCCCTATTGAAGAATCCGTCCTCCTCGCTGAAGGTCATGAGTACGAACTTCGTTAAACAAATGAAAGCAAGAGGATTCAAAAAAGTCGATCTGAACAACTCCGCGGAAAGGGCTGTCGGAGAGCTTCATTTGTTTTCGATGGAGTTAAACGTTGAGATGGGACCCGTACCTCTGTGGATAAGATCCGATGTGCTAGTAGATGCCAAGGCATCGAGGTCATACAACCTTACTTCTTCAGTGGATCCCGGAAAGAAGGGACCTGTAGTGGACGCTTTTGAGAAACTCATTTCATCTATTCAGCGGAATCAGTAATTCATTTTCTGGCTGGCGTCTGATTGCCTCAGGCTAGGGGCATACTGAAGGATTTCGCCGGAAGCCCTATTTTTCCACCCGGATCATGATGGATTTCCCGGTCCAGTCGGGAGACGGTTTCGCACCCGCACCGGTTCTCACGGGATCGGCTACTGCTCTGGTTGCCGCCGCAGTGGATGTGGACCGAGGGGGGAGCAACGTCAATTCGCCGCGTAATCGGTCCAATGCCGACGGCATACGCAAGCCGCCTCTTTGCTCTGAACCCGAGGAAAGAGCGCTGACACCCGAACTGAATTCCCGAATGTATCGACGTAACGTAGACGCAATTTCCAAACTCGTGGATGCCAGCACATGCACCGTTTCCATTCCTCCGGGAAGTCCGTAATCCCAATAAAATCCAGCCTTGTTCGGCTCCGAGAGTGAATCCGGAATCGTGACCGCCTGGTTGGCAGGAATCCTTCCCAGCGGAAAAAACGTTTCGGGCTGTAATGCATTCGGAAAAAGCACGACCACGTGTCCTTCCGAATCCACGTCAACAACCGTTATATAGCAGTCTAGGTTGCATCGGATTGACAGCATCAAACTGTTGCCATTGGAACGCTGCTCGGCGGTCTGCCTGATATGATAATTCCCGTCACCCTCCGAGAGCAGCTTCAGATCCCTGGATGTCTCGCCAACTACTATTCCGACATCCAGCTTGATTCCCGAAGATGGGTTCTGCAGCGATGTAATTTCCTCGGCGGTTGCATTTCGAGTGAAATAGGGAACAAGTGCATCGGCTGCCTGCGTTGCCCCGGACCACGGGATCCGAGCGATTTCCTGCAATCCTCCTGCACTATAGAGAATCAACTTTTTATTCTCTTCCGTTTCTCCTTCCAATCCGATCACAAATCGGGCGAATTCGTCGGTGCCGACTATCCGTGCCGTTGGCATTCTCCGCGTAATGGCTTCCTCCAGGCGCTGCTTCATATCGCCATTTCCCGATACGTGAATCGGAATGGTGTTGGGAGGAGGCGCCTTTGCAATTAGTATTGCCCGGGCACCGGGGGGGATTGAGGCATCGGCTGGTCGGAGCTCAGCTATCGAGTCGTTTACATGGATTTCAGTGACCGATGCAATTGCCAGTGCATGTTCGAGTTTAAACTGCCGTTCATCGGCAGGAAAGATGGCCCACTTCGAATCCGGAGCGCCATCCATCAGAGCCCCACGCACGAGGAGAACATGACCGGACGAGTAAGGGCGAACATCGACAAAAGGTTTTGCGGCCACGGGGGGAAGCGAGCCCGTTCCGGGCACGCTTGTATCGGCCGTGGAAGTACTGAACCACGGTTGCTGGAGGCGATTTGTCGGGCATTCCAGCTGCGGTTCGGGGAACTCCATCCGTCCCATGCCTTCCCGTAGAGACGCGTAGACCTGTTTGATGCCGGCATGGATTTCCTGCGCAGTCGCTCCGGGGCCCAGCTGGCTCAATGTCCGGATCAGGGCGTATGAAAAATACCCGCAGTGTACGGAGGGTAGTCCCGGAACCGGTCCATCCAGCGCACTCTGGGTGTCGGCTGCTCCTGTCAATAATATGTAATGGACTCCTTCCAGCGCTACTACTGCTCTGCTTTGTTTTTCTCCACCATACAGCTCCAGCCGGGTGTCTGGCGGCAAAGTCCGAGCCCTGAGATCGAATCCTCTTGTAATTGTGCCGGAATGGCAGGAGTCAAATACAAGAACTACATGCGCTGTTTTCAACCTGGACAGGATTTCGCCGATCTCGTCGTCTATGATATCAGGGACCCCCCGCATTCGCCCGTCCGCAGGCACAATTGTCTCATCCATTCTATCGGGTTCATCTCCATTTAAATCCCTGACCTGTGACCCATGGCCCGAAAAGTGAAAATAGATGGTGTCATTCGGCCCGGATATTTCGACAAGCTTCTTGAGGGCTGAGAGGATTGCGGCGCGGGTGGCCTGATGGTCGCTTAAAATTTGAATTTGGTCTTCGGCAAATCCGAATTGCTCCTTTAGTACCATAGCCATGCCGAAGATATCGGTGAGTGTGCCGCGCAGATCGGGAATTTTGGGGTTGATATAATCATTGATCCCAACGAGCAAGGCTCTTCGAGTCCCTTCCCCGGAATATAAAAAAGCGCAATTGAGTAGCAGTACCAGGGAGACCAGGATCGATTGCATGATCCGTCGAGCAACACGCTGGGAAAGAGCGTGTGCGGCGGGTGATCTTCCGATGGGATTCCCGGATTTCACGTTTGTTCCTTTTGCAGCTATGGCCTTTATGGATTCAGTCTAGGATGCATTGCCGGATTATTCAATTCCTTAATCCCCTTATTTGGGGAAAAACGATTGCAGAATTTGAAGGGTCTGTTGCAGGGCAGGGGAGAGCGGCGCCATATCGGTGCTGCTGCGGATGCTGATGCCGAGAAAATGCACCTGGAGGAGGGGAACCTCCTTTTGCCAGTAGGAAATCAGCATTGAGAGCGGGATGGAATGCGTAGAGTGGCAGATGGAGTCGAGTCGATCGGGAGGATAGAAAGCCCAGTTGCCTTCGGCCAGCGTTTCGTCAAAAACGGCGTCGACCAGCAAAAGAGTTCCGCCGGCAGCCTCACGGACCCATCGCATCGCATTTTCGACCGATGTCCCGACGGCGTGTGCCTGGAAACCCTCTTTGTTCGATGGTTCCAGGCTTTCCGCAAGCTGATGACCGATGGCATCGTCTCCGCGCAAAGGATTGCCCATCCCCAGCAATAGGAAAGGACGGGCCTTTACAATTTCGGAAAGCAACGCCTTATTCACAATCTCGAATCTCGAATTTCGGATTTCGAATTTTATTCAAACACGAGCCGCAGGGCGGCTCGCGTGAAATTCGCAACTTCGAATTCTTCGTCAAGATAGATTGCGTCCTTAGGGCAGACTTCGGCGCAGCGGGCGCAATGGATGCATCGATCCAGGTAGAGGACCATTTGGAACTTCTTCGCCGGCTTCTTTCCTTCTTCCGGCGGCGGATCGGACGGGCTGGGCGGTTTCAACAGGATCTCGATCGCATCGGACGTGCAGTCGCGCATACAGGCTTTGCATCCGACACAGAGATTGGGCCGCATGCGCGGTGTGCCGCGGAATCCCGCTGCAACCGGGGCTTTCGCAAATGGATAGTCCCGCGTTGCGGGAGTTTCGGCCAAGTTACCCAGGAGCCCGGGAATAAAAACACCTGCTACCATAATTAAAAAACTCCATTTCCTTTAAGGATAAGAACGATGAGTAACTGGACCAGGCTTACGGGTGCCAGGTATTTCCAGCTGAATGACACGATCTGATCTATGCGGATTCTGGCGAAAGCCGCCCGGATGACGCTAAGCAGGAACACGATGAAGATCGTTTTGACCAGAAGCTGCAGCCCGCCGAGCCAGATCCCACCCGAGAATCCGCCCAGGAAAAGGGCTGCGATGAAAGCGGAGCCGACCAGCATCAAGACGTCTTTCTGGAGACGGAACAAGGCGAGCTTTTTCCCGCTATATTCCGTGAGTGGACCCCCGACAACCTCGGTCTCGGCTTCGGGGGTATCGAATGGAACGCGCTCGAGCTTTGCCTGAAGAGTCAAAAGGGCAACCACGAATGCCAGCACCTGGATGGGGATGACCCACCATGCGCCGCTCGTCCACGGGAATACCGAGATCTTGTGGATTTGCCAGCTTCCGGCAACGACCGCCGGGGTCAGCAGGGCGAGGAAAAACGGAACCTCGTAGGCAAATAGCTGGGTAAGAACACGTGTCGCGCCAATCAGGCTGAACGGGCTGACGGAAAACCAGCCCGCCAGAAACAGCGCCAGTGTCGGGATCGAGAGAAGATAGAGTACGACGATCAAATCTCCTTCAAATGAGTTGTACGGCGTAAACAGCCACACGGGAATATACAGCCCGGCCGTTACAACCGCGGCAAGCCCCAGGACCGGCATCAGGCTGAACATGAATCGGTCCGCGCCGGCTGGAACGATATCTTCCTTGAAAAACAGCTTGAAGATATCGGCCACCGGCTGAAGGATGCCCTGATAGCCGGTATATAGAGGACCACGCCGGTTCTGCATGCGTGCATAGAGCTTCCGGTCTATCCATTCCAGGTACGTCGAAAAGACGAACTGGAATGCAAAGCCGGGGAAAATCAGGATATACAAAATAGGTTTGATGACTTCCATTCAATCCCCCCAGGGTCAGAAACGGATCCCCTTGTTCTTGCCGTACCAATCGATGCCGTAGCGACGCAGTTCTTCCCAGGTCGTTACGCGGGTACCTTTCTTCCGGTCGCGGAGCACGATAGCCATGCGGTCCGTGCACGAAAAGCACGGGTCGATGGACGCAATTGCGATCGGGATATCGGCTACGTAAGAACCGATGACGGATTCGGTGGCTGCCTCGAGATTTGCCATCGTAGGGGCGCGAACCCGGACCCTCTCAGGCACTTCCGTGCCGTTTGCGCGGACGAAATGCACATCTTCTCCTCGCGGAGCCTCATAGCGGCTGATGGCGGCTCCGGCGGGCGCTTTTCGCGAAACCTTGGGTGCGACGATATCCCCTTCGGGAAGGTTCGTCAAAAGCTGCTCGATCATTTTGCAGGATTCCACGATCTCGCCCACGCGCACGATGACGCGGCCGTAGATATCACAAGAGTCATACGTAATTACTTTGAAGTCCAGTTCTCTGTATGCGGCATACGGATCGTCTCGACGGACATCGACATCCACGGCGCTGGCTCTGGCAAATGGCCCGACCACACACATCTCTGCCGCTCGTTTTGCCGGCAATTTGCCGACACCCTTGATGCGGCCCACGAAACTGGGCTCGCTAGTGCCGATGTGGACGTAGTAATCCAACCGCTGCTTGAGGATGCCCAGCGTCTTCAGAATATTCTTATGCTGCGCATCGGTGATGTCCCGCCGCACGCCGCCGATGGTGTTGATTGCGTAATTGACGCGATTCCCGCTCATCTCTTCCAGAATGTCCATGACGAGTTCGCGGTCGCGCCAGACCAGCATGAACATCGAGTCGAATCCGACTTCGTGCGCGGCGACGCCCAGCCACAGCAGGTGACTGTGCAGCCGTTCCAGTTCACACACCAGCGTACGAAGATAGAGGCCGCGCCGGGGCACTTCCAGCTTCATGATTTCCTCGACCGCCTGAACGAATGCGGTCGTATGCGAGTGGGAGCAGATGCCGCAAACGCGCTCCAGAAGGTAAATGCACTGGTAATAGTTTCGTTGTTCGCAGGCTTTTTCGATTCCGCGGTGGTTATACCCGATGTTCATTCGGGCACCGACAATTTCTTCCCCGTGGATGTCGAAGTCAAATTTGGCCGGCTCTTTCAAAAACGGATGCTGCGGGCCAATGGGGATACGGACTGTAGAGTCATCCATATTACTTTACCTCCTTTGCCGTAGATTCTTCTTGATCGAACTTCACATCTTTACGCAGGGGGTATACGCCTTCCGGCCAATCTTCTGGAACAGCCTGGCGTCTGAGATCCGGATGCCCGACCGGGTTGATGCCAAAAAGGTCCTTAAGCTCCCGTTCGTAAACTATCGCGCCGGGTACAAGGTTTGCCAGCGAAGGGACTTCTGGTTTTTCGTGATCCATCCGGACCTGAAGCACGACGACTCTTTCGCCGGTAAATACGTAATTTGCCAAAAACACATCCCGCGCATCCTCGCCGACGATGACGGCCAACTGGATGATCGAGAGCTTGTCGCGCAACGTGGCAACCGCCGGAACCAATTGATCCGGTGTCAATACAACCCAAAAACGGCCACCCCCTCCAAGGGCGATGTCCGTATTGGGGAATGCTTCCTTTAATCTCGCTTCAAAATCCACTGTCACGTCCATTCCTCCCCTTATGCAGACTTCTTCTGAAGGCTGCCGAGCAGTTTGGCCACACCGTCGATGATCGCTTCTGGTCTTACAGGACATCCGGGGATGTAGGCGGAGACCGGGACTACACGATCTATCCCTTCCATTACGTTATAGCACCCGCGAAATGCGCCGCCGCTGCAGGCGCAAGCGCCGACCGCCACTACGAACTTGGGTTCCGGCATCTGGTCGTAGATGCGCCGCAGGCGCTTGGCGATCTGCTTTGTCACCGGCCCGCTGCAGACCAGAACATCGGCGTGGCGCGGGGAAGCCTTCAAAAGAACCCCGAACCGCTCCAGGTCGTAATGAGGCATCAGGGCGGCGAGGATTTCAATGTCGCAACCGTTACAGGCACCCGAGTTGAAATGCAAAATCCAGGGGGATTTTACCCTGGCCCAAGTCTTAAGATTTTCCAGCATATGGCCTCTGCGTTTTGGTGCTAAACACCTAATCGAAATCGACAAAGAGAAACGAAATGGAAGCTGCAATCGCCGCCAGATAAATCAAGGCGCGATAGGCACTGGTGCCGCCGGGCACGGTTGCAATCGTCAGGACCGCCACGTGCATGATGGTGAAAAAGATGGCTGCAATGTAGAACTTCCGATATCCGAAATGCTGTTTTTCGGCCTGGTAAGATTCACCGCAGGCATAGGGCTCGTATTTGCCCTCCACAGGCACGCTCTTTTCCTCTACCAGTCGCCCCAGTCCATAAATCCCGGCACATAAGGCGAAACATACAAGGAAAGCAACGGGTGGTGATAAGAGTATCGACAGATTCATCGTTTATCCTCTCAGTTTGGATAGATTGCGAATGTCCAGCGAACGGTAGATTTTCTGCGCACGCACGGCCAGTGCCAGCATAATAGCCGCCAGCACCGTTTCGACGATGATGAAGGTAACGAGCAAGGATTGTATGAAGCCTATGTCCTGGCGATAGACTCCAGCCGACAAAAAGACCAGTGTAACGCCCTTTGCCACGACCTCCACTCCGATGATCAGCCGCAGAAGGTTTCGGTAGAGCACCAGCATGTAGACGCCCGTCATTACCAGAAGGATGCCGGAGCTCAATAAGAGGAGGATTTCCTTATTCATGTTTTTTCTCCTTGGACGTGACGCGGAACAGAGAAAGGATCCCGAAAACGCCGGCTCCAATCAGTCCAATCTGACCCAGAATGTCGGCACTCCGCAGTTCCCAGAACACTCGCTGAAAAGTCCCGGAAGGCCGGGGAACAACCGACGGCGGAACCGAATGCGCCACCCACTGGATGACGAAGTAATCGATACCGACAAAGATCAGAACAACCAGCGGGACAAAGTAAACCGGCAGACGCGTTTCGACCTTTTGATCGGAGTCTTTGGTCAAACTGACCGTTGCAATAAAGAGCACGGTGATCAGCCCGGCGCAGACGCTCAGTTCGAAGACTCCGGCGATATTGGCTCCAAACAGGAACAGCACCAGCGCCAGAATGCCCGAAATCGTCGCCAGCGAAACGGCGACGTAGAGCAGGTCTTTGAAAATGCAGCAACCGATGGAAAGCAGAACCATCAATCCCAGTAGCACCCAAAGCAGCATGTTATTTGCCTCCAAGCAGGATCAAGGCCGCCGGTTCTACAATCCCGCGCGTGACGGATTGGAAGAAGAGCCCGCTCAAAAAACAAGCGGCGGCGAGAAGAATTACGGCGCACGACATAGCAAAGGGAGCTTCGCGGATGTCCTGCCATTTTTCATTGAGCTTTCCGAAAAACACTTTGCGCTGAATCATCAGGAAGTACCCGAGGGTGAAAATGCTCACCAGGATTCCGAGTACGGCAATGGTCGTCTTTCCCGCCGCCAGGGCGCCGAGAATGATAAACAGTTTGCTGAAAAAGCCGTTAAAAGGTGGGATCCCGGCAATGGAAAGCGTGCCGAACACGCTGGTAATGCTGGTGACCGGCATCCGGTTTTCGAGCCCACCCATCTCGTCAATGTCGCGGGTGTGGAGGCGGTACTGAACTGCGCCGCTATTCAAGAAGAGCAGCGATTTGAACAGAGCGTGGTTGAATATGTGAAACAAGGCGCCGATCAGGCCGAGCAGGTTTCCCACTCCAAGCCCTATCATGATATAGCCGATCTGACTGATGCTGGAGTAGGCGAGGATGCGTTTGAAGTCGCGCTGAAAATACGCGAGCACCGCCCCGGCAATCATGGACAGTGTTCCCAGTACCAGGAAGATGCTATGAACCCGGCTGATGCCCGGGAAAATGTAGAAGAAAATTCGCGCCAGGGCGTAGACGCCCGCGACCTTGATCACAACGCCGCTCAGCATGGCCGATATCGGTGCAGGTGCCGAGGGGTGCGCATCTGGCAGCCATGCGTGGAACGGCATCAGCGCCGCCTTCAGCCCGAAACCGCCGATGAAGAGCGCCGCCGTCAGCAGGAATATCCCCTGCAGACCGCTTCCCTGGGTTGCGAGAATCGCCTTGAGAGCGTCGAACTCGAGCGCGCCGGTGTTCATGTAGATCAGGGCAATGCCCAGCAAGATCATCGAGGTCGCGACCGCGGAAAGCAGCAGGTATTTGATGGACGACTCGATGCCGTCATACTCGAGCCCGAAGGCAACCAGCACATAGGATGAAATCGATGCCACTTCCAGGAATACGTAGAGGCTGAAAAGATCGCGTGTCATCAGCATCGCGTTCAGTCCCGACACCATAATGATGAGCAGCGCAAAGAACTTCCCGCGGCCGCCCAAATGGCCGATGTAGGACGTTGCATAAATCATGCATGCGAATGCAACCGCATTGACCACAATGAGAAACAGGAGACTGACGCTATCCAGGGCAAAATGAGCACCGTAATACTCGAATTTAAGCCCGCTTCCGATTGCAGGGATGAGCCGGAGAGTAAAGAGAAGCAGGAGCCCTGTCGCTGCGATTGCCAGCGTGTTTGCGGCCCACTTGCCGGCGCGGGAAGCCCACGGCATGAGCAGAACCGCGATCGGCGGCACCAGCAGGATCCAGCCTATATATGATTCCATCGTAATCCTCGATATCAGGAGTCGGAACCCGAGAGGCAGATCCGGAATTCCGAATTCTTCTATTTGCGGTCAACCCAGAAGGGCGGAACCGAACAGGTAAAACAACACGAATACAAACCCAAGCACCGTCCAGCAAAGGTAGTTGCCGTACAATCCGTTGTGAGCGCCGCTGAGCACGGGACGCAACAGCCAGCGGCCGCTGTCGATGATGAACTGACCGACGACATCGATCATTCGCTCCACATAGCGGAAAACGATCCGGGTCGTGAATTCAACCACCTTCAGGCCGACGTCATAGCCGTCGAATTTCCTCTCGCTCGCCAGGCGCAAAGCGGGGCCGAGAACCGGCGAGGTCGTCAGCGGACTGAACGTTTCCGCCGCGGTCTCTCGACCGCTGCGTGCAGCCGCGTATACCATGAATCCCAGCGTGAAAATCGCCAGGGAAACCACGGTCAGCGGCGAAAAATGCCATACGTTCGACAGCAAGCCCGATTCGTGAGCACCGGTCACTTCGCGCAGCAGTCCGTCCGCACGCTGAAAGAAAAAACCGCCAACCAGAGCGGCAACCCCCAGGAGGACCGCCGGAATAACGCACGTTCCTGTGGCTTCATTCTTCGAACCGGCGCCCCGAGCCCAGAGCACCGCGATCACCTTTGCAAACACGGCCACGTTCAGAATTGCCCCGATGACAAGGAAAGCCAGCACGAGGATATGTTTTCCTTCCAGCGCACCTTCAAAAATAAGTTCCTTGGCCATGAAGCCGCCGGTGGGCGGGAGGGAAATCGCGGCCACGAAAGCGAGGAAGAATCCCGTTGCCGAGAGCGGCATGCGACGGGCAATCCCCAGGAGCTGGCGGAGCTGCGAACCTCCGGCCTTTTCCTCAAAGTTGCCCAGTGAGAAAAACATTGCCGATTTGTAGGTCGCGTGAGTCAGCATGTACAGCAGCGCTCCGGCAAATCCGGCGGCATCGGACACCGCCATTCCACAGACCATGAAACCAACGGGCGAGATCGCCGTCAACGCCAGCACTTTGCGAAGGTCCTTTTCGGCCAGAGCAGGAATGATCGAGACGAAGATCGTAGCAATGCCCAGTACAAACATGCAGCCGCGCGCAGCAGCATCCAGAACGAACATCTGGCTCGTCAGTACAAACAGGAAGTAAATGCCCAGCACTTTTTCCAGCGAAGCCGGCATCGCGGCGAAACCGGCGGCGGGCATGACTTCGGCTGCGTCCGGGATCCACGTATGAAATGGAAACATTCCGGCCTTCGCGCCGGCTCCCAGAAAGATCAGGAAGAAAGACCAGAAAGCCATCGGGCTCGAAGAGATCGCAATCCCGGCACTCATGGAATGATCGGGGGCAAGCGTGAAGAAGAGCATCAAGCCCAGAATCATCAGAAAGTCGCTTGCGCCGCCGATCACAAGGGCTTTGCGCGCCACCGGCTCGGCTTTTTCTCCTCCGCTGTGAATCATCAAATACAACGCGACCAGGAACATTTCCCATCCGACCAGCAGCACCAGCAGGCTGTCGGTCAGGAGCACCATGCAGGTAGACGAAAATGCGATCAGCAGAGAGAAGGGATAGAGGTACGGACGAGCCGGCTTGGATGCGCCAAGCGAATAGACAGCCGTCATGAACTGGAAGAGAAATACGAAACAGAGCAGAAATGTTTTCCAGCTGTTCAGGCTGAAGCTCAGGGTAAAATTTTCAACCCACGAAAACTCGACCTTGGGGGCGGATGCGGTGGCCATCCAGAACGAGAGCCCGGAGACGACGACGGAAAGCAGAATCAGCGCCGCTGCGATCTTGGGATTCCTTCTGAAAAAAGGCAGGACAAAAACCGCGAGGAGCAGCGGAACAATGACTGGCGCCAATAATAATGTTGAAGCATTCATAACCTATCTCCACAGAAGGCTGACGGCATCGACCAGACGTTGTCCGTCTGCGACCTTGACCAGGTTGAAGGGCAGCTGCAGCAAAATACCGCTGGCGATTGTCAGGACTGCCAGGGCCGCGACGACGCCCACCATGACAGGGCTTCCCTCGTGGTGTGCCTCCCCTCGGGGTTGTCCCAAAAAAACAACGTGGAAGCTCTTCAGCATATAAAGGAGAGTAATGATGGCGGTCAGAATCGCCAGCGTGGCGATAACATAATGTCCGCCTTCCACCAATCCGCTAATAACGAAGTACTTGCTGAAAAATCCCATCATCGGCGGAATTCCGGCAATGCTCAGCGCGCAGATGAGATAACAGACTGCGGTGACAGGCATTTTTTTGAACAGACCGCCCATCTTTGTCATATCCTTGGTGTGCGTGCCGTGCTCGATGATGCCTGCGCAGAGGAAAAGCCCGCCCTTTGCGAATCCGTGCGCCATGATGTACAACAGCGCTCCCATATACCCGAAATGCGTGAAGACAATCAGCCCGAGGAATGTGTATCCAATCTGGCTGACGGTGGAATACGCCAGCAGCCGCTTGATGTTGGTTTCATGCAGCGCAGCGCCGGCCGACACGAAAGCGCTCATCAGCGCGAAGGCCAGGAGCCAGATCTGCGCTTCCGGCCGAATCACCATGCCGTTGCAGAACAGGCGTGCGAACGCATACAGCCCGATCTTCACCAGGATCGCCGCGTGCAGCAGGGATGTGATGGTCGATGGGGCGACCCCCGCGTCCGGGAGCCAGGTGTGCAGCGGGACAGTTGCGCTTTTGCTGAAAACACCTGCCATAACGAGGATCAGTGCTGCGGTGCCGATCTCCTTGCCGCGGAGCTCGGCAATGTCGAACGTCCCGTATTGAGCGAAAATCAAGGTGAAGCCCAGCAGCATGAATACCGCGCCGCCGAACGTGATCAGGAACGCCTTGTCGGCCTTCCACACATACTCAGGATCCCTGAAATACCCGATCAAGCGCCAGCAGGCGAGCGCCGAGATTTCCCAGAACAGATAAAGGAAAATGAGGTTCCGCGAAAAGACCAGCCCCATCATGGCGCCGACGAACAGCGTTACGATGAAGTAGTATTCCGGCTCATGATCGGTATGCTCGATATATCCGAGGGAATAGACGGCAATGAACGTGGCGATCAGGGAAGCCGTGAACGCCATAAATACCGCGAGCGCGTCGATGTTCATCGAGAATGCAATCGCGCGATATCCGAAAAAGGATGCCCGGCCGATTTGTCCCGACAATGCTGGTCCCAGTAGCGGCCAGGTAAGAAGATGAGCCGAGCCGATGATCAATACCGCCAGCCAACCCGTTGCCTTGCGCTGCCCAGCCCAGCCGATTAACGGGATGAGCAGAGAACCGAACAAAGGAACCAGGATGACCGCCAACGCTTGCGATTCAATTCCCATACTATTCACACTCCGACGGAAAGAGGGCCGAATAAAAAACTGGGGATTATAGGGGAAATCGGAAGCGTATTCTATGCAAATCTTATAAAATTAATGTTATCATAATGATACACTTAAATTATCGTGATTATTTTCCCGGAAATAGGAAATCCAAATGAACATTGCGGGCGCGTTTTGGGTGAAATAACCCACTACATTATAAGCGGAAAAGGGGCGGTTTATTAGAGTAATATAGCCTTCTTTCAGGCGGACGGGTAGGCATCAAAATCCGGGAGTCTTCGAGGCCTTCTGGATTCAGCGGGTGCCCGCAACGAAGTCGATGGATAAGAAATCGATGCTTATTACGGAACGCAGCTATTTTTCATCTTTTACATACCGGCCATGAGGCACGGTCGTGAAGTGAAATATCGGCCTGTCGACTCGTTTGAGAATGAGCGGGCAATGCTTCATCCCCGCCGGCACAAATAGCAGGGCGCTTTTTTTGATGATGTGTTTTTCATCTTCCAGCCACATTTCTATTTCTCCGCCCAAATCGTGCGGATGATCGGGATTGTTGCCGAAAAAGCCGATGATCTCATCGTTCTCATGTGCGTGAGGGCGATCTTCAAGAGTTGTAGCGGCTTTCAGATACCATGCGGTATTCATGTGAAATGCGCCTTCGACCACGTTTTCGTCCATCCAGAGGATTCTTGTGGCGTATTTGGAATACGCTTCGGCGATCTTCTTTTTATCCTCGGGGACGATGAGATCCGTCACCACATATTTCCCATATTTTGATTCAGTCATTGGATGCCATCTCCTGTTAGTCTCAAATCCTGATGTGATACCACATTGCTGGGCACAACGCCTTAAATCCTGTATTCGTTTCCGATGCTCCATCCCGGCCGGGCCGTATTGATGTCTTCCGTCAGGTTGTTCCGGCTGGAGCACGGAGACTGGAATCATTTTCCTTCCGTCAGCCGCTGGAGCAACTCTGTGTTTTCCGGGCTCGGGAAGATGCGAACGGCCATGGCTGCGTGCTCCATCGCCTCCTGGCGCAAACCGACTTTGACCAGTGCCACCGCAAGGTTGTACTGATCGACGAACGAGTCCGGTTTTAGTTCGACCGCTCGGCGGTAGAAATTTACGGCGCCGGCATCATCCCCCTCCGATACCGCAATGGCTCCAAGAGCCTGCTGAATTTTGAAGTTTCCCGGCTGTTCTTCGACAGCCCGCATTGCCAGTTCTTTTGCTTCCTCCCGCTTGCCCATCTTCAGGTAGCCCAAAATAGCCCTGTCCCACCGTGTTTGAGGGAAAGGAGCGAATCCGGCCAGCGACACCGATAGGGCTCCCAGCACTGCCGCGGCCGTGAGCATGATCGCGCTTTGCTTCGTTCTTTTCTGCTTCAGGTATTCATACAAATATTCCAGAAATAATCCCGTGCCCAACGCGAACAGGGGCACTGCCTGGAATCGGAACCTGTCGATCGCATCGAAGACCGAGACGATGAAAATCACTGTCGCAATGGGTGCCAGGACGAGCCACCCGCGGCGGTCGTGCCATAGCAGCAGGGCGAACCCCGGCACGCCCAAGGCCAGCAGCCATCCAAATGGCGAAGGCAGAATATTGAGGACGGGAGAGAACAGGCGCTCGTCTGTGAGCGACCGGTCGTTCGGGATCTCCGGATAGGCAAGGAACAGGGCGAATTTTCGCAGAATATTCCCTGCGACGTGGGATGGATGGGAATAAATGTAGCTCATGGCCTGGCCGCGCCAGTAGGCATCTACCTCACGGGGAGATACCGTGCGTCCCAGCCGCCTTTGAGCTTCTTGAGTGTATCCGCGCTGTATATCGATTGGATGCGAATAGCTTACAAATGACGGTATCCAGTTGTCGGCTGTGGGATTGTCGGGATTATAGCGTTGATGCAACACGACGCCGCCATTGGTGGGCAGTGGCGAAAAGGAGCCAATGGTGCGGAGGTTGCGCAGAGAGAGCATCAGAATCGGCAACATCAGCCCAAGCAGAATCATGCCGGTCGCGCGGACTGGTTCCCATCGCGTGCGCCCTTCCTGAATGGCGCTGAACCAGGGCAGCACAATGGCTACACCTGCCATGAGTGTCAACGTGGAACGCAGAGCGATCCCGTACCCGCACAGCAATCCGAACAAGAGCCAGCCGCACATCCTGGATTTGCGCAAAAGCAGCAGTCCGCATAGAACCCACACCGTCATGAAGTTCGCAACCCAGATGGTCTTCAGCATGCTCGTGCAGAAGAGCAGCGAGGTTACGGTGAAACCATATATCAAGGCCGCCCAAAGACCAGCCCTTGGGCGCCGTAGCTCTCGGCCTATCAGGAAAACGCAGAATGCGGTGAAGGTGTCGACGATTATTTGCAGGATATACAGGGCAACCAGGCTGCTTCCGAAAAGCTTGAAAACCGTGCCCGCGATATATCCAAAAACAGGATCCATGAACGCGAACTGAACCGTGCTCCCGCCGCTGCCCTGAGCCACAGACAGCGCGAATCGCATGTAGTAGTCCTCGTCCGGGCTGAGCTGAAAACTCAATGGACTGCGGATGGCAAACGCCAGATGGATGATCCGGATGATCAGGACGATACCCAGCACAATCAGGATGGATCGGTATCCGGCCTTTTTCTGCGTTTTCTGCGAGCGGCGGATTGAGTTGCGCACTTTAGCCACGACAGTGATTGCCTCCATTTGCTCTGCTTCGACGCTGCCTATAATAAATCCAGTGCGGCTTGAATATTAGTATCTTTTTGGCGTCATTCCTTCTTGAAAATTATTTGAGAGCTTTACCGCAAGCCCCATGCAGATTATTCTGTGCAGCATGAAAAAATCGGCGAAGCGACGCACGCAAAAGAAGAAATCCGAAGCCGCGCACCCCGCACAGGAAAGTGGAAAGCTGCACGAGTTGTTCCTTCGCCTGAATCCGCTATGGATCCTCGCCGGCGGCATTCTGCTCTTCTTGATCGTCAGCTGCTTCCTTGTGCGTGATTATGGAATGAACATCGACAGCCAGAAGAATTATCGCGAAGGAGCGATGAATCTCGACTTTCTTTTGGGCGGCCACGTCGACCAGAGCGTCCTCCGATATCAAATGCACGGGGCCATCATCTTCATGGCGGCGGAGGCCGTCAAGCGGTGCCTGTCAGACGTCCTTCATCTTTATGATCCCGTTGCCGCAAGGCATATT
>Ga0335071_10001529_pt1 | contig 24951 bp, 27 predicted proteins | sample Lox_Sample_15_FD_206724 | JGI IMG/M metagenome (GOLD analysis project Ga0335071, IMG submission 206724) | Soil microbial communities from Loxahatchee National Wildlife Refuge, Florida, United States - Lox_Sample_1.5 | ecosystem: Environmental > Terrestrial > Soil > Wetlands | place: USA...
TCATCGTCACCGGCAAAACAGTGGAACACCCCTTTCAGTCCGCCCCGGTTGGCCTTTTTTATCACATCGATAGTATCGGCCTGCGCTTCGCGGGAATGGATGATGACCGGTTTGTTGAGCTCTTGCGCCAGAGCGAGGAATGAACGGAACGCGGCCATCTGCTGATCCACCGGTTTCAATTTATAATGATAATCAAGTCCGGTCTCGCCGATCGCGACCACCCTCGGGTTCTTCGCCATTTCCCGGATCTGTTCGAGCGATGTCTCGTTTACCTGATCGGCATCATGGGGATGGATCCCTACCGCCGCGTAAATATTCCCGTACCTTTCGGCCAGCGCGACCGATCCAACGGACGACGGGAGATCGAACGATGCGTTGATGATCTTTGTTATACCGGCATCTTCGGCGCGTTTGAGATATGGCGCAAGGTCTTTGAACTCCGGCATGGTCAGATGGGCATGGGTATCGATGAACATTAACGGCCCCTTTTGGTTATTTTTTTCCCCCGGTCTCGGTCCGGTTCAGGCGGGGGAACAGCGGTTCGCCTTTCCTGACGGTAGTTCCTGCAATCTCCATGCCAAAAGGTTCGGCGTTGGCTTTTTCAAGGGGCAAAGCGAAATTCAGCTGGTCCCACATTTTAACGGCCGTCTGCGGCATCGTCGGGTTGACGAGAATCGCGGCGATCCTTAACACTTCGCAAAGATTTAACAGCACCGCGGCCAGCTTGTCGGTCTCTCCCGCTTTCGCCAGCGCCCAGGGCGCCTCCTTTTCTATATAGAAGTTCGCCTGGCTGATCAGCTTGAACACCTCGCCCAGCGCATCGGAAAAAGCGAGCTTTTCGATCTGTTCGTCGAACGCCTTGGGCGTAGCCTTGATCAGATCGGTCAGCTCTTTGCTCATTTCATCCGTAATTTCGGATTTCGGATTTCGGATTTCGGAATTTTGATATTTGTCCACCATCGTAAGTGTCCGGCTCAATAGGTTTCCCAGATCGTTGGCCAGGTCGGCGTTATACCGCCCGATGAACGATCGCATCGAAAAATCGCCGTCGCTGCCGAACGGGACCTCGCGCAGGATGAAATACCGCACCGCGTCGACACCGAACTCGTTCGCCAGCGCGATCGGGTCGATCACATTGCCGCGGCTCTTGCTCATCTTCTCCCCCTCCACCGTCCACCACCCGTGGCCGAAGATCCGCTTTGGCAGATCAAGTCCCAGCGCCATCAAAATGCACGACCAGGTGACGGCATGGAAGCGGACGATCTCCTTCCCCATCAGGTGGACATCGGCCGGCCAGTATTTGTTGAAACAGTCCTGGTTGTCAGCGTAGCCGATCGCCGAAATGTAATTGATGAGCGCGTCGAACCAGACATAAACCACGTGCTTGGGATCGTCCGGGACCGGGATTCCCCAGGGGAAAGCGGTCCGGGTGATCGAAAGGTCGCGCAGCCCCTGCTTGATGAATTGGACGATCTCGTTGCGGCGGGGCTCCGGCTGGATGAAATCGGGATTCTCCTCGATGTGCTTGAGCAGTCGCTCCTGGTACTTGGACTGCCTGAAATAGTAGGTCTCTTCCTTGATGATATCGGTCGCGCGGCCGCAATCGGGACAAAGTTTGCGCCCGTCCATGTCCTCGGTCAGCTCGTTCTCCGACCAGTAGGTTTCGCAGGGGACGCAATAATGCCCTACATATTCCCCTTTGTAGACATCGCCTGCGACCAGGAGATTGTGAAATATCTTCTGCACCGCTTTGGAATGGCGGATTTCGGTGGTACGGATAAAATCGCTGTAGTCGATCCCCAGCTTCTGCCAGGCGGAAAGGAACCGCTCCACGATTTGGTCGACGAACTGCTGGGGAGCGAGCCCCTGCTTTTCCGCCGCCTTCCATACCTTCTGGCCGTGCTCGTCGGTGCCGGTTAAAAAGAAAACCTCGAACCCTTTTTTCCTTTTATAGCGGGCAAGTACGTCGGCGGCGATGGTGGTGTAGGCATGCCCGATATGCGGAATGTCGTTCACGTAATAAAGTGGAGTGGTCAGGAAGAACTTCATAAGACAATTATAACATATCGGCTGGAAAGTAGCGGAGTTCGCACCGGGAGGTTTTTCCTATTGTATAGGGAATAAGATCCGTATATTGGTCACTTTTTCCAGCGCCCGATTGGCCTCTTCCGGCAGCTCCTCGTCGGCGTTCATGGTAAAGATCGGCATCGGTTGCCAGCGGTCGCTTTCCTTGTATTTTACCTCGACCAGATAACGGGATAGCAGTTTGCTCTCCCAGCCTTCGCCCGAAAGGTCATCCTCATTATATTCCGGCTTCAGGAAATATTTAAAAAGCGGCGCCACCCCTTCCAGCGACGCCCCACCGACTCTGGTCGGCCCCACCACCATCCACTGGGTCAAGGTCCGTGCGCCGCCCATTTCCGGGCTTTGGGCATGGCCGGAGGGGATGATCTGGAATCCGCCGACCTTGTCTCCGACCGAGGTCGAAATATCGATCACGCCCGGATGGTTGGCGCGGATGCGTCCCGCGCTGATGAAGCGGGAACCGGAGAACCGGCCCACCCCCGCCACCGGCCTGAGCACTTCCGCCACCACCTCGCTCGAACCGTCCGGATAAACTACTGTCACTCTTCCCCCGAACCGGTTCTCAAGATCGATCTCCTTTGGCCAGCGGGCGGGACGGGTCACCACGATCGTAATAATGTCACCGATCTTAGGGGCTGAATTTAACGGTTTATCAAAAATATAAACCTTGTTGCCGACATACGGCGAATAATCGCCTCCGAAGATCCCTTTTCCCGCGTCGAGATCGGTATAAATGGTCGAATCGGGGCTCAGGTAAGAATTATACCCCTTCGGTATGTTCAGGAAATCGCGGGGAAGGATGGAAAATATCGTCTTGGCCCCGTCCACTTTGATATGGATGGCGTTCACCGCCGAGGCCGCCACCTCGCCCGTCCCGATCCACTGCGACGCGGTGAAACCTTTCGGATTGACGGCGGCGGTGGGGTAGATCACGTGGCCGAGCGTCAGAAAGGTCTTTCCCTGGTCCAGGCTGACCTCTACCGACCCGTCCCGGGAATCGACCAGCCGGATGCGGAACGCTTCGGTGAATTCAAGGGACATGGCGGGGAGGGCAAGCAATATCAATAAGCATAATATTATATATTTAACCGCGAATTCATTCGCGGGAAGCGATCTAAAAGCCGAGAATAAATTCTCGCTTAAAATCACTTTCCTAAACATGCAGCTCTTTAAGCTCTCCGGTTTCCATGTAATAAACGCGCTCGCAGACGTTGGTGATGTGGTCGGCCACCCGCTCCAGGTAGCGGGCCATGAACAGCTGGTAAATGGCTTCCCGCGCGGAGAGCGGACGCTTCTCGATCTCCAGCAGCGCGGTATCGAACATGTTCCGGAACGCCGCGTCGACGTTCTCGTCGTCCTCCACCACCTTGGTAATGAGCTCCAGGTCCCTTTTGGATATCGCATCGAGCGTTTCTTGGAGCATCTTCTCTACCAGTTCCGCCATCTTCGGGACGTCCCCGGCGGAGGCGAGCTTCGGTTTTCCCATCAGCCTCCGCGCAAATTTAGTAACATCGACCATGTAATCCCCCATCCGCTCGATGTCGGAAATGATCCGCATGGTGGAAGCGATGATGCGGAGGTCCTTTGCCATCGGCTGTTGCGTGGCCAGCAGCTGCAGGCACTTGGTCTCGATGTCCTGGTTGAACTTGTCCACCTTGTCGTCGAGGTTGATGACCTCCTGCGCCAGGGCCTCGTCGCTCTTGTTGAACGCGATCATCGATTTCTTTATCATCTCCATGACGGTGATGCCCATCGCCATCACCTGGTCCGACAGCTCCTTGAGCTCCTGGTCGAACGTCGCCCGGATCCCTTCCTTTGTCATTTTATTCTCCTTCCGTTACCCGAACCTTCCGGTTATATAATCCTCGGTCCGTTTGTCCTTGGGGTTGGTGAAGACCTGTTCGGTCGCCCCGTACTCGATCATCTCGCCCAGCAACATGTAGAAGGTGTTGTCGGAAGCGCGCGCCGCCTGCTGCATGTTGTGGGTCACGATCAGTATCGTATAATCATTTTTGAGCACTTGCAACAGCTCCTCGATCTTGAGCGTCGCCATCGGGTCCAGCGCCGAGCACGGCTCGTCGAGCAATATCACCTCCGGCGCCACCGCCAGCAGCCGCGCGATGCAGAGTCGCTGCTGCGATTCAAGCGAGAGCGAAAGGGCCAACTTGTCCAGCTTATCCTTCAATTCGTCGAACAGCAGGACCGCCCGCAGGCTCTTTTCCACGATCTCGTCCAGCTTTTTCCGGTCGCGCTGCCCATGGACCCGCGGCCCGTAGATCACGTTGTCGTAGATCGAGAGCGGGAACGGATTGGGACGCTGGAAGACCATTCCCACTTTCTTGCGCAGAGCCACCAGGTTCACGTCCGGGCCGTAAATGTTCTCCCCGTCGATCTCCACCAGACCGTCGATCCGGATCCCTTCCGCCAGATCGTTCATCCGGTTGAACACGCGTAAAAGGGTCGACTTACCGCAGCCAGATGGTCCAATGATGGAGGTTATCTTTTTTTGCTCGATGGAAATGGTGACGTCCTTGAGCGCATGGAACACGCCGTAATACAGATTCAGCTTCTCCACTTTTATCTTGGGATTTTCGACGATCATATTTCCTCATCCACCCTCTTTCGTCCTTTGGACTCAAGAGGGTCCCCCTTCTCCACTTTGTGGAGAAGGTTGTAAATTCCAAATTCTCCGACCCTACCCTCTCCATTATAAATGGAGAGAGGGGACCATGAGCGAGCATTAGCGAGTCGAATGGTGGGGGAGGTCATCCGAACCTCCCGGATATGTAATCATCAGTCCGCTTGTCCCGGGGTGAAGTGAACATCTGGGCGGTTGCCCCCATTTCGATCATCTCACCCATCAGGAAAAATGCGGTCCGATCGGAAACGCGCGCCGCCTGCTTCACATTGTTGGTCACCAGTACCTGGGTATAGTTCTTTTTCAGTTCCCGCATCGCCTCTTCGATCTTTAGGGTGGAGATCGGGTCCAGCCCGGAGCATGGCTCGTCGTAAAGGATGATCTCCGGCTCCACCGCCAGCGTCCGCGCGATGCAGAGCCGCTGCTGCTGTCCGCCCGAAAGGGTGAACGCGGGGGACGAAAGCCGGTCCTTCACCTCGTCCCAGATGGCGGAGGCGCGCAGCGACATCTCGACGATCTCTTTCAGTTTACTTTTATCCTTCAACCCGTGAAGTTTCGGCCCGTACGCCACGTTGTCGAAAATAGAAAGAGGGAGCGGCAGAGGAAGCGCGAAGACGATCCCCACCCGCTTGCGGAGCAGATGCTTATCGATCTCCTTGAAAATATCTTTCCCGTCCAGCTTCACCTCCCCTTCGGTCCGGCAGCCGGGGTAAAGCTCGTTCAGGCGGTTGAGCGTTTTTAAAAGCGAGGTCTTGCCGCTGTTGCTCGGCCCGATCACTCCCATTATTTCCTTATGCTCCACTTCCAGCGTCAGATCCTTTAACGCATGCTTCCCTTCATACCAAACATTTAATTTTGATATCCTAATTTTCGGATTTAGGATTTCGGATTTGGGATTTTCTTCGGTTACCATGTTTTTCTCTTCCTGAACTTGGAGCGGATGTAGGCCGCCGTCAGGTTCATCACGAACACCAGCGCCACCAGCACCAGCACCGTGCTGTACTGGACCTTGAGGCTGACGTTGGGGACCTGGGTCGAAAGCACATATATATGATAAGGGAGCGCCATCGCCTGGTCGAAGATCGATTCGGGCAAGCGCGGAAGGTAGAACGCCGCCACGGTGAAGAGGATAGGGGCGGTCTCGCCCGCCGCGCGTGAAAGCCCCAATATCGTACCGGTCAGGATGCCGGGAATGGCGTTTGGAAGGACGACGCCGCGCACCGTCTGCCAGCGGGAGGCGCCGAGCGAAAAGCTTACCTCGCGGAAAGCGTTGGGGACCGAGCCGAGCGCTTCGCGGGTGGCGGTGATGATGACCGGCAGGGTCATGATCGCCAGCGTGAGCGAGCCGGCCAGAATGGATGCGCCGAACCCGAGGAAAGAGACGAACAGCCCCAGTCCGAAAAGCCCGTAAACGATCGACGGGATCCCCGCCAGGTTGATGATCGAGATCTCCACCATCCGAGTGAGCCAGTTACGTTCTGCATACTCGTTAAGGTAGATCGCGGCCAAAATACCGAGCGGGATAGAGAAGACCGCCGTTCCGATGGTCAGGAGGATGGTGCCGACGATCGCCGGGAAGATCCCCCCTGCCCGCATCCCGTCCCGCGGCATGGCGGTAAGGAATTCCCAGCTCAGTCCGGGGAGCCCGTGCCAGAGGACGATGAAGACGATGATCCCTACCGGCGCGATGATTATGAGCGTCGCCAGCAACAGCAGATTGAACGCGATCCGCTCGTACCTTCTGGTGTCCCTCATCTTCTGCTCCGGCTGCGGTTAAGGAACATGTCCGCCAATATATTGATAATGAAGCTGATGATGAAAAGGATGATGCCGATGGCGAAGAGCGAATAATAATGCAGGCTTCCCGACACCGCCTCTCCCATCTCCGCCGCCACGGTAGCGGTAAGGGTGCGGACCGGCTGGAGAAAGCTGGTCGGCATGATCGCCGCGTTGCCGGTGATCATCAGCACCGCCATTGTTTCGCCGATCACGCGGCCGATGCCGAGCATCACCGCCGCGATGATCCCGGATGAGGCGGCCGGCAATATCACCCGGTAGATGGTTTGCCAGTGGGTGGCGCCCAGCGCCAGCGATCCTTCCTTGTAGTTCTTGGGAACGGAGACGATCGCGTCCTCGATGATGGAGACGATGGTCGGCATTGCCATGAAGGCGAGCATGATCGACCCGGCCAGCGCGGTCAGGCCGCTGGGTAGATTGAACAGGTTCTTTAGTAAAGGAGCGAGAAAGATTATGCCGATGAACCCGAGCACGATGCTTGGGATCGCCGCCAGCAGTTCGATCCCGGACTTGAGGATCCCCCGGATCGAACGGGGCGCCACTTCGGCGGTATAGATCGCCGCCGCCAACCCCAGCGGGACCGCGATCACGATCGCGCCCAAAGTAACGAAGACCGAACCGAGGATCAGGGGAAGGATACCGAACTGCGGGGGATCGGAGATCGGGTACCAGTTGGTGCCGAGGAGAAAAGAGAAGAAATTCACTTCCCCGAACAGCGCCAGTCCTTCCTTCAGCAGGAATATGAATATCAGGGCGACGAACAGGATGGATGCCGCGCCCGACAGGAAGATCGCCTTTTCGATCACATATTCGAAAGGCCGTCGCATTATTTTACCGGCACGAAGTCCATCTTAAGCACGATCTGCTGGCCTTCCTTGCTCATAACAAAATCGATGAACGACTTTACCTTGCCGGCCGGCGCGCCGTTAGTGTAGAGCAGCAGGGAGCGCGATATTGGATAACTGTCGTTGAGGACGGTCTTTACCGAAGGTAGGATCGCCGGGGACCCGGCACTCTTCGCCACCGCTACCGCCTTTTCCTTAGCGGAAAGATATCCGAGCCCAAAATAGCCGATCGCCGACGGATTGCTCGAGACCTCTTCTACGATCGCCTGCGAAGAGGGCATCATCAACACTCCGGTGGCGAACTCGTTCTTGGACTTTTTATCGCCCAGCTTTACCACGTGCTCCAGGAAAAAGACATGGGTCCCGGAGTTCCGCTCGCGCGAAAGCGCCACGATCTTCCGGTCCGGGCCTCCCACTTCCTTCCAGTTGGTGATCTTTCCGGTAAAGATGTCGGATAGCTGCTGAATGGTGAGCTTACTGACCGGATTGGACGGATTGACCACCACGGTAATGCCGTCGTTGGCAACATGGAACTCTTTCGGGTCAACGCCGTTCTTTTTTGCCTGTTCGATCTCCTTGGGCTCGATCGACCTTGATGATTGCGCGATATCGGTCGACTTTGACAGCAGGGCCGCGATCCCGGTACCGGAACCTCCGCCGGTGACGGCGATCGGGATGTCGGGATTAACCTTCATGAACGCTTCTGACCAGGCCTGGCCCAGGTTGACCATGGTGTCGGAACCTTTGATCTGGATCGCTTTGCCGCTGTTCCTGCCGCAGCCGGAAACTAAGATTGCGATTAAAAGTGTGGGGAAGATAGCCAAAAACGAGAAGGATTTTATTGCTCTGAACATGAATGCCCCCCTTTTATTTGAATGACAAATTATCATGTGCTTGCGGCACAATTATAAATATCGCGAAGCGACTTCATTCATTTGACATTTATCATTGGCCATTTCCCATCCCAGCCAAATGATTATCGCACTGCTATGTTAATGGAATGTTAACTATATGTTAAATTTGGGTTAACGGGGTTTAGAAGAAGGATCTATTTGTTATACTTTAGCTTGCGCCCCAGCTTTAAAACGTCCCCCCTTTTCATTGTGCCTCCCTCTTACAATCGCTATAATAAACGCATGCCATTCAAATACGAATCGATCGTTCCCTGGGGACGGTCATACCAGGAATATATCGATATGTTCAACCTAACCATTGAAGACCTTAACCGGTCGATCCTCGGCTGCAGGGACGGGCCATCAAGCTTTAACAGCATTAAGAACAAGAACGGCCGAAAAGCGGTATCGATCGACCCGCTCTACCAATTTACCAAAGACGAGATCAAAAAACGCATAAATGATACGTATAGCAATGTTATTAACCAGACCAGGGATAACCAGGATAAATTCATCTGGACGAATATCAGGAACATCGACGAGCTCGTCCGCCTCCGGATGTCGGCCATGGAAGAATTTTTAAAGGATTACGACAAGGGTAAAGCCGCGAAAAGATATGTCTTTGCCGAATTGCCAAAACTGCCGTTTAAGGACGATCAATTCGACCTGGCCCTTTCCGCCCACTTTCTTTTATTTTATTCCGACAATTTGACGCTCGATTTCCACAAGCAGGCGATAGATGAAATGTTAAGAGTGGCAAAAGAGGTAAGGATATTCCCATTGGTTGACGTGAACGCCGAGCGGTTGCCATATGTTGAGGATATTATTGGATATTTAAGAGGCTTGGGCCGCAAAGTCGCCGAGGAACAGGTTAAGTACGAGTTCCAAAAAGGCGGCAATACGATGCTAAAAGTTTTCGGCAAGTAGGATTTAATTTAGGGGCTTTCTTGTCCGTTTTATGCACTTTCTGGAACATAGCTTGCCGCTAAAGCCAAAAACCGCACAAATATTTCGCTTTCTTACCCTGATTGCTGCCAACCGGTCTGCTTAAAGATGCGTTAGAATTAACCCCCCATTTACATTAGTTTTATCTGTTTTTAATCATTAATTTGGATAATCAGTTAGGTATGGCCATCACCGTAACCAGACCAAGCGTAATAAGCAAAATAAACCATCCTATAGGGAAATATGTAGGGAGGTATCAAACCTATCGATTCAATCCTATCGACCACAAGGTCCCCGGGGATCCGCTGGAAACCAAGTTCATCGTTCGTACCTTTGCCGAATTGAACGTTCATCCCGGGTATTGCGACTGGAATAAGATCATGCCTTATTCAGAACCGGTCATTTCCGCAATGGACAAAGTGGATGGAGAAACCATTAAGGCCGCTTACCCTGCCGGCCCCAAAAATATGCCGATCACCTATTTGAACCCGCTGTATATCGGCAATCAGCTTTTCAAAGTCGCCGCCAGCTTTTATTTGATGATGGAGCCAATAAAGATATCCTTGCTGGGATTGGCCAGCGTTCCGGCCACTTTTAGCGCAACCTTCCTGTATCTTTCGTTAAATGCATTGAGGAACATAGCCGCAGACCTGATCTCAAAACATCGTTTTTATCCAGAAGAATGGTTGAAACATCTGTTTCACATAAAGATCGGCAAGCTAACAACCTCTTTATTGGTCACAGGATTCGCTTTCCCCTTTTTGACCTTGACCCAGACCGTTATCCATACCCTGACGGGGGGATCGGGCATGGAATGGCTGGCGATCCCCTTGTCGATCACATTGATCGACGGCCTGATCAATTACTGGACCAGAAAAATGAGGGGGTTCTCCAATCAGGTGGCAAATCTGGACATGTTGCGGCCGCTGATGGGCAGCCTGTTCGCTTCTTCGCTGTTCTATCTGGCCGGAGCGGGAGAGCTGAACAGCTTTAAATACCTTTTGATCCGTAAGTTCGGCTGTGAGGTATGGTCCGGGTTTGTCGAGGCGCGGGATAAAAGAATGGAAAAATTAAGGGAGAGGAAAGCGGACCTGCAAAATGTATTCAAATTGGACGCATACTGCCTGCCCGATCCGGAAGCGATGGCGGCGATCAGCTATGTCCACCTGATAGGGGTAAAATCATTGGCAAAAGACACTTTTTCCGAGTGTGTCATTAAGAACGGGGATATGCCTAACATCGAATTGGGTATTTTAAAAGGAGTTCACCGGGCGATGACAGACGATGAAAGGATAGAGAAAACCATCCGCTTTATCTTTCCGACGGAAAAATGGAAGCCTTACGCGGACGCCATGCGCGCGAGATTCATTAAGAACCGGAAAACATACTTCGACTGGCTGAAGAAACACAATCACTTATTCTATTCTATTGTTATACCGCCTCCGGCGCCGTCCCATCCTACCCCCGTAAATAAAGCCAAGGAGCAAATAATCCATATAAAGCTTGACCCGCGGTCCGATCCGGACGGATCAGAAAAAAGCCCTTTGCAAAGGATCGGCATCCGGTCGTTCGGGGATTCGGCTCTCGCTTTTTCAAAACTGCAGCCATCGGCGCTGGAATGGGCCCTGCCGATGCTGAAAGGGTGCGGGATCGAAGTTATGGCATTCGGCATCGACGCCTGCTTGAGCAAAGCGATCTTGCTCCAGATCGCTCAGAAATTGACCGGTATACCGGGGAGAAAACTGGTGGTTTTAAAAGCAGACGGAGAAGCAGCAAAAGTCAGCGTCCACCCTCTCGCTGACGGGGCCGAGGTTAAAAACATCGACGGTGATCTTATTATCCGCAATCCCATTGCTTGACAGCATCATTCAGAAAAATACTTTTATATTCACCGGGTTTATTTGCCATAAATTAAGCAGGTTCTTGTCTCCGGATATTCTTTGCACGTGATAAAAGCTTCCGCTCCCGCCAACCTCCACCAGGTTGTTCCTATAATATGTACCTGATATCGAAGCTTTATGCCCTGAAACATCCGTATCCCCGCCATAGCAATCCGGGTCAGGAAAGGCGTCAAGCGTGGCCTCCCTTCCCAACCGCCGGTAGGAATAATCGAACTTCAGCTGTTTATCAAGGAACATCAGCCTCAAGCCTAGCAGATAGCCGGCATTGTCGCTTGCCCCATTGAACGCTTTTATGAATTCCCCGTAGTGCGAGATGCCAAAATATCTATCGTAATTGAAGCCAATGTCCCAGCTGAGCTGGCCCGAATTGTATCCGTATTTATAATGCTGTTCCGTTGTATCCTTGCCGTCGCTACCTTTAACGATCACCGGAACGGTCTCGTTCGTTTTATCTCCGCTCCGGTAATTATCATCAAGCGCTTTTGCGCCCTGGATGTTCTCGACACCGATAAAAGCGGCAGCCAATTGTAATGAGAACATGTTCCTTACGTTAGTTTTGTATCCCACCTGAATGGGGAAAAGATACGGGTTTGATTTCGCCCCTTTTGTTTCCCGCAGGGAAAATATCCCTCCATTAACAAATATCCCATGCGTATTTATAGAAGAGTAGGCCCCTTCCCACCGGATATCATTAGCGAACACCATATCGCTGGCGCGGAAAAAAGGAAAGTAAAATCTGCCGCCGGCAAGCGTAAAGTCCTTTTCTGGTGTGGTAAACACGGCATTCGCGCCCCCCAGCATGATCGAGGGAAGCTCGGCCTGCATGGTGTTATACAACGATCGCGGGTCCGTCCCGCCGGTGGCGACGCTGACGTTAAAATGCAGCCAATCTTTTATTGGTTCATATTTTGCGGCGAGCTCCATCCGGTATCTTCCCCGGTTCCGGGTCACGGCATCGCTATCTTTCCTCTCCCCTTGATACCTTAATCTAAAATCCAGATTTCCGGAGAACATATCGCTGAAAGTGAATGGTTTGGCGTCGGATCCTTTTTCGGCCGGTTTTTTCCCTTCCGGCTCTTTGCATTGCGCGGCATCAATCCGGTACAGCGCCGCATCCAGGTCTTTTTCATCGTCCGGCCGGTCCAGTATCTGAGAGAGGATAAGCCTTATCAAATCAACGTCGTCTCCTTTTATCCCCAGTCTGTCCATCAGCTCCTTCTTCTCCTGCGGCGCCATCTCCTCCCCTACGAATCTCCTGATCGCCTGCTCCATCCCTTTTTCTTTATATACAAATCTAACGGTTTCGGGGGTGCCGTCCGGCAATGCATAATCCTTTTTCAACTGATGGCCGTGATTCAACCAGCTGTAATAGTCCAGCATTCTCAGCAGCGCGGAAGCCTTGTTGATGTTCATGAAGTTATCGTTCACCTCTGATTTTTTATCTCGCCGCGTTCGGCCGTAATTTCATTTTTCGTTGTAAACATTGAGTAAATATTGAGTTAAGGCCAGATGAAGATACTGTTACCAGATCTTCCAATTTCGCCGGTGGTCCTCAAATCAACCCGCGGACCTTTTGTCCAATCTCTTCCCTCACCCGCCTGAATACATCAAGCCCCTTTCCCTTTGGGTCCTCGATACGCCAATCAAGATGCTCTTTTGCAGGGAAAAAGGGGCATGCGTCCTGGCATCCCATCGTAATTACACAATCGAACTTTTTTACCGGCAGGTCGGTGAAGCTTTTTGGCCTTTGAGCGCTAATATCGATATTGATCTCGGACATTGCTTTGATCGCATCAGAATTAACCGCTCCGGACGGCTTTGACCCCGCCGAATAGGCATCGAGCTTATCGCCGAATAAATGGCGAGCCCAGCCTTCCGCCATTTGCGACCGGCAGGAATTCTCAACACAAACAAAAAGGACCACCAACCTAGCCATTATGGCTGTCTCGGCAATAATCCGACCATCTTCCTTACCGCCTTTTGCAGTTTTATAAAGTCTTTCCCGCGCGCTTTTTGGGGTTTTATCCTGATCTTCTTCATTGTTTTGAGTATCTTGGATAGTTTCTTGGAGGATGGCAGAACGATCTTCTGTCCAGTTATGCCGCGGCCTTCGATAATTGTCCGGATCTCGGCCAGGTCCGCATCCAGCCGGATCGAGAAAATATTTATCAATTGTTTCAGTTCCGACCCGAGCAGGGAAAGCTCTTTTACGGTTTTTTGCACCAGTTTTACCTTTTCTTTATTCAGCGTTTCCCGTTTATTGTTTTCCATTTATATAATGCTTTTCAAGCATGGCCTCCAGGTGGGATTTGATCTCGCGGTTGGTCTCTTCAACCGGGTGGTTAGCGTCGATCTCGATGAATTTATATTCTTTCGCCAATTTCCCGAATTCGGTCCTTACCTTTCTCTGGTATTTGGAGAAACTGTCGAACCAATCGCGGGATAGGCCAAGGTCCATACCCGATTCCCAGTAATCCAGGTTCGAATAGGTTTTCATCGTCCGTTCTACCAGCGCCCGCCATGAAAGATGGAGATAGAACGTCACGTCCGGTACGACCGCCATTGAATAGAGCGATTTAAGCCAGTCTTTATCGGCACCCCTAACAATATCCCTTACCATCAGCGTAAATATATATCGGTCTGCAAGCACCACGTATCCCGCCCGCAGGGCCGAGATTATGCGGTTCTCCAACTGGTCGTAAAAATCGGTCGCATAGAACAGTGACATGGTGCGAGGGCTCAATACATTGCCCTTTTTGGCCTCTTCCAGAGCTTCGCCCACCAGCTGGGACCTTTTTAATCCCGCTTGCGCCACCGCGTAACCTTTTTGCTCCAACCAGCTGGCCAGCAGCCCGATCTGGGTCGAACGCCCCGACGAATCAGTGCCTTCGATCACGACCAGAAGTCCCGGCAGTTTTTTGGGATTTACCCCGGGCGGCGGCTGGCGGTAAAATTTCTTTTCGCTCATCTTCCATCCTTCTTCATATATTGCGCCAGATCGATCTTGCCGGCGATATATTTCCTGACCTCATCTTGCTGAGAAGGGATGTTACGGGTAGCATCGATAACCCTAAAGCCGTATTCCGTCACCATTTGGTCGTATTTCCCCATGATCTTCCCTTGGAAGATCTCAAAGCTCTGGTTGATGTCGTCCGAATATTTCATATCCATTCCCGCCTCGAAATATTTAAGGTTGGGACGGCCGGACATGATCCGCGCCAGCGCTTCAGGCAGGGGAACGCGGAAGTAAAGCGTAGCATCCGGAATCGCGGCAAAGCCGTATAGCTTCTTAAGCCAGCCTCCGTCGCATCCCCTTACCCCGTCCCGGGCAAAGGAAGTGAAGATATATCGGTCGCAAAGAACGATATATCCTCCTTTCAGCATCGGCAGTATTTGCCTCTCATAGCGGTCCGCGAAATCGGTGGCATGGATCAGGCTGAAGGTGGTAGGCGTCAGCAGCTGCCTTTTTTTCCCTTTCTTGGTCGCTTCTTTGACCAGATCGGATGAGTTCCATTCAGTAAAAAATAGCCGGCAGCCGAGACCGACCAGCCACTGGTGCACCAAGTGGATCTGCGTCGATTTGCCAGAACCATCCAGGCCCTCGACGGCGATCAGTTTACCTTTTATCTGGTTCGTTTCCTTTTTCATTTTCGGTCAAGGCTCACTTTGAGCCCGTAAACCTCCTCGAACATGTTTGATTTCTTTTTCAGGTCCCATTTTTCAAGCCCGATATCGCCCGCCGAATTCAGCTTCAATTCCAGCTGGTGTCCGTTCACCGCCGCGCGCACATTCTTTACTTTTTGCAGATGCTCCCGATCTAAGGCGTCCGCCAGGCGAATGAGAGCGGCCAGTTTTTTGACTTTGTCCTTTTCTTCGCCGGTAAGCGAATTGAAAGCCGGATGGTCCGGTTTAGGCATGCTCTTCCGGTGATACCTGGCAAGGTTGGCGATCAGTTTCATGTCGTTCGTTGTAAAACTCGGCAATTCCGCCTGCAATATCAGGTACAGGGAATGTTTGTGATGCCCTTTGTAATTTATATATGTTCCAATATCGTGCAATATTGATCCCGCCAGCAGCACGCGGCGCGATTCCCCGTTCAAATGGTAACGGCCTTTCAGTTGGTCGAACAGTTCCACCGCCAGTTTTGCCACATGGAGCCCATGCTCCTCGTCGAACCGGTACCTCCGGCCAAGGTTTATACACGCGTCCTCGGCAATTTCTTCCTTGCTTTCACTGCTTTTCTGCTTCGACGATATCTCGGCCGCCAGGTCAAACAGTATTCCGTCTTTGACGCCGACATACGGGATTATGATCTTCTTACTCCCGATAAGACCGCACAGGTGCTCGTATACCATCGCCGCCGGCAAAATCACGTCCGCCCGATCCTTCATCAGGCCGTATTTTTCCATTCTCTCAGCGACCGTAAGCGCCGATAGCTTATCGATCGCCCGGCGGAGGATTTTAAGGTCGATCACTCCGTTCCCGCTTGGATCATCCTCCACTCCGGCGATACGCGCGATCCTTTCTATGTTCCCTCCGGTCGCGATCATCGTTTGGCCTCGTACCTTGCGGCTCGTCAGCGATTCGATCTTATATGCCGAAAGATAATCGTTCAGGATCTTTTTGAATTTTTCCGGGTCGTTATTGAATGCCGCCAACCCCTCTAGCAGTCTCACCGCTCCCAGCGCCAGTGTTTCGGTCCATAATATCCGGTTCCTTGTGATCTGCGATACTTCCACGCTGCCGCCGCCCAGGTCGGCCATTATCCATTTGCGGTTGCCCAGCTTGACCTTATTCTTTACCGAAAGATAAACCAACCTTGCCTCTTCTGACCCCGATATCGATTCGACCTCAATACCAGTCTTTTGCCGTATCTGTTCGATAAGATAAGCGCCGTTCGTGCTTTCCCTTACCGCGCTGGTCGCCACCGCGCGGTATCGCTCCAGCTGGAGCGCCTGCATCTTCTTTCTGAACGAATCTATCGCTTTCACCGCCAGGTCCATGGTCTTTTTATCGAACGACCCGCATAGGAACACGGATTGGCCAAGCCGGACCGGGATCCTCTCCGAATTAAGAACCCGGAAATCAGCCTGATCGTCAAATTCCGCGGCGGAAAAACGGATCGCATTCGATCCGATATCGATGCTTCCCAGCCTGACCGGAAAACCGCTTTTATTTTCTTTTGCCATTTATCCTGAATTTATATCCGACGCCGCGCAGGGTCAGCAGAGATTTGCTCATTTCCGCGATCTTTTCCCTGATCCGCCGGATGTGAACATCGACCGTCCGGCTCTTTATCTCGCTCTGCTCTCCCCAAACGTTTTTAAGCAGTTGGTCGCGATTAAAGACCCGCCCTTCATTCTTTACCAGGAACTGCAGAAGGTTGAATTCTTTGACCGTCAGGTCGACCGGCCGGCCGTTTATTAAAACCTCATGCCTAGTTGGATCGATCTCCATTCCCGGACATTTGAATATTTCGTTCCCTTCGTTCATTTTTTATCGTTTTGCTCGTTGCCGCCGTGCTTTATGACCTTCGCTTCGATCATGTAGACCACTTCTTCCGCTATATTGGTGGAATGATCGACGATCCGTTCCAGATGTCGCGAAACTAACAACAAGGGAATGGCCCGTGTTACCGTTGAGGCATCCTGGGTCATGATCCCCATCAATTCATCGTGTACCTGGTCGCGCAGGCGGTCCACTTCTTTCTCGATCACCCAGATCGCGTTGGCCCTGGAAGGGTTCCCCATTATGAACGCGTCCAGTACCAGCGCGACCGATTGAACCGCCAGATCGCCCATTTTTGGAATATCGATCAGCGGCTTAAGCAACGGCTTGTCCGCCAGCTCGATCGTGCGCTCCGCCACATCCTCCGCCAGATCTCCCATCCGTTCCAGGTCGTTGACGATCCGGATCGCGGTCGCCAGGAAACGAAGATCGGACGCCTCCGGCTGCCTTAATGCCATCAATTGGACACATTTTTCATCTATTATCAGTTCAAGCCGGTCGATTTCATCGTCCTCACGTACCACCGCTTCTGCCAGCCTGCGGTCAAGCTTCTGGAGTGAATCCACTGCCTTGGTGATCAGCGTCTGCACCATCAATCCCATCCGCGTGATGGTTTCTTTAAGTTCGCTCAATTCCTGGTCAAAAGTCGTTTTATGCTCCATCATCCGAACCTCCCGGTAATGTATTCTTCGGTCCTTTTATCCGCCGGAGCCGTGAACATCTTGGTCGTGATATCGAATTCGATCAGGTCGCCCAGCAGGAAAAATCCGGTAAAGTCGGCCACTCGCGCCGCCTGCTGCATATTATGGGTCACGATCACGATCGTGTATTCTTTTTTCAGCTCGTGCAAAAGTTCCTCGATCTTGCCGGTAGAGATGGGATCGAGCGCGGAGCAAGGTTCATCAAGCAGTAAAACCTCCGGCCTCACCGCCAGCGCCCGCGCGATGCAAAGACGCTGCTGCTGGCCGCCTGAAAGCGAGATCCCCGGTTTGCCGAGCACATCCTTCACTTCGTCCCAGATCGCCGCGCTTTTAAGGCTCAATTCCACCGACTGGTCGAGTTGCCGGCGATCGCGCGTCCCGTTCAGCTTCAGCCCGGCAGCCACATTGTCGTAGATCGACAGGGTCGGGAAAGGGGTCGGTTTCTGGAACACCATCCCTATCCGGCGGCGTATCAACACCGGGTCGATCTGCGGATCGTTAATGTTCTCCCCGTCGAGCAATATCTCCCCTTCCGCGGTCGCGCCGGGGATGGTCTCGTGCATGCGGTTGAGACAGCGGACAAAGGTCGACTTGCCGCAGCCGGAAGGCCCGATGATCGCCGTCACATGATGTTCCTGGATGTACATGTTGATGTTTTTAAGCGCGATCTTGCCATCGAACCAGGCATTGAGCCCGTTAACTCTTATTTTCTTTTTGATATTATCCATATGTCACTCTCTTTGAGAACTTTCTCACCGTCAGCGTCACCGCCAGGACGATCATCACCAGCACCAGGGAACCGGCCCATGCCATCCGGTTCCAGTCGTCGAACGGGGAGATCGCGTAATTGTAGATCTGCACCGTCATCGAAGCGGTCGGCTGGTCCACCCGGAAGTTCCAATACGAATTGGTGAAAGCGGTGAACAGCAGCGGCGCGGTCTCGCCCGCCGCCCGGGCCACCGCCAGCATGATGCCGGTAAAGATCCCGCTCCAGGCGGTGCGCAGTATCACCAGTAGCATCACCTTCCATTCCGGCACTCCCAACGCCAGCGCCGACTCCTTTAACGTGCGCGGCACCATCTTTATCATCTCTTCGGTGGTGCGGGTTATGTACGGCAGCATTACCAGCGCCAGGGCGAACCCGCCGGCAAACGCCGAAAAACGCTTCATCGTCAGCACAAAAAGGAGATAGGCAAAGATACCAAAAATGATGGTGGGGAACCCGGACATCACATCTACCGCGTAACGGACAAAGAACCCCCGCTTACCCTTGCCCCACTCCGCCATCCAGATCCCTGCCAGTATGCCGACCGGAAGGCTGATGAGGCAACCAAGGGCCACGATCATAAGCGTGCCGACAATGGCGTTGGCCATCCCCCCTCCCGGCTGTCCTACCGGCGCGGGAAGATGAATGAAGAGATCAAGGTTGATGGCCGAAGCGCCTTTAATTACTACAAATGCCAGCAGCGAAATAAGGGGTATCACCGCCAGCAGCGCCGCCAGGTACACCAGCGCCAGGAAGGTCTTTTCCTTAAACTTTCTTATTGAATACGACCGTTGCTTACTATTTTCCATACCAATAACCTTGCCAAACCGTTGACTATTACCGTTATAAACAGCAGGATCAGTCCGATCTCCACCATCACCGAAAAATTGAGGTCCGAGGACGCCTCGGCGAACTGGTTGGCCAGCACCGCGGAGAGCGAATAGCCGGGAGCTAGCAGCGAATACGATATCTGCGGGCGGTTACCGATCACCATCGTTACCGCCATCGTTTCGCCGATCGCCCGGCCCAGACCCAGCACGACCGAGCCGATGATCCCGGACGCGGCCGGCGGCAGCGCCGCCAGCTTTACCGTTTCCCAGCGCGTGGCGCCGAGAGCGCGCGCCGATTCCCTGAGGTTAGAGGGGACCGCCTGCAGCACCTCGCGGGAGATCGCCGTAATGGTGGGCAGTATCATGATCGCCAGCAATACTCCGGCGTTAAGCAGGCTGAGGCCGAAGATCGGTCCCAGAATAAATATTCCCCAAAGCCCGAACACCACCGACGGAATGGCAGCCAAAAGATCGACCATGGTCGCGATCCATTCCTTGAAACGTGAATTCGTTACTTCCGCCAGGTAAATCGCGCAGCCGATCCCCAGCGGCGCCGCAAAAACGATCGCCAGTAAAGAAGAAACAAGCGTGCCGTAAATAAAAGGAAGCGCTCCATACAGGTTGCGTACCGGGTCCCAAGCGGAATTGAAAAAGAAACCGGGGCCGAATGCGGAAAGCGAAAGCCGGGATTGATAAAGGAGCATCAACAGGATCAGTAGAAAGAGCAAGGGGATGCTCCCGGCGGCGGCCAGTGTGGCCCCCCGAAATACCGCATCCCCTCGATTGCTCTTTGCCATTTGTCTTACCTACTCGACCGAAATGTTGTTGATTGCCGCCTGTACTTTGGCCTTAAGCGTTTCCGGCAGCGGCGCGTAATAAAGAGAACTGGCGGATTTTTGTCCTTTGGTCATTGCCCAGTTCAGGAAATCGACCAGCGCCTGACCCTTTTCGGAATTCGTCTGTTTTTTGTGGACCAGCAGCCAGGTGAACCCGCAGATCGGATAGGCGTCCGCCCCGGGCTGGTTGACGATCATCGCACGGAAATCGGAAGGCATTCTCCGGATCCCGCCGGCCGCCGCCGCCACCGTGCTGTCGACCGTCGGGGCCACGAATTTGCCCGCGCGGTTCTTTATCTTCGCCGTCGCCAGACCGTTGGTCTCGGCATAAGCCAGTTCCACGTAGCCGATCGCGCCTTCGTTATTCTTCACCGCGCCGGCCACTCCCGGATTCCCCTTTCCTCCCACTCCCACCGGCCAGCCGACCGACTTGTCGGCCCCGACTTTTGCCGCCCAGGCGGTCGAGACCGCGGAGAGGTAATTGGTGAAGATGTTGGTGGTGCCGCTGCTGTCTGAGCGATAAACGACCGTGATGTCCAGGTTGGGCAATTTGATATCCGGGTTGAGCGCGGCGATCTTATCGTCGTTCCACTTTTTGATCTCTCCCATATAGATCGCGGCCAGGGTCTCGCCGTCCAGCTGCAGGTCCTTGATACCCGCGTTATTCACGACCGCCACTGCTCCCGCCACGGTCGGGATATGCTGGACGTCGCCGCCCGCTTTGGATATCTCGGAATCCGACATCGGCGCGTCGCTCGCCCCGAAGTCTACAACGCCCGCCGTGAACTGGCGGATACCACCGCCGGAACCGATCGGAGCGTAATTTATCTGTACCCCTTTTTCGCCGTTATAGTCAGAGAACCAGCGGGAATAGATCGGGTACGGGAAGGTCGCCCCGGCGCCATTGAGCGTTACCGCGAACGCCTGCGTACCGAGTAGTACCATCAATGAAAGGAACAATAACTTCTTCAACATTTCCCATCCTCCTTTATAACTGCACCATGCTGTGCAGGGAAAGAACGCTGGTGGTCTTGCCGGCGCTGGCCGACGCGGCGGAACCTCCGGTCACGTTCTGCATGTCCATCGCGAGTTTGACATCCTTGCTGACGTCATAGGTCACGCCGTAGAACGAACGGTCGAGGTTGTCATTGTTCTTGGTCGTGTTCGGATCGAAGCTGTCCACCCGGGCGAACGCTCCCAACCCCGGGAGCAGACCGCCGGTAAAGCTGCCGAGCGACATTACCCCGCCCATGCTGTAACCGTTCTTGTTGGTCCCGCGGTAATATTCGATATCTGCCGTGCCCAGGTCATGCTTGTAAGCCACCAGCGCTCCCGCCAGCTTGTCGCTGCCGCTGGTCGAAAGATCGGTGTCCATGTCCGCGACATTGGCGAACCCGCCTGCGATCACCTTGCCCAGGTCGCCGCCGTCGTAGGCCGTGGTGTTGAGCCTGACGCCGACCGCTTTTTTAGCATTGGTCTCCGCCGACTTGTAACCGGCGCCGTTCAGGACCGTTGCCTGGTATTCGATATCGGGGAGGTACGGCAGGGTGACCTTGCCGAAAGCGCCGACGCCGAAATCGGCCGATGACATCAGCCCTTCGTTGTCGACAAAGCTCTTGGCGATATAACGGAGGTTGAGGATCTTATCGGCCCAGTCGATCCAGACCGTCTGCTGAAGGCCGAGCTTGGCGTTAAGCTCGAACGGGACGAACTGGAGCGATGACGGGATCCCGACCGGGAGCTCCACGTAGGCGTATTTGAGGAAATCGAACATCTGCTGGGTGCCGGAGTTGGCGGTCACGGTCTCGCCGGCGTTCCCCTTGGTAACGGTGGTCGAGGTCCCCAGTCGGCCGACGTCGAGCGTGATCCTGGCATTGGCGCCTCCGGCCAAACCTTTCTTGATGTCTACATAGGCGCGGTCGACATCAAAATTGTTTACGGCGGTGCCGGGGTTCTGCGTATATTTCTGCCAGCGGAAAAAGATGGTGCCGCCGACTTTCGCGTCGCCGTTATCGCTCTTCACCTTTTCCACTTGACCCTTAAGGTCCGCCAGCGCTTTGTTAACATCGTCCTTCAGGTCGGAAAACTTGTCCTCCATCGTTGCCGCCGCTTCGGACGATTCTATCGTCGGGCCCGGCTTTGCGACCGCTTTACCCGCCGTTTTTGCCAACGGCGATTTCTTTACCTTCGCTACGGCCTTCTTAACCGTAACTTTCTTTGCCACCGTCTTTTTCACGCTCGCGGTCTGAGCGCCGCAAACCGAGACCATGAACAATAACATCGTCAATGCCGCTACTTTCTTTAACATTTCATTCCTCCTTGTTCGTGCTTCACCAATAACTTTTTCTGGCCTGCTTTCGCCCCCATCACCTCCCGTGATATTGATATCATTTTCACAGGTATTATCGTGCAGGCATGATTAAGGAATGATTAAGTGATTGTTAAATGGAGGTAAATTGTCGGCCGGGGGCGGCCGATCAATGTCCCGGGGCGAAAAAAAAGCCCGGTAACCGCTTTTGCAATTACCGGGCCTTAAATTTAAAAGCTTAGAACTTAACTTTAGGCGCTTCTTTGGCCGCTTCCTGGGCTTTGAAGAACGCCTTTTCGGCGTCGAAACCGAACATCCTTACGAACAGCACGGTCGGGATGCTCCGGGCCTTGGTATTGTATTCCTGGACCGCCTCGTTGAACCTCATCCTCGCCACCGCTAGCCGGTTCTCCGTCCCCGCCAGCTCGTCCTGCAGCGCGCGGAAGTTGGGAGCCGCCTGCAGCTGCGGATAATTCTCTACTACCACCATCAAACGGCCCAGCGCGCCTTCCATCTGGTTGGCGGCCGCCACCTTGTCGGACATGTTCTGCGCTCCCGCCCAGGCGGAACGCGCTTTGGCGATGTCTTCCAGCGTGCTCTTTTCATGCGCGGCGTAACCTTTCACCGTTTCGACCAGATTCGGGATCAGGTCATACCTTCTCTGCAGCTGGTTCTCCACCTGCGCCCAGTTCTGCTTGACGTTCTGGTCCATCCCGACCAGATTGTTATACATCCCCACGCAGAACGCGCCAAAAGCCACGATCACGACCAGGATCACGCCGAGCCAGATCCAACCTTTCATATCTTCCCCCTTATTAAAAATCCCGTCCCGCCCCCCCGCCCCCGCTGCTTCCTCCCCCGAAACCACCCCATCCCCCGGATCCTCCTCCGCCCCAACCACCATACATTATAGCACCGGCACCGAAGATGAATCCAACCACGCCACCGATAATAACGCCGAAAATGCCATTGATGTAATAATATCCGGCCACCGATCCGATTATCCCGCCCAGCAGATGGAACCATTCCATCCGCGCGATTCGGGTGATCACGATCAATACCGCAATCGTGATCAGAATTGCGATGATCGAATTGGTATCAGGCATTACCAGCTTCTCCCCGCCCCTCCACCGCCACTGCTCCCGCCGCCGAAACTCTCAGAATCACTGCTGGAACCGCCGCCAAAATCGGAAGAACCTCCTCCGCCAGAACCGCCTGAAAATCCCCCGCCTTCTCCTGATCCCGGAGGAAGGAACGACAGGGCAAAAAATATCACAAACCCGATCGCCCCGCCGATCATCGCCCCCGTCCATTCGCCAAAGACCGCGCCCATGAAGCCGCCGAACAGCAGCCCAAAGATCCAAACCGCCAGCCGGCCGGAATATTTGGCCGAGATCACCAGCAATGCCATTGCCGCGACAACGCCGCCAATGATATAGATGAACACCATCGGTCCTTCGCCTTTTTCTTGAAGCTGCGCCGCTTTTTCTTTCTCCAGTTCGTCCGTCCCGCTGCCGCTGATCTTCGCCGCGATCGCCTTTGCCCCTCCGATCACCCCGGCGTCCATTTGTCCCTGTTTAAAATACGGGACCACGAATTCGTCCAGGATCCGGCCGGCGGTCGCGTCGGTGATCGTACCTTCAAGCCCGTAACCGACCTCGATCTCCACCCGCCGCTCGTCGATCGCCACCAGCAGCAGGATCCCGTTATCCTTCCCTTTTTTCCCGATCTTCCATTTTTCGAACAGCTTGACCGCGTATTCCTTGGAATCGAGCGGGGCGACGCTTTTGACCACCGCGATCGCCAGCTCGGCCGAGGTCTTTTGTTCTAGCGAACGGCAAACGCCATCTAGTGTTTTGACCGTATCGGGAGAAAGTACGCCGGCAAAATCGTTCACATAGCCGTTGTGATCGGGGAATTTGACCTCACCGGCAATAACAATACCGGCCAGCAGTAACAATAAAGCACAAACAGAAAATATTTTTCTCATAATGGGTATATTATACTACCGATCATTGCGCGGCGGGGAGGGTAATGATGAACCGGGAGCCTTTTCCCTCGGCGCTTTCGACCGTGACCGATCCGTTGTGGATATTGGCCACGTGCTTGACGATCGCCAGCCCCAACCCCGTCCCCCCCAGGTCGCGCGAACGCGCCTTGTCGACGCGATAAAATCTTTCGAATATCCGGGGGAGATGCTCTTCCGCGATCCCGATCCCGTTGTCCGCTACCGAGATCTCCACCTTGTCGTCGTTTTTAGCGCATCCGATCTCTATCCGTCCGCCCTCTCCGGTATAGTTGACGGCGTTGTCGATCAGGTTGAGCACGGCGCGGTAAAGATGATCTTCCAGGCCGGAAACGAACGCTTCCCCGGCGGCGCAATGTTTTTCGATCGCGATATCCTTTTTCCTCGCTTTTTCCTGGACCGTTTCCAGCGCGCGGCCGATCACCTTTTCGATGTCCACCTTCACGTACGGCCCCAGTTCTTTCCTGGATTCAAGTTTTGAGATCTCCAGCAGATCATCGATCAGCGCCGAAAGGTTGAGGGCGTGCTTGTCGATCTTCCCCAGGAAATCGCGGTTATTCTCGCGGTCGTCGATCGCTCCGCCCAGAAGCGTCTCGACGTAGTTGCGGATCGCGGTGAGCGGCGTCTTAAGCTCGTGCGAAACGTTGGCCACGAACTCGGAGCGGTACTGCATCAGCTTTTTGGTCTCGGTCGTGTCGTGGAGCACGCAGACCGCGCCCAGTACCCGGCCGCTCTCGTCCCGGATCGGGCTGGCGATGGCGATGAACGATCCGGAGATCGGGGTTATGATGTCGATCTCTCTTTCCACTTTGTCGCCGGAGCGGAGCGAAGCATCGATCAGGTCGGAGATCTCGTTGTTCTTGATCGCCTCG
>Ga0335071_10001530_pt1 | contig 24934 bp, 22 predicted proteins | sample Lox_Sample_15_FD_206724 | JGI IMG/M metagenome (GOLD analysis project Ga0335071, IMG submission 206724) | Soil microbial communities from Loxahatchee National Wildlife Refuge, Florida, United States - Lox_Sample_1.5 | ecosystem: Environmental > Terrestrial > Soil > Wetlands | place: USA...
TGTTGAAACAATTGTTACACGCAGTGCGAATCACTTTGGTGCTCACGGTTCTGACTGGGCTTCTCTATCCAGGACTGGTCACGGGAATCGCCAAGGTGATTTTTCCCCACCAGGCCAACGGCAGCCTGATCGAGGTGAACGGCAAAATCGTCGGTTCGGAACTGATCGGACAGAAATTCACGAAGCCTGAGTATTTCCAGGGCCGGCCGTCGGCGGCGGGCGACGGTTACGATGCCGCGAATTCGGGCGCATCCAACTACGGGCCGACCAGCCAAAAATTGGTGGACCGCATCAAGGCGGACGCCGAGAAGTTTCGTAAGGAGAATCCGGATTTCACGGGCCCGATTCCTGCGGACCTTCTCACGGCATCGGCCAGCGGTCTCGATCCGGATCTGAGTCCGGCATCCGCGGCAGCGCAGGCGGCACGCGTAGCGAAAGCTCGCGGGGTTGGGGAGGCGCAGATTCAGGAACTAGTGGATCGCGTCACCAAGGGCCGTGATCTCGGTTTTCTGGGTGAGCCGCGGGTGAATGTGCTGAAGCTCAATCTGGCGCTGGACGAGAAGTATCCCGTGAAACGGTAGAAGTACATTTTCGACTGGCACAAATCCGCGACCTTGCAGCCATGCACTACAATAAAGTCGTGGGATCGGATGCGCGGCTCGAGCAGGCGGTTGCCCGGCTTAATCAGGTTCGTTCTGAAATCGCCAAAGTAATCGTGGGGCAAGACGATGTGGTGGAGGGAGTACTCATCTGCCTGATCGCCGCCGGCCACGTGCTGCTCGAAGGGGTGCCAGGGCTGGGCAAGACTACGCTGCTGCGCACCATGGCGCGGGCGCTCCAGCTCAAGTATTCACGCATCCAATTCACGCCTGATCTGATGCCCGCGGACATCGTCGGCAGCATGATCATCGAAACCGACGACCGGGGCTCGAAATCGCTGCGATTTCAGCCGGGGCCGATCTTCGCGAACCTGGTTTTGGCGGACGAGATCAATCGCGCCACACCCAAGACGCAATCCGCGCTGCTCGAAGCCATGCAGGAGCGCACGGTGACGAGCGGCAACACGACGCACGAACTGGAAGCGCCGTTTCTCGTGATGGCGACGCAAAACCCGATCGAGATGGAAGGAACATACCCGCTGCCGGAAGCGCAGCTTGACCGGTTCCTGATGAAGGTTCTGGTCCGCTACCCTTCCCGCGATGAATTGAATCGGATCGTGGAACGTACCATTCAGAACCAGCAGGAGCACGTCAAGCCCGTGCTGGACCGCGATGAGATTCTGGAGGTCAGGTCGGTGGCCCGCGAGGTACTGGTGGCGCCACATGTGCAGGAGTTCGCGATCCGGCTGGTGATGGCCACGCAGCCCGAGCACCCTGAGGCGGATGAACTGGCGAAGAAATACATCCGCTATGGCAGCTCTCCGCGCGGCGCGCAGGCGCTAGTGGAATGCGGGCGAGTGCGCGCGCTCATGAAAGGCCGTTATCATCTGAGCGTTGAAGATGTCGAGGCGGTGGCCGCGTCGGTTTTGCGCCATCGCATCATTCTCAACTTCGATGCCCACGCGGACGGCCAAACTCCGGACACCATTCTAACCGCCATCATCCGCGGAGTCACCGCGCACGCATCGGCGGCGTAAGTTGGCCATGCCACAGGGTCCGCTGCTTGACCGCCAGTTTCTGGAGAAGCTGGAACGCCTGACCATCCATTGGCAGAAGTCGTTCAACGGGCTGGTAGGTGGGCACAACAACTCACGCTTCGCCGGCGGCGGCCAGGAGTTTCTCGACCACCGGCATTTCCATCACGGCGACGACCTGCGCGCGGTGAACTGGCGCGCTTACCTGCGGCTGGAAAAGATGTTTCTCAAAATGTTCCAGGTAGAACCGCGCGTACCGGTGAGAAGGCTGATCGACACCAGCGAGTCGATGTATTCCGAGGGCGGATTCAAATTCAGCTACGCGCGTAAACTCGCCGCGGCACTCTGCTATGTCGGGCTGGTGCGGCTGGACACGATCGCGATCCGCCCCTTCGCCGCGCGATTGGGTGAAGGCATGGCATGCGGCGGCGGCCGGCACCGCTTCAGCCCCGTGATGGACTACCTTAGCGCGCTCGAACTTGGCGGCAGAACCAATTACCTGGAGGTGGTGCGCCAGTTCATTTCGACGCACCAGCAACGGGGCCTGCTGATCATCATTTCCGATTTCCTGGATGATGCGGGTTGCGAAAGGCCGCTCCAGTACCTGGCGGATTTCGGCCACGAACTGTTGCTGATGCAGGTGTGGTCGGAAGAGGATCGAACGCCCCCGTGGCTCGGCGATCTCGATTTGGTCGACGCGGAGACCGAAGCGCGCTTGCAGTTGCAATTCGACGAGGCGGCGCGCGATGCATACACGCGGAGCTTCGACAAATACAGGAACAGCTTGCAGCAATTGGCGCTGCGCAACGGGGGCCGGTATGTCGGGGTATCGGCGGCGATGCCGATCGAGGACATCGTCTTCGGTTCTTTGGTGCGTTCGCGAGTGATCGCCTGATGTATTTCCTGAATCTCTCGCTGTTGCAGTTCCTGGCGCTGGCGGGCGCGCTGACCATTCCGACGGTTCTCCTCTATCTGCTGGGCCGCTCGCGCCGCAAACAGGTGGTGGCGACTCTGCGGTTCTGGGTGGCGGCGGATCAGCCCGCGGTCGTGCAGCGCCGCAAGAAGATTCAGCAGCCGCTTTCGCTGATCTTGCAACTCGTCAGCATGCTGCTTCTGCTGCTCGCCATTGCGCAGTTGCGGCTGGGCACGCCGCTGGCGACGCCGCGGGATCACGTGCTCATTCTGGATACCTCGGCCTGGATGGCCGCCGGCTCAGGACGTAACAGCCACCGGACGCTAATGGACGAAGCACGCGACAAAGCCGGCGCCTATGTCAAAGCGCTGCCGGCTTCAGATCGGCTGATGCTGGTACGCGCGGATGGCCTGGCAACTCCAGCTACTTCGTTTGAATCGGACCGCGCAAAGTTAGAGCGAGCTATTGCCCAATCGGTTCCCAATGCAACCGCGCTGAACATGGAGCAGGCGCTGGCGTTTGCGCAACACGAGCAGGTGCTAAGCCCGAACCGCACCGGCGAGATCGCGTACATCGGCCCAGGCCGGATAGCGGCAGACACCGGAGCAGCGGCGCCGCCAAAAAACTTGAGGGTTTTGGCGGTGCCGGATTCGGTGGAGAACTGCGGATTACGCAAGATTGCCGTGCGAAGATCGGGAACCGATCCCGATGTGTGGGACATCTACGCGTCGGTGCGAAACTACGGAACAGTGCCCAGAGCAGTCACGCTGTCGATCACATTCGGCGGCGGGCCCGCGGGTGCGCGCAAGCTGAATGTGCCTCCGGGCTCCGAACGTGAGGTGACGTTCGCCTGCCGCACGCGTGCCGCTGGTTTGCTGGAAGCAACGCTCTCCCCGCATGATGCTTTCCCCGCGGACGATCATGCCGTGCTGGAACTTCCCGCCGAACCGGAACTCGCGCTGACGGTTTATTCCAACGAGCCGGAAGTTCTGCGGCCCATTGTCACGGCCCTTCCCCGCGTGCGCGCAACGTTCCTGCCGGTGGCAGAATATCGTCCCGATAAAAACGGCAGCCTGGTGATTCTCGATCGTTTCCGTCCGCCGGAGCGTCCGATGGGGAACGCGATCTGGATTCAACCGCCGGCGGATGCCTCACCCATACCAGTGCGCGAAACGCTCGAGGGCGTACCCTTCGACCACTGGTGTTCGGGCAGCCCCTTGTGCACCGGCTTGCACACGAAGGATCTTCGGCTCGCTTCCACTTATGTTTTTGAAGGCGCACCCGACGACATCAAGATCGGACAGGTGGCGAACGGCCCGGTGATCGTGGCGCGACCCGGCCAGAACAAGGTAGTGGTTTTCGGATTCCAGCCGGCACTTTCCGATCTTCGCTATGAGTTGGCAACGCCGTTGTTGTTCGGCAATATCCTGCGATGGATGGCGCCGGAACTCTTCCGACGCTCGAGCGCAGCGGCCAGTAGTGCAGGAATCGTCACCATGCAGTTGGACACAGATGTTCGCCCCGAGGATGTTACGGTTCAGCAGCAGGACGGGACGCCATTACCATTCACAACTCGTGGGCAGACAATGCGCTTTTTCTCAGGAACACCGGGGACTGTGCGCGTACAGTCGGGAGATGGGGAAACGGTGTATTCGCTCACGCTGCCGGAATTGTGGGACGCGAAATGGGAGGCACCGGCAGGGGTGAGGCGTGGGTTGCCTGGCTTCCGCGCGGCCACAGTGCTATCGAGAGATTTGTGGGAGCTACTGGCGCTACTCGGCGGATTGGGCTTGCTCGCTGAGTGGCTGCTCTATGGCCGTTCGGAAGGTCGCATACGGCGCCTGGGCGCGCGACTCGCCGTGCTGCGGCCGGGCATCAGGAAGGCGTCATGACTTTCGATCGCGCCTGGGTCCTGATATTTGGACTCGTGCCCATCGCATGGGCGCTGCGGGAATGGAGGAGCCAGGTGCGCCGGGGCGCCCTGTTGCTCAAGACCGGGACGTTCCTGGCGATCATTGCCGCTCTCGCAGAGCCCCGTCTTTCCTTTTACGACAGCAAAGTCGGGGTAGCGATCCTGGCGGACACATCGCGCAGCCTGACGACGCAGGACCTGGAACGGGCCTCGGCGATCGCGACACAGATCGAACGAGCGCGGGGGCGGCACTGGACACAGGTGATCCCGTTCGCGCGTTCAGCACGCAAGCCGGCGCCCCAGGAGCGCGGGAAATCCTGGAACCTGCAATATACGGCGGGCGACGCCGGCCACGCCACCGATTTGGAAGCTGCTATTCGGGAGGCCCTTGGCACGTTACCGGCCGGTTTGGTCCGTCGTGTTGCACTGATCTCCGACGGCAATGAGAATCTGGGGAGTGCTGCGCGCGCTGCCTGGCAGGCGCAGCAACTCGGCATTCCGATTGACACTTTTTCGCTCGCGGGCAGCCCGCCGCCTGATCTCCGCGTCGAATCCGTTGCCCTGCCGTCGCTCGTGTTCAGCGGAGAGCATTTCCCGATCGATGTCACGGTCACCGCGCCGCGGAGCGCTTCTGCCCGAGTCGAGGTGGCGGCGGACGGCAAACGACTGGGGTTAAGTGAAGTCAACCTGGAACCGGGGCTGAACCACCTGCGCGTTCGCGCCAGCGTGACCACCACAGGCGCGGTGGACCTGGCCGGAACCATTAGTGGCACTGGCCTCGGCCAGGCGCGTTTTGATCAAGCGGTAACTATCCGGCGGCCGCGGATCGTGCTAATCACCAATGACCCCGCGGGCACAGAGGGTCACTTGCAGAAGACGTTCGAGGCCAGCCAGTTTGAAGTACAGCTTTCGGCACAGGTGCCGGACCGGTTCGACGACTACCAACTCGTCGTTTTCAATAATTGGGACGCGGAATCCGTGTCCACCGCCCGCAAACAAGCGCTCGAGAAGTTCGTGCAGGAAGGCGGAGGCCTGTTGTGGATCGCCGGCGAGCGCAACGTGTACGTGGAGAACAAGCGAACCGAAGATGCGCTGGACCGGACGTTGCCGGCCAAACTAGCGCCACCGCGTATGCCGGAAGGCACCTGCGTCGTCTTAATCATCGACAAATCGTCTTCGATGGAAGGCAAGAAGATGGAGCTGGCCCGCCAGGCTGCGATCGGCGTGGTTGAGAATCTTCGGCCCATCGATCAAGTGGGCGTGCTGATTTTTGATAATTCGTTTCAGTGGGCGGTGCCCGTGAGGCGCGCCGAAGATCGTTCGCTGATCAAGCGCCTGATTGCGGGGATCACTCCTGACGGCGGAACACAGATTGCGCCTGCACTTACCGAGGCCTACCGCAAGATCGTTTATCAAAACGCGGTTTATAAACACATCGTGCTGCTGACGGACGGCATTTCCGAGGAGGGCGACAGCCTGACGCTGTCGCGCGAGGCGGCCAACAACCGCATCACCATCTCGACCGTCGGCCTGGGCCAGGACGTCAATCGCGCGTACCTGGAGAAGATCGCGTCGTTCGCAAAGGGTAAGTCATATTTTTTGAACGAGCCGGCGGGCCTCGAACAGATTCTGCTGAAGGATGTGCAGGAGCACACCGGGTCAACGGCCGTGGAGAAACCATCGCAGATCGCGGTCACCAAACCGGCGGAAGTACTCGATGGCGTGGGCATTGATACGGCACCGCCCTTGCGAGGTTACATTCGTTACACCACCAAACCAACCGCGGACACGATCCTGACTATCGATGAACACGACCCTCTGTTGGTGCGCTGGCAGTACGGTCTGGGCCGCGCCACTTTGTTCACCTCCGATGCGAAGAGCCGCTGGGCCGCGAGCTGGCTGACATGGAACGGATTTGACCGGCTATGGGCCAATATCGCACGCGACCTTCTGCCGCGCGCGCAATCGAGCGAGGCCCAGGCGGAGTTTGATAGCTCGACTGAACAACTGGTGGTCAACTACCATCTCAGCCGTAAAATGGATGAGCCGGCCCCCGTGCCTGCCATTTACGTGCTTGGGCCAGACGGATTCCGCGCTCCGCTCGAGGTGGCCAAGGTGGCGGCGGGGACGTATCGCGGCGTGATTCACATCGGCCGCAACCAGGGACTGTTTCGCGTAAGGCCGTTGGTAGAATCGCGCGCGTTTCCCGAAATAGGATTCTACCGCCCCGAGGATGAGCTGACGGACCACGCTTGCGACGAGCCGTTGCTTCGCCAGATTGCCAAATCCACGGGCGGACGGTTCAATCCTCCGGTAAAAGCTATTTTCGACGCCGGCGGACGGGCGGTGCCATCATCCATGGAACTGTGGCCGGGCTTACTGGCGCTGGCGCTGCTTCTGAACCTGGCGGAGCTGGTTTCGCGAAAATGGAGAGGGCTCATCGAGTCGTTCCGGAGGAGCACGCCTGCCGCGACGGTGGCGCATCCGTGAAGCATTGCTAGAATTGAATTCTAGCCCCTATCCATGGAAAATCGAGAGATTGCGCGCGTCCTCGGGGAGACTGCCGACCTGATGGAGATTGCGGGCGAAGATTCGTTTCGCATCCGCAGCTATCGCAACGGTGCTACTGCGATCGATGGGTACCCCGAGCGCGTTATCGATATTCTGCGCGACCCCAACCGCAAAATCACGGAGATCCCGGGCATCGGGAAGGGCCTAGCGACGGTAATTCAGGAGATTCTGGACCGCGGCTCCTGCGACCGCCGGGACGAACTGCTCAAAAAATTCCCGGTTGCTTCGCTCGAGTTTCTGAAGATACAGGGGCTCGGGCCGAAAAGCATCGCGCTCATTTTCGAACACTTCCGCGTAACCACGATGGATGACCTGGAGCAGCTGGCAAAAGAGCAGAAGCTGCGCGATTTGCCGCGCATGGGCGCGAAACTCGAAGAGAAGGTCCTGCGCTCCATCGCGCAGTACCGCATGCGCTCGGGGCGTTTCCTGCTGAGCTTTGCGCGCGATACAGCCGAGGAGCTGAAGGCGTACCTTCGCGAACTGGATGGCATCGAGGATATCACTGCCGCAGGCAGTCTGCGCCGCGGTAAGGAAACGGTAGGCGATCTCGATCTTCTAGTTACGGGACCGAATGCCGGTGCGGCGCTCGATCGCTTTATCGCGTATCCGCGCGTGCACGAAGTTCTGAGCCGCGGCGAAAATAAGGCCAGCGCCAAGATCGGACGCGAAGGGCTGCAAGTGGATGTCCGTGCGCTGCCGCGGGAGAGTTATGGCGCGGCCATGCAATACTTCACGGGCAGCAAGGAACATAATGTCTCGGTGCGCACGCGTGCCGTGAAGATGGGGCTCAAGCTCAGCGAATACGGCCTGTTTCGCTCCGAGGATGATGTGCGTGTGGCCGGCGAAACGGAAAAGGAAGTGTACAACGCGCTCGGTCTCGCCTGGATACCTCCTGAGCTCCGCGAAAACGCGGGCGAAATCGAAGCCGCCGCCGAGGACCGCATTCCGGAGCTGATCGAGCTCGGGCACATCCGCGGCGATATCCACATGCACACTACCGAAACCGACGGCCGCGCGTCGCTGGAAGAGATGGCGGAAGCGGCAAAGAACCTGGGATACGAGTACGTTGCCATCACCGACCATTCGAAGGCGATCGCCATGGCCAACGGACTCGACGAGGCGCGAGCGGTCGCCTTCGCTCGGCGCGTGCGTGGCATGAACCAGAACGAATTCGGCATCCGCGTATTTTCCGGTCTTGAATGCGACATCATGAGAGATGGCACGCTCGATCTGGCCTCTGACGCTTTGGCCGAACTGGATGTCGTAATCGGCAGCGTGCACAGCCACATGAACCTGGAAGCCGCCGAAATGACAGACCGCCTGTTGCGCGCGCTGGAGTGCCCGCGATTGCGCATCCTAGGCCACCCCACAGGGCGCCTGCTCACGCAGCGCGAGCCCTTTCCGTTCGATTTCGACCGCATCGTGGCGGAAGCGGTGAAGCGCAATGTGTGGCTCGAGATCAACGCCAGCCCAGAGCGGCTCGACTTGAACAGCACGCTGGTGCGCACCGCCAAATCACGCGGCGCGAAGTTCACCATTTCCACCGACGCACACCATCCCAAACATCTGCACAACATGTGGTATGGCGTGGAGACGGCGCGGCGCGGCTGGCTGGGGCCGGGTGATGTACTGAACACGCTATCCGCCGAAAAATTTCACGAGGCCATTCGCCGAAACTGAGAAAACCATGAAATTCGCTTTTTTGTTCCTGATTTTGTTTTGCGTCGTCTTGCAAGCGGCGCAGCCGGTGATTCCTATTGAGAAATACACTCTCAAAAACGGCATGCGCGTGATTCTCTCGCGCGACAACGCGGTGCCCGTCGTCACGCTATACATGATTTACGACGTCGGCGCACGCGTGGAAGAAAAGGGCCGCACGGGTTTTGCCCACCTGTTCGAACACATGATGTTCGAGGGATCGGCCAACGTGCCCAAGGGCATGCATTTCAAACTGGTCGAATCCAACGGTGGCACTCTGAACGGCTCCACACACCCCGATTACACCGACTATTTTGAAGTGTTGCCATCCAACAAACTGGCGGTGGGGCTCTGGCTGGAAAGCGACCGCATGCGCAGCTTGGCCATCACCAAAAAGAACCTCGACAATCAGAAGGAAGCTGTCAAGCAAGAACGCAGACTGAGCTTCGACAATCGCCCTTACTCAACCGCTATCGTCGATCGCTGGCCGGAACTCGCGTTCCGGAACTGGCAGAACTCGCACTCGCTCATCGGATCGTTCGAAGACCTGAATGCGTCCTCGGTCGATGATGTGGCAAAGTTTTTCAGGACTTATTACGCACCCGACAACGCCGTGCTGGTGATAGTGGGCGATATCCAAATTTCCGAAGCCAGGAAGCTGATCGAGCAGTATTTCGCGGACATTCCCGCGCAACCGAAGCCCGCGAAACCTGATCTCAGCGAGCCCGCCGCCGCCGCTCCGCGCAGCGATGTCTATCACGATGCGCATGCGCGCGTGCCCGGGGTCATCATCGGATACCCTGCGCCCGTGCGGCGCTCGCGCGACTATTACGCGCTGGGCATGCTCGACGTGCTCCTCACTGGCGGACCGAGTTCTCGTTTCCAGCTCAATCTGGTTAAGGGTAAAGAATCGCTGATTCAGTATCAAGCTGAGATCGGCTGGCCGTTCGCCTCCAGCGCCGATTACAAAGATCCGGGCGATTACGCCATGTTCCTGCTTTTCAAACCGAACTTTACGCCGCAGCAGGTCATCGATCAAGCGCAGGATGAGATCGCAAAAATTCAGAAAGACGGCGTGGGTCCGAAAGAGCTTGAACGCGCGCGTACGCTGCTGCGCTCCGATCAAATCACTTCGCTCCAGAGTTCTCTCCATCGTGCCCAGTTGCTGGGCCGCTACGAAATCCTTGATGGCAAGCCTGAACTGATCAACACCAATCTCGATAATTTTCTTGCCGTAACTTCCGCCGAAATTCAAAGCGTGGCAAAGAACTATTTGACGCCGGAACGCCGAACGGTTCTCCAGATTCTCCCCGCTCCGCCGGCAGCCGCGCAGGAGAACCACTGATGCGCTGTACGATTCTTCCATTCCTATTCGCAGGAACAATGCTGATGGCCCAAACGATCGATCGCACCAAACCACCCGAGACTCCGCCCGTTCCTTCCTTCAAGATGCCGCCCGCGCATGAAAGCAAATTGCCAAACGGGCTGTCGGTTGTGCTGGTGGAGGATGCACGCTTTCCCCTGGTCAGCATGCGCCTGAGTTTTCAGGCCGGCTCGAAGTTCGATCCCCACGACTTGCCTGGCCTGGCGAGCATGGTGGCTGGCCTTGTCACACAGGGCACCACGACGCGCTCGTATCGCCAACTCGCAGAAGAGCTGACCTCCATTGGAGCCACGCTCGACGGACACACGACGCCGGACGTTTTCACGATTGGCGGCAGCGTCTTAGCGGAAAATACGGCGAAGCTCCTCGATCTGCTGTCAGACGTGGCTCTCAACGCCAACTTCCCCGAAAGCGAAGTCCAGTTACGCAAGCAGAATTCCAAGCAAGCCCTTCTCGCGCGCCGTTCGCAGCCTTCGTTTCTGGCTAACGAGAAATTTGACGCGCTGGTGTTCGGCGAGCATCCTTACGCAGCTTTATCCGCCACGATGGAGTCGCTCGACCGTATGGATCGGAAGTCTATAGTCGAGTTCCGCGACGCCCTGCTGGTTCCGAATAACGCCGTACTGCTGCTGGTCGGGCAATTGCCGCCGCAATCCGAAACGTTGAAGCTGGTGCGCGACCACTTCGCGGCCTGGAAGGGCAAGCCGGTTCCAGCCGCGCCTGCGAAGAAATTTCCGGAGAGCAAACGTCAGCTTGTGTTGGTGGATCGTCCCGGCTCCGTACAAGCCGATATTCACATTGGCCGGCTGGCAGCCACGCGCACGGATCCCGATTACTACCCGCTGCTGGTGGGCAACGCCATCCTCGGTGGCGGCGCCAGCTCGCGGCTGTTCCTCGACGTGCGCGAGAAAAAGGGGCTGGCGTACGACGCGCATAGCGAACTCGATCGCCGCAAGGATGCCGGCGTCTTCACGGCCGTGACGCAAGTGCGCAATGAGGAGGTAGGGACCGGCGTGGAAGCCGTGCTGGATAATCTTTCCCAGATGGCTAAAGCGCCAGTGACCGCCGGCGAACTGACGGATATAAAGAATTACATCAGTGGCGGATTTCTCATCAGCCTGGAGACGCAGGCCTCCCTTGCCGATCAGATCGATTTGGTCAGCACCATGGGCTTGCCTAAGGACTATCTTGAGATGTTCACCAGCCGCGTGCGCTCCGTCGAGCCGGATCAGATTCAAGCCGCGGCGCGGAAGTTTATCGAACCCAGCCAAGCCACCATCGTTGTGGTCGGCGATGCGAGCCAGATCGAGAAATCGCTGGAGAAGTTCGGAACCGTGCAGGTGGAGAAGGCCAAGTGATGAAGCTGATTTCATCGAAAGAGCTTTACCGCTGCGGACTTTTTTGGGTAACCGAAGATGACGCCAAGGACCCTGGCGGTTTCGAGATCAAGCGCTCGATTGTTCGTCATAACGGGTCTGCGGTCATGATGGCGGTCGATGAGAAACGCCGCATCCTGCTGGTCCGCCAGTATCGTCTGCCGGCTCGCGGGTATCTGTGGGAATTGCCTGCGGGCAAGCTCGACCCCGGCGAAACACCTCTGACCGCCGCCAAGCGTGAGTTGATCGAAGAAACCGGCTACCGTGCCCGCCGGTGGAAAAAGTTGATCTCGTTCTATCCCAGTCCAGGGTACGTTTCCGAGAAGATGACGATATTCCTTGCTACGGATCTCACCGCCGGAGCGGCCCAGCCCATGGAAGACGAGCGCATCGAAACCCGCTGGTTCTCCGCCAAGCAAGTGGAGCAGATGATTCACACAAATAAAATCGAGGATGGAAAAACCATCGTCGGATATTTTCTGTGGAAGAGTGCGCCTAAACGCTGACCGCCTGCGAATGCATTGGCTTAACCGCCGATTTCCTAACCGTTACACGAATCTGTAACCAATAAATTCCGGTTGTGAGTTGAACCAAATCGGCCATCCCAGCGTCTAAACATAGTAGGCTTCAACAAAACTTACTTCGGTTCAGTGTAGTACGCTGCTTTGCGCGGAGACCGTATGACTGCCCTGTCGAATTTGTGCAAACTCGCCGAGCTTCGCGCCAAAACGGATCAGGAATTGGTGCATCTCGTCAGCAATGCGTTGGAACTCGGCATTCAGTGTGCTTCCGCGGCCAAGGCCACACCGGGAGCTCTTCGAGTGAAAGCCGAGGATATTTACGCCAACGCGCTGATGCTGCTCCCTAAGATCGAAAATATAAACGAGCGGCGAAAGCTGAGCAATAAGGCCGATCAAATTCGGGTACTGCTCGACTCGACCATCGCCCAGGCCGCCTCGTATTCGGCGTATTGAACCGATCGCCACTCGCGGGGTCAGTTAACCATCGGCAATGCACCATGGTCAATCGTTGACCCGTAGGCATCCATTGCCTAGCATGGTTCGTGGCCCCAAGCTCACATTCTGATCCGGCCGCGCTCACCCGATGGTTCAAGTAGCCGGCTGGATCCTTGCCATCACGATTCGCTACTCGCTCTACCTGCTGGAGCTGCTTGCGCTCCTCATCCTGTGGCGCCGGTCGCTTTCTTCCCCCCTGTTGGGCGAACGCTGGTTCCGTGCCGTGGAGCGAAGCTTTGCGAAACTGGCGCGCAGACGTAAGCTCGCGGTAGCATGCACAGGCTTGGCTGCATTGGCTGCGCGTGCGGTGCTGTTGCCTGTTCTCCCGGCCCACGCTCCCGTGATCACGGATGAATTCAGTTATCTGCTCGCTGCGGACACGTTCAACTCGGGGCGCCTGACGAATCCGACGCATCCTATGTGGGTGCACTTCGAAAGCATGCATATCCTGCAACATCCTTCTTACGCGTCGATGTATCACCTGGCGCAAGGCATGATTCTGGCCGCCGGAAAATGGATGGGAGGTGACGAGTGGCTCGGCGTTTATTTCAGTGTTGCGCTGATGTGCGCGCTCGTCTGCTGGATGCTACAGGGCTGGCTGCCCCCGCAGTGGGCGTTGTTGGGCGGCAGCCTCGCGATCCTGCGCCTCGGACTATTCGGCTACTGGATTAACAGCTATTGGGGAGGCGCCGCGGCGGCTATCGGCGGGCTGCTCGTATTAGGCGCCCTCCCGCGCATCCAGCGGAACCCGCGCCTGCCTGACTCGCTGATGATGGCGCTCGGCGTGGTGATTCTCGCGAATAGCAGGCCGTACGAAGGTTTCGTCCTCAGTCTGCCAGTCTGCGGTCTATTGCTCTTATGGATCGCCAGGAAGCGCGGCGCCGCTTTGCGCATAGCACTCTTGCGCGCCGTGCTGCCGGCTGTTGTAATCCTCGCGCTGGCCGGCTTGGGAATGGGTTACTACTATTGGCGCGTCACCGGTAATCCGTTCCGCATGCCCTACCAGGTGGATCGTGACCAGTACGCGCCGGCCGGCATTTTCCTCTGGGAGCAGCCTCGCCCCACAGCTGCATATCGTAACCAACAAATGCGCGAGTTCTACGCAGGCTGGGAACTGACCAAGTTTATGGAAGCCAAGTCGCCACTGGGCTTCGTGAAAAATGGCGTTGGTAAAATCGGCGCATTTTGGCTGTTCTTCCTCGGCCCGGCGTTGACCCTGCCGCTACTCTTCCTGCCACGTATTGCGCGCGATCGTCGCATGCGGCCGCTCATGATCATCGGTGCCGTTTTCGTTGTCGGACTCGGCTTGAATACCTGGTTTTACGCGCATTACGCCGCGCCCATCACCGGATTAATTTACGCGATCGTGCTGCAAGGCCTGCGCCACTTGCGCGTCTGGCGTTGGCATGGGCAGCCCAGCGGACTACTGCTGGCGCGAGGCATTCCGGCGCTTTGTTTGGCAATGGCACTGCTGCGCGTTTGCGCTCAACCCCTCGGCTTCTACATGCCGCCTGATTGGCCCATGACCTGGTATTACACACGGCCCGGAAACACGGATCGCGTGCGCGTCCAGGCGCGCTTGGAACAAGAGCCGGGCCGCCAGTTGGCCATCGTGCGCTACAAGCCCGGGCACAACTTCTTCGAAGAGTGGGTCTACAATCGGGCCGACATCGACGGGGCAAAGGTCGTCTGGGCCCGCGAATTGGACGATGCCAGCAATCGCGATCTCATCCGCTATTTTCACGATCGCAAAGTCTGGCTGGTGGAGACGGGTTCCGAACCCGCGACCGTGAGGGCTTATCCAGCGTCACCGGTCCATAGCGATCTCTCACCTGCTCTCCGGTAATCCGAAGCTGATTCGCCAACCATCGCTCTTCAGAATTTGAAAATCGCATCCAATGCGAACTGGAACTGGCCTCTGCGCGTCCCATAGTCGTACGCCGGACGATCGAGAGCACGATCCAGCCTGATTTCCGGACGCAGTAGAATCGTGCTGCCAACCCAATGCCCCCACATCAGCGTAGCCTCCGTATAGCGGTCTTTGAAACCGGTCCTCTGACCTTTCATATCGTCGAGGAAGTCCGAGCGGATCGACAGGTAATTCTTTGGCGAGAGCTGTTTTTCGACATAGTTCACCACAGCCCACTCCGGCGCCAGACAACGAACTTGGCCGGCCGAACAGAATGCGCCGTTCGTGCCGACGATGGGCGTGATTGGACCCGAGACGCTGGGTACGCCGCGCTGGTACATGTACCACGCTTCTGTCGCCATGTGCCAAGAGTCGTTGAACTTGTGGTACCAGGTGTTGTCGAACATCTGTAGGTTGTTGTAGCTGTATTTGCCGTCGTTAATTCCATTTGCACACGGATATACATTGTCATTGCCCTGGTTAAACGTATAGCTCAGGCAAATATCCCCTGAGGGCCTCGCATATCTGGTCCAGGGAGCCACATCATGACTCGCGGTGAGTCCTAACTGAAGCAGCCAATGGTCAGTGATTCGGACTGTGCCGAGAATCCCCGTGTCAGTGAACGGGTCAACCGCATAGAGCAAGGAGTGCGTATAAACGTAATTATTAGGTGCAAGTTGGGCTTCGATCCCCGGAATCGAGATAAACCGGCCCACGCGAATGTTGAGTCCGTCGGCAACCTGAGGAATATATAGATCTATGTATTCGAGCACGGGGTCAAATCCGTACTGGCGGCGGTCACCCAACAATTGACTGCTGAAATAACCCTCGTTGGTGGTAAACCGATAGCTTGTGCCGAATAGTCCGCTCAGGTGAAATCCCCAATCCACGTGGTCGGTTTGCACGGTATCTGGAATGCGCTCGACATAGATTACCGCTTGGTCGAACTCTACGCGATTGGCGAAGATGTCATAAACGGACGGATAATTCGAGTTGTGTGACGTGCTGAGATTGAGGCTGCCCTCGATCCAGCCGTACACTTTAATTCTGCTTTGCTCCCATGCTCCACCGTTTGAGCCGCCGTATAGGGCTTCCATGAGTGGCGGAACATTAGTATCCGGCGCGCCAATCTCCGGCGATCCGCCATAGGACCAGTCAGAGTTCGGGAATGGAGGCGAGTTCAACGGCGACGGCAAAGCGCGTCGTGGAGGCTCTGGGCCGCTCTCGGTTGTGGCTCGCCAATCCTGAGCGTAGGCTTCAGAAAGTCTTTTCAGAAACCCCTCCCGAGCGCCAAGCTTTAGGTTCACAGTCAAATTCTCACCGACATGCAAGTCCAGCTCCGTCACCGGTGAATCGGCAAATCCGGTCTTCCTCGCTTTGAGCTGATAGTGACCTGGATTGAGTTCGTTTATTGTAAAAGTCCCGTCGGCAGAGCTCGCCGATTCACGGTCGGCATTTTCATGCCCGCTGTGAGCAATCGCCTGCGCACCCGCAACCGGCGACCCGTTGGCATCCAGAATCACGCCGTGTACCTGCCCCCAGGCTCGGCCGGCGAGCCAAGTGGTTACTGCGGCTATCGCGACCAGTTGCACTCGAACGGAGCGGACAGAGAGCAACCCAGATTCTCTCATATGGCCGGCATAGAACCTGCCCCCATCTGGCAAAACGAAGCCCCGCCGAGCCAGCTTCATGAATCAAGCGAATGGAGAAATCCCACCAGAGCTGACTTGCAATCGTCGCGATAGCGTTCCCGGCTTTCCGCTTTCGATGTGACCTCGACCATTCGCGCTTGCGGGATCAATGCCGCGAGTTCTTGGGCCATCGCCAACGGATGGGCGCAGTCTCGCGAGTTGCCTAAAACCAATGTGGGTACGTGTAACGCAGCAATCTGACTCCTCGTAATGCCCGGCCCATCGGCGGAAATACGGCTTAGCAAATCTCGCGTGGTTCGAATCGGTTGTCGGGAAAAGAAACTGCCATGTGATACCAGATTGTCCGGAGCCTCCTTAGCCAGAAAGCGAGCCGTTTCCGAATCTTCGAATCGCCGTTTGGCTTCGTCGGGAGGGAATTGCCGCAAGAGGTCTGCTACCAGTGCATACGGCGCCATGTTCGCCGGCGCGTTCTCGGCGATCCATGCAGGCCGCACAAGAACCAGCGCGCGAACCATCTCCGGCCGCGTCACGGCCAACCGCAACGCGATCGCCGCTCCCATAGAGATTCCGCCCAATACCACCGGAGCCAGTTCGTGCGCGTCGATCAGGGACGCGACATCGTCGGCAAATGTGGCGATCGAGAACTCCTCCAGTGAACCAGCATCAGATTCGCCGTGCCCGCGGCACGCCAGCGTCAGGCATCGCCAGCCTGACTCCGCGGGAAAGATATCCGCGGGTTGACTCGCGTCACCGCACAGTCCATGCTGAAACACCATGGGCGCGCCGTCACCCGTCTCGTAAACCGCAAGCCGAACCTCTGCGCGCTCATGGAAGAACGGCCTCATGCAGCGGCACCCACGGCGGCCATTTCGTTCTTCAGAAATTCGGCCACGCGCTCAGCGTCGGCGGCGGCAAGCCCGTGCGTGACCAGGCTGCCGCGAAATCCGCCATGGCGCAGCACGGTCAAGTAGTGACGATAGTCGAGTACTCCTGTTCCGGCGGTCGCAAACCGGCCGTCTGCAAGACGATCCTTGGCGTGAGCCAGCACGATCGCATCGCCGAGGACATCGACCGCATGTTCCATCAGGTACCGTTGCCGTGCGGCATCGGCGATCTCAAACAGATTCGCCGCATCGAAGACGATCTTGATCCGTCCTCCTTGGAAGGTATCCAGCAGTTCACGGGCGCGTTCGGCTGAATTAATCACGTTTGCCAGCTCCGGCTCTACGCCGGCAAACACGTCGTACCGTTCGGCAATAGTCAATATCATCTCGAATTCGTTGCACAAATCCCGCCATGCCGCGGCGCTGGCATTATCCGGATGATATTTCCATTGGTCCTCCGGATCGCGGCTGCCCGTGCAAAGCGTCAAAAGATGCGTTCCCATCGTGCCTGCCGCGGCGGCGATGGCTTCGACGCTCTGCCGACCCTTTTCTCGCTCACCGGGATCGGGATGGATCATGTTGTAGGTCGCCGACACCGCGGCGATCGCCACACCCGCACCCTGAGCGGCGCAACGCACGGCGCAAGCAGTCTCCTCGCTGATCGCAAGTGGCAGAGAACTCAGCCCGGAGCAGGCCATGTTGTACTGAACGGTTTCATAGCCAGCGTTTCGCGCCGCTAAAAGGACCTCACCGGGTGCCGTTCCAGGAAACGTCTTGGCAAAAATTCCCAGTTTCACTACACGGCACCGGTAACATTCGACAACCTAACCGGCTGGCCGGTCTTTACCGATTGCATAATCCCCGCCATTGCTCGCACCGACGCCAGCCCGTCATGAATATCCGCACCCGTCATTGTCGCCCCGTTGAGAATCACGTCCGCGAATTGCTCCAATTGCCGCCGGTAGAAGTGCCCGTCCGACCCAAGCACGCGCGTCGTCTGACCAGAAGCCTCATGGAAAATCTCCACATCACTGCTTTTATACAACCAGGGATTATATGTCTTCGCCACGATACTGCCGTTCTGGCCGTACATCTGAAAGCCTTCGTGCCAATCCATGCGCACTGCAACCGTCAAGTCCAAATGGCCGAGCATACCATTGGCAAAGCCTACATCGATAAACCAGCAGTACGCGTCAAAGCGATGCCGCAGACGCGCGGCCACATCGACGATCTCTCCGCCCAGATAACGAGCGGTATCGAGCAGATGGCAGCCATGCGCCAGCATATAGTAGCGTTCGAGGTCCGCCTTCGGGTCAGTTGTGGGCCGTTTTGTATGCGCGCTCTTCACGATGAGCGGCTGCACGGCGTTGGTTAACTCGTAGCGATGTGTCGAATCGCAATACCAGGCCTTGAGCGCCAGCGGCTCACCCATTTCTTGTTCGATGAAAGTCTTCGCGCTCTGCAACCCGGCATCGAACCGCTTCATATGCCCGACCTGCAGCACACGGCCCGATTTTTCCACTTCCTCCTTCAGCGCTTCCACTTCCTCCACCGAAACACCAACCGGCTTCTCACAGAGCACGTGCTTTCCCGCGCGCAGCGCGGCTACGGATGCAGGCACATGAAACGCGTCAGCGGTCGCCACAATCACCGCGTCCAGATTCGGATCGGCGAGCATCTCGTCATATTCCCGAAACGTCTTCACTGGCTTGTATGTACAAGCCATGCGCTGAAGGAGATCCTCGGCCACGTCGCAGATCGCGTACAACTCTGCGTTCCGCGCTTTCACCACGCTGTCGAAGTGCGCTGCCTGCGCGATCTGCCCACAACCAAGGATGCCGACCTTGAGTCGCCGTTCGTCAGTGACCATCGGATTCCCGCACGTCCGCATCCATCGTCGTACCCTAACAATCCTCGCCGGGCCCGCCAGCCGACCCACAGTCCTTCCACAGCTTCTCCCAATTCCAGATTCCGTACCCTAACTCCTTCGGCAGCGGGAATCCGAGTTGCTGCGCCAGCATGCATACCTGGCCGCGGTGGTGCGCTTCGTGGGAAAGCATGTAACACAGCATTTCCGGGCCAACCGGCCAAGGCCGCGCCCAACCGTCTCGTAGGAACCTCTTGACGCGGCCTTTATCGCCACCGAGCGCCTCAGCGAGCATCTCCACGCAGCGCGCCGCGCTTTCGGCCAATCCCGCCCGTGCTTGCTCCGGTGTACACCGCGAACGGTTGAGCTGCCGCGGCACCTTCAGGTGCGGTGCCGTCAGCCTGACCCACTTCGTACGCACGTTGTGCATGTGGGTAAAGATCGCCGCAATGGGGCGCGTCCTTGCAGGTGCTTTAGCCGTCCACGCGCGGGGATCGAGATGTTCGATGAGAATCTGGTTAATGTGATCGTTGGCGGCAAAGATCCGCCCTGCGGCTCGGCCCAGTTGAGTTTGAGCTTTTGGTTGACGCGTGGTCACGGCCCCTTGCCCGTTGCACTATCGTACTTCCGAGCCGGAGGCCGTGTCGCGCGGTCGAGTTTGATAATGCGCAGCCTGTCTCGATCCTACTCGGCTTTGAGCGATGACATGTCGATGGAGAACCGGTACTTCACATCCGCCTTGACCAGTCTCTCGTAAGCTTCGTTGACCTTCTGGATCGGAATGACTTCCACATCCGCCGTGATATTGTGTTGGCCGCAAAAGTCGAGCATCTCCTGAGTTTCGGGAAGACCGCCGATGGGAGAGCCGGAGAGGCTGCGGCGGTTGAAAATCAGGCCAAACGCAGGCACGGCGAGAGCCTTCTCCGGCGCGCCGACCAGTGTAATGTTGCCATCGCGGCGGAGCAGTTGAATGTAAGCGTTGATGTCGTGATCGGCGGAAACCGCATCCAGGATGAAATCGAAGCTGCCGGCGTGCTTCTGCATCTCGTTCGCATTTCGCGAGACGACAACTTCATCCGCACCAAGACGTCTGGCGTCATCTTTCTTGCTCGCTGAGGTCGTGAATACAACCACGTGCGCTCCGAGCGCGTGCGCGAACTTCACGCCCATATGCCCCAGCCCTCCAAGACCCACTACACCGACTTTTTTCCCTTTGACGACGCACCAATGCCGCATCGGCGAATATGTGGTGATGCCCGCGCAGAGCAGCGGCGCCGCTCCGGCAAGATTGAGGTTCGCCGGTACGTGGAGCACAAAACGCTCGTCGACGACGATGCTGTCGGAATAGCCGCCGTAGGTCACGCCTCCCAGGTGCTTGTCCGGGAAGTTATATGTGAAGGTCGGGTTCGGGCAGAATTGCTCCAGGCCGGCCTTGCACTCCGGGCAGGTACGATCGGAATCCACCATGCAGCCGACCGCGGCGATATCTCCCGTCTCGAACTTCGTCACCGCGGAGCCCGTGCGCGTCACGCGCCCGACAATCTCATGGCCTGGAATGCATGGGTACACCGTCGGCAGGGAGTCCTTCCATTCATTGCGCACTTGATGAAGATCGGAGTGGCAGACGCCGCAAAACAGGATCTCGATCTGCACGTCGTGCTCCGTTACTTCGCGCCGCGTGATGGTCGTGCTCGCAAGTGGCGATGTCGCACTCGCGGCGGAGTAAGCCTTCGCTTTGTACATAAAATTACGTTCTTTCCCTTTCTGTTCTTCGTTACCCTCTGTATTGCTCGTCGCTGACTTTTTCCATCCACTCGACGACCTTGCCATCCAGCTTCTCCTGGATGGCGATGTGCGTCATGGCCGTACTTGGTGAGGCTCCGTGCCAATGCTTCTCCTCCGGCGCGAACCACACCACGTCCCCCGGCCGGATTTCCTCGACCGGCCCTCCCCAGCGCTGGGCCCGGCCACAACCGGCTGTCACAATCAGAGTCTGGCCCAGCGGGTGAGTGTGCCATGCGGTACGCGCCGCCGGTTCGAAGGTCACGCTGGCTCCTTGTACCAGTGCCGGATCGGGTGCCTGAAATAGCGGATCGATCCGTACGGTGCCGGTGAACCACTCCGCCGGTCCCTTACTGGAAGCCTGTGAACCGATTCGTTTGATGTCCATTTCCTGAACTCCTTCGCGCGACCGCACTCAACGACCGGTCATCGCCTCCAGTTTTTCGGGATAGCGCGCCCCCTGCACCGTGATCTTTGAGGCGGCTTCATGGATGTCGCGCAGATCGTCGCGCGTGAGTTCGACCGATAGTGCCCCGATGTTCTCCTCTAAACGATGCAGCTTAGTGGTGCCGGGAATCGGTGCAATCCATGGCTTCTGTGCCAACAGCCACGCAAGCGCGATCTGCGCCTGTGTCGCCTTCTTCCGTTTCGCGATCCCATCCAGCAAATCGATTAGCGCCTGATTCGCCTTGAGAGCGTCCGGCGTGAAGCGAGGCAGTGTGCTGCGGAAGTCGGAGCTGTCGAACTTTGCATCGTCGCCGATCTTCCCAGTCAGAAAGCCCTTGCCCAATGGACTGTATGGCACCAGTCCGATTCCGAGCTCTTCCAGCGTCGGAATGACTTCTGCTTCCGGGCGCCGCCACCACAACGAGTACTCGTTCTGCAGTGCCGTCACCGGCTGGACCGCGTGCGCGCGCCGGATCGTCTGCACTCCCGCTTCGGAAAGGCCAAAGTGCTTCACTTTGCCCTGCTCGATCAGTTCCTTCACCGTACCCGCCACATCTTCAATCGGCACGTCCGGGTCGACTCGATGCTGATAGAGCAAGTCTATGACATCCACCCTCAGCCGCTTGAGCGAGCCCTCCACCGCTTGTTTGATATGCTCCGGCCGGCTGTTCAAACCTGCCGCCCCAGGCCGATGATCGCTGCCGCTCAGATCGAACCCGAACTTGGTCGCGATCACCACTTGTTTACGAAAAGGAGCCAGCGCTTCACCCACGAGGTCTTCGTTTGTGAATGGGCCGTAGACCTCGGCCGTGTCGAAGAATGTGATGCCGCGCTCCACCGCTGCCCGGATCAGAGCCGTCATCTCCTGCTTGTCTTTGGGCGGGCCATATGAAAAGCTCATTCCCATGCAGCCTAACCCGAGCGCCGAAACTTCCAGGCCGCTCTTCCCGAGTTTTCGCTTCTGCATTCATTCTCCTTGGGAAACGGTTCGCTTCCCTGTTCTCAGGTTAGGATCGGCCATCGTTCAAGCGGTATCCCGATCCTTCCTATTTATTGCCTATTTCTCTTGCACAGTTGATTTCTGTACAGCACCCGCGGTTATCCTATGGCTGAGGGAAACAAAACCGTAACCATGAAAAGCGCCAGGAAAGAGGCCACCCCGCGGCAAGATCAAGCACCCGAATTGCGACGGGAACTGGCGCGCAAGATTGCCTTGTTCATCGGATCCGCAGAGAACCGGGCAACAGACATTCCCGGCCTCACGCTCCACCGGCGCACCACCCCCACCGCTCCGTGCTCCATCACCTACCAGCCGAGTGTCGCCGTGATTGCTCAAGGAAGAAAGCGCGTCGAGCTTGGCCGGAACATTTTCACCTACGATCCGTCTCGATTCCTTCTGACATCGATCGATCTGCCGGTCGTCAGCCGGGTGGTCGAGGCAAGTGAGAAGGTGCCCTGCCTGGTGTTGTCGCTAAAACTTGAAATGCCCGTAGTCCGCGACCTTCTCACCCACGAGGAAATTCATGTCGCAGAGGCGCCGCCGGACAGTCCCGGAATGGCCACCGGCGAGACTACGGCGGAGTTGCTCGATGCGTGCTGCCGGCTCGTCGACCTGCTCGATACGCCGCAGGACATTCCCTTTCTCAGCGGATTGATCCAGCGCGAGATCATCTACCGGATCCTTCGCAGCACGGAGGGCGCGCGCCTGCAAGCTATTGCCACCGTCGGCGAGCAGAGCAACCGCACGGCAAAAGCCATCGCCTGGATCAAGGCCAACTATGCTAAGCCGCTCCGCGTGGAGGATCTGGCTGATGTCGCGGGCATGGGCGTCTCCACGCTGCACCATCATTTCCGCGTGCTTACTGCCATGAGCCCCCTTCAGTATCAGAAACAGATTCGTTTGCAGACGGCGCGCGGCCGCATGCTCATGGATGGTCTCGACGCCGCCAGCGCCGCCTTTGAAGTCGGCTACGAAAGCGCCAGCCAATTCAACCGCGAGTACAGCCGCTTCTTCGGCCAGCCACCCATCCGCGATATCCGCACCCTCCGCTCGCCCGGCGCCCCTCTTTTGGAGTCGGTCGGCAACCGGTAATCACATGCCTAGACTCGCCGCTCCGCCGATCGTAGGATGATCGTCTGTCCAACGGCCAGTCGTCCCGTGCGAGTGACCGCTGCGTACACTCCCGCTGTGTTCTCGTGCACGCGCACCACCGCCTTCAACACTTCTGGATCAGGTTTGGCTGAGTCGGCATCCAGGTTCAACATCGAGCAGCGAACATCACGCATCGTGACCGTGATGGCGGGCGCGTCATTCCCATCGCCGAATGAGAGTACGCCGCCCACCCACTGGTCCTCCTGGAAAGGCGACGTTCGCGATAAACGAATCACAATATTCGGGCGAAATCGTCGCACGTCCGGGCTTACCCCTGCGAGTCGTCCGATCTCGCGGACCGTGTCGGAGGCGATCACCGAAATGCTCGCCTCGTCGAAGATTCCGTGCTTCAAATGCATCATTTCCACGCGCATCCCGCAGCGCCGCCCGATCTCTGTTGCTAAATCCTCGCCGAACACAGGCATCTCTCTGCCATCCGGCGTGCGAATATGCGCCGGAAGGTCATCCTGAGCGCAGTCTCCACGGCGCCGCGGAGCATACAGAACCAACTCGGGAAGCTTGCCTGCCGTTAGCCACGGGAGCCCGCCGCGGTCATCCATCCGCCGCAGCGCCAGCCGTCTGTCACCCTCGATACCGTGCCGGCCCAGGTTAGCGGCTTCAAGCCGCTCCCCCCGCATAGACTTCACCGGATACCGGAAGATCCCTTCCACATGTCCGATCTCAATACCCACGCTCGACTCGAATCCCCCACTCCTCTCAAATCCTCAAGTACGCCGATTCTTCAAACTGAGTCTCCAGTCCACAATATGTCAAGAAAGCCGCGCTTGTCTCTGGATGGCGCATGACCGAACGACGCCACACCAGAGAGAATACGCGTATACTGGAACCTTCCATGACTAACCGCAGGCTCATTGCTTTGGCGGTCCTTGTCCAGGTTGTCATACCCGGCACACTTTCCCAGGCGCGAGCGCAGGCCAAGCAGGCTCCGTATCCGGCCATGGCTCCGCTCGATCAGTATTTGGTGCCCGACCAGAAGTCTGAAGTTGCGCTGGCGCGTAGTGGGGCTCCGGCTTCCATTGCGGATGGGGCCGAAGTGATGGTGCTGGGCCGCACCGGATACAGAACCGCCGTGAAAGGCACGAATGGTTTTGTCTGTATCGTGGAGCGATCATGGGGCGCCGCTACCGATCAACCGGAATTCTGGAATCCCAAAATTCGTGCTCCCATCTGCTTTAATCCGGCGTCCGCCAGAACTTTCATGCCGATCTACTTGATGAAGACCAAACTTGTGCTGGCGGGAAGGTCGAAGGCCGAGATCGTTCAGGCAACCGCATCGGCACTGGATGAGAAAGAATTGCCTGCGCTGGAGCCGGGCGCGATGTGCTACATGATGTCGAAGCAGCAGTATCTCAATGACCAGGGCATCAGTTGGCATCCACACCTGATGTTTTTCGTTTCGGGCCAGGCAGCGAAAAGCTGGGGAGCCGATCTGGCGGGCTCGCCGGTTCTGGCGGCAGATGATCCTGAAGAGCGGGTGACCATCATGATGGTCCCGGTTGGCACGTGGTCCGATGGGACGCCTGCGCCCCCGATGGCACACTGATCCCACTCCCCTCCTCAAATCCTCAACACCACTCCGAGCCTTGCCTGACGAACTCCGCAGATAGTCCGTTTCTCGCCAAGTCGACCATCCTTCGAAGATCGCGGCTGCGATGTCAAAGAAGACCGCCTTTCGACCCAACGTCCAGTCTCCGACAGTGTCGACACGGCTGCGGCG
>Ga0335071_10001531_pt1 | contig 24929 bp, 18 predicted proteins | sample Lox_Sample_15_FD_206724 | JGI IMG/M metagenome (GOLD analysis project Ga0335071, IMG submission 206724) | Soil microbial communities from Loxahatchee National Wildlife Refuge, Florida, United States - Lox_Sample_1.5 | ecosystem: Environmental > Terrestrial > Soil > Wetlands | place: USA...
GCGTCCCCTTAGGGGCAACGAATCCGGATTCGCAGGTCGTTCCGGCACCATCCATCGGCTTTTACACCGTGAAAACAGCCCATTTCACACTCTTGCACATGGTCTCCGAATTGAGCGGTGTCCAACTTTCACCCCTGTGCAGTTCTTGTAGCGCCGGCAACATCGCCTTCAGCCCGCGAAGGACCCTTTCCGGCCGGCATAGGGCCCTCTCGCCAACTTGCTAACCACTAACTCGCTGTCTTGTTCCCTCCCGCCCTTGCGCCCTCGCTCCCTCCATTCTTTTACACTCAAATTGCGTTGATCTCGCTCTGCCGAAGGACTGTGACCCCTTGAGAATTCATCATCGTTTTGCCGCCCTCGCCGCCACAGCTCTGCTCATCGCGCCCATCCCGATCCTGGCCGCTCAAAAGCTCACCGCCTCCCCGCAGACAACGGCCATGCCGCCGGTTCCTGCTTCGCTCGAAGACCGGCGCAAGGCCCTCAACGACGTCTTCCACGACTACTGGGAAGACCGCCTCAAGCATGATCCCGAGTTTGCCTCCACCATCGGCGACCTGCGCTACAACGATCAGCTTTCCGATTACAGCGTCCGCGCTATCAACGATAGCCTGGCTCGCGAGCGCAAGCTCCTCCTCCGGCTTGCCTCCATCGACACCACCGGTCTTACCACCGAGGAGATCACCAGCCAGGATCTCCTGATCCGCCGCTTCGAAATGGACGAGGAGGCCGCAAAGTTCAAAGAGTGGGAGATGCCCGTCAACCAGATGGGCGGCATCTACTCCGATTTTCCCGAGCTTGCCGCGCAGCTTCCCTTCAATACCGTGAAGGACTACGACGACTGGATCGCCCGCCTTCACGCTATCCCCACCGCCTTCGAACAGGTCACGGCCAACATGTCCCTCGGCATCCAGGACGGCCGCGTGCCGCCGAAGTACCTGCTCGAGAAGGCCCTCGACGAAGTAAAGGACATTGCCAACCTGAAGCCGGAAGACTCGCCCCTTGCTCTGCCGCTCAAGAAGTTTCCTGCATCGATCGGCGCACAGGAGCAACAGCGGATCAGGACCGAAATGCTCGACGCGATCTCGAAGGAAGTGTTGCCGGTCTATCTGCGGTTCGCCCGGTTTCTTGAAGTCACCTACGTTCCCGCAGGGCGCGACAAGCCCGGCATCGATTCTCTGCCCGACGGAAAGAGCTACTACCAGTTCCTTATCAAGCGAACCACGACAACCGATCTCACCGCGGACCAGATTCACCAGATCGGCCTCGATCAGGTCAGGAAAGACGAGGCCGAGATGATGGCGATCGCTCGGAAGCTCGGCTTCAGCGATCTGGCAAGCTTTCGCGCCAGCTTGAAGACCAATCCCCGGCTGCACCCCGCTTCGGCCCAGGCATTGCTCGACGCATACCAGGGCTTTTTGCAGCCGATGCAAGCCAGACTGCCTGAGCTCTTCGGCACGCTTCCCAAGGTGCCGCTCGAGGTGGTTCCGGTACCCGAATATGCTGAGAAGACCTCGGCGCCGGCGTATTACCAGCCGGGCACGCCCGATGGTAGCCGGGCTGGCCGGCTGTTCATCGACACCTACGATGCCACGGATCGCAACCTCTATGCCGTGGAATCGATCGCCTATCACGAGGGCATTCCCGGCCACCACCTCCAGATCTCGATCGCACGCGAGCTGACCGGCCTGCCTGAATTTCGCAAATTCGGCGGATACACGGCTTTTAGCGAGGGTTGGGGACTCTATGCCGAGCAGTTAGGCAAGGATGTGGGCTTCTATCAGGATCCTTACTCCGATTACGGCCGCCTTGAAGCCGACATCTGGCGCGCCATTCGCCTCGTCGTCGACACCGGCGTCCACTCCCAATCCTGGCCCCGCAGCCAGATGGTGCAGTTCTTCCATGATCACTCGAACGTCGATGAGCCAAGCATCCAGGCGGAGGTCGACCGCTACATCGCGTGGCCTAGCCAGGCGCTCGCCTACAAGATCGGACAGATGAAGATTCTCGAACTACGCAACAGAGCAAAGGCGGTGCTCGGCGCGAACTTCGATCTTCGCAAATTTCACGATGAGGTCATCGATCCGGGTGCGCTTCCCCTGGATGTTCTGGAGCACCGGATCGACAACTGGATCGCGGCGCAAAAGGCAGCAACCCGGTGATCGGAGCTGCAGAAAGGCGGCATTCGGCGTGATATCCTTTCGAGTTCCCTAACCAATGGCGATTTGATTCGCCGTAATTCTGCTGCCGCTGCACTTTCGCAACGGCTGGAAGGGTCTTTATGAAACGATGGACTGTTGCTGTTTTGGCGATTCTTGGATGCGGCTGCAGTTTGCTCGCACAGGCGCAGGCTCAGATTGTGGATACAACCGTTTGCGACGTGGTGAAGAAACCTGTACTTTTCGACGGCAAGATGGTGCGCATCAAGGGTACGGTGGTATCGGGCCTCGATGAATTTGTTATCAAGGACGCCGCAGACCCGAACTGCGGGTTCCAGGTAAACGCCATCTGGCTCGCGTATCCCCAGGGCACCAAGGGCAAGGCGGGACCTGCAGCAATCGTTCAGGTGCAACCGGCCAAGAACTTTTCCGGCCAATACACCCCGCCGTCACGCATATCGGTGGCGCTCGACAAGAGCAAGGACTTCAAGCAGTTCGATTCGTTGCTAGCGCAGACGCACCAGAAAGGCGCAGACGCTTGCCTCGGCTGCGCGCGTTATGAAGTGACAGCAACGCTCGAGGGACGACTTGACGCCGTTTCTGACGCCAATCTGAAGCGCGATGCAAGCGGCAAGATCGTGGGATTCGGGGGCTTCGGCAACATGAACTCGTATCCGGCGCGACTCGTGCTGCAGTCGGTGTCCGATGTAACGCCAAAGGAGATCGACTACACGAAAATTGACGATGCAACCAAGGGCGATCCGGTCCCGGCGCTTTCTGCCCCCAATGCTCAGTCGGCGCCTTTGCCGCCGGGCCCTCCCTCGAACGATCCATACGGAACACTCGAAATAGTACAGAAGATCGTTCAGACCATGCCCGACAGCGCAGCCAAGGACCAGGCGCTGAAAGCGGCGGCTGCCTACGGTAAAGAACGCGAACACAACGGGGTTACCATCGCGTTCGGAACCACGAATGAAGCCGCGCCGAAGGATGAGGCCATTGGGACCAAGGACTCGCCTGACGGAATCCTCTTCAACTGCACGTTCAACTCCGACAAGTTGCAGGGACCATTGTTGGGCCTGGCGCTTGCGCACATTGGCGAACACGTGACGGAGTTGCGCAACCCGGCACCACAAAATGTCGGTGCGCCTCCGATTTTGTTCGAATCGGACGCCTGGGTAGTCGACACCGTAACAGCCATCGGGGGCGGAATACGATTTCTGACTATGCCCGGCGGCTACGAACTTTGGAACAGTACCTGGCCGTCGGCAAGCCGCAACGACCAAATGGCAGCAGGGCTAAAGGATTTCCTCAGTAATGAGGCCTTGTTAAGCCAGTAGGAAAAACGCTGGGAAGCCTCAAGCGCAGAAGGGCGACCTCGCAGTGGCTCAGATGTGCCTTTCTCGGATCGCGGGTGCTCTCTCGCGTCCGGTTCGAAGATCCGAGGTTGACCTGTTCCGCGATCAAACGGCCGAATCCGCGTATTCTGAATTCGGACCGCTCAGATATCCGATGAAGTGAGGAAGAATGCCCGAGATCGCGGTTGAAGCAGCACAGGTTCCCGCCCAGCTACCCAAAGTTGGTGTGGCAGTGTTGGGCGCGGGCAAGATGGGTGGGATTCTCCTCCAGGCTTTTCTCAAAGAGAATCTGTTTGCCGCCGACAAGATACACGCGACTGTAAGTCACGCTGAGCGCGCGTTAGCACTAAGCACGCAATGGGGTGTCGACGTCAGCACCAACAATTTAGAAGCTGTTCGCCAATCGGACTTGATACTCATAGGAGTCAAGCCGTTTCAGGTGCCCGAGTTGATCGCCGAGATCAAGCCCGCGCTTACGACCGACAAGACGGTCGTGTCGTTCGCTGCTTCGGTCAAGACGCGGGCGATTGAGGAAGCAGCGGGAATCGATATCGCCGTAGTCCGTGCCATGCCCAATACTCCTGCTGCGCTAGGAGCTGGAGTGGCCGCACTTTGCCGCGGCCGCTTCGTGAATGACGCGCAGATGGAACTCGCTCAGCGCCTCTTCGAGACTGTAGGTCGCACGGTCCTCGTCGACGAAAAGCACATGGACGCAGTAACCGGCCTGTCAGGCTCGGGTCCGGCATATCTCTACATCATTATTGAGGCGCTGGCAGAGGCGGGAGTGAAAGTGGGACTGCCGCGCGATATCGCCACGCAACTGGCGGCGCAAACCGCCTATGGCGCGTCGAAGATGGTCTTAGAGACGGGGTACCATCCGGCACTGCTGAAAGACGCTGTGACAACTCCGGCTGGATGCACCATTGACGGCATCCTGGAGTTGGAAGAGGGCGGGCTTCGCGTCACGCTGATCAAAGCAGTGATGCGCGCGACCGAGAGAGCGCGGCAGTTAGCGTCGGAGTAGAAGCCATTGAGCCGGCGGGAGTTGGAGAAGGCAGACGACGAGGAAAGTTCTGCTCCAACCCGTCTGACAAGGGCAGAAACCGAGCCAGTACGGGCGTCCGACGAGTCAGCAAAGTTGGACACACTTAAATTCAGAGACTGCCCGCAAGAGTACGATGCCGGCGACTTCGACGGCCTAAAAGCCGATGTTTCGCATGAGGTCGACTCTTGACAACGAAAGTTGGGGCGTACCGGTATGATCGGCGCCAGTTTTCGCGGTTTCTAACGGTGTGAACGGCCCGAACACGAGTGAAAGTTGGGCGCAAATTGGCAGCTACTAGCTTCTAGCTGCCCAGGTGCGGATGCCTTAAGCTGGATTCTTGCCCATCCAACGCCCAACCTGGCTGCCCAGTTACCTGCCCGAGCTTGACGGTTTGCGCGGGCTGGCCATTCTGTGGGTGGTGCTCTATCACTCGAAGCCGCGGCTTGCTGAAACCTGGATCTACGGCGCTGCAATCTGGGGCTGGGCCGGTGTCGTCCTCTTCTTCATCCTCTCAGGCTTCCTGATCACCTCGATCCTGCTGACGACCCGCGACAAGCCGCACTTCTTCCATAATTTTCATGCGCGCCGGGCGCTGCGCATCTGGCCGGTCTATATCCTGCTGCTTGTTGTGGTCTATCTGAATGCGCCGTGGTTCATCGGCCCCAGCGTGATGGGCGCGATCAAGACAGCACCCTGGCTGGCCTACATCTTTTTTGTCCAGAACCTGTTTCACCTGGCTTTACCGCCTGCCTTACAGCCAACCTGGGCCTTGGCCATTGAAGAGCAGTATTACTTTGTATGGGCGCCGGTGGTGAAGTTTCTGCGCCGGCCGTGGATGCTGGCGGTGGTGCTCGGCGGCGCGCTTGTGGCTTCGCCCGCGCTGCGGCTGGGGCATCATGCGTGGCTGACACCGACGCACACGTTGATTCACCTGGACGGCATCGTGCTGGGAAGCCTGATCGCGCTCGCGATGCACACGCTGAACGTGAGCCGACGCACGTGGGTGTGGGTGGGGCTGGCATCGTTTGTGGCAGGCATCTGGGCAGCGGGCACGATCGCAGGAGGCACGGCATTTCTGGATTCGGCGCTGGCCGTGGGTTTCTCGGGAATGATTCTTGCGCTGATCGCGTCGACCGGCTCAAGAAACCCGGTGAGCACCTTCCTCCGAAGCGGACTCGCCAGGTTTTATGGGCGCATCAGCTATGGACTCTACATGAGCCATATCGCGGTCTTCATTTACTTCGGCTGGTTTGACGCCAAGATGGATCGTTACGGAACCGAGGGAAACCTGGCAGTGGTGGGGTTTCGGCTCGTAGTCTGTACGCTGGTCGCGGCGGCGCTCTGGTACGGTTTGGAGTCGCCGGTTTTGAAGTTGAAGAAGCGGTTTTGAGAGGCTGGGAGCAAGTTAGCGAGGGACACCCATCACGAGTGCCCCGCCCAAGCGGGGCCTGGACCGGGCACCCGGCCGACTTGGCGGTACAAAGGAGCGCCGGAGAGCGCAGCGGCGATTTACCACTCGCCGCGAAAGTCGCTCGAGAGTCGATTGCAACGATCACCTGCCCGACAAGCCGGTGGCGCACCGAGAGCAGGCTCCAGAGGCAATCCGCATTCTTCCGGCACCTGATGCCGACGCCGCAACGTGGCGGCTCACGCTCCTGCGCACGTCGCGGCGCGCACCTTGATCGTCAGGTGAATGAGTCAAGCCTTCAGGAGTCGCGAAATTCACACTTGACATCGACAGGAAGATTCACTACCGTACGGTTGTGGATGGTCTCAGCACAACATTTGCGGCTTTGTCTGATCCCACCCGTCGGGCGATGATCGAACGGCTTTCAGGCGGGCCCGCATCTGTGCATGGATTGACGAAACCGTTTGCACTCTCGCAGCAGATGATTTCAAAACATATTGCCTACCTGGTGCGGGCGCGGATTGTGAGGAAGGCTAAGCGCGGACGAGAGAGCATTTGCACGCTCAGGCCAGAGGCGATAAAGACAATCAACGACTGGGCGATTGGTTATCGCCAATTCTGGGAAGAGAGTTTCGACAAGCTGGATGCGGTTGTGAATCAAATGAAAAAAGCGGAGGTTGAACATGGCAAAAGGGACGTTGAATGAGACGGAGCGGATGGTTGTAACAAGAGTTTTTGATGCCCCACGCGAATTGGTTTGGAAGGCGTGGACAGATCCGAAATATGTGATGCAGTGGTGGGGGCCGAAGGGTTTTACTTCGCCTGTTTGCAAGATGGATTTTCGCGTGGGAGGAAAATTTCTCTGCTGCATGAGAGCGCCGGATGGACAGGAGTTCTGGAATGGCGGTGAGTACCATGAGATTGTTCCGTACGAGAAGATCGTTTCCTCTATGTACTTTTCCGACGCGGAGGGAAACAAGGTTGAGCCTGCGCAATTGGGAATAGAACATGAGGCTATAGAAGGTGCGCACGACGTCATTCTGTTTGAGGATCTTGGAAACGGCCAGACGAAACTCACCTTCATTGGAAATGAACCCATGGAGAGCGCAAAGAATAGCGGGCAATTGGAGGGCTGGATCGAGATACTCGATAAAGCTGCTGCAGTTATTGCGGGGCTGATGCAGACGAAATAGGAAGTCGAAGACTGGATAATCGTCATGCGCGGGATCATGGGCGCAAAGCAAACGCAGGTCCACCCCTGCAACCAAGCCAGGGGTGGCCGCGGAGGCTTAGTTCAATCGCGCTCCCGGCACCTGGCCGAATCACCGCCTTACCCGATAAATGACCCTTGGCTCAGCTGCCGGCTTGAGGCCAAAGCGCTATTCGAGCGAGGGACCTCGATGCCGGCGAGCTCCCCCCGCCCGAGCGGAGCTGGACGGGGTACCGGCCGAGAGTGAGCAACTCACCTTCAGATAAAACACCGCCCGTCGCATAAAACAGGCGGGCGGCATTTTTCTGCACGGAGCTTGCCCGGTTGTTAAATCTCGAAGACCACCATCTGGTGTCCTTCGACTGAGGGAACGATGGTCTGTGCGTACTTGCCGTCGAAGGCGGCCTTCAGGCTGACCCGCTGCGGCGCCAGGTAGACACGGGAAGGTTCGCGCTCCATGCGCAGCGAGATCTTCACGTTGGCCAGGGGAATCACATCCTCGACAATATCGAGGTCGGGAGCGCGGCGCGCAGCCGGGTAGTGAAGGAGATGCACGATGCGCTTTCCCGCCTGCTCGGTGACCGAGGCCTCAGCGGTGGAAGGAAGCTCGGCCGTGACCAGGGGATCGGGAAGCAGGCGGCGCAGGCAGTTCCTGACGAGCAACTTCTGGGCGCGGTACGCGTGGCTCGCATAGCCGTCGAATACCGGGAACGAGATGTAGATGACACTCCCATTTTGCGTGACCACGGAATACTCCGTGGCGCTGTCATAGGGCGTTTGATTGTGCGAGCTGAAGTGCTCCCAGGTGCGATCGAAGTATGGCTTCCAGAAACGAGCCAAGGTCTCGGTTCCGGGCTGGGCCTTGACCAGTGAACCGGTGATATAGCTGAACTGCACAATGGGGTCGATGCCCTCATTCACGGCTTGAAGAGGCTCGAAGTAATCTCCCAGATCTCCAGGATAGGGCGAAGGCCCCGCGTACTCGATTCCAACTGTCTTGAGGGCAAACTGCTTTCCGTCGGGATCGAGTCCCGACTGGTGGCTCAGGATCAATTTGCCGCCGCCGTCGAGATACTTTTGCACTTTCTCGAGCCGGTCACGATCGAGGCGATGACTGTCGGGCAGGATGAGGACGCGGTAGCGGGGGAAGTCAGATTCCCAGTCGAGCACGTCGAACTGGTGATGAAGCTCGGTGAGCATGTTGGCGGCGCCGACGTCGGACGTGGCGACGGTGGCAGGCACCAGAGCCGTGGAGGTAGAGAGAAAGCCGATCTCGGTGACGGCATGCGCGCCGGCGCACCAGGGCTCTTTTTCCTCGACGCTCTTGTAGGTATCTCCGATGCGGTCGTAGACAGGTTTTTCGAGCCTTCCGCGCGGATGCATCTGATCGCCGACCGAGCATTTGCCGGCCTGGGCGAGCATGCGGAAGCATTCGTAGTCGAGCGCGGCCTGGTTGCGGAGCGAGCCGAAGTGCCCCCAGGTGCGGTGGAAACGGCCATCCATTCCGAGGTAATCGAGGCCGAAGTTGCGGACGTAGCGCGACATGATGGCAAAATGCGCGTATCCCCAGCCGCCACCCGGCAGAGACTCGACCTCAATCTGGGTGTAGTGCTTGAGGTAGGGCCGCATGCCGACGCGCACCTGGCCGTTAAAGAAGGTGGCGACATGAGGCTTGTATCGCCGCACCGTGGATTCGAGGCGGTCCATGCCGCGCTCGATCACCATGCCCATGTGGCGGGCGCGATCTTCCTGCTTGCTCGAGTCGAGTCCGAGCTTTTCCCGCTCCGCCATGCAGTAGTGGCAGAAGCAGCCGTAGCTGGGATACTCGATGATGTCGAACCAGAATCCGTCGACGTCGTAATTCTTCGCCACTTCGTCGGCCTGCGCGGTCACGTAGTCGAGATAAGGCGTGTTCATGCAGAGCCGCTTCCAACCGGCTTGCATAGGCTGGGCACCATCGTTCTCTCCATGCTGATCGAGAACACGCCAGTCGGCATGCTGCTCAGTGGCGTACTGATCCCACTGAATCGTGATGTAAACCGGCGTGAGGATGTCGGCCTTATGACAGGCCGTGATCATCTCTCCCAGTAGATCGATCTTCAGCCCGGGATGAACGGGACCCACTTTGCTTGGGTAATAGGCCATGCCGTGATGGCATTTGGCAAAGATGTTGATGGAGTTGACATGGGCATCTTTGAGCGTGGCGACGAATTCGGCGGGGTCGAAGTCTTTGGCGACGTCAGTAATGAGAGGCGAGGTGTGAAAGTCCAGGTGCACCTGCCGAAAGCGCAGGGCCTTGGGCTCGGACGCGACTTCGGGCATCGGCACATCGGGCGCCGGATTCTCCGGATGTGCGCTGGCAACCGTTGGGATGGCACTGACGCCGGCTGCAAGGCCGAGCGATTTGACGAATGAGCGCCGCGTGACTGAGTCCATTTCCTGATTCCCTACCTTTCGCTCACCTTCTATAGGCTCGACGAGTACGCAGGATTCCATACAAGTTGCTCAAGGGGTGGCGACAGAAGTGTATCAGTTGCGCGCAGGACGATGGCTGCGTCCCGGCGTGTTTGCCGCGCGCGGGTAGCGATCTCTTTCAGGAGCGGCCGACGATGACGAACAGCGCCAGCAAGAAGGTGGAGACAGCGAGGGCAGCGGGTTCCTTGCGGCGCACGTGGTAGATGCAGGCGAAAAGCGTGAGGAGAGCCAGCCCGCCGGCTGCGAAGCGCACGATGAGGAACTCGGGAACGAGGCCTTCAGGCGTGAATACGTCGGGCATCAAAACGCCAAAAGCCAGAAGAACCTCGACAAGGCCGAGGAACTTACCCTTGACAGGGGTCATTGCGATGGAGGCATGCGCCCGGCTCTGCAGGGCGTGAACGAAGGGCGCAAAGGCGAAGAGCTTGAACGTGCCACTGGCGAGGAAGGCTCCGGCAAGAACGATCTGGGCGATCCAAACTAACTCGTTCATCTTAGCGGCCTCCCGATGAAAGCCCTACGAACGCAGCAAGAGTAGCCCCGCGGTTATCAGGATTTCATAAAAACGCTCACATTTTGTCGATTCGCAGAACTAGCCAGTCTCCGCTTCGTCAACGTGTCAGTTGTGATGCGAAATTTGTCGCTCGCGGCGTGCCTGTCAGTGTGGCCAGCGGCCGACGATGACAAACATGGCCAAAAGCAAGGCAGAGATAGCCGGCGCTGCAGATTCCCTACGGCTGAGATGGTAGAGACAGGCGATAGCCATGAGGAGTGCTAGGCCACCGGCCGCGAGCCGGACGAGAAGATAGTCGGCCGCCAGGGCGGAAGGGGTGATCGCAGGGGGCAGGATGACTCCGACCGCGCCCAGAATCTCGAGAACGCCAACCAATCGGCCTTGTCGAACGGTCATGGTGATGGGAGCCGTCTTGCGGCGCGCTTCGAGCGTCCGGACCAGCCTTCGATAGGCAACAACCTTAGAGAATCCGGTAAACAGAAAGACGGCAGCCAAGGCGATCTGCCCCATCCAAATCAAACCGTTCATAACAAGTTGCCTCCTCAAACTTCGCTGGAGCGGTCTCGGCAACTCGCTCCGGTGATGCAGACAACGGCAACCGATTGAACCGTGAATCCGGCGTGAATGTCAAGGCAATCTGCTGTGAGGAGTGCGAAGACGATGCGCATGAGGTAAGCGGGATCAATCTTTCTGACATTCTACGAGCGATTCACGTGCATGTGACATCAATCACCCAGCCGCTGCGTGGCGGCTGCTAGGCTGTGGTCAGGAAGCGAATTCCAGCCGGCGAGGTGCGCCATGATCGAAGCGACCATAAGCGACGTTGCGAGCCGAGGCCCTTTAACCGCGGAGTTGCTTGCCAGGATGGATGCATATTGGCGGGCAGCGAATTATTTGTCGGTCGGCCAGATTTATCTGGAAGACAACCCGCTACTGGAGCGGCCGCTGACGCTGGACGACGTGAAGCCGCGTCTGCTGGGCCACTGGGGCACGACGCCGGGGCTGAACTTTCTCTACGTGCACTGGAACCGCCTGATCCGTGAGCGCGGGCTGGACATGATCTACGTGATTGGGCCGGGGCATGGCGGCCCGGGCCTGGTTGCGAATACGTATCTTGAAGGCTCCTACTCCGAGATCTATCCCTATATTGGTCAGGACAAGGACGGAATCAAGCGGCTGTTCCGGCAGTTCAGCTGGCCGTATGGCGTGCCGAGTCACGTAGCGCCGGAGACGCCGGGATCGATTCACGAGGGCGGCGAGCTGGGCTACTCGCTGGTGCATGCGTATGGCGCCGCGTTCGACAATCCGAACCTGATCGTGGCCTGCGTGGTGGGCGACGGGGAAGCCGAGACCGGACCGCTGGCGACGAGCTGGCACTCGAACAAGTTTCTGAATCCGGCGACAGACGGCGCGGTGCTTCCCATTCTGCACTTGAATGGATACAAGATCGCGAACCCGACGGTGCTGGCCCGCATTCCTCATGCCGAGCTGGAAGAGCTGATGCGCGGCTACGGTTATGAGCCGTTCACCATTGAGGGTGATGATCCGGCGCTGATGCACCAGAAGGCTGCCGCAGTCTTCGACACCATCTTCGATCGCATTGCCGCGATCCAGAAAGCGGCGCGCGAAGACGGAGTAACGGAACGCCCGGTGTGGCCGATGGTGATCATGCGCACGCCGAAGGGGTGGACCGGGCCGAAGTTCGTGGATGGCAAGCCGGTGGAGAATACCTGGCGAGCCCACCAAGTGCCGCTCGACAAGGTGCGCGAGAAACCCGAGCACCTGCGCCAGCTCGAGGAATGGATGCGGAGCTACAAGCCCGAGGAGTTTTTTGACGCCAAGGGCCGGCTGCGCGATGATCTGGCCGAGATTGCTCCCAAAGGCCGGCTGCGTATGGGCATGAACGCCCACGCCAACGGTGGACTGTTGCTGCAACCCCTGAGGATCCCGAACTTCAGGGACTTCGCGGTGAAGATCGAGAGGCGGGGCAGTGAAGATGTGGAATCAACGAGGGTGCTCGGCCACCTGCTGCATGCGGTGATGCAGGCCAATCTTGACCAGAAGAATTTTCGCGTCTTCGGGCCGGACGAGACAGCTTCGAACCGGTTGGAAGAGGTGGAGGTTGGAACCGGCAAACGGTGGATGGCCGCCAGGCTGCCTGTGGACGAAATGCTTTCGCCAACCGGACGCGTGATGGAAGTCTTGAGCGAGCACCTGTGCCAGGGTTGGCTCGAGGGCTACCTGCTGACGGGCAGACACGGGCTCTTCAACTGCTACGAGGCATTTATCCACATTATCGATTCCATGGTGAATCAACATGCCAAGTGGCTGAAGACCACGCGCGAGCTTCCCTGGCGCAAACCCATTGCGAGCCTGAACTACCTGCTGAGCTCTCTGGTTTGGCGCCAGGATCACAATGGGTTCTCCCACCAGGATCCGGGGTTCATCGATCACCTGGTGAACAAGAAAGCCGACGTGGTGCGTATCTACCTGCCACCCGACGCAAACTCACTGCTATCGGTGGCGGACCACTGTTTGCGAAGCCGCAACTACATCAATCTGATTGTGGCCGGCAAGCAGCCCGCGCCGCAGTGGATGAGGATGGATGAAGCGATTGCGCATTGCACGGTGGGACTGGGCGTGTGGGAGTGGGCTTCGAATGATTGCGGCGATCCCGAAGTGGTGATGGCGTGCTGCGGCGATGTGCCGACGATGGAGACCCTGGCGGCGGTGACGCTGCTTCGCGAGAGGATTCCCGATCTTCGCATCCGCGTGGTGAATGTGGTCGACCTGATGTCGCTGCAGCCGCAGTCGGAGCATCCGCACGGACTGCCGGACGACGATTATGACCGCATCTTTCCGCCGAAGACACCCACGATCTTCGCTTTCCATGGATATCCATGGGGCATTCACCGCCTGACCTACCGCAGGCACAACCACGACAACCTGCACGTACGCGGATACAAAGAAGAGGGAACCACGACAACGCCGTTCGACATGTGCGTGCTGAACAATATTGACCGCTTCCAGTTGTCGCTGGATGCGGTTCGCCGCGTGGAGCGGCTTGCAGACAAGGTGGATGCGGCGCAGCAGTGGTACTCCGAGCAGATTCAGCGGCACAAGCTGTATGTGGCGGAGAACGGCGACGATCTGCCCGATATCAAGAATTGGCGCTGGGGTTATTAGCTATTAGCTGTTACCTATTATTGGAAAGGTTCGGTTATTCATGTCTTCATTGCCGGTACTGGTTCTCAACAGCGGTTCATCTTCCATAAAATTCTCAATGTACGAAGCGGGCGAGGAGCAGCGGGAGCGACTCTTCGAGGGCGCCGTCGACGGCATCGGAACCGATCTGGGCAAGTTCTGGATCAAGGACGCGAGCGGTGCGAAGGTGGTGGATGAGTCGCCGTCGCTGCCCAGCCGGGCTGTTGCATTCAAGCTGGTGGCCGACGCGCTGAAGTCGGGGAAATTTTCTGTGCCAGCGGCCATCGGGCATCGCGTGGTTTGCGGCGGTCCAACCGTCCGCGACAACCAGCGCATCACACCCAAGTTGATCGACGAGATCGAGAGCTACACCGATCTTGCGCCGCTGCATACGCCGATCGCGGTCTACATCATGCGGCAGACGCTGGCGCTGTTTCCGGGCGTACCTAACTTCGCGGTTCTCGACACCTACTTCCATCGCACCATGCCCGAGGTCGCGACGCGCATGCCGATTCCTACCGAATACGCGGCGATGGGCGTGCGGCGCTATGGGTACCACGGCATCTCGTACGAATCGATCATTTACCAGTTGCAGCCCGACGTACCGGAGAAGCTGGTCGTGGCGCATCTGGGCAACGGCGCCTCGATTACGGCAATCCGCAACGGCAAGTGCATCGACACCTCGATGGGCCTGACGCCGACCGGCGGCTTGATCAGCGGATCGCGCACCGGCGATCTCGATCCCGGGGTGATGATTTACATCCTCAGGAAGCTGGCAGGCGGAGCGCCGAAGACCGACGATGCTGCCGATCAGCTTGAGGCCGTGATCAACAAGAAATCAGGGCTACTGGGAGTGAGCGAGCTTTCGAACGACATGCGCGATTTGCGGGAAGCGATCGCCGCCGGGAACGCCAAGGCGCGGCTGGCGGTGGATAAGTTCACCTGGACGATTGCGCGGTGGATCGGCAGCTATGTGGCGGAACTGAACGGGCTGGACATGCTGGTGTTTACGGGCGGCATCGGCGAGAACGACATCGCTTCGCGCGCAGAGATCTGCGTGGGGCTGGGAGCGCTGGGCATTGTTGTCGACGAAAAGCGCAACAATGTAGGCGGGGCTGCGGTGATTTCGGCGACGGATTCAAAAGTGACGATAAGAGTGCTGCCGCCGCTCGAAGATCTGATCATTGTGAATCACGTGGTGCGGCTGATGGGTGAGTGAAGACGCGGAGCTTCTGCCCAAACAGATCCGCTTTGCTCGCGATGCTGAGGAAAGGAAATGCAGTCATACGTGCCGCACAGCGCCGCCCAAGACCATGAAGATGGGACTGGGCGACCAGAGAGGCCAAGCGGCTGCGTGAGAATCCGAGCCGAGCGGCAAGGTCCACATGAAGAGGCCCGCGGCGAAAGCCCACGCGCTACAAGGGCCAGGTGGCGGAAGTCAAGTTTGAGGCCCTGACCTACCCAGCGTGCCCGTTCAAAACGGATGCAAACTGACCCACGGCTCGGCCGCAACCTCATGCGCTATGACAGTGCTCGTGTTCTAAACTGTTGAGTTGCTTCGGAGCAATTATCTTATGCCTTCTACTGCGGTTCCTGCTTACACGCAAACGCTTCCTTCGATCGCGCTGCGGCGCTTTGCGTGGGGCGTGTTGGCTTATTTCATCGCCGTCATTTTGTGGGGCGCGCTGGTGCGCGCGACGGGCTCGGGAGCGGGTTGCGGCGATCACTGGCCGCTGTGCAGCGGCACGGTCATCCAGCATTCGGCGCGCGTCGACACCATGATCGAGTTCACGCATCGCGTTACCAGCGGGCTGTCGTTCTTTGCGGTGGTCGCATTGCTTGCGTGGACATTTGCCGGAACCGTGGGCGGGCACCTGGCCCGTGGGGCAGCAGTCGCTGCGGTGATCTTTACCGTCATCGAAGCGGCGCTCGGCGCATTCCTCGTCAAGCTGGGGTTGACTGCGCAGAGCCATTCACCTTTGCGCGCCCCCTACCTTGCGCTGCACCTCACCAATACTCTGCTCCTGCTGGCAGCGCTGACGTTGACCGCACATTTCCTCGGCCGCTCTGCCGCCTACCTCCGCAGAACGGTTCGGATTGTCGCACCGCTTGGCGGCCTGGCATCGGCAACCATTGTCTTGATTGTTGGCGTCACCGGATCGCTGGCCGCCCTTGGCGATACGCTGTACCCGGCTAGTTCGCTTGCCTCCGCATTCTCGAACGACTTTTCATCGACGGGCGCCTGGCTGGTGCGCTGGCGGTGGACGCATCCGACGGTAGCCTTCGTGGCCTGCATCTTCGTGATCTGGCTGCTGGCGCGCGCAGCCAGGCAATCTGCGCATGGAGAGAATCGCATGCTTTCGATGCTGGTTGTGATCCTGCTCGCGGCACAGGTTGTCCTGGGGATCCTCGACGTTGTTTACCTGGCACCGGTGAGTCTGCAGATTCTGCACCTGCTGGGCGCCGATGTGCTGTGGTCCGCACTCGTGGTGCTGACGGCGCGAGTCGTGGTGGAACCGGCAGGCTAACCGAGACAACGAGCCATTCTGAACACGGTCCGCCTTATGGCAGATTTATGCTATCTGGCCGTTGCGCCCCTGTGCGCGGAAATCCCACGCGGCTTCGAACGCATCGTAGAATTTGGCGCCTCACCAAGAGCGGGTGTGCATTGCACATCACGTTCAAAGCATCATGCGAAGTGGTCGACCCGCATGGCGAAATCCGCTTCGCGCTCAAAACATTGGCGGGCAGCATAGGCGAATCGACTGCGCCGGCCCGGAAAAGATGCAACGACGCTTTTCTTTGCGATCGCCGTTCCGAGCCTTTCTATCGAGCCTGCCGGTCGTGGCCTAGCTGTTCGGCGAGCGGCGCCGTTCTTGAGGTGAAAGAAGATGACGCGACAGATATCTTGCCTGCCGCCGATTTTTTCAGGCAGCCAACGTTTGCCGGCCGCAGCAACAGGATGCAGTACATTCGCTCAACCTGATCCCACACGCACAATTTATCTGGCTCTCTTGCTGGCAGGCTCATTGATTGCTGCGGGTTGTGACGCAAATTTCAGGATGAGCGGGCCTAACGAGATGCCGATTTACGTCAATGGCGGCTCGACGGCAGACCAGTCGGGCAGTTCCTCGCAGAATTCACCTTTTGTCACGGTGAGGATTTGTGTTCCCGGCAGCGCCACGAATTGCATAGACGTTCATGGCGTGCAGCTCGACACCAACGCGAGCGGCCTGCGCATATTCGATTCCGCGATAGCATCCCTGAATCTGCCCGCCGTGAACGCCACGAACGGCTCGCCGGCCTATGACTGTTTCACCTATCCCGACTTGTCGTACGAGTGGGGATCGGTTCGGGAAGCCGATTTGATCCTCGGTGGTGAAGTTGCTCTCAAGGTGCCGATTGACGTTCTCAGCAGCGCGCCGACGAACGTGCCGCCGGACTGCTCCAATGGAGGCACGGCGAACATCAACACAGCTTACGTGGTCGGGGGAAAAGGGATTCTCGGCGTCGGCTTTGAGCCCACCGACTGCTGGTTTAACGGCACCAACTATTGCGATCCGTCATATGGTCCAGCACCATTCGATCCAGCTTACTTCACCTGCGACGGCGGCGCGTGCAGCCCCGCGTTCGTGAACATAGCGAACCAGGTGACGAACCCCGTGGTGCTTATGCAGGAAGACAATAACGGTGTGATTGTGAAGCTGCCAGCGGCGCAAAGCCCGGAGAAAAAGATGACCGGCTCTCTGGTGTTCGGCATCGGCACAAAACGCAATAATCAACTTCCTTCGAGCGCCACGGTGATTACACTGGCTTGCGACGGTTTCACAACCGTCCTGGACGGGCAGACATTCGGCTTTAGCGATGCGTCGTCGTGCTCGGGTCCATACAGTTCGATCGACGTGAGCATCAACGGAAACTATTTTCCGAACGTCGTGAATCTTCCGCTATGCCCGGATGAGACGCCGGCCGGCGACCTCGCTGGGCTGTATTGCCCGTCGACCACGCAGAACCTTTCCATGATGATCGAGGGACAGAACGGAGCGAGCAAGACGGCCAGTATCGGCGTGGCCAACGCCGATACTCTCTACACCAGCTCTGCGACCGCGCGCGATGAGGTTTTCCCGGACCTTGCCGGCACTCTTCCTGACGGCTCCGGCTTTGCGGTGGGGCTGCCGTTTTTCTACGGAAAGGACGTCTATATCTCCATCTACGGCCAGAGTGCCCCTTCGGGCACGCCGCCGACGCCGTGGTGGGCATTCTGACCCGGCTTGTGACCAGCTGAGCTGAAGGTGCCGGTTTGCCTGCCTCAATCTTCCAACGCCTGTCCGTCGCAGCGCCGGGCGTATCAATGCAGCGCGAGCGAAGACGCCGGTGTCCCCTTGGGCTGGTCCACGTGGATGAAGAAGGTCATGACAGCGGCCGAATAGTAGAGCGCTCCGTAGACCACAACCACGCCGGTGATTCCCCAGAACGGGAGAATCAACGTGGCCAGCAGCGGGCCACCGAAGTTGGCCAACCCACCACCCAGGTTTTGCACCGACACCGCAGCGCCTTTATGCTTCGGCTCCATCATGGGGAAGATAGCGCCCATGGGAACGAAAGAGGTGACGGTGAATGCGAAGAGCAGCGCGGCGACGGTTGCGGCGAACATGTTGTGTGGGAAGTGCAAAGGCAGCCACAGAAAGAGCAGAGAAGCGGTGCCGCAGCCGCAGAAACCCACCCAGCGCATCTGCCGCATCCAGCCGATGCGATCGCCGATGAGGCCCCACAAAACGTTGGTGACGGGCTGGACGAGGAAGAATGTGCCCCAGATTCGCGCCCACTCCGGCAGTGAAAAGCCGACGCGCGGCGATGTATAGAGCAGCGGCATAATCACCGGAAAGCCGAACAGAGAGAGATTGCAGATGATCCGCGTGATCAGCGCGAGCGCAATGTTGCGGTTGTTGAAGATGAGGGTGACGCACTTCGCGATCTCGGCAAACCGGCTCGATTCTCCGCGCTCCAGGTTGACGTTGGGAGGCGCCGCTTCGCTGTCGGTGAGGAAGTAAATCAGAATGCCACCGGCAAAAACCCAGGCCATCGACATCCACAGCGTGCCCATAAAGCCGATCCACTGGATGGTGAAGCTGGGCAGATAGGAGCCCACGATGCCGTAGCCGATGGTAAACATGCTCCAGGTCCAGCCGATGGCAGCAGCGAGTTCGTGGGGGCGGCTGCGCTCCACGACCCAGACGAAAAATCCGTAGAAGAAGAGCGGATAAGCGATTCCCCGGATTCCATAGAAAAGCAGGATCAGCGGGAAGTTCAAACGGCCGAGACCTAGCCAGAGAAAGAACGCGTGGAAAACCAGCCACCAGGCGATGCCGACGAGCATGATGCGGCGCGGCGTAAAGACGTCGGCGAGCACTCCCGAAAGCCAGCTCGCGAGCGCCGCCGTGCCGCCGTAGACCGAAAAAACCAGCGCTGCATTACTGGGGCTGAAACCCAGGTTTACAAGGTACTTTGAAAGGAAGGCCTGCTCGATTCCGTCGCCGGTCATGCAGAAGACGATGGCGATGTAGCCGCCCAGCAGGGCCAGCGGCATGCCGAGAAAGTGGCGATCGGGTCGGGCATCAAGCTTGGCAGCGGAATCGGATGAGATCAACGGACCGATTCCTCCACTACGATCTGCAATTTGACATCAGAGGGGCGGCCTTCGGCCGCGCGTTCGAATGCGGCAATGCTCTCGTCAAATCCAAAATTGGCTGAGATGAGCGGCTCGAGATCCACCTTGCCCGAAGCCAGCAGCGCGACCGCCTTGGGATAAACATTCGCGTAGCGGAAGATGGTCTCGACGCGCGCTTCCTTGGCTTGCGCCGCGACAACGTCGAAGAAGATGGGATCAGGCGGCATGCCCACCAGGACCACCGTGCCGCCCGGTGCGAGCAGATCGAAGATTCCTTCGAATGCCTTTGGGCTTCCACTGGCTTCGAAGACAACGTCGGCTCCCCAGCCATCGGTCAACTGCGCCGCGTACGCTGCCAGCGAGCCCTCGCGAATATTGAAGGGGACGATGCCTGCGTACTTGCCCGCGATGGCCAGTTTTTCGACGGCAAGATCCGAGATCACAACCTGCCCCGCTCCCGCGGCGAGAGCGGCTAGAGCGACCATGATGCCAATCGGCCCCGCGCCGATGACGACCGCCGTGGCGCCGGGCTTGATTTGCGCCTTGGTAGCGGCATGCATGCCCACGGCAAAGGGCTCAACCATGGCGCCTTCGGCAAGCGAAACATGATCGGGCAGTTTGAAGGTGAAAGCAGCGGGATGAACGACTTCGCCGGCAAGGCATCCATGGATGGGCGGCGTGGCCCAGAAACGCACCCCGGGATCGAGGTTGTAGCGGCCCTCGCGGCTGGCCCGCGAACTCATGTCGGGAATGCCAGGCTCCATGCAGACGCGGTCGCCCGGCTTGAGGCCACTGACGTGGCCGCCGGCTTCAATCACCACTCCGGCGGCTTCGTGGCCGAGCACCATCGGCGCATTCACCACGAAAGGGCCGATGCGGCCGTGGGTGTAGTAGTGCACGTCGCTGCCGCAGATGCCCACGCGGCCGATGCGAATGCGCACGTCGTACGGGCCGAGGTTGGCGGGAAGTTCGATGTCGCGGAGGGAAAGATGCAATTTCTCTTCGAGGACGAGAGCTTTCATAACGCCTCACCAAACAACAATGCGGGCCGCAAGGCCCGCACTGGTTCTGACTTGAATAGAGGAACCTCAGTTCGAGCCGTCTAGCTTTCGAGATCCGGATGGTAGTGGCTTTCCCAGCCGAGATAGCGCGCTGCCTCGTGGATCGCCTTTGAGACATCGCTGAAGTTCGCGGCCACGTGATGCTCGAAGCCCTCACGGCAGATGTAGTGCAGCAACTTCTGCAGCTGCGGAATCTCGGCGACGCCTGCGCCGCCAAAGGTCTCAAGCGGATCGTCGGTGAAACGGCCCGCACCGGTGTAGCCGCGCACCACGCCGCGGCGATCGTCGGTCGAGTAGCGTGCGTAGCACATGGTCCCGGACTTGACGCGACCCACGCAAGTGCCGAAGGTATTCTCTTTGCCCACTGTGCCCGCGATGATCTCCTGATAATCCATACGCACCTCTTTGAAGAAGTGCTTGGGCAGGTTGGAGCAGTGGAAGCAAACGCACTTGTTGGGATCGTTGCCGTAGTTGTTATTCCAGTCCAGCAACGCTGAGGGGGTCTGGCTGGCCAGCGCCAGCATGTACATGCTGAGGGTGCCGGGAACGTCGACCTCGCAGGCCGAGGGAATGAGTTCATTCGACATCATGCTCATAACGGTGCATGGCACCACGCCGAAGAACTCTTCCATCGAGGTCCAGCACTGCACGGCGCTGATGGTGATGTGCGCCTGCTTCATCCAGCCATCGATCACGGCGCCGAGCTTGGCCATTTTGAGCAACGCAGCGTCGGCAATTCCCGAAGTTGAAACGTACTTTTTGATAGCCGCGAGCTTGGCCTGGGCGGCGTCGTCAGAGTCTTTCATGCGGTTGATGCGGCCGAAGATCTCGGACAAGTCGATGGTTTCGATGGTGATGCCGCTGGTTTCGAAGATGCGCTCGGAGTAGCGGACGGTGTTGAAAGCCGTGGGGCGCGCACCGATGGCGCCGATGCGAAGATTCTTGAGCCCCTTTACGACGCGGCAGACCTGCGAGAACCACTCCAGGTCGGCCTTGAACTCGGGCGAGGCAAGCGTCTCTGTGTGCAAGGTGGTGAGCGAGTAAGGAATGCCATACTGCATCAGGTTGTTGCAGCAGCTCATCTTGCCGCAGAAGCTGTCGCGGCGGTTGGCGATGGTCATGGTATCAGCGCGGTCGGGCGTGGCCTGGACGAGGACGGGCACGCGCAGGCCGGAGAGGCGGATGGCGTCGACGATACCGCGTTCTTCGCCAAAGTTGGGGAGAGTAATGATGATGCCATCGATGGCATCCGCGTGTTTCTTGAAGAGCTCAGCGCAATGCTGCGCCTCGGTGTAGGTCTCCACCGCGCCGTAGTGCGACTGCTCAGGAGTGAGGACAATGGGCGTGGCGCCCGCGGCCTCCAGGACCTTGATGATTTCTTCCCGGCCCGATTTTGCCAAATGATCAGGAAAAAAGCCGCGATTTCCCACTACGATTCCGAACGTCATCTTGCGTTGCGCTGCCATGTTCGTGCTCCTTTATAACCTTTCTGCCTTGCGAACCCTTCCCTCAGGGGCTAAAGCCCCGTGTCACTCTTCACTGCTTCGCCGGTACGACTCAAGTCGTGCCCTTTCAAGACTCCAGCCCAGGCCGACATGCGCGATGATCAGGGACGCCGAGCTATCTGCTGCGACCGGGACGGAACTTGACCACGTAAACCAACCCGAGCAGCGCCAGAAGGCCACCCCACCAGACAGGCGTATGGAGGCTAGTGAGCTGCACACCGGGCGGATAGATTCCCGTGGACCACTCGTAGACGCCATAGCCAAAGACCATGGCGCCGTAGATGACGAGCAGGACGCCGATGAAAAACCAGATTGGAATTCCCGAACCGTGCATGTCGCTTGTCCCTTTCGGTAGCCTCGCCAAGGCTAAAGCCCAGCGTTCTTTTCTTGTCTTTGGGGCGCGAGTAAACTCGTGCCCCGATACAGAACCCTTACCAGAAGATGATGTTAAGCGCTGCAAAGATGACGATCGCCACCGTGGCCCAGGTCCACTCCCGCTTGTACCAGGGCGCCGGCTCCCCGGTCGGCAGCTTGGTAGCGCCATAGACCAGGCCGTCAAGTTCATCCACTGGCCGCGGCTTGGTAAATGCGCTCACCACTACGATGACGATGGCACTGAAGAGAAATGCCCAGAGTGCACGAAATACATTTTCGGCCATAGGCTTGGCGTCGGGCGAAAGAGCGACCGTGGCCAGCGCCGAAGGCGTGAACTTTACCCAGACGAACAGGCCCGCCGAAAAGATGATGCCCGTGAGCAGGCCGAGGAAGCCGGCCAGGCGCGTGGCGCGCTTCCAGAACATGCCGAACAGGATGGTGGCCAGGAGCGGCGCAACGAAGATGCTGAATAGCGCCTGCACGTAATCCATGATCCCGTGGAACTGTTGCACGAGATACGCGGCTCCGATGGATACGAGGACACCGATAATGATCGACATGCGTCCGACCAGGACGTAGTGGCTGTCGCTGCCCGTCTTATGAATCAGGGGGCGGTAGATGTCGTAGGTCCACACGGTAGAGAAGGCGCTGACATTGCCGGCCATTCCGCTCATGAAGCCGGCGATGAGCGCGGTGATGCCGAGGCCGAGCAATCCCGGCCCCATGTAACGCACCATCATCAGCGGCAAGGCCTGGTTGTAGTCGTGCAGTTCAGCGTCGGGTGCGCCGCTGAGAACCTTTTGCTGTGTTTCCGAAGAAAGGCTGGTCTTGGCCATGGCCGCCGAACATCCTGAAGGATCGGCAAGGCCGGCGGAGGTGCGGGCACACGCAGCGACGACGTCGGCGCCCACCAACTCGCGGCGGCTGCCATCGGGGTTCTGCAACAAAACCAGGCCGAGCAGGCCTGGCAGAATCACGATGAAGGGCACAGCCATCTTGAAGAAGGAAGCGATGATCGGCGCCATGCGCGCGGCACGAAGATTGTGCGCCGCCAGCACGCGCTGAACCACGAGAAAATCAGTGGTCCAGTAGCCGAAGCTGATGACGAAGCCGAGGCCGAAGACGATGCCGGTCCAGTGGACACCCATGGGATTGGCCGAGAAGCTGCCGGTATCGCGCCAGATGTGGAAGTAGCTGGTGGGGTCGGGAAAGCTGCTCTGCAGGTTGGTGATGATTTTGGCTTTCAATCCGGCAAAGCCGCCTGCCTGCACCAGGCCGAGGATTGGCACCAGCAGCGCGCCACCCCAGATGAGCACGAACTGCAGGACTTCATTGAAAATCGCCGAACGCAATCCGCCCAGTCCCACATAAACGGCGACGGCCAGGGATGAAACGATGATGGAAAAGTTCAGGTCCCAGCCCAACACCACCTTCATCACCACAGCCATGGCGAACATGTTGACGCCGCTCATGAGGATCATCTCTGTTGCGAAGGCGATGGCGGCTACGCCGCGGGCATGTTCGCCGTAGCGCAGATTGAGGTAGCCGGGGACGGAATGGGTCTTGGAGACGTAGTAGAACGGCATCATCATCAGGCCCAGAAAGAGCATGGCGGGGATGGCGCCGATCCAATACCAGTTGACGGCGAGAATTCCATATTGATAGGCCGAGCCGGCCCATCCCATCAGTTCCAGCGAGCCGAGATTGGCCGAGACGAAGCTTAGCCCGGCGATCCAGGCGGTCATTTCGCGTCCGGCCATGAAAAACTCTTCGCTGGTGTTGGAGCGGCCCTTGAGGTAGAAGCCGATCCACAGGACCATGCCGAAGTAAATGGCGATGACGGCGATATCGAGAGCGCGGAGGTGCGCGAGCGGCTCGGTCGTGAAGAGGATCGCAGCCGACGAGGCATTCGGGCCGGCGGCGAAGAGAGCTGGAACCAATCCGAACATTTAAGTCACCTGAGAATTTGCTTGAGGGCGAGCGATCAGTTGGCGAGATTCACCCTCAAGTAAATTGTTTTACTCTTGCACTCGTCAAGCCGGAATAGGCACTGGTTCGAAGCACAAAAACCGCTGCCGCAGTCGCCGCTGGGGCACGGGCGGAAAGCGGGCTTTGGTAACGAGCGCATTGGGTAAGCGTTTACCGCGGAAGTGTATCACACCGCAAGTACATCAGGTCGTGACGACCGGCCGGTGGTGGACCGCGTTATGGTTATTTGGCTTGTCGCGCATGAATCCCTCGCCCTTGGTCATCCAGGCAACGCCGAATGCCGCGAGGGCCAGCGATTCGAGCCAGAAGAGCAGATGGCTGGGGTGACGATGTTCGATGGCAGACCTGATGGTGAGGGCGACCATGCCAATCATACAGACGATCATGATGAGGCCGGCGGCCTCGTAAATTCGATTTCGATTTTGTTTCCGGCGCGTTAAGGCCTTGTCGGGTGATGACTTGCGAAAGAGAAAGATGCAGATGTAGGAGAGGACTAGAAACATGAGCGCAGCCAAACCTGTATGGATGAGGCCGAGAGTGAAATCCAGTTGCGTGTAGCGCGGGCTGTAGGGATCGAAGGATGGACAAAACGCAACGCCAAAGGCGAGGAACCCAGCCAGATAGCCGGTGATCTCGTCATGCAGGTCGTACCCCCGGGAGCAGGCAAGAAATGCGCCGATGGCGCAGAGCGCACCGACATAGTAGTCGCGCATGGGAGTGTAGTAATAGTCGCTGATGGTGCGCTGCAGGAGAGGATGGGGAAGAGCGTGACCGGGACGGGCCAACGAGGCGAGAATCGCACCCAATGCCAGCGCCAGGGGAAGCGTGAGCGCGATGAGGCCCACGGCTCGGCGCATGGTGTAATACGACAGAACCACCGGATTCTTGGACGTGGCGCGGGGCAGCATGACAGTTCGCACGGGCAGGATTATCGGCAGCTTTCCCGTGAAGCAGCAGGATA
>Ga0335071_10001533_pt1 | contig 24897 bp, 23 predicted proteins | sample Lox_Sample_15_FD_206724 | JGI IMG/M metagenome (GOLD analysis project Ga0335071, IMG submission 206724) | Soil microbial communities from Loxahatchee National Wildlife Refuge, Florida, United States - Lox_Sample_1.5 | ecosystem: Environmental > Terrestrial > Soil > Wetlands | place: USA...
GTCGCCGCTTTGCACCGTCAGCTTCAGTTCCGGCGCGAGGCTCATCCAGGTCTGCACGTCCAGTTGCGGGAAGCCTTGCGTGATCTCTCGCTCCACGGCCATCAGACTGTCGTTCGACGCCAGGCGGACGGCGATCTCGTGGATCAGGTGATGGCCCGTCAGCGCATCGAGGTCGCCCTGCCGTACGAAGACCGTAACGCCGTCGAAAGTATTGGCTTCCGTATCGAAAATACCCGCAATGCGAAACGCGCCGTACACTATGATGCCGTCGATATTCTGGAATGCCAGGATGATTTTCCCACCCATCCTGAGGTCCAGCTTCTCCGCGAGCTTCCGTCCGATGAGAATCGGCTGTCGTTCGGTCGTGGAGAAGAATGATCCCTCAACGATACGGTGCGAGATCGACGAGACCGTCATCTCATCGCCGGGAATGATGCCGATGATTGTGACGCCCTGGCTGGAGGTTGCCGAGGATCCCATCGCGTCAATCACCGAACGGCCGGCAACCCCCGCAACCCCCGGGATGGCCCTGAGTTCCTGGAGAGCGGCATCCGGGTTCGGGATTGCCATGCCGATCAGGCGTTCTGCCCTGAAGCCCTTCGCATGGAGCTGGATGTGGCCGTACTGCCTGTCGATGGCGGAACTGACCGACGTGTCATACATCCCTGTAAAGATCCCGACCGCGAACAGGCCGCCCCAGAGGCCCACGGCGATAGCGGCAATCATAATGACGCTGCGGCGTTTGCTACGCCAGACATTTTTCCAGGCGACCATCGTGAGCATTACCGTCCTGCCTCCGTGGCAACTCCTTTCCAGAACAGCCTATCGTCGCATGGCGCGGACCGGGTCGAGCGACCGCAGGACCATGATCGGGTACAGGGCGCTGACGGCACCGAGAAGGAAGACCGACAATCCCTGAAGAAGGAACACCGCCGGATCGGTGCTCACCGGGAGAATTGGTTCCAACCCGTACGCAAGCATTGCCGCTGCATATTCGCCGCCGAGGCGAATCGGGAACCGCGCGAAGTAAGCAATCACCGGGACTGCAGCAAGGATGCCAACGACAGCGCCAAGCATCGAAACCATCAATGCTTCAAGGCTGGTGATGACCATCAGCCGCCACCGTTTCATTCCGACGGCGATGGTCACCCCGAATTCGTGCCGCCGCTCGGCCGTCATCATCATGACCGTTCCGAATATGCCGAAACCGATGACGACGTAGAGAATGAGCAGCATGATGACCATGCCGCCGTCGTCCGCGGCGATCGCCTGGACGAGTTCCGGCATCATCTGGCGCCACGTCATCACTTCCCTGTCAGGGCCGGCGAGCGCGGTGACCGCCCGCGCCGCGGCGGAAAGATCCTCATCCCGGTGGAGAAGGATCGCGACCGACGTGATCCTGTCGGGCGCAGCGAACATCGATTGCATCGTTGACAGGGAGAGGAAGACGCCGGTGTTGTTCATGTCCGGGACGGGGAAATGGACGATCGCGGCTATGGGAAGGATCCCCGCCGCGGTTACGCCCTGGTAGCCCTGTCCGTAGATCACGATGCTGTCCCCGACGTCTGCATCGAGCATCCGTGCCAGTCCTTCGGCAATGATGGCGCCGGCGTTCCAGTGCAGGAGCGGAGTTCCCCGCACGACGCGCGAACCGAGCGCCGTCATGGCGTTTTCACGGAGGGGGTCGATGCCGATGATCGACGACACCCTCGTGGCGTTCCCGCGGGAGATGAGCGCAACGCTTTCCAGTCGCGGCACGACCTCCGCGACGGAGGGAATCTGCGCCGCGGCCGCGATGAGCGCACTGTCATACACCATGGATTCGTCGAGCGAACGCTTCTCCCAGTATCCCCTGCCGTGAATCTGCAGGTGTCCGGTCGAGAAACGCACAGCACTGAAGATCATGTACTCGTGCCCCCCCGTCGCCATGGAAGACATGGCGACCGCGAGCAGCACGGCAAAGACAATGGAGGCGCTCGCGATCACCGTGCGCTTCTTGTTCCTCCAGAGGTTTCGCCACGCCATCCGGAGAAAGATTCCCCCCGGGGATCGACGGATGTCGGAATGCTTCATCGCGATCAGCGCACGCGCTTCATGTTCTGTTCCGAAAAGAAGGATTGATCGTACGTGGTATTGAATCTGATGGTGTGGTATTCCAGGATGGTCCTCTTTCCCTGCTCGCGCACGGGGGTCATCTCCCAATGCGCGGCGATCCGGCGGCCGTCAAATTCGCGAATGTCTCTCCCCACGAAGGTCTTCACCAGCGTGCCGTCCTCGTCGAAGTAGTCGGTCCGAAGTTCGACGTATCCGTCGTGAGAGACCCACATGAGAAGTTTCCCCCACACGACGCTTGCATCGGGCTTCGGCACGAGTTGTATCTTCCAACACAGGGACCCTTCGAAGTCCTCATTGCCGACAACGGTCTGCGTGTAGTCGTCGACGATCGACGATTCGCGGACGAGATCGTCATTCGTAAAATCGGACCCCATCCAGGATTGGAGCATCATCGATGGGGGGATCTTGATGATCCGCTGCACGGACGGGAGCCAATTCCAGACTTCGTTCTTGCGTCTGAGGGTGACGCTGCCGCGATCGCGCGCCGGTTCTGTCACATAGACAAGACTGTAATCAGGCTCCAGCGCCCACACTTTCATGGTGATGGTCCTCGACCATTCAGGTTTCACGATCGTCATCGAAATCTCGGAGACGGTGCTTTTGCCTCGCATCAAGTCATTCGCTTTTCGGACAATTTCGCGGGCATCTTGTGCCGCGGCGGCTGAGGGGAACAGGAGTGTAAGGGCAATCGCCAATCGAATCGTCATGCTTGGGGATCCTCCGGTGCGGCCCGCAGGTTCGTTCGTCGGACCGCCAGGTCACAAAAAAAGCATCCCGCGGCAAATGTCAAGTGCTCTCGTCACCTTCCTTCGTTGACAATGGATGACACCGTCGCTATATTGGGAGCGATTCCTTCCACTATTGTCTCCCACGCTGCGCTTCACGTCATGACTGAGCACGTTGCAGAACCGCGCCACGTCCTTGCCGCCATCACCAGAGCCTGGCGCACGCTGCACCCGGAGGAGATGACCGGGCACCTCCACCCGGAGATCACCATGGCTCTCCCCTCGTTCCAGGGTTCGGTGAGAGGAAGAGAGAAGCTGATCGAGAGCTTCAAGGAATTCTGCACGAACGCCCGCGTGCTCGAATACGAGGAGAAGGACGATTCGCTCGACGTTGTCGGCAATGTCGCCGTCGCGAGCTTCCGGTTTTCGATGGTCTATGAACGCGCAGCATATCGTGCGCGTTCCACAGGCCGAGATCTTTGGGTGTTCGAGCGCCATGGGGACAGATGGATCGCCGTGTGGCGCACGATGTCGGATCTGCAGGAGGAACGCCTCCGCCAACCCTGAGGGGGAAAGAGAGGAATTCACATGGAACAATTGATCCTCGTCATTGGCGCAACGGGCAAGACCGGTTCCGAGCTCGTTCGCCTCCTGTCGGGAAAGAACCTCTCCGTCGTCGCAGCGACCAGAAACCCCGACCTCGCGCGCAAACATCTCCCCGCTGCCGTCCGGGCCGTCCTCTTCAACTATGATCTTCCTGCCACGTTCGCCCCGGCGCTCGACGGCGTGGAAAGGATTTTCCTGATGGCCCGTCCTACGGATCCGCACGCGGACAGGGCCGCGCTTCCGTTTCTCCAGGAGGCGAAGAAGCACGGGGTGAAATTCATCGTCAATCTTTCCGCCATCGGCGTCGAGCGGGTGGATGCGTTCGTCCTCCGCATCCTCGAGCGCTACGTGGAGGATTCGGGCATTCCCTGCACCCATCTTCGTCCCAACTGGTTCATGCAAAACTTCAGTTCTCCGCCCATGGTGAAGGAAATTCAGGCGACAGGTTTGCTGCGCCTTCCGGCGGGGGACGCCTTGATTTCTTTTGTGGATATCCGGGATGTCGCGGCCGTGGCGTGTGAGGTTCTCACCAACCCCCGGCATTCGGGGAAGGCATACACTCTGACGGGGGGTGAAGCGCTGAGTCATTTTCACGTGGCGGAGGCGCTCTCCCGCGCGGCCGGCAAACCCATCGCCTACGAACCGATCAGTGAATCGTCTGCCCGGACTTTGCTGAACACCGCGCACGTTCCGCCCGACATTATCGAGCGATGGATCCAGTTCTACGCAATGGTGCGTGACGGCTTCTGCGCGGAGATCTCCGAAAGCGTCGGCCATATCCTCGGTCGCCAGCCCATTCCCTTCAGTCAGTTCGCGCGTGACAACGCCACCGCCTGGCAGTGAGTCCGGCCAGTCCCGACGTTGTTGTACCGGGTGTTCCGGCTTGATCATGCCGATCGTTCATTGTAGATTAGCGTGTACCTCCGACAGTCTTTCGACCATTCTCGCTAGGTGAGTCCCTTGTGGAATGTCATACGCGGTCGCGCTGCGGTCGTTCATGAGCCCAATGAAGTGCGGATTCTCCGGCTCGTCCGCACCAGAGGAGAGATTTCGCGCATTGAAATCGCAAAATCCGTCAACCTGCACAAAGGGACGATTACCGATCTTGTCGCCAAACTGATTCGCGCAGGATTTCTGGAAGAGACGGGCCAGGTGGCGTCGAGCAACCGGGTGGGCAGGAAGAGAATTCTTCTGCGTTTTCGACCCCTGGCCGGATTGGTCGCCGGCGTCGATATCGGCATGACCCATACAGAAGTCGCCCTGACCGACCTCAATGCGGAAATCCTGCAGCATGATTCCTTTGACCACCCGGTCACAGCATCACCGGCAGAGGTGCTCACGCGCGTCGCCGACACGATCCAGAACCTCCTTGCGGCAGCCAAGCACAAACAGTCCACCCTGGTCGGCATCGGCATCGGCGTTCAGGGTGTCGTGGACTGCCGATCAAATACCCTTGTCCTTTCCCACAATAAAAAGAGCTGGGAGGGTGAATCGCTGTCAGCGCAGCTCGAAACGCGGTTTCGCGTTCCCGTGTATGTGGAGAACGACGTCAAGACGATGACCATCGGTGAGTACCTCCTCGGCGCGGCGAAGGGCTCGAAGGATTTCATCCACATCTGGGTTGGCGATGGTCTCGGCGCGGGGATCATGATCAACGGTCATTTGCTCCACGGGATCACGTCGAGCGCGGGCGAGATAGGCTACAACGGACTGGAATCAGAGGCGATGTTTGTCGAGAGATTTCCCCTGACCTTCCATGCCCAGGAGATGTTCGGCGACATCCTCACGGACGCGAACTTCATCGGGAGCTATCGCCGGAAGGCGCCCCAGGCGCCGGAGACGCTTACCGTCGCCGCGATCGCCGAGGCCTCACAACGCGGGGATCCCGTTGCCCGACAGGTCATCGAAGAATACGTCTCAATGCTGAGCCTCCTTTGCATCAGCATGGTGAACACCCTGAACCCCGAGTTGATCCTCATCGGGGGAAAGCTCGCCCAGAGCCTGCCGGAACTCGCGGGGATGCTTCAGGACCGGATACACCGGGATCTTCTCGCCCCGGCGGCCGAGGCCGTGCACGTCAGGACGGCAAAGCACGGCCGGTATGGCGTTACGATGGGCGCCGTCAGTCTCGTTCTCTACGAGCTGTTTGAACCGCTGCATAGCGTCTCGGTGCGCGCCACACAGAAAAAAAGCACGACCATGGCCGAAAAAGTGGAACAGGACTAGGCCGCCTGGCGTTGCACTGGTACGTGTGCTCTTCTCTATTGGCACAGTTTTTCCCTCTCCATATGATCTGCTCGAACCCTGAGTGGTGAGAAACCCTGCCTCCCCTCCGGCAGGAGTGAACCGAAGCCATTTCCCTTTCGTTGTTCATTAGCTGTGCTGTTGCGTCCCGCCCGGCAGAGTGCCGGGAGGCGCATTCCGTATTGTCGACCCATTCCCCGAGGGGTTGCGCATGCTCACACCACAAGAACGTCGTCTGCAGTTGCTGCTCAGGGTGCTCTCCTTGATTTTCGGGCTGGCGATCTTCGGCTACCTCCTGCCGGCCCTTGGCATCTTCGGACGCGAGGCGCAGCGGTTCTCCGTCAATCTTCCGTTTGTCACCAATTCGGTGGTGAAGATCGGGACGCTTGCGCTTCTGGCCTTCCTCGCTTCCGCGGATGTCCGCCGCTATCGCGTGCTCACGGTGGTCATCATCGCGGGTCATGTGATCTCCGAAGTCGCCGTCGCGGCGGTGCTGCTCTGGGGGGATCTCTCAGAGCCCGTCCAGGGCCTTTCGATTCCCATCACCACTGTCCTGTATGGATCGATGATCGCCGACGGCGTGATCATCATCCTTCTTGTATCGTTTTCCCGATCAGCGGTGCGCGCCGGCTTGAACCTGTTCTATTTCTCCCCCATGCAATTTCGGTCACTCAAGGCCCTCGCCGAGGTCGTGATCACCGACCCCAAACAGCTTGTCCCGCCCGACCAGGTGGCACGGAACGTGGACCGCTACCTTGCCGGGTTTCGCGGGCGGACGAAGTGGATCATGAAGCTCGTCATGACCGGCATGCAACTCTACCCGCTGCTTTCGCTCCATGCCCCGCTCTCGTATATGCAGCGCGACGAACGATACGCCTTTCTCACCCGCCGATTTTACCAGGATGTTACCGCCCGCGTCGCCCCGCCATTCTGGCGAATGATCGTCCAGGGGATGATCAGGATGGCGAAACAGCTTTCGTTCCTCGGGTACTACAATGATGAACGCACCTTTGCATCCGTGGGGTACGTGCGATTCTCCGATCGCACCGGCGTGTCTGAACGCTTCGCGCAATGTCCGCCGCCCGAACGCAAACCGCTTCGCGTCTATCGCCCCGCCGAGATCACGACCGAAACGCTGGAGAGCGATGTCGTGGTCATCGGTTCAGGAGCGGCAGCCTCGATCCTGAGCTACGGTCTCGCGAAGGCCGGAAGACAGGTGCTCATGCTTGAACGGGGAGACTTTGTGGATCCCACCCAGTTCACTGACAATGAAGTCGACATGCTTTCCCGTCTCTACGCGGACGGCGCACTGCAGTTGAGTCAGGATTTTCGGTTCCAGGTTCTCCAGGGGAGCTGTGTCGGCGGGACGACCGTCGTCAACAATGCGGTCTGTTTTGATCTTCCGGATCCCGTGCTGCAGCGGTGGAACGATCCCGCGTCCTTGAACGCCGGACTCGACCCCGACAAACTCGCAGCGTCGTTCGCGGAAGTCCGGAAGTTCGTCGGCGTCGAGAGGCAGAAGCCGGACCAATTGAATCGGGGCGCGAAGTATTTTCTCAAAGGCATAGACGCGATGCAGATCGGACAGGTTCCGAATGACGTCAATGCCGTCGAGGCGAATATCCACTGCTGCCTCGGGTGCGGCTACTGCAACATCGGTTGCCGGTACGGGCGAAAGCTGTCCATGCTCGACACCGTGTTGCCGAATACCCAGGAGGAATTCGGCACAGAGTCGCTGAAGATCGTCTCCGACTGCGAGGCCCTGCGTCTGTATGGATCCGGGGGGAACATCACGCATGTCCGCTGCCGTCTCGGCGAGAACCGCCGCATCGACGTCAAAGGGAAAACCGTGGTCATCGCCGCCGGCGCAATTTCTTCCAGTATGCTCCTTCTCCGCTCCGGCATCGCGGTCTCACGCGCCGGGCACCGGCTCTCGTTCAATATGGGTTCACCGATGACGGCGGTGTTCGATGAAGTAGTGAACGCCTACGACGGGCTCCAGATTTCTCACTACCTCAGGCTCAACCCGACACGCGGCTACGTTTTCGAGACCTGGTTCAATCCACCCGTGTCTCAGGCGCTCACAATGCCCGGATGGTTTAAAGACCACTTCACCAATATGCAGCGGTACAACCGGATGATGTGTACCGGCGTCCTCGTCGGCACAGAATCCAACGGGCAGGTCCGACGAGCAGGCCTGACAGGACGCGAAGTGGATTTTGATCCCACGCCGGATGATCTCTCCACGCTGGTCGATGGGCTCGTGCTGGCCGGTCAGATATACTTTGCCGCCGGCGCGAAGGCCGTCATCCCCAATACCTTCAAATACTATGAGTTCAAAACGCCGGAGGAACTGCAGAAACTTCCGGACCTCGTCAAGGATGCAAGCGATATCACCCTGGGGACCGGCCACCCGCAAGGGGGCAATGTCATGAGCCAGAACCCGGCTCTCGGGGTGATCAACAACGAGTTTCGGGTCTACGGGTACAACAACCTCTTCCTGTGTGACGCGAGTGTTTTCCCCTCGAGCATCGGCGTGAACCCACAGCTCACAGTCATGTCGCTGGCTCACTACGCTGTTCCCTTCGTCGCATCGAACCATTGACACTTACGAATGGAGCATATGATGAATGCATTCCTCGGAAGGGCGGACAATACGGTGCTCGATTATCTGGCGGTCCTGGCGTTTTACGCCCTCCTGCTGCTGGCGATCCGCCAGGGACAGCCATCGGTGGAGTTGAACTTCAGAAAGACGTATTGGGTCTTGTACACCGGCTGGGCGGTGCTTGTTTTCATTGGGAATTTCCTGTTCTCTCGGATCGGCATTATGAGTTTTCTCCCCTGGTTGAATAACTTCTTGCATACCTTCGTCTGGATCGGGTTCTGCCTCGGATTCCTCTACGCGGGGTGTTATCGGAAGGCACTGTGGCAACAGTTCCTTCTCTTCATGACCTACAGCCTTGTCGTGAAGGCATTTGAGCACGACTTGCTCGGAACCTGGGAACTTGATAACTTCTTCGGCATACCGGGCAATCGAGCGTACATCCTCGGCTGGAGCGTCATGGACGGGCTCTATCCGTTGATCTCGATGGCCGGCCTCCGATTTGTCAGCAGGTTCACCGACGGGATCATCGTCCCATGACCAAGCAGGCGTCAACCATTCCAGAGATCCTCGCGGGATGCGAGGCGAACAGTCTTGCCCCCGCGTACACCTGCGATCCCGAGGGACATACGGTCGTGGCATATGATGCGCAGGGACGCGATGTCTACGTCGTCAGCGATCTGCATGTTGCCGCGGGACGCGGGCCTGACGGGAACTTCGCCGGGACCGAGAATTTCTTCGCCGATGATTCGTTTGCCCGCTTCCTCCAGGATCTCCGGAGCCAGAAGAAGGGGTTGGTGCTCGTCATCAACGGCGATTTTGTCGATTTCCTCCGGGTAGATCGGCGGCCGATCAGCGATGCAGACTATGCATCGTGGGAGGAGGCGCTTGCCCGCATCGGGATCCCCCGGTCGATCGAGGATCTCCGCGCATCGATCAGTTCAAAGGAGAAGACGTACGGACTGAAGACCGACGATTACAAGTCGGTTTGGAAACTCCTGTGCAGCGTGAACGGCCATCCGCAGTTGTTCGAAGCCCTCGCCGCTTGGGTCTGCGGCGGAGAGCAAGTCGTCATCGTGAAGGGAAACCACGATCTCGAGTGGTATTGGCCCGCCGTAAGGAACTTTCTCCGGCTCGTCATCGCGGACCGCGCCGCCCGGCTGTTGCGCCGTCCGGTTGACACCGTGCTGAGGAGCATCGTTCTTCCCAACATCTGTTTCGTCGATGATGCGCTGCTTGTCGACAATCAGATCTACATTGAGCACGGCCATCGGTACGACAAGTTCTCCAAGGTCATCGGCGGACCGGTGCTCGGGAACGGGACCGAGCTGAATCTTCCGTTCGGATCGTTCTTCAACCGCTATCTGATCAACCAGATCGAGCTTGTCTATCCCTTCATCGACAACGTGCGTCCGCGCGAGAAATTGCTTCCGCTTCTGGTCAGAGAACATTTCCCCCTGGCGCTAAGGGTTCTCTTCGATCATATTCCGTTTGCACTGCTGTCGATTCAGAAACGATATTATTGGTATATGCTCTCCCGGGCGGCGGTGTACGCGCTTGCCATCGGCATCCCGGTTGTTTTTGTGCTCATCCGGTACTGGACGGACATCAACGCCCTGATTGACACGCTTCATGGCCCGACGGCGACCGGAATCCCCGGTTTGCTGCTCGATCAGCTTTCCCGGTTTGCGCAGAGTTCGATCGCGCTGGTGTTCTCGTATCTGCTTGCCCGGCTTGTGGCGTTCTTTCAGCTCGATGAGCCGGTATCGCTGGCGAGCTTCGCCACGCCGTGCTTTGAGACGTCGCCCGGCTGTCGTTTTGTGACGTTCGGTCACACACACGATCCCGAGCAGTTCCACGAACAGGTCCATTGGTACCACAATACGGGCACGTGGATCCCGATCATTGACGTCGATAGCGCGGAGATTCGGGAAGACAAGACGTACACCTTTCTGAGCTACCGGCGTGAGCCGGACGGCAGCTTCGGATCGACAACGCTCCAGCGTTGGGACGATGAGGCGGGGCGCGCGCAGCGGCTCGTGCTTCTCACCCGAAAAGACCATCCGAAAAGCGAATCCTATTAGCCGACCGCTCCGTCGCTGCAATGTTCCCCTTCACCGTGCATTCCTACCGGCGGATCGTTCGAGTTCCGGTTGTGACGGAACGAACCGTGTGACCGTTTCTTCGAAGAAGTTCTTGAAGAGAGGCAAGCCATGGTGTACGCCGTTATTTCCGATGTTCACGGGAACCGATGGGCTCTCGAGGCAATACTCCACGACATCTCCGCTCGACCCGTGGACGTTCTCGTCAATCTCGGGGACAGCGTGTACGGACCGCTTCAGCCGCACGAAACCGCTCTCCTTCTTCGCGAGTGCTGCCAGATCCACGTGCTGGGAAATCAGGACAGGATTCTTCTGGAGCCTTCCGGTCACGGGAGGTCGCCCGCCGTCGAGGCCTGCACCAAAACCCTCACCGACGCCGACCTCGCCTGGCTGCAGGAGAGCCACAAGTCTTCGATCGCTCTCGACGATTTACTCCTGGTGCACGGGACTGCGCTGAATGACAGCGAGTATTTGACTGAAGACATCTCCAGCGGGGTTCCGGCCATTCTCTCAGCCGCCAGCATTGAGGAGCGGATCGGCAGTTCCGATGCGAAGGTTGTGCTCTGCGGGCACTCCCATATGCCGCGGTGCATTCGCACGCGGGATCGCCTGGTCGTGAACCCCGGCAGCGTCGGACTCCAGGCATACGATGATGAGGCACCAGTCCCGCATTTCATGGAGACCGGCAGCCCGGATGCCCGGTATGCAATTTTGGAGCTTGACGGCGAACAGGTCACCGTCCACCATATAGCGGTGCCGTACGACTATCATGAAGCCATGGCACTGGCTGCGCGCAATGGAAGAACGGACTGGGCGTATTGGCTTGAGCGGGGCCGCGCAAAAATCGGATGACCGAGAGAATCCTCACCACAATAACCTCTTGAACCGTTCGCCAAATCGGCAATATTCTCCCTCCTTTCGATTAATATTTCTTATTCGCAACACTTGACTAATCCGATGATTTCACATATATTGGCCAAACCTTACCACAAGAGTCATCTATCACCTATTTGTCCGATCTACCGCTGAGGAGGGTTGTATGAGGATACCAAGGCTATGGCATTGGATGGCGATAGCTGCGGCAATGTTCCTAGCGTCACAGGGGGCGTCGGCAGCAGATTTCTCCGCGGGTTTAGGCATAGGCTACGGCAAATCGTTCGCCGTACGCGGCGAAGGGCTCGTCACCAATTTCGCCCAGGGGTTCCCGTTCGGCCTGGATTTCGGGATCACTTACACGGGAGTCGATCCCGGCGACCCTTGGGGAGCCCGACGGATCTTCATCGCGAATGCGCATAACGGAACCCCGGAAAAACATGGGGAGACCTGGGATTTCCGCATGGACTTCATGTACAAAATCGGCATCAAAGGCCCGAGAGAAACGTACCTCTACGCCGGTGTGAGGAATTCATTTTTCGATGGGACGTTCCGGTATGTGGGGGCAAATGAAGAGTTCGATGTAACGAGCGATCAGTGGGGAGTAGGCCTCGGGGCGAAGGGGCTTTTTGAAATCAGCTCCCGGGTCGATCTCTCGTTGACGCTTGGCGTGGACTCCTATTTCGACGGCTCACTCCACGGTCACGACACGACCTACAGCCCCAACAATGAGAACGTCAACCCGCATGAGAACTTCACTTATGAAGACGCCGCTGGTGTCATCAATACGCCGAAGTTTGTGCCCGTTCTCATGATCGGGTTGAGCTACAACCTTTGAAGCGCGCCGAGAGTTCTTTCTTGAGCACATCAAAGTCCGGTACGATCATGGTCACGCAACCGATAACCCAACCGGGGATCGCCTCCATCGGCTTCGACGTGACCATGAACACCGGCCTTCCAAAATACTTCGCAACTGTCAGTTCGCCTTTCGTCCCCGCCCCTCTCTGTGCGGAATCATCCCAGTAACAGACCACGACGTCTGACCGGTTCGCGATCTCGCCGCAGTCCAGCTCCACGAGCTCTGACGCGATCTTGCGGTATAAGGAGAAGTCCCGGGTCTTCAGTTGTCGGAATGCCACTCCATGGTACCGTGTCGCAAACAGGTGATCGCTCTCGACATTCGGATTGAACACCGTCCCCTCGAGCTCCTTCTCAATCCACTCCTGCATCTGCGATCTCCAATCTCTTCCCTCATCATCGGAGTATTCCATGCCGCCCGACAGGTAAAATCTCATCGCTGGGGAGTCTCCTTGATCATGTCCACGCTCCTCTGCGCCTCACGAGCCGAACGCACGAATTCTGCGAGCCGCGCCTCATTCAGTTTCCAATCGACCCTTACTCCGCTGCACACATCGATGCCGTATGGTCGGACCTGACGGACGGCATCAGCGACATTCTCCGGGCGCAGCCCGCCGGCAAGATAGACAGGCACCGGCGACTTTTCCACGATCGCCCGGCTGATCGCCCAGTCATGGACCCGGCCGGTACCGCCGAGGACTCTGACTGCCGCTTTCGGATTCCCGGAATCCAACAACAAGCCGTCAACCAGGGGCCCGAACCGGAGCGCGTCATCGATCGCCTCGGGGCCGGTCACGTGGATCACGCGGACCAGACCGATCCCCGGCAGAGCCGCGCGGACTTCTTTGAGAGTCTCCTCGTCAACGTTGTCCACCAGTTGAAGAGTGTTGACGCCGAACCGCCGTTGCTGCGCGACGATAGTCTGCTCGTCCCGCGCACACGTCAGAAGGACCGAGTCGACGCCCGGGGGAATGTGCGGCACGATTTCCGCAATGCGATCGTCCGGAATCACACCGGGCCCACTCGGCATCGCGGACACAAGCCCGACGGCGTTCGCGCCGTACTTCACCGCCATCTGCGCTTCAGCGATGGACGAGATGCAGCAGATCTTGATGCGAAGATAATTGACCATACCGAAATATAATGACTTGAACAGACATCGGACAGATGCCCCGACGGGTATTTGATGGTTGTCCGGGTCGTGGGTGGATTCCGACAACATCAACAGCGCCAGGTAGCCGGATAAAGGGGGAAGGGGGGAGTGGGAGAGTGGGAGAGTGGGGGAGTGGGGGAGTGGGAGAAGGGGGGAAAGGGAGAAAGGGAGACTTGGGGGCTAGGAGACTTTGTGCGGCCAGCCAACGACACTGATCACTCACTGCTGGTCACCGGCCACCGACGGGACTTTGAGCGTTCGCTTTCTTCCTACGTCTTACTTCCCACTGTTTGCCAACTCTTTCTGCCTACTCCCTGCCGCATACTCCCTCCTCTCCTGCCGTCCCCGGACTATCCGAGCGCGAACACGTTCACGCCCGGCAAAAGGGCTGCATAGCCTGCCCACATCGTCAGTCCGATGCTCAGCGGGATGGTGAGGTTATCGTCAATCGGGATCGGAGACGCTTCGACGACGGCGCCGAGGAGAGCCGCCGCCACGCCGATGGCGTATTCCAAGGGAACGTACGAGATCTTCGGGGAGACGAGAACGACCAGCGCGGCGGTCGCGAAAAATGCGGCGCTGCCTTCGAGGCTCTTCCCGAAGAACCGGTGGCGCCCGAATCGCCGGCCAACCAGCGCGGCAGCGGAATCTGAAACAATCAGAATGGCGAAGGCCGTAACGACAATGACCTTCGGAAAAAGGATCACACAGAGCGTGGCCGAGAGCAGGACGTACGTCGCGCCGTTTAACCGCCTGCCATGATCGTTTCGCTCATGGTTGCGAAGGAGAAAACCGAGATAGCGTTCGTAGAGTCGGCCGGTCGGTGCGTGGTACAACCTGAGAATGTCCGACAGGCCGAAGGCAAGCGTGAGGGGAATGAGGATTGCCAGAGCAACCGGTTTTTCGAGGAAGAAATAGACGATCGGGATCGCAAGCGAGCTCAGGTGGATCGCCTTGCGCATCACCTCGACGCCATAACTTTCCTCAACGCTCGGGAGAACGTTCATGTCGCAGGATCAGGAGTCAATCCCCCCGAGATTCCGTAAGAGATCGCTCCTTGCTGTTGCGCGGGTGCCGGCTTGACTCCGTTCGAATGTTTCTCGACCGGTGGAAGCTCTTCTCCCTTGACGACAAGATCGATCTCCGCGGAATCGAGGATTTCGCGCTCCAGAAGCGCCGCTGCCAGGCGGTGAAGGGTATCGATGTTTTCCGTAAGAATCTTTTCAGCCCGGCGCATGGCGGTGTCCACGATTTTCTTGATTTCCTCGTCAATCGCGATCGCCGTTTCGTCGCTGTAGTTTTGATGCCGGGTGATCTGTCTGCCCAGAAAGATCTCCTCGTCCTTCTGTCCGTAGGCCAGCGGTCCGAGCCGATCGCTCATTCCCCACTCGCACACCATTTTGCGGGAAAGCTCGGTCGCACGCTCGATGTCGTTCCCGGCCCCCGTCGTGAGTTCCTTGAAGATGAGCAGCTCCGCTGCGCGCCCCCCGAGTGCATAGGTGATCATCGCCTCCAAGTATGCCTTGGAGTAGGTGTGCTTCTCATCGATCGGCAGGTACGTGGTGATGCCCAGCGCGCGGCCGCGCGGGATGATGGTCACCTTGTGCACGGGATCCGCCTCCGGGAGCATCCTTGCCACAAGCACGTGGCCGATCTCGTGGTACGATGTTACCTTCTTTTCCTTCTCCGAGATGATCAGGCTCTTCCGCTCCATTCCCATCATCACCTTGTCCTTTGCTTCCTCAAAGTGACGCATGGCGACGCTCTTGGCGTTCTGTCGGGCTGCAAGCAGGGCCGCTTCGTTGACCAGATTTGCCAGGTCGGCGCCGGCAAGTCCGGGCGTCCCTTTTGCGAGCGCTTCCAGGGTCACGTCCGCATCGAGCGGGATATTCTTCGTGTGCACCCGGAGGATGCCTTCGCGCCCCTTCACATCAGGTCTGTCGACAACCACCTGCCGGTCGAACCGGCCAGGGCGCATCAGCGCCGGATCAAGGACATCCGGGCGGTTGGTTGCTGCGATGATGATGACGCCGCTGTTCTGCTCGAAGCCGTCCATTTCCACGAGAAGCTGATTCAGCGTCTGCTCGCGCTCATCGTGACCGCCTCCGAGACCGGCTCCGCGATGCCGGCCCACGGCGTCGATCTCATCGATGAAAATGATGCACGGGGCGCTTTTCTTCCCTTGTTCGAACAGATCACGCACGCGGCTTGCGCCGACGCCCACGAACATCTCGACGAAGTCCGCACCCGAGATCGAGAAGAACGGCACGCCCGCCTCACCGGCGACTGCGCGCGCAAGGAGCGTCTTTCCCGTCCCGGGAGGACCGAGGAGGAGAACGCCGCGCGGGATTTTCCCGCCGAGTTTTTGGAACTTCGTCGGTTCCCGCAGAAACTCGATGATCTCCATCAGCTCGAGCTTCGCCTCATCCGCGCCGGCAACATCGAGAAACGTGACCTTCGGCGCTCCTTCACTTTGCATCTTCGCCCGGCTCTTGCCGAACGAGAATATGCCCTTCGGTCCCGCCCCCTGCATTCGCCGCATGATGATGAACCACACGACGAGGAGCAAGACCCACGGCAACGCGCTCACCAGTGCGCTGACCCAGGCATTGTCCTCCTTCTGCACCGAGAACCGGACGCCCTTGTCATCCCACGTCTTGATGACGCCGCTGTCAAGGATCGGGAGAGTCACCATGAACTTCTGGTATTGCATCGGCTTGCCGCCGCGAATGACCGTGGACGGCGTCTTCAGCTCGCCGTGGAAATCGTAGTTGGCAAATTCCGATTTCTTGATGACTGCATGATCGATGTTCCCCGCTTCGAGTTCCTTCTGGTACTCGGTGTAGGTCAATTCGACTTCGGTGCCTTCTGTGCCCTTGAAGAGCGTCATGACCAGGAAGACGAGAAGGATGATCGCGGACCAGCTCAGGACGACCTTCAGGACCTTGTTCCAGTTGAAATCGTCATCCTGGCGGAACTGTTGACCCTGGCGTTTCGGTCGTGAGGACGGTCTGGTCTGGGGGCGCTTCCGAGACGGATCGCCTGCAGGCTTCTGATCGTTTTTCCTCTGGTCATCCATGTGGTGCGTATGCTCCCTTCTCACGCTCCGGCTTTGGCATCCCGCAACCGGTAGATCGCTTTGAGGTTCCGTTCCCGCTGGGCATAGTCAAGACCATAGCCGATGACAAAATCCCGCGGGATTTCAAATCCTACATAGTCGAGGTGAATATCGGACTTCACCGCCACTTTCTTATATAATAGTGTAACAATCCGGAAAGAGGACGGGTTCTGCCTGAGAATCAACGACTTGATGTACTCCATGGAAAGACCCGAATCCACGATATCTTCCACTATCACGATGTCCCTTCCCGTCACCTGGCAGTTCAGGTCCTTCAACAGTCTGACATTCCCCGAACTGATCTTTGAGTCACCATAACTGGAGAGCTTGAAGAAATCAACTTCGCAGTCGATGGTGATTTCCCGGATCAAGTCCGCGAAGAAGATAAACGATCCGTTGAGGACGCCGATGAAGACCGGCGTCTTTCCCTTATAGTCGCGATTGATCTGGCGGGCAAGCGCTTTGATCCGCGTCTTGATGCGCCGTTCACTGAGCATTTCGACAAATGTTTCACCATTGACTTTGATCGATCGCGGCATCGGTCCTCTCTATGTCTCTGGGTTCGAACGCGAGTTTCCCCATCCGCCTCGTGTGCTCCGTAAGTTTGAATCGATCATCGAGCCGTTTCCCGCAGAGCCAGACTACCTCGCCACGTTCGGTCGTCAGGACCGGAAAGTGGTGCTTGGAATATCGCGGGACCCGTGCATCAATGAGAAAGTCGCTGATCTTCTTTCTTCCGCCGAGTCCAAGAGGAACAAACCAGTCGCCCTCTCTCCAGGACCGGAGGATCAGGGTGTCTCCGCCGATCATGTCGAGATCGACGTACTCGATGTTCCCCGGACGATTTTCGTACACAGTGCCGTCGTGCAGAAGCTCCGAAGTGAATCCGTACTGGCCGAGCTCGTAGTGCACGCCAAGCTCGACGGATAGGGAGAAGTCGGGAAGTTCGACTGCCTGCCGGAACACCAGCCATTCACGGTCGTGATGCGCGCGCCACCCGCCCCGCAGGGTTACCCAGGATCCTGTTCCCGAAGAGCAGAGCCGCAGGAGAGCATCGATCGTCGCCTGATCAGCATCTCCGCCCGTCACATCACGATGCACTCGCATAACGAGATACTGCTGCAACAGCACGGGATGAGCGCTCAGTTCGGCGATGCTCAGGTGGAGCTCCCCGCCTTTTTTCCGGTCCGTACTCCGCTCGAGGATTGCGTTCGACGTCTCACGCAGATAGACATCGAGATCGCGGAACAACTCCGCCGAGCGCGCCATCGACTCCACGGCTGCCGGGTTAATGCTCGCCTTCACCCGCGGGACGATGTGATGCCTGATGATGTTCCGGGCGTAGTGGTCCGTTTCATTCGACGAATCGTTCCTGAACCGCAGACAGCGAGCCGTGGCATAGGCCTCGATCTCCGCCCGCGATGCGAAGAGCAGTGGTCGAACCAGCTCTTGCCGCGCGATCGGGATCCCGCTCAACCCTCGCAGGCCGGCTCCCCGGAACAGGTGGAGCAGCATGGTTTCCACGTTGTCATCGGCATTATGCGCGGTTGCGATCACGTCGTACGCCAGGGATTCCCTCAACCGTCCAAAGAACTCGTAGCGCAGATCGCGCGCCGTTTCCTGGATCCCCCGCTTCTTCTGACTTGCCCGCTCGGCGGTATTCGCCCTCTCCACATAAAGCTCGCAGCCATAGTGGACTGCCAGGTCCGCGACGAAACGTTCATCTTCGTCCGACTCGTCGCCGCGGAGTTGGTGGTTGAAATGCGCGACGACGAGACGCAGACCGAAAGATCGGCGCTCCTCGGCCAGGATGTCCAGCAGCACCGTCGAATCGACGCCCCCGCTGACGGCGACAACAACCCCGCTCCCATCCGGGATAAGATTTCTGCGGCGGCAGAATTCGTGAAACCTTGAAATTAACGGTTGCGGCGTAGTCATCGTTGCGCCCGTTGAACTGTCGACCGGGTACGACTAGTCCCGGAAGTGCGCACGGGAGACGAACGACTTGACGGGAGGATTGGCGACCTGGCCAACACCGAGGGCTATCCAATTCTTGTAGCGGGAGAGGGATTCGAACCCCCGACACATGGATTATGATTCCATTGCTCTAACCAACTGAGCTATCCCGCCATTTTGACACCCAAAGTAAGGAAATATAGGGACAATGGCCGCAAAGCGCAATACAGATTGATGTTCCGGCGGTGCGAAATGGGTTGCGCTTCCCGCGCGGTTCGGGTATATTCCCTCGGTGAAGTTTGACATCTAAGTCTGACCTACAAGTCTGACATATAAGTCAGACTTCCTCCTTCGCATCAAATTGGCCAGAATGCCGACCCATAGCCTCGCCTCCTCCTATCAATACTGCCTCTCGCTCGCCCGGTCTCATTATGAGAACTTCCCCGTGGCCTCGCGGCTCCTTCCATCAGACCGCCGACCGGCCATCGCCGCAGTGTACGCCTTCGCACGGCTTGCCGACGACATGGCCGACGAAGGTCAGCTTGAGCCGCATGAGAGGCTCCACCGTCTGGACGACTGGCAACAGAAACTCGAAACGGCAGTGGCCGGTTCTGCAGACCACCCGGTGTTCGAAGCACTCGCTGATACGATCGAACGATATCATATCGAACCTCAACTCTTCTCTGACCTCCTCACTGCCTTCCGGCAGGATGTCGTCAAGCATCAGTACGCATCCCACGTCGATGTGCTTTCGTACTGCCGCTGTTCCGCCAATCCCGTCGGCAGGATCGTGCTTCATATCTTCGAAGACACCCGGGCGGAACATATGGTCTGGTCCGACGCTATCTGCACGGCACTTCAGTTGACGAATTTCTGGCAGGATGTTTCCGTTGACCTGAAAAAAGGGCGATTATACCTTCCGCTTGAAGATCTTGACCGATTTCGGTATACTCAGGAGGATATTCGGGCGGGGACAGAGGATCAACGATTCCGCGATCTGATACGATTTGAGACAGACCGCACCAGGGTCCTTTTTGCTGAAGGCGCCCCCCTCGTACGAAATGCCCCCAAAAGTCTCCGTTTTGAGCTTTCGGTCACCTGGAACGGAGGGATGAGGATTCTGCAACTGATCGAGCGAAATTCCTATCGTGTCCTTTCGAGCCGACCCTCCCTCGGCTGGCGCGACGGACTTATGATCCTTGTGCGAGGCCTGCTGAAGAAGCCGCGATGAACGCATCGGCGACAGCAATAACGCGAAGCAGCAACACAAGCTTCTACTATTCCTTCTCGCTTCTCCCGAAGCAGAAGCGCGATGCGATTCACACCGTCTATGCGTTCTGCCGGTACACCGACGATATCGTGGACGAATCTCCCGACGAGCAAAAGAGCGTCGTCCTTCTCCGCCGCTGGAGAGTGGAACTTGGCAAGGCGCTGCAGGGCAATTCCGACTACTCCATTCTCAATCAGCTCGGCGCCACGGCGGCGCGGTTCAACATTCCGGTGCAGTACTTCTATGAACTGATCCGCGGCGTCGAGATGGACCTCGCGAAGAAGCGCTACGCCACGTTCAGCGAGCTCCGGGAATACTGCTACCTCGTCGCGTCGAGCGTCGGGCTGATGTGCAGGGAAATCTTCGGCTACCGGACGGAGTCCACGCGGGACTACGCCATCAATCTCGGGATCGCGCTGCAGCTCACCAACATCATCCGTGACATCAGCGACGATGCAAAGAAAGGGAGAATCTATCTTCCTCTCGAGGACCTGAAAACGTTCGGCGTGTCGGAAGAGGACATTCTTCAAGGACGACACACTCCGCAATTCACCGCGCTCCTTCGATTCGAGTGCGATCGGGCGAGCAATTTCTTCGACACCGCCCGGGACGCGCTGAAGGACGAGGACAAGTACTACTTCTTCGCGGCACGCGTCATGTGGTCGATCTACGCACACATCCTCGAGCGGATCAAGCGCTCGGGGTACCGCGTGCTCGAACGGCGGATCAGCATTCCCCTCTATCTCAAGCTCCTCATCACCTTCCGCTACTGGCTCAGCCACAGACTCAAGTATTCACGAACCGCGGCACCGTGCGCACCATAGCGGTCATCGGTGCCGGCCTTGCCGGACTCTCCGCAGCCGTCGAGCTTTCCCTTCAAGGCATCCCTGTTACCGTGTTCGAACAGCGACCGCGTGCCGGCGGACGCGCATATTCGTTTGTCGACGCGGAGTCCGGAGAAACCGTCGACAACGGTCAGCACGCAATGATCGGCGGCTATGCCGCCACGCTTCGACTGCTTGATCTCATCGGTTCCCGCGAGCATCTCTGGAAGCAGCCGCGACCTTCGCTGGTATTCCACCATCCGGAAAGAGGATTCAGCGACTTCTCGCTCCCCCATCTTCCTTCTCCCTTTCACCTGGTGGCAGGCATCCTTTCAACCCGGCTGTTCACCCTGTCTGATAAGATGCGACTCCTCAGCGCGGGAGGGACACTCCGGCACCTGGGCGCTCACGAAAAGACGCTCGAACAACTGACCGCCGATCAATGGCTCAGATCGCTGGGTCAAACTGATGAAGCCCGCAGGTCGTTCTGGGAACCGCTTGTCGTTGCGATCATGAACGAACGGAGCGAAAAGGCGTCGGCCCTCCTGTTTGCCCGATGCCTTTACCACGCATTCATCGAATCGGAACAGAATGCCACTCTTCTTCTTCCCTCCGTCGGCCTCAGCGAGTTGTTCGTGGACCCGGCATGCGCGCTGATCGAACGATCAGGCGGAAGCGTCCGGCTCCAGACGCGCGTGACAGCAATCACAATGGAAGGCGGCATTGCGCGACGGGTCCTGATTGCCGACGGGACAAGCGTGGAAGTATCATCAGTCATCGTCGCTGTTCCGCCTTGGTCCGTAGTTCCGCTCGTCCCTTCACTCGCCGATCACGCCGGGGCGTTCACCGCATCCCCAATTGTGTCGATTCATTTCTGGTTTGAAGATCAAGTGATGGAGTCGCCTCTCGTCGGGATCATCGGAAGAACCGTTCAATGGGTTTTTGACCGAAGGAAGATTGCAGAAAAGACCAGGGGTGGAGGTCATATTTCCTGCGTCGTGAGCTCGGCCGAGGAGCTGGTTGACAAAGAGAACAAGGAGATCCTGAAGATCGCGGAAGCGGACATTTCCACTGTTTTCGGGAAGAACGCGCTTCGCCCCACCCGGGGAATGGTAATTCGTGAACGAAAGGCCACGTTTTCGCCAGAGCCCGCCGTCGAGCACCTGCGCCCTCAAACGAAAACGGCGATTCCGAATCTCTTCCTCGCAGGAGATTGGACAAATACGGGACTCCCAGGCACGCTGGAAGGCGCCGTCCTGAGCGGACGAATGGCAGCTGAGGCGGTACGGGCATGAGAATTGTACTTTAGGCGGCCGTCAAGACGTCGCGAGCACCATTGATCGGAAATTGATTCTCTGGCCAAATTTCAGCATATTTCTCCGCCATCTTGGGCGGGCCACCAACAACGGGATGCCCGATGCTCACTGAGAAGGTTGTTCTCCTGGTCGACGACGAACCCTCGTGCCTCCTAACCACTGCTTCCGGCCTCACAACAAGAGGTTTCACCGTGCAGAGCGCCGATGGCGCTGATGCAGCAATGGAGGCAATGCACTCCCTCAAGCCGAGCATCATCGTGTCGGACCTGGTCATGCCGGGGACCAATGGCTTTGAATTGTTCGAAAAGGTCCGCAACGAGTCCACGCTGAGCAACATACCGTTCGTGTTCCTGACCTCTGTGGATGATTACTACGCGCAGAAGATCGGGATGAAAATGGGAGGGGCCGCGTATATCACCAAGCCGGTCGACTTCAACGAACTCGAACGCATTCTTAAGGAAAAGTTAGGCGAGTAGGTGTGACGACTGTTCTCCAAGAGCAGGTCAATCACGAATCCCGCGCCCGCCGCGGGATTTTTTATCGTCTGGCCCCTCAGGGGAAACCCGGGCGTCTGCAATTCATCGACGCCTTCCGAGGGTGGGCCGTCCTGGTGATGATCGAGACGCACGTCCTGAATTCCACCCTGCGCCCGGATCTCACGGAGGGTCCGCTCTACAAGGTCCTGAACTTCATCAACGGCCTCGTGGCGCCCGCATTTCTGTTTGCGGCCGGCCTCACCTTTGCGATCGCGACGCGAAGGAAACTCCGCGACTACCTTGCGTACCGCCCTGCCCTGTTCAAGCAGCTCGGTCGCATCGCACTCCTCTTTGTCATCGGCTATTGCCTGCATATCCCCAAGTTCGAGTACCATCACTTGCGCTATGAGACGGGCACTATTGCGTGGCACAACTTCCTGCAGGTCGATATACTCCAGTGCATCGGGATGACGCTGCTGCTGTTGACGGCGCTCCTTCTTGTGCTCCGCACCGAACGAAAATTGTACATCGCCTCCTCGATCCTTCTCGGCGGCGTTCTTCTCGCGACTCCTTTGATCTGGCAAGTCGATTTCTGGACGATTCTTCCGATCCCGCTTGCCGAGTATTTCAACGGGAATCATGTCTCAATGTTTCCCCTGCTTCCCTGGTCCGCGTTTGTGCTCGCGGGGACGTTGGTGGGCTACTACTATCTCGAATCCGCCGGTCCCGGTCTGGACCCCGCGCTGATGAAGAAGCGCATGACAACGCTTTCGTTGTTTGCCGTCGGCCTGATCCTCGCTTCGTTCGTGCTTCATCCCATCGCGGCTTCGCTTTATCCTTCGTATGATTACTGGAAGACCAGCCCGAGTTTCGTCCTCCTTCGTCTTGGTCTTGTCATTCTCCTCCTTGCGGGCGGGTACTTCTGGGAACAACGGCGGGGGATTTCCGCTTCATCGGTGGTGACGATTTCCGGCCGGGAATCTCTCCTGGTGTATACCGTTCACCTGATGATTCTCTACGGGAACTTCAAGGGGCCGCATTTCGTCGACCGCGTCGGGCATCAATTCGGGTTTCTGGAGGTCTTCGGCGTCTCCGCGGTTCTGATTGTGCTGATGATCCTCCTTGCGGTCGTCTGGAGTTCTATCAAGTCGCACCAAATCTGGTTGCGAAGGTCCATTGAGGGATGCGTCGTTGCTGGGTTTGCGTACGTGTTTTTTGTCGGGCTGTAGATACCGGCACCAGATATATCTACCGGTTTCTCCATTCTACGGACGTAGCATGTCGAAGACCCCGGCCGTTTTTCGGTCGGGGCTACGTCCCTACGAAGGAGAAAAGCATTAAGCGTTTTCCATGTTGGTTGGGCAACTGATCAATCTCACTGAGAATTGCTCGTCTTATCATCCTCCACATCTCGAAAGCAGAAGGACCTTATGCCACAACTGGTGTTGTTGCGTCACGGCGAATCACAATGGAATCTTGAAAATCGTTTCACGGGATGGGTCGACGTCCCCCTCTCCGCCAAAGGGGTGGAAGAAGCGCGCCAGGCCGGCGAGAAGCTGAAGGGATACAAATTCGATCGCGCCTTCACGTCGGTCCTCAAACGCGCAAACGACACGCTCACGATCGTGCTCGAGATCATCGGACAGAAGAATCTCCCGACAGAGTTCGACCAGGCGTTGAACGAGCGCCACTATGGCGATCTCCAGGGACTGAACAAGGCGGAGACCGCGAAGAAGTATGGCGACGCACAGGTGAAGCTGTGGCGCAGAAGCTACGATATCCAGCCGCCAAACGGCGAAAGTCTCAAGGACACCGCGGCACGCGTGCTCCCGTACTGGGAGCAGCATATCTGGCCGGCAGTGCTAAAGGGCGAAAACGTCCTGATCGCGGCACACGGGAACAGCTTGCGCTCACTGGTCATGCATCTGGACAAGCTCACCCGCGAGCAGGTCGTCGAGTTGAACATCCCCACCGGGGTGCCACTGCTGTATGAGTTTGACAAATCCGGCAAGGAGATTTCCCACCGTTATCTTTAAGATCGAATGGACCTCCCGGGCGCCGGTCCAACGGCCGGCACCGGGGGCATCACGCTATGAAATCTCTCTTCGCACTTCTCATGCTGTCGATGATCACCACCGAACCCGCATCATCCGCCACTCCTCCCCGCAAACTTGACGGGCAATGGCTGTTCCATGTCGATTCGTCGAGGACGGGGCTGGACAACTCGTGGTATTCGCCATCGCACAACCGGAGCGATTGGGTGCCGGCTCCGGTGCCTGCCTACTGGGAAACGTATCCCGGCCTTGAGAACTACGACGGCTGGGGATGGTTTGCGACGAAGTTCACGGCGGAACGGGCCGGGGATTCGCTTTCCCTCTACTTCGGTGGAGTCGACGATGACGCTGCTGTGTGGGTCAACGGCATCCCCGTCGGAGGCCATACGGGATATTCCGACCCGTTCCTCCTCGACATTCGCAAGGCGGTGCGGCCGGGGGAAAATCAGCTCGTCGTGCTCGTGAAGGACTATGCAGGTGGAGGAGGGATCTACCGATCGGTCACTCTCGTTGACGACCGGCATCTCGATGACGTTCTCAAGGGACCATATTTTGGCAAGCACGCCCGACAGAGCGCGCAATGGGTCAGGGATGCGGTCATCTAT
>Ga0335071_10001534_pt1 | contig 24884 bp, 17 predicted proteins | sample Lox_Sample_15_FD_206724 | JGI IMG/M metagenome (GOLD analysis project Ga0335071, IMG submission 206724) | Soil microbial communities from Loxahatchee National Wildlife Refuge, Florida, United States - Lox_Sample_1.5 | ecosystem: Environmental > Terrestrial > Soil > Wetlands | place: USA...
CGGCGTGGCCGGTCGGCATCACCCGCGCCTGCAGGATCCCCAGCCACAGCACCGGCAGGCAGACGGCGAAGCCGGCGAGGGGTCCGGCCACCCCGATGTCGAAGAGCGCCTTGCGGTGGGGGATGGGGGCGCGGATCCGGATGAAGGCGCCCAGCGTGCCGACCAGGCTCATCCCGGGGACGGGGAAGGGGATGAAGAAGGGCAGCGTCGCGTCGACGCCGTAGCGGCGGGCGGTCAGGTAGTGGCCCATCTCGTGCGCCAGCAGGATGCTGAGCAGGCCCACCACGAGCTGGGAGCCCTCGACGTAGTCGAGGCCCCAGACCACGGAACCACCCGGCAAGCCGACGGCGCGCAGCCCGCCCACGAAGAAGACCGAGATGACCGTCAGCACGAACAGCAGGAGGTTGCGCCCCCAGCGCTGCCAGGCGGAGCGGCGGGGAGGCGCCGGCAGGACCCAGCCGGCGCTCGTCCAGCCGCCGGGAGACAGCGGCTCGTAGGGGAACAGCGGACCCTGTCGATCCGGCCCGGTCGGCGACGGCGGTAGGCCCACGGAGCGGGTGCGAGCGGTCGGCTACAGCGCGAGGCTCTGCAGGTCCTTGCCCGGCTTGAAGCGGATAGTCCGCCCCGGCGGGATACGGACCTCCTTGCCCGTGCGCGGGTTGCGACCGATGCCGCGCTTGCGAGGCTTCACCTGGAAGACGCCGAAGCCCCGCAGCTCGATGCGCTCGCCTTTCATCAACGAGTCCTTCATCGCCTCGAGGACGGCCTCGACCGCGACCTCGGCGCGGACCTTCGTGATGTCCGCTGCCCGCGCCACCTCGTTGATGATGTCGACCTTGATCATCGGGCGTGGACCTCCTGCTAAGTAAAGGTTAGCATAGACTTAGCTGGAATCCGCTGTCAACCGCGACGAGCGGTGGACCCTCGAGGCGCGCCAGATGATCCCCTTGCCGAGAATCGCTCTCGTCGGCCGCCCCAACGTCGGCAAGTCGACCCTCTTCAACCGCATCTGCGGCCGCCGCAAGGCGATCACCGACGGCCGCCCCGGCTCCACCCGCGACCGCAACTACGCGCAGGTGAGCTGGCAGGGCAAGGCCTTCGAGATCGTCGACACCGGCGGGCTGCTGCTGGGCAGCGACGACCCGCTGCTGGGGCCGGCGACCGAGCAGGCCCGGCGGGCGATCGAGGAGGCCGACCTCGTGCTCTTCCTGGTGGATGGACGCTCCGGGTTGCTGCCGGACGACGAGGCGATCGCCCGCCAGCTCCGGAAGGAGGGCCGGCGCGTGCTGCTGGTCGTCAACAAGGTCGAGGCGGGGGAGGAAGGCGTCCCCGACTTCGCCCGCCTCGGGTTCGACGAGTCCCACGTGATCTCGGCGGAGCACGGGCAGGGGATCGGCGACCTGCTCGACGCCGCGCTCGCCGTCCTGCCGCGGGTGGAGGTCGAGGAGGACGCGGCGCCTCCGCTGGCGCTGGCGCTGGTGGGCCGGCCCAACGTCGGCAAGTCGTCGCTGCTGAACCGGCTGGTCGGCCGCGAGCGCGCCGTGGTCTCGGAGATCCCGGGGACCACGCGGGACGCCGTCGACGAGGTCTTCGAGCGCGGCTCTCGCTCGTACCGCGTGGTCGACACCGCCGGCATCCGCCGGGTGCGCCTGCTCAAGGAGAACGTCGACCACGTCAGCGTGGTGCAGGCGCGCCGGGCGATCGAGCGCGCCGACGTCGCCGTGCTCGTGGTCGACGCCGAGGCGGGCCTGCGCGAGATGGACGCGACGGTCGGCGGCGAGCTGGTGGAGGCCGGCGTCGGGGTGGTGGTGGCCGTCAGCAAGTGGGACCTCGCCGAGGCGCTGGGCCGGTCGCGCAAGGCGTTCGAGCGGGAGGTGCGAGACGCCCTCAAGTTCCTGGCCTGGGCGCCGGTCGTCTTCGTCTCCGCGAAGACCGGCAAGGGCGTGGGCGTCCTGCTCGACGCGGTCGACCGCGTCCAGCAGGCGCGGCTCTTCCGGGTGACCACGGGCGAGCTGAACCGGCTGCTGGCCCGGGCCGCCGAGAGCTACGCGCCGAAGGCCGAGAAAGGCGACCAGCCCGTGCGCATCCTCTACGGCAGCCAGATCGGCACCGCCCCGCCGACCTTCGCCATCTCCATCAACCACCCGGTCGACCTGCACTTCTCCTACCGCCGCTACCTCGAGAACCGCATCCGCCAGGCGTTTGGCTTCGAGGGCACGCCGATGCGGCTCAAGGTGCGCTACCGGCGCCGGCGCGGGTCGTAGGGAGCCGGCGGCCACCGACCTCAAGGAGAACTTGAACTCTGGTTTGACACTCTCTGACAGTTCTCATATACTCCCTGCGCGCTTGCCGTCTAACTGCCGTCAATGACGACATTTTTCGCATGCCGGAGTTGACGCGGAGATGACCAAGGCCGACATCGCGAGGATCGTCTACGAGCGCCACGGGGGCATCTCGAACCGCGAGGCTGCGCGGCTGGTGGAGACGATCTTCGAGACGATCAAGCGGCAGCTGGGCGAGGGCGACAAGGTCCAGATCACCGGCTTCGGCACCTTCCTGGTGCGCCGGAAGAAGGAAAGGCGGGGACGCAATCCCCAGACTGGGGAGGAGATGCTGATCCGTCCGCGCAGCTCCGTCGTGTTCCGACCCTCCAAGCTGTTCTCCACCACGCCCGGCGGGCCGCCGGTCGCCGAGTAGCGGGATCCCTCGCGGATGGAACGGCAGATCCCCAACAAGCTGTTCTTCAAGATCGGCGAGGTCTGCGAGATCACCGACACCCAGCCCTACGTGCTGCGCTACTGGGAGTCGGAGTTCCCGGCCCTGGCGCCGGCGAAGAACAGCTCCGGCCAGCGCATCTACCGCCGCAAGGACATCGAGACCGTTCTGCGCATCAAGCAGCTCCTCTACGACGAGGGCTTCACCATCGCCGGCGCCAAGAAGCGGCTGGAGGCGGAGATGTCAGGCCGCGGCCCCACGCCCGTGAGCATGGCCGGCGACGCGCAGGTACCCTCGCCGCCGGCGAAGGTCTCCGCCACCCCCGAGGCCGACGCCGCCACCCACGCCAAGACCGCGCCGGTGGAGCCGGACGACGAGGCCGAGAAGACGCGGGCGGTGCTGCTCGAGGTCCGCGAGCAACTGAAGGCGATGTTGACCCTGCTCGAGCGGGGTGGTAGAAACATCAACTGATCCGGTCGGGATGTAGCGCAGCCTGGTAGCGCACCTGCTTGGGGTGCAGGTGGTCCCGGGTTCAAATCCCGGCATCCCGACCAACCCTTCCTGATAGCGTCGCTATTGGTCCAAACGAGGGTCGCCGCACACCGGCGACCCTCTTTGTTTGCGGGCCAGAAATCGGGGTGGCACCCCAACCGGCACCCCCAGGGCGACGATTGGGCTGCCGGCAGGGCGAACTGGCGCAACCCACAACGCATCCGCTCCTGGGCACAGACAGTCGCTGCGGCGCTCCCCGCAGCCCCGGCCTGACGACGCGACGATCTCATCCATGGTCCGAAGCTGCAGGACGCGTTGGCCGAGATCGATCTCGGCGATCGCGGCGCGCAGGCTCGCGGGGACGCCTGACAAACCGTCGATTCTCGAGCCGTCGATTCTCGCGATCCACGCGAGGCTCGCCAGGCTCCCGGCGTCCCACGTAAGGTGGGAGGCGTCTCCCGGCCCCATCGCCAGACGTAAAGGACCGGCCGCGATGGATTGGGATCCGAGGAGCCTCAAGCAGTTCGGCGTGACCATCCGCATCTCCATGCCGCCGATGCCGTTGATCGCCTGCTCCTCAAGGGGGGCGACGAGGGTGACCAGGGCGAGGAAGTGGGTCGACTTCCGTTCGCGTGGGTCGCCTCTGCCGTTCTACATGGAGAGAGCCAGAAACGGCGCATGTGCCACGCGCAAGAGGCCGCCCGGCGGCGCTCGTGTGCGCGCACCCCGGGGTCTGGCCCGGAAACATGAGGAGGTCAGTCATGAGGAGCCAGCTTACGGTGGACGACGCGCTCGAGCAGACCGTTGCGGCGATGAACGACGGGGCAAGTCCGTGGACCATGGGACCGGCTGCCGCCGAGCGGATTCGGGAAGCGTACCGGCCGGACTTCGAGATCCAGTTTCGGCGGCCCGGGGCCTGGGAGCGCGAGTCGGTCAAGGTCCTGCGACTCGCCCGCTGGGCGGGGGCGGTGGCCGCGCTGCTCGCGGAGACCGACGCAGGTCCGGGCACCCAACCCGGCGACGTGCCGGCGGATCACGCGCTCGTGGGCACCCTGGCCGCCCGCCATGCTTGCCCCATCCCGGCCCCTCCGCGCGGCGCTGCGGTCGTCGCGGGGCGTTGGTGTCAGATGGTGCCGACCTCGAACCTACCGACAGACCTCCTGAAGAAGGCGGCCACGCTCTTCACCGCAGACTGAGCATTGGACCGGCCACGCCGGCCCGGGCCTCGCCACATCGTCGTGTTCCATGGGGCGTCGGACGGCAACCCGCGCCTCCTTTCTCGCATCCTCGGGGTGGGCGAGGCCACGGGCACTCGCGTCCGGAGCGGCGTCACGCTGCTCCGGGCGCGGCGCCCGGAGGGCCCGCTGACGCGCGTCTACGAGCGGCTGGGCGTCGCGGTGGCTGACCTCGACGACGGCCAACTCCATCGGCTGCGCCGGCAGGAATGCGTGGAGGCCGTGGTCTCGAACGAGCGGTGCTTCGTGCCGGCGTCGCGCGCCGGCGGTGACGAAGTGCCGCGAGCGATCGGCCGCGGGCCGCGACCGGAGGTGGCCGCCGCGCCCGACCACAGCTGGTGCCTCGACATGATCGGCGTGCCCGCCGGCCATCGTCCCAGCGGACGCGACGTCACCGTCGCCGTGCTCGACACCGGAGTCGACCTGAACCATCCTGACCTCGTCGGGCCCTTGCGGGAGAGTTGGAGGACATCGAGCTTCGTGCCCCACGAAGGAGTGCAGGATGGACACGGCCACGGGACGCACTGCGTCGGCGTGGTGGGCGGTCCACGCCGCTCGAGCAGCGGAACCCGCTACGGCGTCGCGCCGGAGGCCAGAGTCCTCGTCGGCAAAGTCCTGAGCGACGCCGGATCGGGGTTCAGCGATTGGATCCTCGACGGCATCGACTGGGCCGCCGATAGCGGCGCCCGGGTGATCTCCCTTAGCTGCATCTCGAGCCGCACCTCGGGGCAGCCCTACGCCGTCGTCTACGAACGGGTCGCGGAGAACCTTCTCCGAGGCCACCGGGGAACGCTCCTGCTGGCCGCGGCCGGGAACGCGAGCGAGCGTCCCTGGTACACGCGGCCAGTAGACAATCCCGCCGCCTGCCCGTCTCTCCTCGCCATTGCCGCGGTCCACCGCGCGGGTCGCATCGCTTCCTTCAGCAGCCGGCAGATGGACGACATCGGCGAGGTTAACCTCTCCGCTCCCGGCGTCAGCGTCCACTCCGCCTGGACCGGTGGCGGCTTCCGCACCCTGAGCGGCACCAGCATGGCCGTCCCGCACGTGGCCGGCGTGGCTGCACTCTACCTCGAAGAGCAGCCGGCCCTGTCCGGCCCGGATCTCTGGCGCGCACTCCAGACGCGGGCCGTGCCCCTCGGCGACACTCACGACTTCGGAAGTGGTCTCGTGCAGGCCAGAGCGGGCACGGTGTCCCAGCGAGCAGGGGTTGGCCGGTGAAGGTGCACGTCACTCTCGAGAGATTGGTCGCTTCCGACCCGGTGGCACGGCGCTTGGTCTTCTACCGCGTGCTGGCGGCAGGCCAGATCGTGCCTGGCAACCCCGGCCGCTTCGCGAAGCACGGAATCATCACCGGCGAGATCCGACCCGATCGGCTCGATCAGGTCCGCGCCGTTCCCGGTGTCGAGGCGGTGGAGGTCGACGAGGAGGAACTCGCCGGAAGCCGCCATTGGTAGAGCGATCGCCCTTCGCTTTGCCGGGCTCGCTTCACCACCATGGCCGGTCTGCGCTTCATCGCCCGTGCCCCGAGCGCCGCCGACGTCCTGACCGCCTCCCGCTGCGGGGCCGACCTGCGCGACGGCCGACGCCCTCGTAGCCAACGTCAGTTCACGGACTTCTCCCGAGCACAGGGCGGGACTGCCGTGAATTGACAGGCCGGTCGAGGCGGATATGCTATGACTAGCGAAAGTGCAAATAGAGCCGGGCCCGAATCTCGGACGGTATCCTTCCGCCCCGAACCCGCAGCGGGCGGGCGGATCGACGACCACGCTCGCGCTCCTGCAGCGGGTGCGTCACGGTGATCGGCAAGCACTGGACGTCCTCTTTGCGCGTCTTCTCCCGTCCCTGAGGCGTTGGGCGCATGGGCGGCTCCAGGGTGGCGCGCGAGACCTTTCGGACACGGCCGATCTCGTCCAGCAGGCGATGGTCGGCGCCCTGCGGCACCTCGACCACTTCGAGCCGCGTCGCCGCGACGCGTTGCGGGCCTACCTGCGCCAGGCGATTCGCAACCGCGTCACGGACGAGCTCCGGCGCAGCCGGCGTCGCCCCCTTCACATTCCCGTCGATGGCGACGACATCCCGGCCGCGGGCGGTGCGTCGCCGCTCAGCCTGCTCCTGAGCGCGGAGCAGGAGCAGCGACTCCGCCAGGCCCTCGGCAGCCTCCGCCCTGAGGAGCAAGAGCTCGTCGTGGCGCGGCTGGACCTTGGCTACAGCTACTCGCAGATCGCGGTCGCCACCGGTCGTCCCAGCGTGGATGCCGCGCGGATGGCGGTTCGCCGTGCCCTGCTGCGTCTCGCCGAGGAGATGGGCTCTGGCTGACCGCAGTGACCGCGTGCTGACGAGAATCGCCGGAGCGGTGGCGGACGGCGAAGCGGTCGACTGGGACAGCGCCGAGCATGTCCTGCCCGAGAGCCAACGGGTGGTAGCCCGAGCCCTGCGGGCCATTGCCGAGTCCACAGGCGGGTCGTCTCGAGGCACCTCCGCTTCCGACCGCACGCCCCAGGCGCTGCGTGCGGTGCCGTGGCTGTGGCCGATCCTGGGCCTCGGTGCCGGCCACGTCGTCCTGGGCCTGGCCGGCTTCCTCCTCGGCGCACGCGATGTCGACCTTTCGCCCAGAACCTGGGCGCTGGCGGCGATGCTCGTGTTCGGAGGCGCCACGATGTGGCTGGCCTGGGGCGGCTCGCGTGACCCCCGCGCCCTGTGGCTGGCCGGGGTGTTCGTCACAGTCGCGTCGGCCTTCGCCTTCGGCCCAGCGGCTGAGCTCTCGGCGAGTCGCGTCGGGCGATGGGTGAGCCGCCCGTGGGCGAACGCCATGCTGGTAGAGGGCTACTTGCCCCTTTGCCTGTGGTGCTTCGTGCGGGCCTTCCCGCGTGTGCTGCACCTCGAGCGTACGGAGCGTGTGATCCGTGCCGCGATCATGGTGACGGCCGCGGCTGGCGTCGTCCTCTTTCTCCTGAACCTGGGCGTGGCCTTGGGGGCTCTGGGGCTCGTCGAGTCGCCTCGTCACTGGAATGCCGGCCGACTCGGAGCCGTCCCCCTCGCCTATTGGGGCGTCATCATCGGCCTCGCGTTGCCCGCCTTGCCCCTTTCCTTCCTGCGGGCCCGCTCTGCTGCCCCGAGCGAAAGGCGACGCGTCCGCCGCTTCGCCCTGGGCTTGGCGCTCGGCCTCGGGCCCCTTTTTCTCGAGGTCCTGGCTGAGGCCGTCATCCCTCCATTCCGGCGTCTGATGGACTCCCCCTCGGCCAGCCTGCTCGGCTCCCTGATCCTCTTCCCGCCGCTGCTGTCCATTCCCTTCGTCACCGCCCACGCCGTCGTCGCGGACCGCCTGTTGGACGTGCGGCCCCTCCTTGGGCGGGCTGCCCGCTATTTGCTGGCGCGGACGACGCTCCTGGTGTTGATGACGCTGCCGCTCCTCACCCTGGCCGTGTACCTGTACGAGCGGCGCGCGGACTCGTTGGCGAACCTCGTCTCGGGTCCCGAGGGGTTGCTGCTCCTGAGCACGACGGGGGCGGGATTCCTGCTCCTCGCCTCGCGAGAGCGGCTGACGCGGCGGCTGGATCTGATGTTCGACCGCTCCCAGGCCGACTGGTCGCGCCTCCGACTCCGCGCAGGACAGCTGATTCGCCACGGCCCGACGGCACGCGAGGCGGCGGCGAACCTGCTCGTGGAGCTGGCCCGGGAGCTCCAGATCGACGCGGCGGCGCTGCTGGTCGCCGCTCGTGACCGACGGTGGTTCGTCCCCTTGGCTGGCCAGGCGCGGCCGCTGCGCGGCGACTCCGCTCTTCACGCGCTCGCAGCCGCCGAACCATCCCCCCTGTCGACGGATCCCGGGGACCCGCAATCGGTCTTCACGTTACTGCCGGCCGAGGACCAGCGCTGGGTCCTCGACACGCAGACCGCTCTGCTGGTGCCGCTCGCCGCGTCCGACGGAAAGAGCGCAGGGCTCCTCGCCCTCAATGCGAAGCGCAACGAAGCACTCTTCACCGAAGACGAGCGGTGGGAGCTCTCCGGCCTGTGCGACGCCGTCGCCCTCGCTCTCGAGAACCGGGGACTCCACGAGGCGCTCCAGCCCGCATCCCCGCGGACGGAAGAGGAGGAGCTTCCTGCCACGGAGTGTCCTCGGTGCCGGCGCGTGCACAAGACCGAGCAGGAGCGCTGCGCCTGCGGGACGCCCGTCGTCGTGGCGCCGCTGCCACGAATCCTGCTCGGCAAGCTCGAGCTTCGGGAAAGGCTCGGCGAGGGCGGGATGGGGCTCGTCTACCGTGCCTTCGACCGTGAGCTCGAACGCAGCGTCGCGGTGAAAACCCTGCCGCGCGCCTCCGAGGAGGCGACCCAGAGGCTACGCCAGGAAGCACGCGCGATGGCGGCGGTGAGCCATCCGGGCGTAGCCATCATCTACGCAGTGGAGAGCTGGCAGGGGCTGCCGTTCCTCGTGGTCGAGCACCTGGCGGGGGGCACGCTGGCCCGGCGACTCGGATCCCCCTGGCCGGCGGAAGAGGCTCTGCGCCTGGGCGTCGACCTGGCCGACGCCCTCGATGCGATCCACCGGCGCGGCCTCCTGCACCGGGACGTGAAGCCGAGCAACATCGGCTTCGATGGAGAGGCCCATCCCAAGCTGCTCGATTTCGGTCTCGCCCAGCTCGTCCAGCCCTTGGGCGAGATCCCGGAGGACGGGCGGGGCTTCGGAGAACGGCCGTTGGTCGGCCTGGGAGAGAGCGCCTCCACCTGGAGCCGGGGCCTTGCGGGAACTCCTCTCTACCTCTCTCCGGAGGTGCTCGCAGGCGGAGCCCCCGGGCCCTCGCAGGACCTCTGGGGCCTGACCCTCGTTCTCTTCGAGTTGATCGCCGGCGTCCATCCCTTCCGGGCCCATGCGCTGGAGCAGACTCTCGATCGCGCCCGCCACGCGCGCGTCGGCGATCTGCGACGGTGGGCTCCTGCATGCCCGGAGCCGGTCGCTCTTCTATTCGCCCGAGCGTTGCACCAGGACGCTCGGGAGCGCCCGGCATCCGCGGCCGCTCTGCAGTCGGAGCTCAGGGGGCTCCTGACCTCCCGGAACTGAGGCGGCTCCCTGGGGGAGGGCTGCCCAGGCTGCGGACGGGTTCGCCTGTTCGGGTTGTCCATCCCAGGCGTTCTACCGTGTGGAGGGTCGTCCTTGGCCCTCGGTGCCTGGACCGACCAGGGCTAGGTGATTCGAAGCGCATGGATGGACGCCCCGGCCCCGCCGCTGGGCTGGGATGGTGGGGCGGAGATGAAGACGATCCTGACGGTGGGCCGGGCGGCCGACGGCCCGACACTCGATGGCGTTCTGACGGCGGCCGGGCACCGGGTAGTCCGTGCCCGGACCACCCGTGAAGCCCTGGTCCGGGTGCGAGCCGTTGCCCCGGACATCGTTCTGGTCGACGAGCCGTTCCCGGCCCGGGTCTCGTCCGCCCTGGTGGTCCGCCTGCGCGCCCAGCCGGCCACGGCGACGATCCCCATCATCCTGCTCGACGCCTCTTCCCCGGCCTCCAACCGCCTCGCCGCGCTCGGCCAGCTCGGGCTCGACCCGGTCCGCAACCCTGCCTCCCCTGCGCAGGGGGAGCAGCCATACCTTGCCTTCTTCCAGCACTGGGTCAACGGCATCGCCCTGAACGAGATCGTGACCGACCCAGCCGGGCGCCCGATCGACTACGTCTTCCTCGACGTCAACCCCGCCTTCGAGAGGCTCATGTGCCTGCGCCGCGAGCGTGTGCTCGGTCGCCGAGCCACGGAGGTTCTTTCCGGGGTCCAGCAGGCAGGCGTCATCGAGGTCTTCGGCCGAGTGGCTCTCACCGGCGAGCCCGCGCGGTTCGATCAGCACTCGTCGCCCCTCGACCGCTACTACGACGTCGAGGCCTTCGGGTGGGGGCACGGTCGCTTTGCGGCGGTCTTCACGGACGTCACCGAGCAACGGAGAGCGGACGAGCAGCTACGGCTCCAGAGCGCCGCCCTGGAGGCCGCCGCCAACGCCATCGTCATCACCGACCGTGAGGGCCGGATCACGTGGGCGAACCCCGCGTTCACCGAGCTCACCGGATGGAGCCTGGACGAGGTCAGAGGCCTGAGCCCCAGGATCCTGAAATCCGGCCAGCACGATTCCGAGTTCTACGAGGAGCTCTGGCAAACCATCCTGGCCGGCCAGGTGTGGCAGGGCGAGATGGTCAACCGCCGCAAGGACGGGACGGTCTACTACGAGGAACAGACGATCACTCCCGTGCGGAGTCCGGAGCAAGGGGAGATCACTCACTTCGTCGGCGTCAAGGTCGACGTCAGCGAGCGGCGGGCGGCGAGGGAGGCCCTCCTCCACAGCGAGCGCCGCCACCGGAGGCTGGCCGAGGCGGCTCACGACGACATATTCATAGTGGACCGGGAGGGTCGGGTCCAGTATCTGAACCCGGCAGGGGCGACCAGGCTCGGAAAGCGCGTCGCGGACGTGGTGGGGAAGGCTCTCGACGAGGTGCTGCCGCCCGAGGTCGCGGCGCGTCTCCTCCGAAATGTCGAGCGCGTTCTCGCGAGCGGAGAGGATCTCTACGTCGAGGACCGGTCTCTGATCAACGGCCGGGAGGTATGGAGCGGCACCTGGCTGACCCGCCTGACCGGTGAGGACGGTGGAGTCGAGTCGGTCGAGGCCGTCTCGCGTGACACGACGACCCGAGTCACTGCCGAGCAGGCGCTCCGGGCCTCGGAGGAGCGCTACCGTTCGCTGTTCGCGAGAAACGTGGCCGGCGTCTACCGGACGACCCTCGAGGGGAGGATCGTGGAGTGCAACGACGCCTTCGCCCGGATCTTCGGCTACTCATCGGGGGCGGAGCTGCGGGGGCTCAGGACCGGCGATCTCTACGCGACGCCGGCACTTCGCAGGGAGTTTGTGGAGAGGCTGCTGTCCGAGGGGACGCTCGTGAATCAGGAATCGGAAGGGCGGAGGAAAGACGGGGCCGCCGTCTGGATGCTGGAGAACGCAACCCTCGTCCGGGAAGAGGGAGGTCCCTTCATAGAGGGCACGATCGTGGACGTCACCGAACGCAAGACCCTCGAACGCCAGCTCGGGCAGGCACAGAGGATGGAAGCGGTTGGGCAGCTCGCGGGGGGTGTGGCCCACGACTTCAGCAACATCCTCAACGTGATCGGGGGCTATTCCGACCTGGCCGTCACCAGAACGGACGAGCACAGCCCTGTCCGCCCGTACCTGGAAGAGATCCGGCGGGCGGGCGGCCGGGCCACGAACCTCATCAGGCAGCTCCTGGCGTTCAGCCGTGGCCAGATCGTAGTGCCGAGCTTGCTTGAGCTCGACGAGGTCGTGCGGGGTCTCGAGGAGATGCTGCGGCGCCTGATGCCGGAGAGCATCGAGCTCGTCATCTCCCTGCGTGCGTCTCCTTCCCTCGTGAAGGCCGACCGTGGGCAGCTCGAGCAGGTGATCGTCAATCTGGCGGTGAACGCCCGCGACGCCATGCCTCGGGGCGGGCGACTGGTGATCGAAACGACGCGAGCCGACCTTGACCAGGCGTACTGCCGGCGGCACCTGGGAACAACCCCCGGGCCGCATGTGACGCTCACGATGGCTGATACCGGAATCGGCATGGATGCCCAGACCCGGGCGCGCATCTTCGAGCCGTTCTTCACGACGAAGGAGGCGGGCCGGGGAACCGGGCTGGGCCTGGCAACGGTCTACGGCGTCGTGCGACGCGCCGGCGGAAGCATCTGGGTCTATAGCGAGCCCGGGCGGGGGACGGTGTTCAAGACGTACCTGCCCCGGGTGGAGGGAGAGAGAGGGACGGCCGAGGCCCCGCGCCCGGCGGAGACGCCTCCGACGGAGGTTCCCCGGGGGACGGAGACGATCCTCGTCGTCGAGGACGATGAGGCCTTGCGGGCGCTCGCGCGCGAGCTTCTGGAGTCGCTTGGCTACACGGTCCTGGATGCTCGGCACGGAGCTGAGGCGCTGGAGCTGAGCTCGGCTCACGGGGGCCGGATCGACCTGCTGATGACCGACTTGGTCATGCCGCACATCGATGGCCAGGAGCTGGCGAGGCGGTTGACCGCCGCCCGTCCGGAGACGCGCGTCGTGTTCGTCTCGGGCTACGCCGAGGACGACGAGATCCGCGGGAAGATCCCGGCCAGCCGCGTGGCCTTCCTGCAGAAGCCCTACACCGCGGCCGCCCTCGGGACGAGGATCCGCCGGCTCCTGGACCGGCGCTAGAGCGGTCGAGCTGCTTCGAATCATGTTGCGTCATCGGCAAAGTGCAGGCGGCTCGGGAGATTTCCCCGAGCACGGACCGGTGGCGAGTGCGAAGCTCTCCGACCCGCGCAGCTCCTCCGGCCGGCGGAACAGGAAGCCCTGCATCAAGTCGCAACCCAGGTCCGTCGCGGCCACGCGCTCCGCCGAGGTCTCGATGCCCTCGGCCACGGCCACGACGCCCATCTCGCGGCTCACGCGCACGATCGCACCAACCAGCTTCTGCTTGACTGGCTCGTGGTCGATGCCCGTGATGAGACCGCGGTCGAGCTTGACGAAGTCCGGCTCGAGAGAGGCGAAGCTGGTGAGCCCGGCGTAGCCCGCCCCCAGGTCGTCCACGGCGAGCCGGAAACCCAGGTCGCGCAGCTTGCGCACGCGGCCGAGGACGTCGGGCACGCTCTCGACGGGGCTACGCTCGCTGATCTCGAGGACGATCCCGGGGGCGAGCACGGAAAGCGGTGACCGCGGGTCGAAGAGCGCCTCGTCCAGCAGGTCGTCGTGGTGGAGGTTGATGAAGAACGTGACGCCTCTGGTGCGTTTGGCCGTCCTGCAGACACTCGCGCGGATCGCCCGGCCGAGGTCCCGGATGCGGCCCAGGCGCTCGGCCATCTCGAGGAACGCGAGGGGGCCTTCGACCGCCGGCTCGTGCGTCCGCAGCAGGGCCTCCCAGCCGAACACCGAGCCGTCGCGCGTCCGCACGATGGGTTGATAGGCCATGAAGAGCGACCCGAGCGCGCGGGCGAACTCGGCCTCGAGCCGGGAGCGATCCCCCGTGGGCCGGTTGGGTCGCTCGAAGGTGCGCAGCGCCTCGCGCTTGACCGCCGCGAGCTTCCGGAGCTCGGCGGCGTGGCCGATGCAGTGCACGAGCTCGGCGCTCGAGACCGGCTTGACCAGGTAGTGCAGGACGCCCATCTCCAGCGCCTGGACCGCCGTCTCCACGGTCGGGCTTCCCGTCAGCAGCACCACGGGCATGTCGAGGTCCCGCTGCCGAATCGCGCGGAGCAGGTCCACTCCGTTCCCGCCCGGCATCACGACGTCGCTCAGCACCACGTCGTAGGGGTCGGCCTGGAGGGCACGAAGGGCGCCCGCACTGTCGTAGGCCACGGACACGACAAAGCCCGCGTTCACCAGAATGTCCGCGTACACCTCCAGGAGGGGGCGATCGTCCTCCACGATCAGGACGCGCCCGCGTGTCGCCGGCGGGGACGAAGCCGACGTGGTCTCGGGAAGCTCCGACGGCCGGAGCGCGCTCGTCCGCGCGCTCAGCATCGCCCGGCATCCCTGTCCGGCAACGTCTCGTCCGCGGTCGGCGCGAGGCCCAGGCCGTCTGCGGTTTCGGCGAAGGCGATCGCGCAGTTGCGGCCCGCCCGCTTGGCCGCGTACAGAGCGGCGTCCGACCGCCCGACGAGCTCGGTGCCCAGGGTGTCGTCCGATGCGCCCAGCTCCGCCACTCCGACGCTGCAGGTGACGGCGGCCGCATTGCGGCCGGCGCGAAGCGGCTCTCGCGCCACCGCCTCGACGATCCGCCACGCGGCAGCAAGGGCACCGGACAGACCTGCGTCGGAGAGACAAAGGGCGAACTCCTCGCCGCCGTACCGGAAGAGGCGATCGGCATCGCGTGCGACCGAGCGCACACGCTCGACGAAGTCGACGAGCACGAGGTCCCCCGCCTGATGCCCCATCGTGTCGTTGATGCGCTTGAAATCGTCGAGGTCGAGAAGAGCGAGCGCGAGGCCGCATCCCAGCCGGCGGGCGCGGGCGATTTCCTGGCGGAGGGCCTCGTCGAAGGCGCGGCGGTTGCCGACTCCAGTGAGCTCGTCGGTGAGGCTGAGCCGCTGGAGATCGCCCAGGAGTCGGGCATTCTCCTGGCGCAGCCGCCACTTCTCCACCGCCCGCCCGACGGCGAGCGCGACGGCATCGAGCGACGCGGGGGATTTCGAGATGTAGTCGTGCGCCCCAAGGCGCAGCGCCTGGACCGCGGCCTCGACGTCGCTCGATCGAGTTCCGGTGAGGACGATCACCTCGGGCGGCTCTTCCCTATGGCGGAGGGCGGCGAGCAGGCCTAGGCCGTCGAGCTTGGGCATGTTGAGATCGGTCACGACCACCGGCACCGGTTCGCGCTCGAACTCCGCGAGTGCGGCGACGCCGTCGCTCGCTTCCGCGACCCGGTAGCCGGCATCGCGGAGCCGTGCCGAGATCAGTCGGCGGACGACCAGGTTGTCGTCCGCCACCAGCACCCGCGTCGCGCCTCTCGTCATCGGGGTCTCCATCGGTCTCCGGCCCCCAGGCGGAGCAAGATCCGGGCCGCGGGAGGACGGCCAGGACGACACGAGCGAGCCATGTCTGATCAGTGATTTATGCGAAAGGGCGCGGCGTCGCCACGGGAGATTCGGGCGGTCCGCCCGGCACCGGGCCGGGATGAAGACCCGGATCACACCGCGTTGGATGACGAAGGCGATCCCAGGCCACCCGTAACTTCAGGAGCCGCCAGCGCGACGCGCGGGGGCCGGGTTGGGGCCCGGTGGCTCGGGTCTTGCAGCCACGTATGGGAAAGGAAGAGGCGATGCTGGAACCCACACCAGATACGACGACGGCAGCCCCGCCCGCCCCGCTCCGCGGCCGTGTGCTGGTCGTGGAGGACGACCGCGGGCTGCTCGAGGTATACGCGGACGTTCTGCTCGAAGCGGGGTTCGACGTGGCCGCCGCCTCGAGCGGGACCGGTGCCCTGCACGCCCTCGATCGGGACGCGTTCGACGTCGTGCTCACCGACGTCGTCATGCCGGGCTGCACAGGCCTGGACATCCTGCGCGCGGTGCGCGAGCGCGACCTCGACGTCCCCGTGGTCCTCGTGACCGGCAACCCCTCGGTCGAGAGCGCTGTCGTGGCCGTGGAGATGGGCGCCCTGCACTACCTCGTGAAGCCGGTGGGCCGCGACGAGCTCATACGCTGTGTCGAGCACGCATCCCGGCTGCGCAAGCTCGCCGGGGTCAAGCGCGACGCGCTGCGCTACCTGGGGCACGCCGACCGTCCCGCGGGCGACCGGGCCGGGCTCGAAGCCGTCTTCGCGCGCGCCCTCGGTGGGCTCTTCATGGCCTACCAGCCGATCATGCGGACCCTGGACGGGTCCGTGTTCGGGTGGGAGGCGCTGCTTCGGACGAAGGAGCCGGCGATCACGGGTCCCCTCGCCTTTCTCGAGGCGGCGGAGAGGCTGGGCCGGGTCGGGGAGCTGGGCCGGCTGATCCGGGCGAGTGTCGCCCGCACGGCGAACCAGCGCCGGGGCATGGTGTTCTTCATCAACCTTCACCCCGACGACCTCCTCGACGAGGCGCTCTTCGACCCGTCCGCACCCCTGTCCGCTCTCGCTCCCCAGATCGTCCTCGAGATCACCGAGCAAAGCCCCTTCGACAGCATCCTCGACGTGCGCGACCGCGTCCGCCGGCTGCGGTCGCTCGGCTTCCGCCTGGCGGTGGACGACCTCGGCTCGGGCTACGCCGGCCTCACGAGCTTCGCCGTGCTCGAGCCGGAGTTCGTGAAGCTCGACCGCGGGCTCGTGCAGGGGCTCGACTCCGAGCCCGTCAAGCGCAAGCTGGTGGCCTCGATCGTCGCAGTCAGCCGGGAGCTGGGCATCACGGCGGTGGCCGAGGGGATCGAGACCGCGGCCGAGCGCGCCGCGGTCGCCGGCCTGGGCTGTCACCTCATGCAGGGGTTCTTCTTCCGCCACCCGGAGCGGTGGCGGGATGGGGACGGTGTCTCGCTGGCCGCCGAGGGCGCGTGACGCCCGTGGCAGTCCGGGTCCTGATCGTGGAGGACGTGCCCGCCGACGCCGAACTCATGGAGCAGGAGCTGCGGAGGGGCGGCCTCGACCCCCAATTCCGGCGCGTCGAAGAGGAAGGCCCGTTCCGCTACGCGCTCGACGAGTTCCGCCCCGATGTGGTTCTCTCCGACTTCAGCCTGCCCCGCTTCGACGGCCTAGCCGCCGTCCGGATGACGCTCGAGCGCCACCCGGAGATCCCGGTCATCATCGTGACCGGCTCCGTCAACGAGGAAACGGCCGTCCGCTGCCTCAAGGCAGGGGCCGTCGACTACCTGCTCAAGGAGCACCTGGGCCGGCTGCCGTCCGCGGTCCGCACCGCGCTGGAGCGCCGGCAGCTCGTGCTGGCGAGGGCCGCCGCGGAGCAGCGGCTGCGGGCGGAGGAGGAGGCGCGGCGGCAGGCCCAGTTCCAGCTCGCCCAGTCGCAGAAGATGGAGGCGATCGGGCGCCTGGCCGGAGGTGTCGCCCACGACTTCAACAACCTCCTCAGCGTGATCAAGGGCCACGGGGAACTCCTCCGCGCCGAGGTGGCAAAGGAGACGCCGGGGCGCAAGCGGGTCGAGGAGATCCTCTGGGCGGTCGACCGCGCGGCGTCCCTCACCCGGCAGCTGCTCGCGTTCACCCGCCAGCAGGTGATGGAGCCCCGAGTGCTGCGCCTGGACAACGTCGTCGGCGAGGCCCGGCCCATGCTCGAGCGAGTCATCGGCGAGGACGTCACCCTGTCCGTCGTGGCGCCGCCGGACCTCTGGAGCGTGCGCGGAGACCCCGACCAGATCTTGCAGATCCTCCTGAACCTCGCGGTGAACGCGCGGGACGCCATGCCCCGAGGGGGCAGGCTCGCGATCGAGCTCGCCAACGCGGAGTTGGACGGTTGCTACGCGGCGACCCACCGGCCCTGCCCGGCCGGCCGCTACGCGATGCTGGCGCTGAGCGATACCGGGCTGGGGATGGACGCCGAGACCCAGCGCCGGGTCTTCGAGCCCTTCTTCACCACCAAGAAGCGGGGGGAGGGGACCGGTCTGGGGCTCTCGACCGTGTACGGCATCGTCAAGCAGAGCGGCGGATTCATCTGGGTCTACAGCGAGAAGGACCGGGGCACCACCTTCAAGATCTACCTGCCGCGCGTGGAGGAGGGGGAGGAAGAGGCGGCCGCCGTTCCGCGTGCGCCGCTGCCGGTGCGCGCGTCGGGGCGGCTCCTGCTGGTCGAGGACGACCCGGGGGTGCGGGCGCTGATGGTCGAGCTGCTGGAAGCGAGGGGGTACACGGTTCGGGCCGCGGGCAGCCCGGCGGAAGCCCTGGCCTGGGCCGAGAGTTCGAGCGAGCCTCTCGACCTGCTGGTGACGGACGTGGTGATGCCCGGCCTGGGCGGAGGGGATCTCGCTCACCGCCTCGCCGCGCTGCGGCCCGGGCTGCGTGTGCTCTTCGTGTCGGGCTTCGCCGCCGACGTCCTCGCGCGCCAGGGAGAGATCGGCCCCGGGAGGCGCTTCCTCTCGAAGCCGTTCTCCGGGGCCTCGCTCCTGGACAGCGTCGCCGAGGCCCTCGCCTAGACCAGTCGCCGGGCCGGCCGGGCCCTGGACACCTGCTGGGCGAGCCTCTGCTTCGAGTATGATTGACACTGTGTAGTCAGTAAGAAGGCATGTCGACTAGCGTCACCGCGCCTAGCTCACGCCGCGCCGGCCTCGTCTTCGTCGCGCTCTTCGTGCTCCTGACGGCGGGCATTACGACCGCCGGGTACTTCTCCTACCGGAGCTACGAGCACCACTTCCGCGTCGAAGTCGAGCGTGAGCTCTCGGCCGTCGCCGATCTGAAGGTCAGCGACCTCGCGCACTGGCGACGCGAGCGGCTCGGTGATGCCTCCGTGTTCTGCGGCAACCCGGCCTTCTCCGGGCTGGTGCGGCGGTGGTTCGAAGGGCCTGACGACGGGGGGACGCAGGCGCGGATTCGAGCATGGCTCGGCAACGTCCAGGCGGCCTACCGGTACGACCGGGTGATCCTGCTCGATGCCCGAGGCGTTCCCCGGATGTCCGTGCCTGACCGGCCCGAGCCGCAGGCGGCTCACGTCGTACAGGATGCTCTCGGGGTCATGCGGTCAGGGCGGGCGAGCTTCATTGATTTCCATCGGGACGCACCGGACGGGCCCGTCCGGCTGGCGGTCCTAGCTCCCATACTCGACGCAGGCGACTCTCGCACCCTGGGGGCGGTCGTCCTGCGGATCGATCCCGAGAGGTATCTCTATCCTCTCCTGCAGCGCTGGCCTGGGGACAGCAGCACAGCCGAGACGCTTCTCGTCCGCCGGGACGGCAACGACGTCCTGTTTCTGAACCCGCTCCGGTTCCAGAAAGACGCCGCCCTCAAGCTGCGATGGCCCCTGACGAACGGCAGCTTGCCCGCCGCCAAGGCGGTACTCGGGCAGGAGGGGGCCGAGGACGGCGTCGACTACCGCGGGGTGCCGGTGGTGGCCGCGGTGCGCCTCGTGCGCGATTCGCCCTGGTCCTTGGTCGCCCGCATGGACGCCGCGGAAGTCTACGCGCCGCTACGCGAGCGGCGGTGGATGCTGGTGGCGCTGGTGGGCATCACGCTCCTCGCCGCCGGGGCAGGGCTCGGGTTCGTCCGGCGACAGGAGGAGCTCCGGTCGGTCCGGGAAAGACACCTGGCGGAGGAGACCCTCAGGAAACGCGAGGAACAGCTTGGCACCATCTTCGACGCGGCCTCGATCGGCATGGCGCAGGCGGATCCGCACACCGGCAAGTTCCTGCGCGTGAACCGGAAGATGTGCGCGATCACCGGGTACTCCGAAAGCGAACTGCTGGAGTTGCGCCTTCCCGACATCACGCACCCGGAGGATCGCGAGGCCGACCGGCAAGCCTTTGGGCGTGTGGTTCGCGGCGAAGCGCCGAGCTATCGGATGGAGAAGCGCTACCTCCGCAAGGACGGCAGCGAGACCTGGGTCAACGTCAACATGGCCGTGCTCAGGGACGTAGCCGGCCAGCCGGTGCGCACGTTGGGCGCGATCGAGGAGATCAGCGAGCGCAGGGCGGCGGCGGAGGCGGTGCAGCGGAGCGAGCAGCGCTATCGCCGGCTCTTCGAGAACATGCAGGAGGGGCTCGCCGGCTGCCGGATGCTCTTCGACGAGCACCTGCGTCCGGTGGACTTCGTCTATCTCGACGTGAACGAGGCGTTCGAGCGGCTGACCGGGCTGCGAAACGTGATCGGGCGCCGCGTGAGCGAGGTGATTCCCGGAATCCAGGAGTCCGATCCGGGGTTGTTCGAGACCTACGGCCGGGTCGCCTCGACCGGCGTGCCGGAGAGGTTCGAGACCTACGTGTCCAGCCTGGGCATGTGGTTCTCGATCTCCGTGTTTAGCCCCGAGCGGGAGCACTTCGTCGCAGTCTTCGACGTCATCACCGAGCGCAAGCGGGCGGAGGAGGAAATCCGAACCCTCAACGCCGAGCTGGAGCAGCGGGTGGTCGAGCGCACCAACCGACTGAAGGCCGCCAACCAGGAGCTGGAGGCGTTCTCGTACTCGGTCTCGCACGACTTGCGGGCTCCGTTGCGCCACATCGACGGGTACGTCGACTTGCTGCTCGAGCGCTGCCGCGGTGAGCTGACCGCGCAGGGACGGCACTACGCGGACACCATCGCCGATTCCGCCCGCCAGATGGGCCGGCTGATCGACGAGCTGCTGCAGTTCTCTCGGAACGGTCGGGCGGAGATGCACGAGACCGTCGTGGACATGAACCGGACGGTGCGGGAAGCCGTGGATTCCCTCGCGAACGACTGCGCCGGCCGCAGGATCGAGTGGGTCATCGCCGACCTGCCGCCTGCCCGCGGCGACGGCGCGATGCTGCGCCTGGTGTGGGCCAACCTCCTGGGCAACGCCATCAAGTACACACGGACGAAGGCGAATGCCCGCATCGAGGTCGGCTTCCTCGAGGAGCCTGGCGAGACGGTGTTCTTCGTGCGGGACGATGGCGTCGGCTTCGACATGCGATACGCACACAAGCTGTTCGGGGTGTTCCAGCGCCTGCACTCCGAGGCGGAGTTCGAGGGAACGGGCATCGGCCTGGCCACGGTCCGGCGCATCGTGTCCCGGCACGAAGGCCGCACCTGGGCCGAAGGGGAGCCGGGCACAGGCGCCGCGTTCTATTTCAGCCTGCCCCGACCGGGAGGAGACGGGCCATGTCCGAGCTGAGACCCATCCTGCTGGCGGACGACAGCCCCAAGGACGTCGAGCTGACGCTCGCGGCCCTGGCCGATCACAACCTGGTCAACGACGTGGTCGTCGTCCGGGACGGCGTCGAAGCACTGGCGTACCTCCGGTGCGAGGGAGCGTTCCGGCTCCGCCGGCCCGGCCGCCCGGCGGTGGTGATCCTCGACATCAAGATGCCGCGCATGGACGGACTCGAAGTCCTGCGCGCCATCCGCGCCGACCAGGCCCTGCGGCCGACGCCGGTCGTGATGCTGACCTCCTCGCGCGAGGAGCAGGACGTGGTCCGGAGCTACGAGCTGGGGGTCAACGCCTACGTGGTGAAGCCGGTGAAGTTCGCCGAGTTCGTCACCGCGGTGAAGCACATCGGGGTCTTGTGGGCCCTCCTCAACGAGCTGCCACCGGAGAAAGGCGCATCCGATGGGCCCTCCGAGTGACGCGGACCCGTCGCTGACCGTCCTCCACCTCGAGGACTCGTCCCGCGACGCCGAGCTCGTACGCGAGCGGCTGGCCGACGCGGGCCGGCCGGTGCGGGTGGACTGGGCCGCCAACGAGCGGGAATTCGAGTCCTTCCTGCGCCACGGGGAGTACGACGTCATCCTGGCCGACTACGAGCTGCCTGGCTTCGACGCGCCCGCAGCGCTACGGCTGGCCGGCGCCCTCCGTCCGGGCACGCCCTTCATCTGTGTCTCGGGGGCGATCGGCGAGGACAGCGCGGTGGAGCTGCTCAAGCAGGGCGCCACGGACTACGTGCGGAAGGACCGGCTCGAGAGGCTCGCTCTCAAGGTGCGGCGAGCAGTCGACGAGGCCGAAGGGCGCCGCGCGCGCCAAGAGGCGGAGGTCGCGCTGCGGGAGAGCGAGACACGCTACCGCCGCCTGCACGAGAGCATGCGCGACGCGTTCGTGCTCGTCGACATGTCGGGACGCATCCTGGAGACGAACCGGGCCTACCAGGAGATGTTGGGCTACGACGCGGAAGAGCTGAGCCGGCTGACCTATCCCGAAATCACCCCTGAGCGATGGCAGGCCTTCGAGGCGCGCATCGTCACGGAGGAGATCCTCCCGCGGGGCCACTCCGAGGTGTACCAGAAGGAATACGTCCGCAAGGACGGCACCGTGTTCCCGGTCGAGCTGCGCACGTTCCTGCTGCGGAACGATGCGGGAGAGCCCACCGGCATGTGGGCCATCGTTCGCGACGTCACGGAACGCAAGCGGGCCGAGGCGGCGCTACGCGTGGAGGGCGCGGCACTGAACGCCGCCGCCAACGCGGTCGTGATCACCGACCGCGAGGGGCACGTCGAGTGGATCAACCCGGCCTTCGAGGCGCTCACCGGATTCTCGGCCGAGGAGGCCCTCGGCAAGAATCCCCGCGAGCTCGTCAACTCGGGCAGGCACGATCGGGCGTTCTTCGCGGGCCTGTGGAACACGATCCTCGCCGGGAACGTCTGGCGCGGCGAGATCACCAATCGCCGCAAGGACGGCTCCCTCTATCTCGAGGAGATGACCATCACGCCGGTGCGGGACGAGTCGGGCGAAATCAGTCACTTCGTGGCCGTCAAGTCGGACATCAGCGAGCGTCGTCGGCTGGAACGGCAGCTCCGCGCCGCGCAGAGGCTGGACGCCATCGGCCGGCTGGCGGGCGGTGTGGCCCACGACTTCAACAACGCCCTGGCTGTCATTCTCGGTTATGCCGAGCGGGGCCTGGGACGGCTCGCGCCGCTCGATCCGCTGCATCACGACCTCAGGGAAATCGTTCGCACGGTGGAGAGATCAGCCAGCCTCACGCGGCAGCTCCTGGGCTTCGCGCGCCGGCAGATCGCTATGCCCCGGGTGCTCGGGCTGAACGAGGCGGTTGCCTCCCTGGCGAAGATGCTGCCTCGGCTGATCGGCGAAGACGTCGAGCTGCGGATCGTGGCGGGCGAGGGCCTGTGGAACGTGAAGATCGATCCCGCCCAGGTGGACCAGATCCTCGTCAACCTCGTCACCAACGCGCGCGACGCCATCCCGGACGTGGGGGTGATCACGGTCGAGACCTCCAACGTCGTCCTGGACGACGAGGCCTGCCGCACGCGTCCCGGGCTCCGGCCCGGGGAGTACGTTCGGCTGGCGGTCGGCGACACCGGGGTCGGGATGGACGAAACCACACGGGGGCAGGTCTTCGAGCCCTTCTTCACGACAAAGCCCGAGGGCAAGGGAACCGGCCTGGGCCTCGCCACCGTCTACGGCATCGTCAAGCAGAACACCGGGTTCATCGACGTCCACAGCGAGCCGGGCCATGGCACGACGTTCGAGGTCTACCTGCGCCGTTCCTCCGAGGAGGCCGAGCGACCGGCCGAGAAGGGGGACGAGCGGTCGCTCACCGGGACCGAAACGGTGCTGCTCGTCGAGGACGAGCCTGCTCTCCTCCAGATCGTCAGGGACAGCTTGGAGTCGCTCGGGTACACGGTCCTCGCCGCCAGCTCACCGGGGGAGGCGGTTCTCCTCTGCCAGATGCACCCCGGGGAGATCCACGTGCTCCTGACCGACGTGGTGATGCCCACGATGAATGGGAACGAACTCCAAGGACTTCTGGAGCGGATCAAGCCCGGCCTGCGGACGGTCATGATGTCGGGATACCCGGCGAACGCCACGACGCAGCCCAAGATCGTGGGCCAGGGCCAGCTCTTCATCCAGAAGCCCTTCACGCGCGAGGCGCTGGCCTCCAAGATCCGGGAGGCGCTGCAGGGTTGAAGGGCTTGCCGTCGAGGGCCCGGCGGACCCGCCGGAGCAGGCTTGCCCGCGAGAACGGCTTCTCGAGCAGGTCGACCCGTTCCTCGAGAACGCCACGCTTCGCGATGACATCGCTCGCGTACCCGGAGATGAAGAGGACCCGCAATCCGGGCCGCAGGGCGGTGAGGCGTTCCGCCAGCTCCCGGCCGTTCATGCCGGGCATGACGACGTCGGTCAGCAGGAGCTGAACGGACCCGGCGTGGGACTCCGCCCGTGCCAGGGCCTCGGGCCCGCTCGCGGCGGCGAGTACGGTGTGGCCGGCAGCGCCCAGGACCTCGCAGATCAGCGAGCGCAGCTCGCCCTCGTCCTCGACGACCAGGATCGTCTCCGCTCCGCCCCGCGGCGCCTCCTCCACGGGGACCGCGGGTACGACCACGGCCGCGTCTTCGAGGCGCGGGAGGTAGATCGTGAAGGCGGTTCCCCGGCCCGGGGAGCTGTCGACCTGGATGGTGCCACCGCTCTGCGTGACGATGCCGTAGACGGTGGAGAGGCCGAGGCCACTCCCGAGGCCCTGCGCCTTGGTCGTGAAGAACGGCTCGAAGATGTGCCGGCGGAAGACATCTTCGATGCCCGTGCCGGTGTCGCAGACCCGGAGCCGCACGTAGGACCCGGCGAGGAGGGTGTCCGGCTCCCCGGCGAGCGGCTGGTCCAGCGTCGCGTTGGCCGTCTCCACGGCGAGGGTGCCCCCCTCGGGCATCGCGTCCCTGGCGTTCAACGCGAGGTTGACGAGCACCTGGCCCATCTGCCCTGGGTCGACCTTCACCTGCCCGAGGTCCGCCTCGAGACACGTCCGCAGCTCGACGTCCTCCCCGATCAGGCGCTGCAGCATCTCGCGCGTGTCCAGGACCACCGCGTTCAGGTTCACGACCTGCGCACGGAGCACCTGGCGGCGGGAGAAGGCGAGGAGCTGCCGCGTCAGGTCCGCGGCTCGCCGGGCCGCGGCCATGATCTGCTCCAGTCGCGGCCGGTTCTCGTCTCCGGAATGGAGCTCATGGAGGACGAACTCCGCGTGGCCGAGCACGACCCCCAGGATGTTGTTGAAGTCGTGGGCGACCCCGCCCGCCAGGCGACCCACCGCCTCGAGCTTCTGCGCCTGGAGGAGCTGCTCGCGCGTCTCGCGCAGGACTTCCTCGGCCCGCCGGAACTCGGTGATGTCCTCGGCCACCGAGAGGTAACTGAGGAGGTGACCATCCGCGTCCCTGATGCCTGAGATCGAGGCGCGCTCGAGGTAGATCGAGCCGTCCTTTCTCCGGTTCGACATCTCACCGCGCCATTCGCCGCCGGAGGAGATGGTCCGCCAGAGATCCGCGTGCGTCTCGACCGGGGTGTGCCCGGATTGCAGGAGCCGGGGGTTGCGGCCCTTCACCTCCTCGAGCGTGTAGCCGGTCAGGCGGGTGAAGGCGGGGTTCG
>Ga0335071_10001535_pt1 | contig 24883 bp, 26 predicted proteins | sample Lox_Sample_15_FD_206724 | JGI IMG/M metagenome (GOLD analysis project Ga0335071, IMG submission 206724) | Soil microbial communities from Loxahatchee National Wildlife Refuge, Florida, United States - Lox_Sample_1.5 | ecosystem: Environmental > Terrestrial > Soil > Wetlands | place: USA...
CCGACTACGAGTAACGATTAAGCGACAAAGGCGCGCGGACGAGCGCGTTCAGGAGAGTATCATGAATGTGCACGCGCCCGCTCTGGCTGATGCCCATCTGCCAGATGAGCAGACTTCCGTTTTCGCGAAAGACGCCGTCGAAGATCTCTCGCAGCACCCGAAGAGGCTATCGCCGAAGTATTTCTACGACGCGGCGGGGTCGGAGCTGTTCGAGGCGATCACGCGGCTGCCGGAATATTATCCGACGCGCACCGAGCTCGGGATTCTGGACGAGTGCGGCAGCGCGATCGCGGCGATCATACCGCCGGGCGCCGCCCTCGTCGAGTTCGGCGCCGGCGCAACGACCAAGGTGCGGCGCCTGCTCGAGAAGAGCGCGCTCGGCGCCTATGTTCCGGTCGACATTTCCGGAGACTTCATTCGCACGCAGGCCGACGCATTGCGGCGGGATTTTCCAAGACTTGCAGTCTATCCGGTCGCCGCCGACTTCACCGCACCATTCGAGCTGCCGGCCGCAATCGCACCGCTGCCCAAGGTCGGGTTCTTTCCCGGATCGACCATCGGCAATTTCGAGCCCCACGAGGCCTGTCGCTTCCTGCGCAGCGCCCGCGACATCCTGGGCGACGGCGCGCTGATGATCGTCGGCGTCGACCTCGAAAAGGACGAGCGTGTGCTCTATGACGCCTATAACGATGCAGCCGGCGTCACGGCGCGCTTCAATCTCAACGTGCTGGTGCGGATCAACCGCGAGCTCGGCGGCAATTTCGACCTCTCGGCGTTCACCCATCGCGCGATCTACAATCGTGAGCGCCACCGCATCGAGATGCACCTGATCGCCAAGAAATCGCAGGCGGTGCGCCTGCTCGGCACCAGCTTCTCGTTCCGCGCCGGCGAGACCATCCACACCGAGAACAGCTACAAATACAGCGTCGAGCGCTTCGCCGCGCTGGCCCGCGGCTCGGGCTGGAAAGTCAGGGAGACCTGGACGGATTCGGCCAAAATGTTCTCCGTCCATGCGCTGATCGCCGTGGATTGAGGCAAGGCACCAGACGGACGTGCAGATGCAGTAGGCTGACCGCGCGCGGCTTGGTTGCCCTTGGCGGCAAGCGCCGTTGACGATATGAGTGGCCTGTCCGCCAACGCCCGCTTGACGCGCCGATCGGGCCGAACTCATTTGGCGTATTGCAGGAAACAACCCTTGTTCGACCCGGCACGCCACGTCCTCTTGCCCCCCGAGCCCTGGAACGCAGGCGAAGCTCGGGCAGCCATAGCCGAAATCGTTTCCGATACGATCGCGCACTTCGACCAGCATTCATTCTGGCCGGCGCATCCGCAGGACGATGGCGTCGTCGACGGCAACAGCAGTGTGTATTTCGGCGCTGCCGGCGTCATCTGGGCGTTGGACTACCTCAAGCGTGTCGGAGCGACTGAGCGGTCGATTGACCTCGAACCCCTGCTGCCGGGGTTGCTGGAGCGCACGCGCACCGAGATGTCAGCGATGGGCGAATATGGGCTGCATGGTTCGCTGCTGTTCGGCGATCTCGGAACCGCGCTCGTGACCATGCGCATTGCGCCGTCTCCCTTGCTTGCCGAGATTATCCATCAGCGTGTCGCAGGCAATGCGGGACTTCCGCTCCGCGAATTGATGTGGGGAACCCCGGGATCGATGCTCGCCTGCGTCGCGATGGCGGAAATCTCCGGAGAAGACCGCTGGCGCGAGCTGTTCACAACTCAGGCGGCCCGGCTTCTCAAGGAATTGACGGAGACCGAGCGCGGCCCGCTGTGGACCCAGGATCTCTATGGCCAGCGGCGCCAATATCTCGGCCCGGTGCATGGATATGCTGGAAACATGATCCCGCTGATGCGCGGCTGGGACTGGCTTACGCAAAGCCAGCGCGCCCGTGTCGCCGACGCCGTGCCACGAACGCTCGCGGCCAATGCCGTACACGCCGACATGGGCTGCACATGGCGGCCAGCCGTCGACGGACGAAACCTGCTCTGCCAGCACTGCCATGGTGCGCCCGGCATGGTCACGACTTTCGCCGACGCCCCCTTTGCCTCGAACGAACTCGATCGCTTGCTGGTCGCAGGCGCCGAGCTCACCTGGGCCGCTGGACCGCTCGCCAAGGGCTCCAATCTTTGTCACGGCACTGGCGGTAATGGCTACGCGTTCCTCAAGCTTTATCGCCGCACGAAGGATACGGTCTGGCTGGACCGCGCTCGCAGCTTCGCAATGGCTGCGATAGCTCAATGTCGCGATAAACGAGGCGAGATCGGCCGCGGCCGCTATTCGCTGTGGACTGGCGATGTCGGTCTGGCCATTTATCTGTGGGATTGCATGACGGGACAGCCAGCTTTCCCGACTGTCGACGTTTTCTGAGCGCGCGCTCCCTACGGGCGCTCCTGCCTCGCGGGTCTGCTCCGAACGACACTCAAGTACGGCAGGTCAACCCTCTTTCGCCCGCAGCGACACCGCTTCCCACATCGCGACGATGATCAGGATCGCGGTGGTCAGCAGTGACAGCACCAGCGGCGACAGATCCGCGGCAAACCAGCCGAGGCCGAGCAGCGCGACGATGCCGGCGCCGTGCGAGGGCTGCAGCCAGCCGCGGATGTCGCGTTTGAACAGAATCGTTCCCAGGAGAAACAGCGCGGGCCCGCCGATCGCGCACAGCGCGGTCTTCAGATCGGTGTGGCCATCGGGGTGCTTCAGCACGACCTCGTCGGCCACCGCCGACAGGACGATCCCGGCGACGATCGGCATGTGGAAATAGGTGTAGGCGGAGCGCGCCAGCCGCCCCGACTGCGCCGATCTCGAGATCTGCTCGCTGCCGGCCTCGGCGCCGCGGTGAAAATAGATCCACCAGGTCGCGATGCTGGCAACGAAAGCCGAGACGAAGGCCGCGACCGCATGGGGCGTCCAGACGAGCTCTGCAAAGGTCGCGGCGTTGACGACGATCGCCTCGCCGAGCGCGATGATGATGAAGCCGGCGCAGCGCTCCGCCATGTGGCCGCCCTCGACATACCAGTCCTCGACCGAAGACGCGCCGAAACCGGGCGTCCAGAACCGGGCCACCGGAGACACGTATTCGATCGCAAGCGCGAGGCCCCATAGCCATAACCGCTGCTCGCCTTCCGCGAGCCCTCCGAGAATCCAGAACACCGCGGACAGCGAGAGCCAGGCCAGAATGCGGATCGCGTTTCTGCGAACGCTGACGCGCGCGCGGGGAATCGAAGCGAGCAGGAAGGCTGAGCGGCCGACCTGCATGGCCGCGTAGGCGGTCGCAAACCACAGGCCGCGCGCTTCGAATGCGGTGGGAATCGACATCGACAGCACGAGGCCGCCGAGCATCAGGAGAAACAGCAGGATGCGGACCGGCGTCAGCTCGGGATCGAGCCAGTTGGTCACCCAGGTGGTGTAGACCCACGCCCACCAGACCGCGAGAAACAACAATGTCGTCTGCACCGCGCCAAGCGGTGTGAAACGGGCGAGCAGCAGATGCGAAATCTGCGTGACCGCATAGACGAACACCAGATCGAAGAACAACTCGGCGTAGGTGACGCGGCTGTGCTGGTTCGGAACCAGCACGCGATGCAGTGCGCCGCGCGGGTTGTCCTTCACGTCGGACTCAAGCGTCGGGAACCCCGGTCTGCAGCGCCAGCGCGTGCAGCACCCCGCCCATCTGGCCGCGCAGCGACTGATAGACGATCTGGTGCTGCTGGACGCGTGACTTGCCGCGGAAGGATTCCGAAATCACGATCGCCGCGTAATGATCGCCATCGCCGGCCAGATCGCGGATCGTCACCTCGGCATCGGGGATCGCCGCCTTGATCATCGATTCGATATCGCGGGCGTCCATCGGCATCCCAGTCAGTCTCCTGTTTTTCCGTCGTCCCGGGCAATCTTGCGCGCGTCGATACCGTGCTCGACTCTCACAAGTTACCTCAGGTTACCGCGGACACCCTTCTAGGTCACATCCGGCGACATTATATGCCGGATCGAGTCCCAGCAAAACAAGGTTGCTTCGCAATCACAAGAGGCTGAGCGAAAGGGTTGAAATCATGAGGCTTCCCGGTCCCGACCATCCCATCACCATTTCCGCCAATCCGAGGCGGATCCGCGTCACGGCAGGCGATACCGTGATCGCCGAGACCAGCCGCGCCCTGAGCCTGAAGGAAGCCAGTTATCCCGCTGTGCAATATGTCCCCCGGGCCGACGCCAAAATGGAACTCCTGAAGCGCACCGAACGGGTGACGCATTGTCCCTACAAGGGCGATGCCAGCTATTTCAGCATCGCGGCGGACGGAAAGACCATCGAGAACGCGATCTGGACCTACGAGACGCCGTTCCCGGCGATGACGGAAATTTCCGGCTATCTCGCCTTCTATCCCGACAAGGTGCGGATCGAGGAAGTGGCCTGAGGCAGGTTCGTCGTTGCGAGGCGCAGCCCCGAAGCAATCCAGCCGCTTCCCGGGCTGGATGGCTTCGCGGGCGTTTGGCAGCACGCGCCTCCTAGACCCGGAAGACCGTCAGCCCCAGGACCAGCAGCACCAGGAAGATCACCACGAAGATGTAGAACAGGAAGCGGGCAATATCCGCCGATCCGGCGGATATGCCGGTAAATCCGAGCAGGCCGGCGACGATCGAAATCACGAGAAAGATCAATGCCCATTTCAAGAGTGTCACAGCCCGTTCCTCCGATTGCGGTCCGCAGCTTGCGAGGCTAACTTCCGGCAAAGCTGTCAGTTCCTGTGAAGGCCGGTCGAGCCGAAATCATGGAGCCCTTGCCGAATCCGCAACCGAGCGGCACCATCGTGCGATCAGAAGCGAGTGGCCCACTTCCCGAAGTCCTAAATCCATTGCCGGGGGCGCCTGAATGACATCGATCTCCGAAACGGTCGCATCGGCGGATGTTCACGCCGCGCCGAAGGCGAAAGCGCGCAACGCGTCACTCGATCGCGCCCGCACGTTTCTCACGCTGGTGGTGCTGGTCCATCATTCGGTGATCCCCTACACCTATTTCGGTCACACCGACCCAAAATCCTTCGTCGGCTTCGACATGATCGTGCTGGCGACCGACAGCTTCTTCATGGCGATGTTCTTCTTCCTCTCCGGGCTGTTCGTCTGGCCGGGACTGGGACGCAAATCGCCTTGGGTGTTCCTGCGCGAGCGCCTGCTCCGGCTCGGCCTGCCCTTCGCGATCGCGGCCTTCACGGTCATCCCGCTCGCCTATTATGCCCTTGCGCTGCAGCAACATCAGGACATCACGTTTGGCGCGTTCTGGCTGAAGATGGTCACCGTCGGACCGTGGCCGAGCGGTCCGCTCTGGTTCGTCTGGGTGCTGCTGGCGTTCGATCTCACGGCCAGCGTGCTGTACCGGATCTCACCGAAGCTGCTTGATCCCATCAACAGGTTATCGGTGCGCTGCCATGACCGGCCGGCCGATTTCTTCCTGTTCCTGTTGATCGTGACTGCTGTGCTCTACGTCCCGGCGCGGGTGTATTTCGGGCCGAACCACTGGTTCGAAATCGGCGGCCCGTTCTCGGTGCAGGCCAGCCGCATCCTGCTCTATGCGGCGTATTTCTTCATCGGCGCGGGCATCGGCGCGGCCAATTTCGATCGCGGCCTGCTCGCCGCGGATGGGCAGCTGGCCAAGAGCGGCTGGGGCTGGGTGGGCCTGACGCTGATCCCCTACGCGCTGCTGTGGGGCCTGATCTACATCAAGCGCGAGATTCTCGGCAATCCGCCGGTGCAGCCGAACTGGTACGAGGGGGCTTACGGCCTGTTCTTCGTCGATTTCAGCGCCGCGATCCTGTTCGCGATCCTCGCCTACTTCCTGCGCTTCAAGCAGTCGGGCTGGAGCATCTTGGATCCGATGCAGCCGGCGGCCTACGGCATGTTCCTGGTGCACTATCCGATCGCGCTGTGGCTGGAATACTGGCTGTTCGACGCCTCGCTTCCGGCCGTGCTCAAGGCGGCGATCGTTTTCGTGCTGACGGTTGCCTTGAGCTGGGGCGCGACGGAAGCGCTGCGCAGGATACCGGGCGCGAAGCACGTGCTGTGATCGCGTCATTGCGAGCGTAAGCGAAGCAATCCAGTGCCGAAGCACAGGAAGACTGGATTGCTTCGGAGCTACGCGCCTCGCAATGACGATCAGGCCGCCCCGCCGGCCATATAGGCTGGGAGCCAGCTCTCGAACCGGGCCTTGAGGTTCTCGATCAAAAGCGAGCCTTCGCCGACGATGCTGATGGCATTGCCGCCGGTGGTGCCGATACGCGTGCAGGGTACCTCGCAGCCGCGCATCTTCGCGAGCACACGGCCTGCCTGCTCCTCGGGCACCGTGACGACGTAGCGGGCCTGGTCTTCGCCGAACCAATAGGCATGCGGCACGAGGGCGCTGGGCGCCGCGAGCAGCCGCGCGCCGATGCCGCTGGCAATCGCCATCTCGGCCAGCGCGACCAAAAGCCCGCCATCGGAGATGTCGTGCGCCGCGGTCGCGGTGCCCGCATGGATCATGCCGCGCACCACATTGCCATTGCGCTTTTCGGCTGCGAGATCGACCGGCGGCGGCGCGCCCTCCTCCTTGCCAAGAATCTCGCGCAGATAGACCGACTGGCCGAGCCAGCCATGGGTCTCGCCGATCAGCAGGATCGCCTCGCCTGCGGCCTTGAAGGCGAGGCTGGCGGATTTGGTGAAATCGTCGAGCACCCCGACGCCGCCGATCGAGGGCGTCGGCAGGATGGCGCGGCCGTTGGTCTCGTTGTAGAGCGAGACGTTGCCGGACACGACCGGGAAATCGAGCGCGCGGCAGGCTTCCGAAATTCCCTGCAGACAGCCGACGAACTGGCCCATGATCTCGGGCCGCTCCGGATTGCCGAAATTGAGATTGTCGGTGATGGCGAGCGGCCGGCCGCCAACCGCCGTGATGTTGCGCCAGGCTTCGGCGACGGCCTGCTTGCCGCCCTCGAACGGGTCGGCATCGCAATAGCGCGGCGTGACGTCGACAGTCAGCGCCAGCCCCTTCGGTCCGTCGAGCACCCGCACCACGGCGGCATCGCCGCCCGGGCGCTGCACCGTGTTGCCGAGGATGACGTGGTCGTACTGCTCCCAGACCCAGCGTTTCGAGCCGAGCTCCGGCGTGCCGATCAGCTGTTCGAGCGCGGGTAGAAGGCCGACCGGCGGCTTTATCTCGCGCGCGTGAATGACGGGAAGCGATGGCGAAGCGACGTGCGGCCGGTCGTAGACCGGCGCCTCGTCGCCAAGCTCCTTGATCGGCAGGTCGGCCATGAGGTCGCCGCCATGCTTGACCCGAAAGCGCATGCTCGGCGTGGTGTAGCCGACGACGGCGAAATCGAGCCCCCATTTCCGAAAGATCGCCTCGGCCTCTTTCTCCTTCTCCGGCTTCAGCACCATGAGCATGCGCTCCTGGCTCTCCGAGAGCATCATCTCGTAGGCGCTCATGCCGGTCTCGCGGGTCGGCACCGCGTCGAGATCGAGGTCGACGCCGAGATCGCCCTTGGCGCCCATCTCGACCGCCGAGCAGGTCAGCCCCGCCGCGCCCATGTCCTGGATCGCGATCACGCAATCGGCCGCCATGATTTCGAGGCAGGCTTCGAGCAGCAGCTTTTCGGCGAAGGGATCGCCGACCTGCACGGTCGGCCGCTTCTCCTCGGAATCGTCGTCGAATTCGGCAGACGCCATCGAGGCGCCGTGAATGCCGTCGCGCCCGGTCTTTGAGCCGAGATAGACGATCGGCATGTTGACGCCGGAGGCCGCCGCATAAAAGATCTTGTCGGCGTCGGCGAGGCCCACCGCCATCGCATTGACCAGAATGTTGCCGTCATAGCGGGTGTGGAAGCGCACCTGCCCGCCGACGGTGGGCACGCCGAAGGAATTGCCATAGCCGCCGACGCCGGCGACGACGCCGGACACCAGATGCCGCGTCTTTGGGTGCTCCGGCGCACCGAACGAGAGTGCATTCAGGCAGGCGATCGGCCGCGCGCCCATGGTGAAGACGTCGCGCAAGATGCCGCCGACGCCGGTGGTCGCGCCCTGGTAGGGCTCGATATAGCTCGGATGGTTGTGGCTTTCCATCTTGAACACGACCGCCTGGCCGTCGCCGATGTCAATCACGCCGGCATTCTCGCCCGGTCCCTGGATCACCCAGGGCGCCTTGGTCGGCAGGCCGCGCAGATGGATGCGCGAGGATTTGTACGAGCAATGCTCGTTCCACATCGCCGAGAAGATGCCGAGTTCGGTGAAGGTCGGCACCCGCCCGATCAGTTTCAGGATGCGCTCATATTCGTCGGGCTTCAGCCCGTGCGCGGCGACCAGTTCGGGGGTGATGTGCGGTTCGTTGCTTGGCATGAGCAGTTATTAGGGAGATCGGAGGGGTCGGAAAAGGCCTTTTAGGGCCCCGTTCCGGCCTGTCCAGAGCTAAAGGGGCGGTATGGCTTGCCGGATTTGCACGTTGTCGGCGGATCGGATTTAAGGGCGTACAGTTGCAGCATAAAGGCCCGAATCGCGTGGACGACCTGGCAAAATCCGCATTTTCGAAGCGGCCCGACCTCCATGTCGGCGCCGAAGGCGAATTCGCCGGCTGGCGCACCTGGAGCCGCGACAATTTCGAGACCCATAGCGGGCCGTTCTGGCACCGGATGGAGGACGACGGCGCGATTCGCTGCGCCTTCCGGGTCGCGAAGAAGCATCTCAACGGCGCCGGCAACGTTCATGGCGGCTGCTTCATGGCGTTTGCAGACTATTGCCTGTTCGCGATATCAGGTCCGATCCTGCATGGGCCGGGGGTGACCGTGGCGTTCGCCTGCGAGTTCCTCGACGCCGCGCGCGAGGGCGACCTGATCGAAGGCACGGGGACCATCACCCGCGCCGGCGGTTCGCTGATTTTTCTGCGCGGACAGCTCAAATCGGGCGAACGGCTGGTGTTCACCTTCTCCGGCACGATCAAGCGGGTGAAGCGGAAGGTGGCCGTCGATACGGCTGACTCCCACTAAAGCGCGATGCCTTGGTGCGCGCTTCGGCGTTACGCCGCCCGATCGAGATGCGCGACGAGGCCCGCGAACAGGCCGCGGCCATCGGTGCAGCCCATGATGCTTTCGACATGGTTTTCCGGGTGCGGCATCATGCCCAACACATTGCCGCGCTCGCTGACAATGCCGGCGATGGAATGCGCCGCGCCATTGATGTTGGCGCCCTCGTCGACAGCGCCTTCCGCCGAGCAGTAGCGATAGAGCACCCGCCCGTCGCCCTCGAGCCGCTTCAACGTCTCTTCATCGGCCTCGTAATTTCCCTCGCCATGGGCCACCGGCACACGGATCACCTGCCCCGCATTGTAGCCGCGGGTGAAGGCTGAGTCGGAGCGCTCCACGCGCAGATGCACGTCCTTGCAGATGAATTTTAGCCGCGCGTTGCGCATCAGCACGCCCGGCAAAAGCCCGGCTTCGCAGAGGATCTGAAAGCCGTTGCAGACCCCGAGCACGAGGCCGCCTTTGGCCGCGTGGTCGCGCACCGCATCCATGACCGGAGCGCGCGCCGCGATCGCGCCGCAGCGCAGATAGTCGCCATAGGAGAAGCCGCCGGGCACCACGACGAGGTCGGTGCCATCGGGCAGCGAGGTCTCCGCGTGCCAGACCATCGCAGGCCCCTCGCCCGAGATGAGCTTTAGCGCGCGCGCCATGTCGCGCTCGCGATTGATGCCGGGAAAGACGAGGACCGCGGATTTCATCAGAGCAGTTCGACCCGATAGTTCTCGATCACCGTGTTTGCGAGCAGCTTGTCGGCGGCCTCCTTCAAGGCCGCCTCCGCCTTGGCGCGGTCGGCGCCGGCAAGCTCGATGTCGAACACCTTGCCCTGCCGGACGCTGGCGACGCCGTCGACCCCGAGCGATTTCAGCGCCCCCTCGATCGCCTTGCCCTGCGGATCGAGAATGCCGGATTTCAGCGTCACCGTGACTCGTGCCTTCACCTCATGACCTCAGCTCTTGACCAGGACCGGACCGGAGCCTGCCGGCCGCTCGTTTTCCATAAGAATGCCGAGGCGTTTTGCGACTTCCGTATAGGCCTCGAGCAGACCGCCAAGATCCCTGCGGAAGCGGTCCTTGTCGAGCTTCTCGTTCGACTTGATGTCCCACAGCCGGCACGAATCGGGGGAAATCTCGTCGGCGACGATGATTCGCATCATCTCGTTCTCGAACAGCCGCCCGCATTCCATCTTGAAATCGACCAGGCGGATGCCGATGCCGAGAAACAGCCCGGTCAGGAAGTCATTGACGCGGATCGCCAGCGCCATGATGTCGTCGATCTCCTGCGGCGTCGCCCAGCCGAAGGCGGTGATGTGCTCCTCGGAGACCATGGGATCGTTGAGCTGGTCGTTCTTGTAATAGAACTCGATGATCGAGCGCGGCAACTGGGTGCCCTCCTCGATCCCGAGCCGTTGCGACAACGACCCCGCCGCAACGTTTCGCACCACGACCTCCAGCGGCACGATCTCGACCTCGCGAATCAGCTGTTCGCGCATGTTGAGACGGCGGATGAAGTGGGTCGGGACGCCGATGTCGTTGAGGTGCTGAAACAGGTACTCCGAGATCCGGTTGTTGAGGACTCCCTTGCCCTCGATCACCTGATGCTTCTTGGCATTGAACGCGGTCGCATCGTCCTTGAAGTGCTGAATGAGGGTTCCCGGCTCCGGGCCTTCATAGAGGACCTTGGCCTTGCCTTCATATATGCGACGCCGCCGGCTCATTGGGATGTACCGTGAGTTGTTGAAATCCATGAATTGGTGCGCTCCGGATTACGAGGGACCAGGACCACGACGGAGCTGCCGTGCAGGCCGGGTTTAGGGAAACAGAACGAGAACCGAGCCTGACCGCAGGCTATCTGATTGGTCCATCCAGCACAATCGATCGTCACCTCCGCTGGGTCAGTTTTACCGCACTCCCTGCGGCCGGATGGCCCGTTGTCAGGGCCTTGTACGCTGCTTATTTAACCACACAGACAAGTGACCGCAACGCGGCGGGAATCACCGTTTCGGTACCCCCGGGGGAACCCCAGTCATGACCACTTTCGACAAACGCGAAGAGGCCTTCGAAAAGAAGTTCGTCATCGACGAGGAGCTCAAGTTCAAGGCGGCGGCGCGCCGCAACAAGCAGCTCGGCCTGTGGGCGGCCGAGAAGCTCGGGCTCGCCGGGGCCGACGCCGATGCATATGCGAAGCAGGTCGTCGTCGCCGAATTCGAAGAGGGCGCCGACGAGGCCGTCATCGCAAAGGTCACCCGCGATCTTGCAGCGAAGGGCATTGACCTCGGCGTAGACGAAATTCGCGCCCACATGGACCAGTTGATGGCGCAGGCCGTGGCACAGGTAAAAGCGGGGCTCTAAAGGGTCCGTTTACCTCGACGGCAATCGCTTGTTTTGACATCGGCGCTGCGCGCGCGAGGTGAAGGACACCGGGTCCTTCGCCTTTTTGCGGGAGATGGCGCCGATGCAGGACCTGCGCCGGGCCTTCGTGCCTCAGGTTTCCTTGTAGCCGTATTCCGGCACGTTGCCGCTCGCGCCATAATATTTGTAGGGCAGGAATTTTCCGGACATCGTGATCTTGACGCGATCGCCCTTCGGGTTGGGCAGGCGCTCCATCACCATGTCGAAATCGATCGCCGACATGATGCCGTCGCCGAATTGCTCCTCGATCAGCGCCTTCCAAGCCGGACCATTGATCATCACGAGCTCGTAGAAGCGGTAGATCAGGGGATCGGTCGGCGGCATCGCGATGCCCTCGCCCCGCATCGGGGTTTCGTTCAGCATCGCGACTTCCGATTGCGACAGGCCGAACAGCTCGCCGGCATTGGCCGCCTGCGGCCGGGTCAGCTTCATCTGGCCGAGGATGGCGCCGACGATCAGCACCTCGGAATAGCCGCCGATCTTCTCGCAGATGTGTTTCCAGCTCCACCCCTTCTCGCGCTTGATGTCGAGCAGCTTTTCGGTGAGATCGGATCGTTTCATGTTTGGTCTTCTCCCTTAAGTGAACTTTAGCGCGCGATCGCCTGCGTCGAGCCGGTCTCGACTATCTTCGGCCCCGAGACGAGGGTCGGACCGCTCCGACCGATCCTGATCAGCGGCACGTTGCGCGGATCGTGGCCACCGACGTCCGGTGCAAACGTCCGCGAGCGACTGATCAAGAAATCGACGATGTGATTGCGCAAGCCGTAATAGAGCGGATGGCGATGCAGATCGGTCCGGCCGCGCTCCCTGGGCAGCGGGTTCTCGACGATCTCCGCGAGCACGGCACCGGGGCCGTTGGTCATCAAGAAAATCTTGTCGGCCAGATAGATCGCCTCGTCGACATCATGGGTGATCATGAACGCGGTCTGCCCGGTCTCAAGACAGATGCGGCGCACCTCGTCCTGCAGGGTGCCGCGGGTCAGCGCGTCCAGCGCCGAGAACGGCTCATCCATCAGCATGATCTTTGGGCTGATCGACAGCGCGCGGGCAATGCCGACGCGCTGCTTCATGCCGCCGGACAATTCCGCGGGGCGCTTGTGCTCGGAACCGGTGAGGCCCACGAGGTCGATAAATCCTTGCGCGTGCGCCCTCACCTTGGCTCGGCTCCAATCGCGCCACTTCGAGGTGACGGCGAAGGCGACGTTGCCGAGCACGGTGCGCCAGGGCAGCAGTGCATGGCTCTGGAAGATCACGGCGCGGTCGAGGCTGGTGCCATCGATCGCCTGTCCGTCGACGATGACGGCGCCTTCGCTCGGTTGATCGAGGCCGGAGAGAATGTTGAGCACGGTGGTCTTGCCGCAGCCGGAATGGCCAATCACGCAGGCGAACTCGCCGCGCTGGATCGACAGCCAGAGATTTTCGAAGACCGTCGTCGCGCCCGACACGCTCGGGTAGCGCTTGGCGATACCCTCGACGGAAATGAATCTCTCCGTCATGGCACGCCCGCCGGCCAGGCGCACAATGCGCCCCCTCTCCCCGCTTGCGGCGAGAGGGTTGCGGTGAGGGGGAGGCCCCAGGAGCGCAATGTGCGGAGAGCCCCCCTCACCCGGATCGCGCGCTGACGCGCGCAATCCGACCTCTCCCCGCACGCAAGGAGAGGTGAAACTGCAGCGCTTTTCGTCTCCCACACCACCACGCGTTACTCCGGAAACGTGACGGCGCGGGCACAGCGCGCCAGGACCTGGTCGAGCAGCATGCCGACGAGACCGATCAGCAGGATGGCGATGATGACATTGGTGATCGAGAGGTTGTTCCACTCGTTCCAGACGAAGTAGCCGATGCCGGTGCCGCCGACCAGCATTTCGGCCGCGACGATGACGAGCCAGGCGATGCCGATGGAGATGCGCATGCCCGTCAGGATCGTCGGCGCGGCTGCCGGCAGGATCACGGTGAAGGCGCGCCTGACGGTGCCGACCTCCAGCGTGCGCGCGACGTTGATCCATTCCTTGCGAACGCTCGCGACCCCGAAGGCGGTGTTGAGCAGCATCGGCCATACCGAGCAGATGAAGATCACAAAAATCGCCGACAGGCCGGAGTCCTTGATGGTGTAGAGCGCGAGCGGCATCCAGGCGAGCGGCGAGATCGGTTTGAGAATCTGGATGAAGGGATCGAGCGCGCGGCTGACCAGTGGCGACATCCCGATCAGGAAGCCGAGCGGAATCGCGACGAGAACGGCAAGGAGATAGCCGGTGCCGACCCGCGCGATCGAATAGAAGAGCTGGATGCCGAGCCCCTTGTCGTTCGGCCCGTTGTCGTAGAATGGATGCTTGAGGTGCTCCCACAGTTTCGCACCGACCTCGGCGGGACCTGGCATCGCCGATTTGCCCTGCGTCGCAGTTGCGCCCATCAGCTTGGCGTATTCCGGGCTCATGCTGGTCGCGGGGCCGCTGCCGAGGGTCGCGATCTGCCAGGTTCCGAGAAAGACGGCGAACAGCAGAGCGGAGACGATCGCGGCACGAAGACGGAGGGAGCTCACGACGCCTTCCTGATCTTGAAGCTCGCGAGATAGTCTTCCGGCTTGTCGGGATCGAAACGCTTGCCCATCACCGAAAACGATTTGTAAGCGGTCGACGGAGCGGTCAGCCCCATCTCGGCCATCACCTTGCCAGTGTCGGTGGCGAGATAGACCTGTTCGGCAACCGCCTTGTAGTCGACATCGCCCTTGATCTGGCCCCAGCGCTTCATCTGGGTCAGCATCCAGACCGCAAAGGATTGCCAGGGGAATGGATCGAAATCGACCCGCTTCGCGTCAGTCTTGATGCCGCCGAGCCCGTCGGCATAGGTGCCGGTGAGCACCTGCTCCAGCACCGTCACCGGCGCATTGATGTAGTTGGCCGGCGCAATCGCTTCCGCGATCTGCTTGCGGTTTTCCGATTTCGCGGCATAGGCCGTGGCATCGACGATCGCCCGCGTCAGTGCCGCAAAGCTGTTCGGCGATGACGTGATGAACTCGCGGCTTGCCGCAAAGCTGCAGCAGGGGTGCCCGTCCCAGATCTCCTTGGACAGGATGTGCAGAAAACCTGCGCCGTCATAGATCGCGCGCTGGCAGATGTTGTCGGGGGCGAGGAAGCCGTCGATGTTGTCGGCGCGCAAATTGGCGACCATTTCCGGCGGCGGCACCGAGCGGAGTTGCACGTCGGTGTCCGGATCGAGCCCATGCTCGGCGAGATAATAGCGGAGCAGGTAATTGTGCATCGAATAGTCGAACGGAATGGCGAACTTCAGGCCCTTCCAGTCGGCCGGATTGCGTCTGTCCTTGTGCTTGAGCGCCAACGTGATGCCCTGCCCGTTGATGTTCTCGATCGCGGGGACCGCGAACGGAATCGGCTGCGCGCCGAGGCCGAGCGAGATCGCGATCGGCATCGGCGCCAGCATGTGGGAGGCGTCGTATTCCTTGTTGATGGTCTTGTCGCGGATCACGGCCCAGCCGGCGGTTTTCACGACTTCGACGTTGAGGCCGTGCTTGGCGTAGAAGCCGAGCGGCGCCGCCATGATGATCGGGGTCGCACAGGTGATCGGGATGAATCCGACCTTGAGGTCCTTCTTCTCCGGCACCGCCTCCGCAAAGGCTTCGGTAGCGGTCTTCAGCGGAAAGAACTGCGACAGCGCGGCGAGCGCCGTCGATGCGCCGACCGATTTCAGGAACGCACGTCGTGCGGCATCCCTGGGAAACACCGCCCGCATGACGGCCGAGGCCACCACGCCCTCGTAGCGCTTCTCCTCGCTCGTCGTTTCCTCGCAACGCAGCCCGGCTGCCGCTCGCTCGTGGTCCGATGCACTGCGATGCCGGCCGCAAACGCAGCCGGAGCGCGACAGCACGCGATCGGGATCGAACGGATCGTCAAACGTGGACATGCCTGCGCCCCTTTGTCGCAACCGGGACGCAGAGGTCCACGTCCCGCCACTCCTGCACTCGCAGCCCGGCGCATAGTGCACCGGGCTGCTGGAAACATGCAGGTTCTATGCCGCCTTGCTGGTCTCGGCGGCGGTCGTCGGCAGCCCCTCCTCGATCGGCAGCGCCGGATCGCGCGACCATTCGTTCCATGAACCAAAGTACATCCGGACATCCTTCACGCCCGCATTCTTCAGCGCCAAGAACGTGTTCGAGGCGCGCGCCCCCTTGAAGCAGTAGAGATAGACCGGCGTGGTCTGGCTGATGCCGACGGTCGCGCATTCCGCCAGAATCTCATCCTTCGACTTGAAGCGCGGCCCTTCTGCGGTCGGCTTCATCATGCGGTACCATTCGAGCCAGACCGCACCGGGGATGCGGCCCTTGCGCGGACAGAAATCCTTGCCGTAAGGAGACGAGCTGTCGCCGATCCATTCATCGACGTCACGCACGTCGAGGATCGCAATCCCGGGCTTGCCGACGGCGGCGAGCATCGCCTTGGCGTCGATCAGAATGTCGCCGGCTTCCGGCACGACCGTGAACGCGGCCTTCGTCGGCGACGGCACGTCCTTGGTCACCGGCAGTCCCGTGGCCGCCCAGGCGTCGAAGCCGCCATGCAGCACCTTGACCTTGGGATAGCCGAGCATCGTGAGCAGGTAGTAGCCGCGGCAGGACTGGCCAAAACCCGAATTCATCGACTGCTCGTAGACGATTGCGGTTTCCTCGCCGGAAAGTCCGGCCGCGCCAAAGGCATCGGCAAACTTGGTCTTCAGCTCGGCCATGCCTTCCGGCGTCGAGGTCGCGAGATAGGTGAAGATGTCGTGCACATTGACGGCCCCGGGGATGTGCCCCGCGCCATAAGCGTCCGGGTTGCGCGTGTCGATGATGACGCACGGCTCGGTCTTGATGAGTTCAGCAAGTTCGCCGGCAGGTATCAGAACGTCCGTCATGGCAGGCCTCTCCTGTTTGGGGTGATGGTGAAGCGGTTCAAAAATCCCCTAAGAAAATTCAGCCGTCCGCCAGCATCTTGCGCAGCTGCTTGGTGGCAGGCGTGACGATGGCGACGAAATAGGCTTCGCGCAGCCGGCGCTGGGCGCGATGCCCCCTGAGATAGCCGCGCGCGCCGCAATGGAGCATGGCCGCGTGCGCGGCGGCGACGCTGGCATCCCCCGCGCGCAGGCGAAGCGCGATCACCCGGCGCCAATAAGTGTCGTCGGCATTGTAGGGATCGCGCGCCAGCGTCATGGCTTCTTTCTCGAACTCGGCGTGCAGCTCCCGGAACTGCAGCGGCTGCTGCGGCAAATAGCGATTGACATGGCCGAGGGAGCCGTCGACCTCGTCCATGATGTTGATGCAGTCCTTGATCAGGCCGAGCGCCATGCCGGCCTGCAGCAGGACGAAGCCGGCACGGATCTTTTTCACGAAGGGACCGGCGGGATCGGCCAGAATCAGTTCGTCCGGCACGAAGACGTCGCGAAACTGCACGCCATAGGTGCCGGTGCCATCCATGGCCAGAAACGGCTTGCAAGGCTGCAGCGTGATCGCGGGATCGGAGCAGTCGGCCAGAAACATGACGATGGCGCCGGGCTCATCCTCGCGCTCAAAAATGGTGCCGAAAAAATGTCCCGCGCCGAGATTGGAGACCCAGGGCAGCGCGCCGCGCACGACATAGCCGCCGTCGACCTTGCGGCCTTTCAGCTTGAGCTTTTCGATCCCGAAGAAGCTCTTCATCGGGTTCGACAGCCCGGTGCCGCCGAGCAGCCGCCCCCTCGAAAAGCCGTCGCCGAAGCGCGATGCGAGCTTGAGATTGGTGGAATTCGCCGCGTACCAGACCAGCGTGTTCTGGCACCACGCCATGAAGGCCGTGGCGCCGCAGACCTCGCCGATCGCCGCCATCGCCTCGATGGCGCAGCGCAGGTCCGCCGGGCCCTCCTGCGGCACATGGCTGCCCCAGGCCCCGACCGCGCCGAGCTTGCGCAGCACCTGTTCGGGATAGACGGTGCCGGCATCGATCGCGTCGGCGAGCGGGGCCAGTTCTTTTCGCGCGATCGATGCGACCTCGTCCACGAGAGACATCACGGGCCGACTGACGGCAGCGTCAACGACCCGGTGCGATGCAGCCAATGACCCCATGATACCCTCCGCGGCGTGACGTGCGATGTTCGGATCAGATACCGACTTCGAGATTGACCGGCCGGGTGAAGGTGTTGGCGACCGGCGACCATTTCTTCACATGCGCCACCAGCGCGCTGATCTCCTCCGCCGGAACGCCCTCGCATTCCATGTCGACCTTGACGCGAACGTCGGTGAAACCGACCGGCTTGTCGGTGACGTCGCCGGTGCCCCACACCGCCGTGATGTTGAGGTCGCCCTCGAGCTCGAGCTCGAGCTTGTTGACCGTCCAGCCGCGATGCACGGCATTGGCATGCAGGCCGACCGCGAGGCAGGAGCCGAGCGCGGCGAGCGAAGCCTCCGACGGGTTTGGCGCGGTATCGTCGCCCAACAGTCCCGGCGGCTCGTCGACGATGTAGGGCGGCAGACCCCGGATGTAATTGGCGTGACGGAACTTGCCCTCGGCCACCGTCTTGCACTTCAAGGTCTTGACGACCTTGGGGTTGGCCTTGCCATTGGCGATCAGCTGCTCGAGCCCTTGCCTGTCGATGGGGGCAAGGCAACCCGTCAAGACTGTCTTCTGGGCGACAACGGTCATCAGTTTCTCTCCCTCAGAGCTAGGATACCGAACGGTCTGTTTCCTGCACGAAGCGTGCCAGCCGCGGCGATTCTCAAAACATGAAGTGTTTGTTGGCGTTAGGCTCCCCTGCCCGCGAATTGAGCGGCGGCGCGCTGCACAATCGCAATGCAATTGCGCGCCACGCCGCGTTTTTTCTGGGCGCAATCAAGATGCGACTTGATGATGGCGGCGCGGTTCGCGTAACCTGAAACGCATGGGCAAATCAGCAGCGAAGAAGAGATCGGTCGCCGCTCACGGCGATGACGAGTCGGCGCGGGGCCGACTCTTGAGCGCGGCGACGCATCTGTTCTGCAAGAACGGCATCAACGCGACGGGCATCGACGCCATCATCGCGGAAGCCGGCACGGCGAAGACCACGCTCTACAAACTGTTCGGCTCGAAGACCAATCTCGTCCATGCGGTGCTGGAGAGCGAAGGCCGGCAGTGGCGCGAGTGGTTCATTGCCTCGCTCGAAGACGGCGGCGGCGATGCGCAGACAAAACTGTCGCGCATCTTCCCGGCGCTGAAGCGCTGGTTCGCCGAAGAGCGTTTCTACGGCTGTCCCTTCATCAACGCCGTCGGCGAGCACGACAAGGACCAGAAGCAGTTCCGCTCAATCGCAATGCGGCACAAGAAGGTCGTTCTCGCCCATATCGAAAAGCTCGCAGCCGAGATGGGCGCGGCCAAGCCGCAGATGCTCGCGCATCAACTGGCGCTGTTGATGGACGGCGCGATCGTCGCCGCCATGGTGTCGGGCGATCCCGCCGTCGCCGATACCGCGGCCCTGACAGCCGTCGCCTTGCTCGGCCCCGCCAGAGCGAGAAAGCCGAAGCGGACGAGCCACGCACCGGAGCAGCTCGCCGCCGCACCGGGATAGTACGCGAAACCCGCGAGACGGCCGTCCGGTGCACCGTTGTCGCAAGGTCGGTAAAAAAAGATCGAAAGCAACCGATAAATTCCGAGACGTTCCGCTAGCCTGATTCGAACGTTTGTCCGGTATTGGAAGACTGTCATTGAGCGAGGGGTGAAGGATCTACATGTTCGTCAATCGCCGTAAAACCGAGCGGCGCTCGTGCAGAAGGATAGCGAAGATCCAGTCGGGAGCCGGTAGTTTGCCGCGTGACTGCACGATCACCGATATCTCGACTGGCGGCGTCAAGGTGGTCGCCGAATATCTCGAGATCCCGCCTCAGTTCACCATCATCTTTTCCACCGGCGATTCGCGGCAGTGCCGTCTGGCCTGGCGGATCGGCTGCGAATTCGGCGCCGAGTTCGTCGACTAACGCACGATCCGGCTTTGTCCCCTCGTCTTGAGGAGCGCTGTTGAGCGCGTCTCGAAGGACGAGGCCCCGCTCTCGGCCCCATGGTCGAGACGCCGCGCAAAAGCGCGGCTCCTTCCCCATGAGGGTTACAGCGCTACATCGCATCGCCGCTTAACCGGAATTTAGGGTTAATATGGTGAACATCTCTGACCTTTCGTAGCCGGCCAGAGTTCGAAGTCCATGTTCCCGCGTTTGCCCGGACAAGCCCGCCTGACGCCGCTCGTGTCAGCGGCATCATCCGTGATCCTCATGCTGGCGCTGTGCAGCTGCCAGACCACGGCCACCTCCGACATCACCGGCTCGCTTGGCGACCAGGCCGAGGCAGGTGCCTCCGCCGATCCGCGGCGCGATGTCGAGCTTTACCGCGACCGCTACCGTGCCAATCCCGGGGATGCCGAGGTGGCGCTGCAATTTGGGAAGGCGCTGCGGGCCACCGGCGAACGGTCGCAGGCGGTCGCGGTGCTCGAGCAGGCCAGCATCGCCAATCCCGGCAACAAGGCCCTGCTCGCGGCTTACGGACGGGCGCTCGCCGACAACGGCAATTTCGAGATGGCGTTCGACGTGCTGAGCCGCGCCCACAGCCCCGATGATCCCGACTGGCGGATCCTGTCGGCCCAGGGCGCCGTGCTCGATCAACTCGGCCGCTACGACGAGGCCCGGCAATACTACACGAGCGCCTTGAAGATCGCGCCCGATGAGCCCACGGTGCTGTCCAATCTCGGCCTCTCCTATTTGCTCTCCAAGGACCTTCCGAAATCGGAGGAGACCCTGCGGCGCGCCTACGGCCGTGCCAATTCGGATCCGCGCGTGCGGATGAATCTGGCCGTGGTTGTCGGCCTGCAGGGCCGCGCGACCGAAGCCGAGGGCATCGTGAAGGCCGGCTTGCCGGCCTCGGAGGCGGGAGCCAGCGTCGCCTATCTGAAAGGCCTGCTGTCCCGGAAGGACAAGATCCGCGCAGAGGCCGAGAAGATTCCGGTCAGCGCGCCAGCGACGAGGGACGCGCGACTATCGGACGCCGGGCACGGGGAATAGCTGCCGGCCCGCGGCTTGCCGGTGGACCGGCCGTCGCCGCAGCAACCACTTCTGCGAGTTACGCCCTTGCCCGCAACTTGTTGATGAGAGGCCCCAGCAACGAGCTGCGCGGCTTCCTGGTTTCGCCCCGCCCCGTCAGGCGCTGCGCCATCTGCACGAACATCTTGCTGATCGCGTGAGATGCCGAGACCTCCGCGATCATCTGGCCGTTATTGGCCGCTTCGCCGAACAGCCTGGAATCGCAGGGAATGACCGCGATCGGCTTGCTCTCGATCGTCTTGATGAATTCCTTCACCTCGATCTCGGGCCGCTTCGGCATGCCGATCTGGTTGAGGCAATAAAGCGGCGGCCGATCGTTCGGGCGCGCCGCCTTCAGCACGTTCAGGATGTTCTTAGCATTGCGCAGATTGGCGAGGTCTGGTTCGGCCACGATCACGATCTCGTCCGCGCCGATCAGGGCGCGCCGGGTCCATCCCGACCATTGATGCGGAACGTCGAGCACGATGCAGGGCGTCGACATGCGCAAGGTATCGAAGATCGCGTCAAAGGCTTCGGCGCCGAAATCATAGACGCGATCGAGCGTGGCCGGTGCCGCCAGCAGACTGAGGCGATCGGTGCACTTGGCGAGCAGCCGCTCCATCAGCGCGGTGTCGGGCCGGTCGGGCTGGAAGATCGCATTGGCGATATTCTGCATCGGGTCCTGGTTGTAGTCGAGGCCCGCGGTGCCGAAAGCGAGGTCGAGATCGATCACGACCGAATCCATCGCCATGTCGCGCGCGATCGCCCAGGCGACGTTGTGCGCCACCGTGGACGCACCGACGCCGCCCTTGGCGCCGACGACGGCGATGACGCGGCCGGTGGTGACGGTTTCCGACGCGGAGAACAGGCTCGAGATGGACCGCAGCACGTCCAGCGTCTCGATCGGTCCGATCACGTAGTCGTTGACGCCGCGACGCACGAGCTCGCGGTAGGGCGCTGCGTCACGCTCGCTGCCGATCACGACGACACGGGTTCCGGGATCGCATACGGTCGCCAGTTCGTCGAGGTCGGCCAGCACGTCGCCGCGGTTGCTGGTCTCCAGGATGATGACGTTCGGCGTCGGCATCGAATGATAGGCTTCGATCGCCGCCGGGGCGCCGCCCATCTTGACCGTCAGATGTGCCTTGCTGAAACGGCGGTCGGAGCCGGCCGCCAGCACGACGGCGGCGGTTTCGTCGGTCTCGCAAAAGGCCTGCACCGAAATGCGCGGCACCGGGGCGATATAGTCGTCCGCCGACGGCACGTCGTTGCCCTGCTGATCGTGGTCATGGCGCACGGAGTTGATCATTTGCCTGTGTCGCTGAGTTTGGCCTTGTCGGTTTCGGGATAGTTGGTCGCGGTCGATTCGCCCTTGCGGTATTTCTCGAACGCCGCGTTGCGGCGCATCGTGTAGGGCGGCGTCTCGGACCGCGGCTGCTCGAGATCGGCCGGATTGTCGATCATCGCGGCGAGGTTGCGCTGGGTCGCGCAGCCAAAATTGTGATACGGCCTGTTCTCGTTGTAGCTGGGATCCATGATCGACGGACCGAGATCGGCTGGCCACTCGCCGCAGGGGCCCGCGACGGCCATGATCCTCGGATAGCTCAGCCGGATCGGCGGCAGGAAGGCGGGATCGTCGGGGTGGTATTGGCGCAGGACTATCCCGTGCGACGGCACGCCGCCGGCGGCCAGCACGCTGCGAATCTCATGGAAGGCCGAGGCCGCGGCGCGCGCATTCGGCGTGCCGACCGGGACATCGGCGATCACGGAACCGGTGCCGTCATGAACCCAGCGCCGCGCCAATCCCATGACATCGGCACGCTGCGCCTCGGACAGGCCGCGGCGCTCGCGGCCGACAAAGATGACGATCGCGTGATCGGCTTCCTCGACGGCGATCGGATGACGCAGCCGGTAATCGTTGGGAACAGTCGCCACGACCTCCTGCTCGGTCACACTGCATGCGCCGAGCGCAATGGACATCCCGATCAGCGCGCCCAACGATCGCAAAGTGCCGACCGGGCCGCTCCTTGTGCTGCGTTTCATCGTTCGTCCCCCCGCATGTCCCCCGACCGCCCCCGCTTCAGTCGATGATGAAGCCGAAATTGCCCGGCGCGCCGGCAACCGGCTCGGTCCGGCCGGCGAGGCCATAGATCCGGTTCATGCGCGCCAGCAGCGCCGACTGCGCATCGGACGCCGGCGCAAAGCCGTCATCCGGACGCGCCAGCTCCTTCTGCGCGACGGCGCGCACGACATAGGGCGTGACCAGCACCATCAGTTCGGTCTCGTTGTTGACGAAGTCCTGGCTCCTGAACAGCTGCCCGAGAACCGGCAACTGATCGAGCCCGGGCAATCCGTTGATCGCCTGCTTGGTCTGCTGCTGGATCAGGCCGGCCATCGCCATCGAGCCGCCTGAGGGAATTTCCAGCGTGGTCTCGGCGCGGCGCGTCCTGATCGAGGGGATGGTGATGGAGTTCGAGCTGCTGCCGCTAATCGCCTGCGTGACGGTGATGGAATTGTCATTCGACAGTTCGGACACTTCCGTCATGACCCGCAGGCTGATGCGGCCCTCGGCAAGCACCACCGGCGTGAAGTTCAGCGAGATGCCGAACTTCTTGTAGTTGATCTGGGTGGTGCAGACATGTGTGGTGGGATCGCAGGAATAACCGGCGGGAATGGGAAACTCGCCGCCGGCAATGAAGGTCGCGGACTCGCCCGAAATCGCCGTCAGATTGGGCTCGGCCAGCGTCCGCACCACGCCGGCGCTCTCCATCGCGCGCATGGTAGCGTTGACGGTCGGCAGGCCCTTGAGCACCGAGGAGGCGCTGAGGCCGTTGTCCGAGACCAGTGGCGCGCCATGCGCCGTGAACGGGTTGGAGTTGTTGAAGTTCACCACTGCAGTGCCGTAGTTCATGCTGGCAGAGAGGTCGATGCCGAGCTGCTTGATGATGTCGCGCCGTACCTCGGCGACCGAGACCTTCAGCATCACCTGGTCGCGGCCGCGCACCACGATCGCGTTGACGACCTTGTCGGCACCGCCGGCGAGGCGCGCCGCGACGTCACCGGCCTGCTGCGCCTCGACCGGGCTCGACACCTGGCCGGTCAGGACGACGCCGTCGCCGACGCCCTCGATCTGCACGCCGGGAAAACTCTGTTTGAGCGCGGCGCGCACGCCGTTGAGATCGCGCTTCACCGCGATGTCGTAGGACGCGATCTGCGCCCCGTCGGCATCGAAGAACACGACGTTGGTCTGGCCCACAGCCGACCCGATGATGTAGGCGCGCTGCGCCGAGTGGATCACGGCGTTGGCGATTTTCGGATCGGCAACCAGGACGTCCTTGATGTCATGCGACAGGTCGACCACGACGGACTTGCCGACGCCGAGGGACAGGAAGCGCGTCTTGGCCGCGCTCGCCGTGGCCGCGTGATCGCTCGCCGCGACAGGTGCGAGCGGGAGAAGCAGCATCGATGCTGCGACGGCCGGGACCGCGAGGGCGCGGATCAGAAGGGTGCGCACCGTCGGTCGGGTGAAGGAGCATTGCATATCGGCTGTCCTTTCCATCACTTCTGCGTCGTCTGCGTGGTGGAAACGCCGTAACGAACGATATTGATGTTTGCGCCTGTCGGTCGCGCCTGGCCGTCCGGCCTGTTCTCGACGGCATTGGCATCGGCGATGCTGCGCAGCGCCAGCGCCAGCGTGCCGATCTGCCGCGCGCGGGCGAGCGTCTCCGCCTGGTCTGGCGCGAGTTCGAGCGTCACGGTCTTGCCGAGCAGCGTGTTCTGGCCATCCTTTTCCTTCGGCGCCTGATCGATCGCGAGCACGCGCACATTCGACAGGATGATCTGCGAGCTGACGATGTCCTGACCGCCAGCGCCGACAGCCTTGTCGCGCTTGGAGAGGATGACGTCGACGCGGTCATCGGGCAGGATGAAGCCGCCTGCCGCGGTCTCCGGCGAAATGTCAGTCGAGATCGCGCGCATGCCGGCCGGCAGGATCGCCGCCATGAAACCGGAATTGGCCTTGACCAGCTTCTGCTCCCGAATCGGCTCGCCGGCCATGAACGGCACGCGAACCGTCGAGCCGGCGTATTCCCGGAGCGCGTCCGGATGATCGCTGCGGCGGATAAAACTGCTGCTGGCGCTGGCGACGGGCCAGGTCTGCCACTGCAGGTCTTCCATCTTGACCATCTGGCCGAGGCCGATATCCGACCTGGCGACGAGCACGTCGACCGTCTGCAGTTCGGCGACCGGTTTGGCCGGCGCGACGGCCTGCTTGTTCTCAGGGTCGGACCCACTCGCAAGATAGGCGGCAAGGCCGCCTGCGCCAAGCGCGATGGTCAGGACCACTATGCGGGCGGGTTTCATACGCTCTACTGTCTGCTCT